>Ga0068853_100002025_pt1 | contig 14990 bp, 16 predicted proteins | sample KBSCornC32_FD_65655 | JGI IMG/M metagenome (GOLD analysis project Ga0068853, IMG submission 65655) | Corn rhizosphere microbial communities from Kellogg Biological Station, Michigan, USA - KBS Corn C3-2 | ecosystem: Host-associated > Plants > Roots > Rhizosphere > Soil ...
CCCATGGTGTGGAAGAACGACGCGAACTCGATGCCGATCGCGCCGGAGCCCACTACCAATAGCGACTTCGGCATCTTCTCCGGGATCATCGCCTCGAAATAGGTCCAGATCAGTTTCGTGTCGGGCTCGAGCCCGGGCAGCACGCGCGGCCGCGCGCCGGTGGCGAGAATGATGTGTTTTGCCTGATAGCCGCCCTCGCCGATTGCCCCCTTCGGCGCTTCGGCGGCGGATTTATTCACCGTGATCTTGCCGGGCGCGTCGATCACGGCCTCGCCCCAGATCACCGTGACCTTGTTCTTTTTCATGAGAAAGCCGACGCCGTCGTTGAGGCGTTTGGAGACGCCGCGCGAGCGCTGCACCACCGCCTTGGCGTCGTAGGAGACTTTCTCGGCCGACAGCCCGTAATCCCCAGCGTGCTGCATGTAATGAAAGATTTCCGCCGAGCGCAGCAACGCCTTGGTCGGGATGCAGCCCCAGTTCAGGCAGATGCCGCCGAGATAGGATTTTTCGACGATCGCGGTCTTGAAGCCAAGCTGCGCGGCGCGGATCGCGGTGACATAGCCGCCGGGGCCGGAGCCGATGATGATGATGTCGAAGGATGTGTCGGCCATTGCGAACTCGCTTAGTTGCTTCCGTCTTCCCTTGTGGGAGAGGGTGGATGCGCACCTTCAGGCGCGCAGCCGGGTGATGGGTACTGAAGGCCTCACTCCGTCACACCACCATCATGACCGGATTTTCAATCAGCATCTTGAACGCGCCGAGCAGCTCGGCCCCGAGTGCGCCGTCGACCGCGCGGTGATCGCAGGACATCGTGACGCTCATGATCTGCGCAACCTCGATCTTGCCGTGCTTGACGATCGGGCGCTCCTCGCCGGCGCCGACTGCGAGAATGGTGGCGTGCGGCGGATTGATCACGGCGGTAAAATCCTTGATGCCGTACATGCCGAGGTTGGAGACGGCTGAGGTGCCGCCCTGATATTCCTCGGGCTTGAGCTTGCGCGCGCGCGCCCGCGCCGCGAAATCCTTCATCTCGGCCGAGATCACCGAGACCGGCTTGGTCTCGGCCTTGCGGATGATCGGCGTGATCAGGCCGCCGGGCATCGCCACCGCAACGCCGACATCGGAATGCTTGTGTTTGAGCATGCCGCCATCGGTCCAGCTGACATTGGCGTTGGGGATCCGCTGCAGCGCCAGCGCCAGCGCCTTGATGACGAAATCATTGACCGAGAGCTTGTAGGCGGGCTTGCCGTCCTTGTCCTTTGGCGCCGCGGCGTTGATCTGCTCGCGGGCCTCGACCAGCAGGCCGATGTTGCAGTCCATCGTCAGATAAAAATGCGGGATGGTCTGCACCGACGCGGTGAGGCGCTGCGCAATGGTTCGGCGCATGCCGTCGTGCGGGATCACCTCGTAGCTGCCGTCCTCGTAAAGCGCGCGGATCTGCTTGTCCGACATCGAGGGCGCGATGCTCGGCGCGCCGGCGGGCGCGGCAGCCGGGGCCTTCAGCCCCTTGCCGGATTTAGCTTCCTCGACATCCCTGGCGATGACGCGGCCGTGCGGGCCGGAGCCGTTGATGCGCGCCAACTCGATGCCGGCTTCCCTTGCCAGGCGTCGCGCCAGCGGCGATGAGAAAATACGGGCGTGACCATTGGTTTGCGGCGCGGACGGCGTTGCTTGGGGCGCAGGTGCTGCAACGGCAGGCGCGGCGGCCTTCGGTGCGGGAGCTGCAGCGGGCGCCGACTTCGCAGCAGGGGGCGCCTCAGCAGCCGCAGCCACCTTCGGCGGCGCGCTTGCGGCCGCTGCCCCCGCCGCCGCCTTCACATCCTCGCCTTCGCCGGCGAGCACCGCGATCACGTCATTGACCGCGACGTCTTGCGTGCCCTCGGGCACCACGATCTTCGCGATCGTGCCCTCATCGACCGCCTCGACCTCCATGGTCGCCTTGTCGGTCTCGATTTCCGCGATGACGTCGCCGGACTTGACCTTGTCGCCCTCTTTCTTGAGCCACTTGGCGAGGTTGCCCTTCTCCATCGTCGGCGACAGCGCGGGCATCAGGATGTTGGTTGGCATTGTCAGTGACCTTGTTGCGACCGTGGCGTGGTTTTCCCCACGTCGGTCGGCCGCGCGATTTCGGCTTCGAACATGTCGACGATGCGCGTCAGCGCTTCGTCCTCGGTGCAGGCGTTCTCGCGCGCATAGGCGCGGGCGGCATGGCGCGCAATGTCGACCAGAATCAGGCCCCACATATCCGGCTCCTCGAAGGCGCGCGTGAACGCGATGGAGAGTCCGCCATCGAGGACGAACGCGCGCAATACCTCCGTGGCATCATCGCGGCCTACGACGTCTGGCGGCAATGGCTGCTCCTTGGGACCGGCCATGGTTCACCGGTAACAAACGGCTTTGGCGGCTTCGACCACCTCGGCCACCGAGGGCAATGCGAGCTTTTCGAGATTGGCCGCGTAAGGCATCGGCACGTCCTTGCCCGAGACCCGCGCCACCGGTGCATCCAGATAATCGAACGCGTGTTCCAGGATGCGGGCGGCGATTTCGGCGCCGACGCCGTTTTGCTGCCAGCCTTCCTCCACGGTCACGGCACGGCCGGTCTTCTTGACCGAAGTCACGATGGTGTCGGTATCCATCGGGCGCAGCGTACGCAGATCGATCACCTCGGCTTCGATGCCTTCCTTTGCCAGTTCGTCGGCGGCCTTCAGCGCATAAGTCATTCCGTTCGACCATGACACGATGGTGACATGGCCGCCCGAGCGCACCACGCGCGCTTTTCCGATCGGGATCACGTAATCATCGAGTTTGGGGACCTCGCCGGAATGGCCGTACAGCATTTCATTTTCAAGGAAGATCACCGGATTGGGATCGCGGATCGCGGCTTTCAACAGGCCCTTGTAGTCGGCGGCCGAAAACGGCGCGATCACCTTGAGGCCGGGAATCTGCGCGTACCAGGCCGAGTAATCCTGGCTGTGCTGGGCGGCGACGCGGGCGGCGGCGCCGTTCGGTCCGCGGAACACGATCGAGCAGCCCATCTGTCCGCCCGACATGTACAGCGTCTTCGCCGCGGAGTTGATGATCTGGTCCATCGCCTGCATGGCGAAGTTGAAGGTCATGAACTCGACAATCGGCTTCAAGCCAGCCATCGCCGCGCCGACGCCGACGCCGGCAAAACCGTGTTCGGTGATCGGCGTGTCGATGACGCGCTTGGCGCCGAATTCCTGCAGCAACCCTTGCGTGACCTTGTAGGCGCCCTGATATTCCGCGACCTCCTCGCCCATCACGAACACATCGGGGTCGCGCCGCATCTCCTCCGCCATGGCGTCGCGCAGCGCTTCGCGGATGGTCATCGTCACCATCTCGGTGCCCTCGGGCACTTCAGGATCGGGCTCGGCGACGGCCCGCGGAGCCGCCGGCGCCTTCTTTTCCTCCCCACCACCGGACTTCGATGCCGGCACCTCGGCCTTGGCTTCGGCGGGCGGCGCGGACCCAGCGGTTTTCTCCTGCTTTGCGGGAGCAGGAGCCTTGCCCAGATCGGCGGCGCTCTCGCCATCGCTCAGGATGGTCGCGATCGGCGTGTTGACGGCGACGTCGGCGGTGCCTTCCGGGATCAGTATCCTGCCAAGGGTGCCCTCATCGGTCGCCTCGACTTCCATCGTCGCCTTGTCGGTTTCGATCTCGGCGATGACATCGCCCGACTTGATCGCCTCGCCCTCCTTCTTCAGCCATTTCGAAAGGTTGCCCTTCTCCATGGTCGGCGACAGCGCGGGCATCAACACTTGAATTGGCATGGTAGCTCCAGAAACTCGCTCTTCAGGCCGGGCGCATCTTGATCGCAAAGCCAACATGCGTTGCGAAATACCCGCCCGGCGCTTTAGCGATAGATATCAGTATAGAGTTCGGCCGGATCGGGTTCGGGGTCGTGCTGTGCGAAGTCGGCGGCGGCGTTGACGATTTCACGCACCTCGGCATCGATGGCCTTCAATTCCTGTTCGCTCATCTTGGCCGCAAGCAACCGGTTGCGAACCTGCTCGATCGGGTCCTGGTCGTGCCGTACCTTGTCGACTTCCTCGCGGGTACGGTATTTCGCCGGGTCCGACATCGAATGTCCGCGATAGCGGTAGGTCTGCATTTCCAGGATGAAGGGGCCCTTGCCCGCGCGGCACCACCCAACCGCCTTGTCGCCCGCGGCCTTCACCGCGCGGACGTCCATGCCGTCGACCTGTTCGCCCGGAATGTTGAAGGAGATGCCGCGCTTGGAAAAATCGGTCTGGGCGGATGACCGCGTCACCGATGTGCCCATCGCGTAACGATTGTTTTCGATGATGTAGATCACCGGCAACTTCCACAGCTCCGCCATGTTGAAGCTTTCGTAGACCTGGCCCTGGTTGGCGGCGCCGTCCCCGAAATACGCCAGACTGACAAAATCATTGCCGCGATAGCGGTTGGCGAAAGCAAGCCCGGTGCCGAGCGAAACCTGGGCGGCGACGATACCGTGGCCACCGAAGAAATTCTCCGCCTTGCTGAACATATGCATCGAGCCGCCCTTGCCCTTGGAATAGCCGCCTCGGCGTCCGGTCAGTTCGGCCATCACGCCCTTGGCTTCCATTCCGCACGCCAGCATATGGCCGTGGTCGCGGTATCCGGTTATGACCTGATCGCCCTTTTTCAGGGCCATCTGCATGCCGACGACAATGGCTTCCTGGCCGATATAGAGATGGCAGAAGCCGCCGATGGCGCCCATGCCATAGAGCTGACCGGCCTTTTCCTCAAAGCGCCGGATCAGCAGCATGTCGCGCAGCGCCCGCAGTTCTTGATCCCTGGTGAATTCCAGGGGAGCTTGCGAGCCGTTCCCCTTTTCCTGGCCAGATTCTTTAGCGACGCTTTTTTTCGGTGCGGCCATGGCAATTCCGGATCAGAGAAAGATAGCCCTCTCTATCCCAACTCAAACCGCCATGAAAGGATTGCGTGATGCGGCCGAAATTTCGCTATGCCGCAGTGCAATGCGACGCGACATTTTCGAAATTTATTTTGCGCATATTTGTAATTTGAGATCAGTTCGGATTGGTCGTCCGAACCAGATCGCGGGGATTGGCGTAATCGAGCTGATAGCGCGCGCGCTCGTCGAGCATGTCAGGGTCGACCCGGTCGGAACGCAGCAACGAGACGCGCTGCTCGCCCTCGGCACGTTCCCGCTTCAGCCGCGCCAATTCCGACGTCAGCGCGATGATCTCCTGGTCGAGCTCCTGCCGCGCATTCAGTCCATACTTGCCGGTATAGGCGTTGACGCCGAAATAGCTGACCATCGCCGCCGCCATCGTGTAGAGGGCGAGCCCGGTGAGCAGAGATTTGAGTCGCGCACGAGAGACCATGCCTTGAGCATGCGACGGCCCGGTTAACGCAATCCTAAGGGGCTGTGATTGATATCGGCGTGCCGATGATCTCCGCGGCGAACATCGAACTTATCCGTAAGACCGTACGGAAGAGTTCAGTCGACCAAATTGGAGCCTATCTACAATTCACGCTCTCAGCGCGAGCACTCGGTGACGCGGGTGATCGTCGGCAGGAGAGCAGAGCGCCTATATCGGCTGCTTGCGCTCGGCCTGGGCCGACCTCGATCAACCGACTCTACCGGCCACCGATGTTATCGTCGGCGAGCAGATCCTGCCCATCAAAAGTACCCGCCGCTGCGACCCAGCCGATCACGCCGCGCCGCGTCTCGACGCGAGCCCACCATGAGTTTTTGCCGCTGGTGTAGGTTCCCGCGCAATGCACGCCGCGGCAACCGCTATCCGCGGGACCTCGGGCGAAATACTGATCGAATTCGGGATAAAACCGCCCTTTGAACCAGGCCGAGGAGACTCCTTCGCCCCGGTTGGTATAGATTAGGACGATATCGCCGCGCTGCAGCCCGGCCTCCGGCAAATCACGATCCATACGGATCACACCCGGACGAAAGGTGATGACGACGCCGGTAAGGCCGACAACCTTCTCCCCTTTCGAAAGCTTGGCCACGGGCTGACGCTCGGCTTTCCAGGTGTCATACACGACAATCGGCTTTCGCGCCGTCCACTCACGGTAGGCGCAGCCCTCGAACGGGCAGGCGTTCCAATCATAGTATGGCAGGGCGGGAGCATCCATTGCTCTGGACCCGCCACCATCGGGCGCCGGCGCCTGACCATAGGCCGGCGTGAGGATTGCCCAAAAAACCAGAAGGGTAGCAAATCGCCACATCGCTCTTAGGGTCTGCTGATTTATAACTGAATCGGTGCTGTATTTTTGGCAGATATTGGATTCCCAGGGTGACTTGAAGTTTATGGAATCGTCCGTGTGATTGACCACACTGCGATCCGGTTGCGCCATGAGGCGCTCGATCCCCTGCTTGATGAGCGGTCGGTCGGCGGTTTGCATGTGCGGCGATAATTTATCAACACGCCCTAAGATCGACCGAAGGGCGATTTTGCCTATTTGTTGTGCTTGTCCACGAAGGTCGCAAAGGCGTCGATATATTGCTTCAGCACCTTCTGCAGCGTTTCCTTGACGAGTTCGCCCTTGTCGTCAAAGGCGTCGCCGACGCCATTGAGATAATAGACTTCCGGCTGCTGCATGATCGGTCCACAGATGCCCGGCAGGATATTCTGCAGATGTTTTGCTGCGCTGACGCCCCCCAGTTGCCCCGGCGAATTGCTGACAATGCCGGTCGGTTTGCCATTGAACGAGCTCTTGCCGTAGGGGCGCGATCCGACGTCGATGGCGTTCTTCAACACGCCCGAGATCGAGCGGTTGTATTCGGGCGTGACGAACAACACGCCGTTCGACTGCTGCAGCTTTTCGCGAAACGCCAGCCAATCGGCCGGCGGGGTTGCTTCCAGGTCCTGATTGAAAAACGAGATGTCATGCAAGGTGACGACGTTGAGCTTGAGCGTATCCGGCGCGAGTTTGGCCAGCGCTTTGGCGATCTTGAGGGTAAAACTCTCTTTGCGAAGGCTGCCAACAATGACGACAACGTTGAACGGGGTGGCCATGGAATTTCCTTTTGACGCGGGCGCCGGATTGGCTTGCCGGCCAACGTAGTCATGTCGGTAAAAGATGCAAGCGCATGAATTGCCGGAATTTTAGCCCGCGAAGTTGAGGAGAAGCCCCTCGCCCGCCAGCAAATCAGGCCGCCCCATGAGGACGGCCTGCTTTGTCAAAAATTTGCGAGCCGCGATCAGATCACCGGATTCCAGGCAATCGGAACCAGCCGGTATTTGCTGCCGTCCTTCTCGACATGACCGATCGACGGGAAGGTAAAATGGAAGCCCACCACCATCGCCTTCTCGGCCGCGGCCATGTCGTAGAATTTGTGACGGGTCTGCTGCGCCAGGGCACCATCCACGTCGTAGGCCACGTGCCAGTCCGGATTTCGCAGGAAGAATTCGGGGATGTTGGTGACATCCGCCTGAAGCAGAATTTTCGAATTGCCGGAGGCGATCACGAACGAGGTATGCCCCGGCGTGTGGCCGGGCGTCGCAATCGAGGTAATGCCGGGTGCGACCTCCTTGCCCCAGTCATATTTTGTCACCTTGGACTCGATGCCGGCGTAGATCTTTCTGACGTTGGCAAAGTAGCCCTTCATCATCTCGCTGGATTGGGCCTTGGCGGCGTTCTCATCGCTCATCCAGAATTGCCAGTCGACCGCGGGAACCATGATTTCGGCATTCGGGAACGCCATTGAACCGTCGAGGGCGCGAATGCCGTTGGTGTGATCGGGATGCAGATGCGTCATCAGCACGATGTCGATGTTCTTGGGATCGACGCCGGCGGCAGCAAGGTTTTGCAGGGTGCGGCCGGCCGCGCCCTTGGTTGGCTCCAGGGCTGAAACGCCGTTACCGCAGTCGATCAGGATCAGTTTGCTGCCGGTGTTGACGAGCTGCGGGTTGAACGGCACCGTCACCATGCCCTTCGGCATATAGGCGGCTTCGGCGGCGGCAAGCGCCTCTTCCTTGGGGACGTTCGTCACCCACTTGTCGGGCATCGGAAACGAGCGCGCCCCGTCGTTGATCGAGGTGCATTCGTAAGCGCCGACCTTGTAGCGGTAGAAACCGGGCGCCTGCGCGCCGGCAGGCGTCACCGCGGCGCGGGCAGTCAGCGCGCCAAACGGCGTTAGGACGGTCGCAGCACCGGCGGCAGCTGCGGTGGCTAAAAGATGGCGGCGGTTCAAGTCGATCATGGCGAATTTTCCCTGGCTCGCGCTGCGGTTTTTCCGCATGCGTATTGCACGCAAATGTTCCCCGGTTGCGGGCAGAACGCAAGTGCAATTGTCTTGCGCACACGCAAGTGATGATCGCCAAAATGCAAGCCTCGCCCTTGGCTGCGGGCCGCAACTATCGCATCAATTCCACGAAGATCCCGATAATCGCGACATAGCCGAGCGTGAAGATCAACGTCCTCAGATAGGGAATGCCGAGCAAGTACACCACGGCATGGACCAGCCGAAGCCAGAAGAAGCACATCGCCCAGAACGCCGTCATCGCATTGGCTTTGCCGGCCAGATGAACCACGATCACCAGCGCTGCGAACGGCGCGAAGGTCTCGACCGCGTTGATGTAGGTCCGATCCGCGCGTTTGCCCCAAAGCGGCAGCGGCCGCTGCGTTGGATCGAGGTAGTTCTGAGGCTTGAGCGCTCCGTTCGTCGTGACCTGTGCAACCACATAGGGAATCCACAGTGATGCCGTGAGGATGGCGGTAAAGGCGAGATATTTGAGGTCTGTAGACATTGATTTCCCCCTTTAAAAAATGATTGCAATAACTCCTATGGCTCGGTCCGTCAGAGAAGAACTCGCGCCGGTCCTCCGATCACGGCTGGACGTTATCAGCCCTTGTTCGGATTGATCAGATACTTTTCGCCGGTCGCGCGCTTGCCGTAGACGGCGATGTGATTCAACTGCAGTGCTTCCTGCAGCGACACCACCTGCGTGTAATGGCTGGCAAACGTGGTCTTGAGCTCGGCGACCACCCGCTGGCGCAGCTTCGCGCCGTCGGCCGGCCCGATTTTTTGCAAGAATGGAAACAACAGCCAGCCGCCGACACCCCATGCCATTCCGAACGCCCGGTTCAGTTCGATCGGACGCGGGTCGAGGGCGCCATAAACATAGACCTGCTTGTGCACGCTCGAGCCGTAGCGGCTGTAGACCTTGGCGGTCTTGTTGACGGCGATTTCCATGCAGGTGAGAATCTGCCCCGCCAGCTTGCCGCCGCCGATGGCATCGAACGCCAATGTCGCCCCGGTTTCGACCAGCGCATTGGTCAGATCATTCATGAAGGTCGGCGCGGTGGAATCGACGATATGTTTGGCGCCGATCTTGCGCAGGATGTCGGCCTGCTCCGCGCTGCGGACGATATTGACGAGACCGATGCCGTCCTTGAGGCAGATCTTGTTGAGCATCTGCCCGAGGTTGGATGCCGCCGCGGTATGCACCAGGGCTTTGTGGCCTTCGCGGCGCATGGTCTCGGTCATGCCGAGCGCCGTCAGCGGATTGACAAAGCAGGAAGCGCCTTCGGCAGGCGTGATGCCTGCAGGCAGCGGCAGACATTCGGTCACCTTCAGGCATCGGTATTGCGCGTACATCGCGCCGCCGATCATCGCGACGGTTTTGCCCATCAGTGCCTTCGCGGCATCCGATGACCCGGTCTTGACCACCACGCCGGCGCCCTCGTTGCCGACCGGCATCGATTCATCGAGCCGCCCCGCCATGGCTTGCATTGCCGCTTCCGGCACCTTCGCGGTGACGACCGGAGCCGCTTTGGTGCCGGACGCCTTGGCGGTCGTCATATCGGCGGCCCCAACCAGAAGCCCCAGATCTGACGGATTGATCGGCGAAGCCTCGACCCGGACCACGACTTCATCGGCGGCCGGCTCAGGGATCGGGACCTCGGCCAACGACAGCTCGAGTTCGCCGCTCTTCTTGATGAGAGAACGCAATTGAAGCCCGGTCTTGGTGTCGGCGCTCATCGTGAACCTCCCCTTTGTATTTCTTTTTCAAATCTGAGTGTGTCGTGAGCCTCACCGTAGCGCCTTCAGCGCCGCCCTGCCCGCATATTTTGCCTGCGTTCCCAGTTCCTGTTCGATTCGGAGCAGCTGATTGTACTTGGCGGTGCGGTCGGAGCGCGCTAGCGAGCCGGTTTTGATCTGGCCGCAATTGGTGGCGACCGCGAGGTCGGCAATGGTGGAATCCTCGGTCTCGCCGGAACGGTGCGACATCACGGCGGTGTAACCGGCCTTGTAGGCCATCTCGACCGCATCAAGTGTTTCCGTCAGCGTGCCGATCTGATTCACCTTGACCAGGATCGAGTTGGCGCGACCGTTCTTGATGCCGTCGGCCAGCCGCGTCACGTTGGTGACGAACAGGTCGTCGCCGACCAGCTGGCATTTGCCGCCGATCAGGTCGGTCAATTCCTTCCAGCCGTCCATATCATCTTCGGACATGCCGTCTTCGATCGAGACGATGGGATAGCGCGCCGCGAGATCGGCGAGATATTTTGCCTGTTCGGAACGCGAACGGGTCTTGTTCTCGCCGCCATAAACATACTTGCCGTCCTTGAAGAATTCGGTGGCCGCGCAATCCAGCGCCAGCATCACGTCGGAGCCCGCCTTGTAGCCGGCCTTGCCGACCGCGCCCATGACGAATTCGAGCGCAGCATCCGCCGACGGCAGGTTCGGCGCGAAGCCGCCTTCATCGCCGACATTGGTGTTGTGGCCGGCCTTTTTCAGTTCCGCGCGCAGGGTGTGGAAAATTTCCGAACCGCAGCGCAGCGCTTCCGCGAAGGTTTTGGCGCCGACCGGCATGATCATGAATTCCTGGAAGTCGATCGGGTTGTCCGCGTGTACGCCGCCGTTGATGATGTTCATCATCGGCACCGGCAACGTCCGCGCCGAGGTGCCGCCGACATAGCGATACAGCGGCAGGTCACTGGACTCGGCGGCGGCCTTGGCGACTGCGAGCGACACGCCCAAAATGGCATTGGCGCCGAGGCGCTTTTTGTTCGGCGTGCCGTCCAGTCCGATCATGGTCTGGTCGATCTGGACCTGCTGCTCGGCGTCCATGCCGCCGACGGCGTCGAAGATTTCGCCGTTGACGGCGGCGACCGCTTTCTGCACGCCCTTGCCGAGATAGCGGGTCGTATCGCCGTCGCGCAGTTCGACCGCTTCATGCGCGCCGGTGGAGGCCCCCGACGGCACCGCCGCCCGGCCCGTCGAGCCGTCTTCCAGAACCACATCGACCTCGACCGTGGGATTGCCGCGGCTGTCGAGAATTTCACGGCCGATGATGTCGACGATGGCGGTCATGGGGAGCCTCTTTGGAAATGCCGGGATCGAACGATTGGCGCTGCTTCTACAGCAAGGCACGGGGGCGGAAAAGGCCGCGATCCCCGTGACGTCCCGGCACGAATTGTCTAATAACGCGGCAACGGAGATCATTATGTCGAAAACGCCTGGCAGATCGTCGAAATCGAAAGCCCTTCAGCTTGGCCGCGCCGTGGAATGGCCTCACACGCCCGACGAAGCTCAAATCGATCGCGTGCCCAATCCGCAAAGAGATACGAATTATCTGGTGCGGTTCACCGCGCCCGAATTCACCTCGCTCTGCCCGGTCACCGGCCAGCCTGATTTCGCGCATCTCGTGATCGACTATGTGCCGGGCCAATGGCTGCTGGAATCGAAATCCCTAAAACTCTATGTCGCGAGCTTCCGCAATCACGGCGCGTTCCACGAGGACTGCACGGTTATGATCGGCAAAAGGATATCGGCCGAGATCAAGCCGAAATGGCTGCGCATCGGCGGCTATTGGTATCCGCGCGGCGGCATTCCGATCGACGTGTTCTGGCAAACCGGAAAACTGCCGAACGGAATGTGGGTTCCCGATCAGGGCGTCGCGCCCTATCGCGGGCGAGGCTAAGGCTGCACGTTCGGCCGCGCACCCGCATCCGCCGGCCGGGTCTGCCGCAGCAACCGCGCGCGAAGGTCGCAAGCGCAATGATGTTCAGCGCTGGCGGCATATGCTGCTCATCCGGCCGCAAACCTGTTTGCGGCATCAACGCGCTACATTCTTTTCGAGATTCTTGGCGAGCGCGTCGAACGCCATCAGCGTCCGCACCAGATTTTCGAATTCGCGCAGCGGCACCATATTGGGGCCGTCCGACGGCGCGTGATCGGGATCGGGATGGGTTTCGATGAACACCCCGGCGACGCCGACCGCGACCGCGGCGCGCGCCAGCACCGACACGAATTCGCGCTCGCCGCCCGATGAGGTACCCTTGCCGCCGGGCTGCTGCACCGAATGGGTGGCATCGAAGATCACCGGCGCGCCGGTGGTGCGCGCGAGGATCGGCAGCGCGCGCATGTCCGACACCAGCGTGTTGTAGCCAAACGATGCGCCGCGCTCGGTCACCAGCACGTGGGGGTTGCCGGCCCCGGTGACCTTGGCGACGACGTTTGCCATGTCCCACGGCGCCAGGAACTGGCCCTTCTTGACGTTGACGATTTTCCCCGTCGCCGCCGCGGCCAACAGCAGATCGGTCTGCCGGCACAGAAACGCCGGGATCTGCAGCACGTCCACCGCCTGCGCCACCTCGGCGCATTGGGTGGCCTCGTGGATGTCGGTGAGCACGGGCATGCCAAGGGAAGAGCGAATCTCGGCGAAGATCGGCAGCGCCGCCTTCAGTCCGATGCCGCGTGCGGCCGATACGCTGGTGCGGTTGGCCTTGTCGAACGACGTCTTGTAGACGAGGCCGATCTTGAGCCGCGCCGCCATCTCCTTCAGCGCGGAGGCGACTTCGAGCGCGTGCGCGCGGCTTTCCAGCTGGCACGGCCCGGCGATGATCGAAATCGGCAACTCATTGCCGAATTTGACCGATCCGGCAGCGACGACCGGCGCAGCAGAGTTGTTCGCGTTCAAGGGTACGTTCCTTTTCCGGAGCGACCATGAAGGCCCACGCCCAGGGGATCAACCCTATTTAGAGGGCTCGAATATCAGGGTTGCGCCGACCGGCGGTGAAGCAAGCCACTTGCCTACTTCATCGCCGAGAATGCGGTCGGCACCAGCAGTTGATTGACGATGTTGCCGACGATCTGGCCGTCCTCTTCGGTCTTCGCCCGGGCCGCGAGCCATTCCGGATCGGTCGCAAACGCACCCCATTTCTTCTCGCGGTCGGCGAGCGACTCCCATGCCAGAATGTAGGTCAGTTCCTGATTGGATTCGCCGACCAGCGTGGTGAAGAACCCGGCCTGCTTGATGCCGTGCTTCTCCCACAGTTTCAGCGTGATCGTCTCGAAGCGCTTTATTAGCGCCGGCAGGCGGCCCGGCAGACAGCGGTAGACACGGGTTTCGTAGATCATAGGTTTCCTCCCTGATGGTTTCGGCGCTTATAGCGGCTGGACCGAAAGCTGTCTTGAGGGGATGATGACATGACACCCCTGCCCGCTTGACCGAAACGCAAACAAATTGTATATACAATAAATGGCTGACTTCGATCCGGCCAAGGAAGCCATCAATCTCTCAAAGCATGGCATATCGCTCGCGCGCTGGATCGATCTCGATATCAAGGTCACGTTTGTGGACGACCGCTACGACTACGGTGAGATCCGCTATCGCGCTTACGGCTTCATTGACGGAGTCGCATATTGCCTGGTCTTCACAGGCCGAAATGGACAGGTGCGGCCAATCAGCCTTCGACGCGCGCATGCAAAGGAGATGAGGCGCCATGTCACGTAAGTTGAAAGAACCAGTATTCGACGACGACAATCCGGAGTGGACCAAAGCGGATTTCGCCAAGGCAAGGCCTCCTGCAGAGGTCATTCCGCCGGAGTTGCTCGCTCAGTTCAAGAACACGCGCGGACCGCAAAAAACGCCAACGAAGGTTGCGGTGTCTATCAGGTTGAGCCCCGAGGTCATTTCGCATTTCAAAGCAAAGGGACCGGGCTGGCAGTCGAAGATCGACGACGCGCTGCGCAAGATCGTCAAGAAGGCAGGCTGATTTAGGCGGCCGGCCTAGACCAGGCGCGACTGCACCACCGCGGCCTGAATGAAAGAGGCGAACAGCGGGTGCGGCTCAAACGGGCGCGATTTCAGTTCGGGATGGAATTGCACCCCGATGAACCAGGGATGATCCTCGTATTCGACGATCTCCGGCAGCACGCCGTCCGGTGAGAGACCCGAAAACCTCAAGCCGTGCTGCTCCAGCCGGTCCTTGTAGGCGGTGTTGACCTCGTAGCGGTGGCGGTGGCGCTCGGAAATCTCGGTGGCGCCGCCATAGACCTCCGACACCCGGCTGCCGCGCTTGAGCACCGCGGGATAGGCACCCAACCGCATCGTGCCGCCGAGATCGCCGGACTTTGAGCGCTTCTCCAGTTCATTGCCGCGCAGCCACTCCGTCATCAGGCCGACCAGCGGTTCGGGCGTGGGACCGAACTCCGTGGAGTTCGCCTCCTCGATGCCGACCAGATTGCGCGCGGCCTCGATCACCGCCATCTGCATCCCGAAGCAGATGCCGAAATAGGGCACGTCGCGCTCCCTGGCGAACTGCGCCGCGCGGATTTTGCCCTCCGCGCCGCGGTGGCCGAAGCCGCCGGGCACCAGAATGCCGTTGACGTGCTCGAGGAACGGCGCGGGGTCCTCGTTCTCGAACACCTCGCTCTCGATCCAGTCGAGATTAACCTTGACCTTGTTGGCGATGCCGCCGTGCGACAACGCCTCGATCAGCGATTTATAGGCGTCCTTCATGCCGGTGTATTTGCCGACGATGGCAATGGTCACCGCGCCTTCGGGATTGCGCACCCGCTCGTTGATGACGTTCCAGCTTTGCAGCGCCGGCGGAATCTTGGGCACGATGCCGAACGCTGCCAGTACCTCGTCGTCGAGGCCGGCGGCATGGTAGGCCTCGGGCACCGCGTAGATGTTGTCGACGTCGCGCGCCTCGATCACGGCGCTTTCGCGCACATTGCAGAACAG
>Ga0068853_100002026_pt1 | contig 14989 bp, 10 predicted proteins | sample KBSCornC32_FD_65655 | JGI IMG/M metagenome (GOLD analysis project Ga0068853, IMG submission 65655) | Corn rhizosphere microbial communities from Kellogg Biological Station, Michigan, USA - KBS Corn C3-2 | ecosystem: Host-associated > Plants > Roots > Rhizosphere > Soil ...
CAGACCATGCCGGCATCGCGACGCAGATGATCGTCGAGCGGCAGCTGATGGAGCGGCAGGAGCCGGGCCGGCGCGAGCTCGGCCGCGAGAAATTCCTTGAGCGCGTCTGGGCGTGGAAGACCGAGAGCGGCGGCACGATCATCAATCAGCTCAAGCGCCTCGGCGCGTCTGCCGACTGGTCGCGCGAGCGCTTCACGATGGACGAGGGGCTCAGCGCCGCCGTCCGCAAGGTCTTCATCGAGCTCTACAATAAGGGCCTCATCTATCGCGCCAAGCGGCTGGTGAACTGGCACCCCGTGCTCGAAACCGCCATCTCGGACCTCGAGGTCGAGAACATCGAGACCGATGGCAAGATGTGGCATCTGGCCTATCCGATCGAGAACAGCACCGAAGCAATCGTCGTCGCCACCACGCGGCCCGAAACGATGCTCGGCGACGTCGCGGTTGCAGTGAACCCCAATGATCCGCGCTTCGAACGGCTCATCGGCAAGTATGTGATCCTGCCCATCGTCGGCCGCCGCATCCCGATCATCGCCGACGATTATGCTGATCCTGAGATGGGGTCGGGCGCGGTCAAGATTACGCCGGCCCACGACTTCAACGATTTCGAGGTCGGGCAGCGCCACAGCCTCAAGCCCATCAACATCTTCACGCCGAACGCCAAGATCAACGCGAACGCGCCGCGGGAATATCGCGGGCTCGATCGCTTCGAGGCGCGCGAGCGCGTGCTGGCCGATCTCGAAAAGCTCGATGCCGTCCTCTGGGTCGAGGACAAGAAGATCATGGTGCCCTATGACGAAAAGACCAAGCAGGTCGTCATCGAGCCCTACCTGACCGACCAGTGGTTCGTGAACGCGGAGGTGCTGGCCAAGCCTGCGCTTGCGTCCGTGCAGCAGGGCCGCACCAAGTTCGTGCCGGAGAACTGGCAGAACACGTATTTCGCGTGGATGGAGAACATCAAGCCGTGGTGCATTTCGCGCCAGCTCTGGTGGGGCCATCAGATCCCGGCCTGGTACGGTCCACGTCTCGCCAACGATCCCGACTTCAACAAGGCCGACGCCGGCCCCAAGATTTTCGTTGCCGCCAACGAGGCGGAGGCCAAGAAGCAGGCCATCGCGTATTACGGCCGGCAGGTCGAGTTACACACCAGCGGCCTCGGCTCTCTGGCGTTCCAGAAGGCGCTGGGCGAGTTCGAAGGTACCCAGCGTGATCGGCTCAATCCGCAGGTCTGGGCGGCGCGCAAAGCCGCCGATCCCTTTGCCGAGCTCAGCGACAACAAGGTGCCGCTGCACCGCGACGAGGACGTGCTCGACACCTGGTTCTCATCCGCGCTCTGGCCGTTCTCGACGCTGGGCTGGCCGGAACAGACTCCGGAGCTTGCCCGCTACTACCCGACGAACGTGCTCGTCACCGGCTTCGATATCATTTTCTTCTGGGTCGCCCGCATGATGATGATGGGCCTCGAGTTCATGCATAGAGAGCCGTTCCAGACGGTTTATGTGCACGCGCTGGTGCGCGACGAGCACGGGCTCAAGATGAGCAAGACCAAGGGCAACGTCATCGACCCGCTCAACCTCATCGACGAGTACGGCGCCGACGCCACGCGCTTCACGCTCGCGGCGATGGCGGCGCAGGGCCGCGACATGCGGCTCGCCATGGCGCGCGTCGAGGGCTACCGCAATTTCGTGACCAAGCTCTGGAACGCTGCGCGCTTCCTCGAGCTCAATGGCTGTGTCCGCCGCGAGGGCTTCGAACCGCAGCGCGTCAATCTCGCGATCAACCGCTGGATCATGGGCGCAACTGCGCGTGCCGTTGCCGCCGTCGAGCGCGCCATCACGGACTATAAGTTCAACGAAGCCGCGAACGCCGCCTATGATTTCGTCTGGGGCACCTATTGCGACTGGTACGTCGAGCTCGCCAAGCCCATCCTCAGCGGCGAGAACGCCGCCGAGAAGTTCGAGACGGAATCGGCCGCCGCTTTTGTGCTCGACCAGATCCTGAAGCTGCTCCATCCCTTCATGCCCTTCGTCACCGAAGAGCTATGGGCGGAGACCGGCAAGACCGGACCGACGCGAGACAAGCTGCTGGTGCTCAGCCAATGGCCCGATCTCGCCGGCTTCGGCGATCCCGCGGCTGACGCGGAGGTTGAGTGGCTGATCGAGGTCGTCTCGGGCATCCGGTCGGTCCGCACCGAAATGAACGTGCCCGCCGGTGCCAAGATCGCGCTCGTCGTGGTGGGGGCGAGCGACGCCACCCGAGCCCGCGCCGAAACCCAGATGCCGGCGCTGCTGCGCCTGGCGCGGCTTGAGACGGTCACTTTCGCTGCCGAGGTACCCAAGGGCTCGGCCCAGGTCGTCGTCGCCGAGGCGACTTACGCCCTGCCGCTCGCCGGTGTCATCGACATCGAGGCCGAGCGTGGACGACTCAAGCGCGAGATCGCCAAGGAGCAGGTCGAGGCCGGCAAGATCGACAAGAAGCTGTCGAACGAGCAGTTCACCTCCAAGGCGCCTCCGGAAGTGATCGAGGAGCAGCGCGAGCGGCTGGCCGAAACCAACGCCCGGGTCGAACGGCTCCAGGCAGCGCTCGCGCGGCTCAGCTAGGTATGTGACTTTCCGGCAACATGCCCCTCTGAATCCCATTCATCTGGGGTTCAGGAAACCAATCCGGAACCACCGCGCCACAATCTCTCCCCAAACAAAGACGACCAGCAGAGGCGGGGGCTGGACTATTGGCGGCGAGTGGATCGGTCGATCCAGAGCGTAACGATACGAGACGTTCCGCCCTTGCGCCCCGACTGGGGCCGAGCCGATAAAGTGCTTTTGAAACAGCGCTTTGCGGGTTGGCCGCAGCGGGGGAAGTGGGAAGATGGATAGCAACTACGTCGACAAATCGCGACTGCCGAGCCGGCACGTAACCGAAGGACCGGAGAGGGCGCCGCACCGCTCCTACCTTTACGCGATGGGCCTCACGAGCCAGCAGATTCACCAGCCTCTGGTGGGTGTCGCGACGGCGTGGAACGAGGCTGCCCCCTGCAACATCTCGCTGCAGCGTCAGGCGCAGGCGGTCAAGAAGGGCGTCGCGGCCAATCACGGCACCCCTCGCGAATTCACGACGATCACCGTCACGGACGGCATGGCGATGGGCCACGCCGGCATGAAGTCCTCCTTGGCGAGTCGCGACGTCATCGCCGACTCGGTGGAGCTCACCATGCGCGGCCACTCCTATGACGCGCTGGTCGCCATGGCCGGATGCGACAAGTCGCTCCCGGGCATGATGATGGCGATGATCCGACTCAACGTGCCGTCGATCTTCATTTATGGCGGCACGATCCTGCCGGGTCGCTACAAGGGCCGCGACATCGTCGTGCAGGATTTGTTCGAGGCCGTTGGCCTCTACTCCGTCGGCAAGATGGACGACGTCACGCTCGACGAGATGGAGCGCGTTGCGTGCCCCTCTGCTGGCTCGTGCGGCGGCCAGTATACGGCCAACACCATGGCCATGGTCGCCGAGGCGATCGGCCTTGCGCTCCCTTATAGCTGCGGCGCGCCTGCCCCCTACGAAATCCGCGATGCCTTCTGCGCCGCTGCCGGCGAGCAGGTGATGGAACTGCTCAAGACGCAGCTTCGCCCGCGCCAGATCGTCACCCGCAAGGCGTTCGAGAACGCCGCCATGACGGTTGCCGCCACGGGCGGCTCAACCAACGCTGCGCTGCACCTGCCGGCGATGGCACACGAAGCGGGCATCGATTTCGACCTGTTCGACGTCGGCGAAATCTTCCGCAAGACCCCCTACATCGGCGACCTCAAGCCTGCGGGTAAATACGTCGCCAAGGACCTGTTCGACGCCGGCGGCATCCCGCTGGTGATGAAGGCGCTGCTCGAGGGCGGATATCTTCACGGCGACTGCATGACGGTCACCGGCAAGACGATCGCCGAGAACCTCGCCAACGTGAAATGGAACGCCGACCAGGACGTCGTGCGGACCACCAAGAACGCTATTTCACCCACCGGCGGCGTCGTCTCGCTCAAGGGCAATCTCGCGCCCGACGGCGCCATCGTGAAGGTCGCGGGGCTCAAGAGCCAGCGCTTTGTCGGTCCGGCACGCGTCTTCGACAACGAGGAAGCCTGCTTCGAAGCCGTCGAGAAGCGTACCTACAAGGAAGGCGAAGTGCTCGTCATCCGCTACGAGGGCCCCAAGGGCGGCCCCGGCATGCGCGAAATGCTGTCCACCACCGCCGCCCTCTACGGCCAGGGCATGGGCGACAAGGTCGCGCTCATCACCGACGGACGCTTCTCCGGCGCCACGCGTGGCTTCTGCATCGGCCATGTCGGACCCGAAGCCGCGGTCGGCGGCCCGATCGCGCTGATCCAGGACGGCGACATCATCACGCTCGACGCGATCAAGGGCGAGATTTCGGTCAACGTGTCCGAGGAAGAGTTCGCCAAGCGCAAGGCCAAATGGGCGCCGCGCGAGAATGAATATGGCTCGGGCGCCATCTGGAAATATGCCCAGCTCGTGGGTCCGGCCCGCTACGGCGCGCTGACCAACCCCGGCGCCAAGGGCGAAAAGGCACAGTATGCGGACATCTAGCGCTCTGGCGCTGCTCTTTGCTGCAAGTCTTGCGCTGCTCGGCGCCACGCCGAGCTTTGCGCAGGCGGCGCTGGCAGCGGCCGAGGGTCCGCCGACGGATCTGGGCACGGTCCCTGCAATCGATGCCGCGCAGGCGCTCGCCAGCGCGCTCGACGGCGCCGGTGGTGGTGTGACCGCCATGGATCAGATCACCGCTCTCCAGGATGCGGCGACGGCCGGCGATCCAATGGCGCAGTTCCAGCTCGGCCTGATGTATGAGAGCGGCGAGGGCGTGAGCAAGGATCGCGCGAAGGCGTTTGGCTATTTCGCGGAGATCGCCAACCAGCATGCCGACGCCGCGCCCAAGGGCACCGAGGCCGACATTGTCGCGCACTCCTTCGTGAAGATGGGCGAGTATTACCAGGACGGCGTTCCAGAAGCCGGTATCCCCAAGGACGAGGGCTATTCGATCAAGCTCTTGCTGCATGCGGCCACGTACTTCGGAGACGCCGAAGCGCAATACCGGGTCGGCATGCTCTATCTCGACAAGGACGGGCTGGGCGACAATCCGGTGCAGAGCGCCCGCTGGCTCTATTCGGCCGCCACCAAGGGCAATGTCGCGGCGCAGGCGCATCTGGGCGATCTGCTGTTCAACGGCGATGGGCAGGTGAAAGCCAATCCTGTCGAGGGCCTGACATGGTTGACGGTCGCGAGCCGCAATTCACTCCAGACGACCGACGCAAGCTGGATCGCCGATCTGCTCAATGCGGCGATGTCGGTGGCGTCGCCCGACGCGCGCAAGCAGGCCACCGATCAGGCGGACTCGCTGCAATCGAGCCTGCCCACTCCCTGATTTTCAGAAGTTGAAAATGCCTTCGACCGGCACGTGGTCCGATGGCTTTTCCCAGCCGCGGACCTCGCGGTGGACAAACACATCGGCGAGACGATCCGCGGCCTGCGGCGAGAGCAGCAGATGGTCGATGCGGATGCCATCCTGCCGATCCCAGCCAAAAGTCTTGAAGTCCCAGAAGGTATAGTGGGGCTCGTCGGACACCGCGCGCTGCGCATCGACCAGCCCCATATTCAGCAGCGTCCGCCAGCGCTGCGCGCTCTCGGGCCGGAACAGCGCGTCGCCGACCCATTTCTCCGGAAAGGTCGCATCGATCGGCGCGGGAATGATGTTGAAGTCGCCGAGCAGCACGAAGGGCTCCTCGAACGCCAGCCGTCCTTCGACGAACTCGATCAGTCGGTCCATCCAGCCGAGCTTGTAGGTGAATTTCTCGGTCTTCACCGGATTGCCGTTGGGCAAGTAGATGCAGCACACGCGGATCGCGCCGCTCTCGGTCGAGAATACGCCCTCGATCAGCCGCGCCTGCTCGTCGCTGTCGTCGCCGGGCAGTCCGCGCGTCACTTCGTCGAACCGAATCTTGGAGAGGATTGCAACGCCGTTCCAGCTTTTCTGGCCGTGCGTTTCGACATTGTAGCCCAGCGCCTCGATTTCGAGCCGCGGAAAGTCCTCGTCGATGATCTTGATTTCCTGGAGACACACGACGTCCGGCGACGCCTCGGCCAGCCATTTCAGCAAGGCCTCCATACGAGCCTTGACGCCGTTGATGTTCCAGGTCGCGATGCGCATACGGGGACCCTAGCTGCGCGGCAGGGGACGGGCAACCTCAGCCGAACACGGCATCCCTGATGTCGTCGCGGAACGGGCCATCGCTGCCTTCCCACATCGTGTTGGTGTAGGCGACGACGATCGTCTGCGTCTTGGGATCGAGGGCCCAGTTGTTGCCCCACACGCCGCCCCAGCGGATCAGCCCGTCGCGCGGCCAGCCGGCAGCCTTGGCGTCGGTGATGACGGCTCCGAGATAGCCGAACTGTTCGCCCGGCCGGCGCCCGGTGAAGTACGGGCCGGCCTGATTGGCGAATGCCGCATCTCGCGTTGCGGGTTTCAGAAAATCACCGACGACGATGGCGTCGAGCAGCTTCATGAAATCGCCGGCCGTCCCCGCCATCCCCGACCCGCCCGACTGCGGCGCAGTCGGCTCGAAGATACGCTTGGGCGACATCAAATTGCTGCCGCCGGGGCTGACGATCAGCTGCGGCTCGCCCATGCGGATCGGCACATCGGCGCCCACATTTCCGTAAGGCACCGCGAGTATCGCGGGATCGCTCACCCCGAACCGCGTGTCGGTCATCCCGAGTGGTCCCGTCACGTATTTCCCAACCACACTCTCGACATCCGAGATGTTGCCGTTGATCGCCCCAAGGACCCCGCCCAGCACATCGATCGACATTCCGTAGGCCCAGCCTTCGCCCGGCTTGAACGCCAGCTGGCCGCGCGCCAGGCGCCGCAGATTTTCCTCGAGCGGCATCAGGTCCTTCGGGTCTGAGCCGCGCGACACATCCTCGGGAATCTGCGCGTACGAGATGCCGGACGTGTGGGTCAGCAAATGCCGGATCGTGATCGTCGGCACCGAGCCATCCGGTGCGCACATCGTGAAGAACGGCAGATATTTCGTGACTGGATCGCTCAGCGACAACAGCCCCAGATCGATCATCTTCAGTGCCGCCGCCGCGACGATCGGCTTGGTCACCGAGGCCAGCCGGAAGATCGTGTCCTCGCGCACCGCAATGCCCGCCTCGCGATCCGCAAAGCCCGCGACCCGGCCATAGACCCGCTTGCCGAGCTCATGCACCAGCACCACGCAGCCGACGATGTGCGCACCCATCGCGGTATCGATCGCCGCATCGACGCGTTGGCTCAGGCTCATCGGCGACTCCGTGGTTATGCTAGTTCGCGACCGAAAAGCTGGTCCCGCAGCCGCAGGACGCGACCGCGTTGGGATTCTTGATCTGGAAAGACTGGCCGATCAAATCGTCGACATAATCGATCTCGGCGCCGCCCATGAATTCGAGGCTGAGCGAGTCGATCAGGATCGTCGCGTCGTCCTTGGCAAGGACGAGATCGTCATTGGCCGCGGTCTCCTGGACGAGCTTGTATTCGTACTGGAACCCCGAGCAGCCGCCCCCGGCGACCACGATGCGCAGCACAGTCCCCGCCGGCTGTTTGGCCAGCACGCGGCCGATCTTTTTGGCGGCGCGGTCGGTGAGGATGACGGGATTTGATGCTAGAGCGGCGTCTGACATGATCTTCCTCGCGGCGCTACGCGTCCGCATGGACACCAATCTAATATCGTCGAATGCCGATGGAAAGGGCTGAATGAACGGCCAGGCCCCTTACGCCGCCAATCCTGAGCAAAGCCGGGGGCGGCTTTTTGCCACCGACGGCAGCCCGACGCGCTCGGAATTCCAGCGGGACCGCGACCGGATCGTGCATTCGACCGCGTTCCGGCGCCTCCAATACAAGACGCAGGTTTTCCTTCACCACGAAGGCCAGCACTTCCGTACGAGGCTGACCCACACGCTGGAGGTCAGCCAGATGGGGCGCTCGATCGCGCGGGCGCTCCAGCTGAACGAGGATCTGGCAGAGGCCGTCGCGCTTGCCCACGACCTCGGCCATACGCCCTTCGGTCATGCCGGCGAGCGCGTTCTCAACGACAAGATGTCGGCATTCGGCGGCTTCGATCACAACCTACAGGCCATCCGCGTCGTCACGCGGCTCGAAAACCGCTACGCCGAGCATGACGGGCTCAATCTGAGCTGGGAGACGCTCGAGGGCATCCTCAAGCACAATGGCCCACTCGCCGATCCCACAATCGCGGCAGACATTCCCGCGCGCGCCGACCTCATGCCGTCCACCCACGCGAGCCTCGAAGCGCAGGCGGCCGCGATTGCCGACGACATCGCCTACAACGCGCATGACATCGACGACGCCTTGCGCGCGAAGCTGCTGACGCTGAACGATCTCCGCGACGTGCCGCTCGTCGGACCAATCGTCCGTGAGGTGTTCGAGCGCTGGCCCGCCATCGAACCGCGACGCCAGGCGCACGAGGTGCAGCGCCGGCTGATCACTCGCGGCATTGAGGATGTCATCGCAACTTCCACAAATGAGATCGAGCGTGCTGGCCCTACATCGAGCGACGATGTGCGGCACGCCGGACGAACGCTCGTCCGCTTCTCGCCGGCGCTGGCGGAGGCCGAGCGTGGCCTCAAGTCCTTCCTCTTCGATCGTGTGTATCGCTCCGAGCCGGTGATGGGGCCGGTCCGCCAGAGCGAGGCGATGGTCGCGGCCCTGTTCGACCGCTTGCTGGAGACTGCCGATCTGCCGGGCCGCTGGGGCGAAGCCGCCCGAACTGCATCCCGTGCCCCGTCTCGCGCGCGCATCGTCGCCGACTATATCGCCGGCATGACCGATCCCTATGCCGAAGCCGAATATGCCCGGCTGTTTGACGGGAAACCGGCGCTGGGCTAGGGGCAGTCTCCTACCCAAACCACCGGGTCATCCCCGCCAAAGCGGGGATCTCCGTTTGCAGGATTTCACGGTCCGCCGAACAGAGATTCCCGCTTCGCGGGAATGACGTCGTGGAAAAACGGAAGTCCTGATGGATATCTACGCCGACTTCGCCTCACGCGTCGCCGCCGCCCTGACGAAACTCTATCCCGACGCACCGGCGGACCTCGTCGCACGCGCGGTGGTCGAGCCGCCGCGCGATCCGGCCCATGGCGAGCTCTCGTCGAACGCCGCGATGGTTGTCGCGAAGGCGATCGGCAAGTCTCCACGGGACGTGGCAGCCGCCCTCGCGAGCCATTTCAAGTCCGACCCCGATGTGACCGCGGTCGATGTCGCCGGTCCCGGCTTTCTCAATTTCCGCCTCGCCGATTCCGTCTGGCACCGGTTGCTAAAATCGGTCGCCGACGAGGGCGCCGCTTACGGCAAGGCCGATATCGGCAAGGGCGAGAAGGTCAATGTCGAGTACGTCTCGGCGAACCCGACCGGCCCCATGCATGTCGGCCACACGCGCGGCGCGGTATTCGGCGACGCGCTGGCGTCGTTGCTCGCGTATGTCGGCTACGACGTCACGCGCGAATACTACATCAACGACGCGGGCGGCCAGATCGACGTTCTGGCCCGGTCGGCATTCCTCCGCTATCGCGAGGCGCTCGGTGAAACCGTCGAGATCCCGTCCGGCTATTACCCCGGCGATTATCTGAAGCCGGTCGGCGAAACGCTCGCCGGTGCCTATGGACGCAAGCTGCTCGATATGCCCGAGGCTGAATGGATGCCCAAGATCAAGGGCGTCACGCTCGAGATGATGCTGCAGCTCATCCGCGACGACCTCGCTGAACTTGGCGTCACGCATGAGGTTTTCTTCTCGGAACGCACCCTGCACGGGCAGGGCGGCGACATCGACCTCACACTCGACTGGCTCCGGCAGCAGGGCCTCGTCTATCAAGGCCGGCTCGATCGTCCAAAAGGGGCCGTCGACGAAGACTGGGAAGACCGCGAGCAGACGCTGTTCCGCGCCACCAAATATGGCGACGACGTCGACCGGCCGCTGATCAAGTCGGATGGCAGCTACACCTATTTCGCCGCCGACATCGCGTATCACCGCAACAAGTACCTGCGCGGCTTCAGGCACATGATCAACGTGCTGGGCGCCGATCACTCAGGCTATGTCAGCCGGCTCAAGGCAGCGGTCAAAGCCGTGTCGGACAACCAGGCCGACATGGACGTCAAGATCATGCAGCTGGTGCGGCTCATGAAGAACGGCGAGCCGTTCAAGATGAGCAAGCGGAGCGGCGATCTGGTGCTGCTCTCCGATGTCGTCGAGGAAGTGGGGCGCGACGCGACGCGTTTCATGCTGCTTTACCGGCGCAACGAGCAGTCGCTCGATTTCGATTTCGCGCTCGTCAAGGAGCAGACCCGCGATAATCCGGTGTTCTATGTCCAGTATGCGCACGCGCGGACGCATTCCGTCTTTGCGACCGCCGCGTCCGAGATGCCCGGTGCAGATTTCGGTGCAAAGGCGCTCGCTTCCGCAAAGCTGGAAGTGCTTTCCACGCCGGCGGACCTAGAGTTGATCAAGGTTCTGGCGCAGTGGCCGCGGTCAGTCGCCGCGGCGGCGATCGCCCATGAGCCGCACAGGATTGCGTTCTACCTCTACGAGCTTGCGGCGGCGTTCCACGCCTTCTGGGCCAAGGGCAAGGATGACAGGGGGTTACGTTTTGTTAACCCTCAGGACCCGACAGTGACCTCGGCGCGACTCGCTCTTGTGAGTGCCGTGAGGCAGGTTTTGGTCAACGGTCTCACGGTCTTGGGGGTGTCTGCTCCAGATGAGCTTTCATAATTCGGGCGCATTGCTGTGATGGCTGGAAAGGGCTTTGGCGGGGGCCGAGCAGGGGTCTTCTCCAACCTTTCGAGACGCAGCGATGCCGCCAGCGAGACCGCAGCAGATGCCTGATCCGGCAGAGAAATCCGATGATCTGATCGCCGAGCTGGCGAAGATGATGGCGACGCCGGCCGAGCCCGCGCCACCAGCGCCACCGCCGGCGACGGCCGCCCCACCGCCGGTCTCGATAGCGCCGGCCCCGGTCCGCATTCCCGGCATGGACGCACCGCGGCCGGTCATTCTCCCCACCGCAGCGACAAGTGCGCCGCCACCGGACGCCGCCCCGCGTGCGCCGGCCACGGGCGTCATCCGCATTCCCGGCATGGACCAGCCGGCGCCGGTTGCAACCAGCGCCCCTGTCGGCCGATTCGATTTCGGCCGGCCGCCGGTCGCGGTACCGACCGGCCCCGAGCCGCTCACCAGCCTTGCCGACCGCATTGCGGCCCGCGCCGCCGAGCTCGAAGCAAAGCCCAAGGCCGAGCCGCCGCCTGCCGCTGCGATACGTTTTCCGGAGCTTCGGACCGTCAGCGAGAACAAGTCCTTCGCCACCGGTCCGGCAATCGTTCCGCCATCCTCGCCGCCTCCGGCATCGGCTCCACCGGCGAGCGGTGATTTCACCTTCGATTTCGGCTTCAGCTCGCCCGCCTCATCGACGCCGGCTGCGGCTGCCACGCAGCGCCCCGCGCCCGCCGTCGACCCGATCGCCGCGCTGATCAACGCCGATCTTTCGAATCCAACGCCCGAGACTCGTCCCGCGGCGCCGGTGATCCCGGTGCTCCGCACCAACGCGCCACCGCCGCCGCCCAAACCGGCGCAGGCTCCGACGCCCTCGCGGCCAGCGGCAAATGCACCCATTCCTCTGCGGCCAGTGACGCCGCGCGCCGCCGAGCCGGACCGCTTCACGATGGCGCCGAACGCCGGCCTCAACATGCGCGTGCCAGCGAGCCAGCCGCTCAATGCGCCCGTGACTCGCGCCCCTGAGCCGCCGGCTCCGATGGATTCCGATCCGATGTCGGAGATCGAAAATCTCATCGGCGAAGCCGTCCGCGTCGAGCTCTCGCCCGGTCCGGTTCGCGTCCAGACGGCGCAGCCCGTGGTTGCGCCGCATGTCGAATTCGAGCCCGAGCAGGATGTCGAGGACGAGATCCACTCGGACCCGCCGCCGATCGTGCCGCCGCTGACGACGCAATTCGCGCCGCGCCGCGCTGCCATCAAGGACGAGGGCCATGCCGCCGCCGAGGATGCGATCCTCGCTGCCGCCGCCGCGACTGGAACGCCAGTCGAGCGGCTCGAGCCGAGCATGTCGGACGAGAGCCCGTACCGCCGGCTCAAGGTGAAACCGCAGCGCAATGCGTCCGGCGGCCTTCGCCAATATGTCGGCATGGCTGTCGCGGGCACGCTACTGCTTGCCGCGGGCCTCGGGCTCTACTGGGTCCTCAACATGGGCCGCGCCGCGAGCGTCGATACCGCCACCAAGGCGCCGCAGCTCACCGCCTCAACCGCGGCCGTCAAGGAAACCCCCAGGGTCGTCGACAAGCCGGTGACCGATGTCGCCAAGTCGCCAGTCCTTCAGCAGATGGCCGGCGCGTCAACTGCCCCCAGCGCCGAGCAATTGGTCACGACCGACCAGACGGCCGGCACTGCGCCCACGGCTGTCGATACCGCGCCCGCAGTCGCAGCGGCCGACGGAGACCTCAGCGAGGGTGGCCTTGCCAACCGCAAGGTCCGGACCGTGACCGTTCGCCCGGACGGCACAATTGTATCGGGCGACGATGCCGTCGCCGGCAACGCCGCGCTCCCGGTCGATCGCCCGAACGTGCCCTCGGTGCCCAGCACCGAGACCACAAACCTTCTCGGCAATGACACCACGACCCAGGTCGCGGCCACCAATTCTTCGGCGCCCACGCCGCTGGTCGACATTCCCGATACGCCCGCGACCACCACTGCCACCGCCGACGATACGCAGCCGGTAATCGACACGACGATCGTTCCGCCCAAGCCGATCAGTTTCCCGGTCCGCTCGACCGCCACGGCGCCCGCAGCAGCCGCTCCGCGCAGTTCCGTCAATGCGGTGATCGATCAGACGCCAACCGGCCAGATCAACCTCCTCGGTGCCGACTCGCTCGCCCCGCCCAAGGCCACGGCGCCAGCCGCGACGGCCCCGGCCAAGGTCGCGACCGCCGCGCCTGCAGGCGGCGGTGCTCCTGCTTACGTCCAGATCGCCTCGAGCCTGTCGGAGGCCGATGCCAATGCTGCGGTCAAAGCCGCGACCGCCAAGTTCGGCAGCGTCTTTGAGGGCAACAAGCTGATGGTCCAGCAGGCCGACCTCGGCACCAAGGGTATCCGCTGGCGCGTCCGGCTGCCGGCCTCCTCGCTCGCCGATGCCAATGGCATCTGCGCGCAGATCAAGGCGCTGGGCGGGGATTGCTTCGCCACGGCGGGCAACTGACGGGCTGAGCCCGAATACCTGTGAGCCGCGGGCCGGGCGGCGGAAATTTCCGCTGCCGGGCCTGCAACTCTCCCGTAGATTGCGGCGCAACTCAATTGGACTGCCCGCGTGACGCCCGACCCGACCGACTGGCCCGAGACTCAGCCGCCTCCGCCCGATGACGAGGTGATGTATGTCGACGTCGGCGGCTATGAGGGTCCGCTCGACCTGCTGCTCGACCTCGCCCGCCGCCAGAAGGTCGATCTCGCCCAGATTTCGGTCCTGGCGCTCGCCGAGCAATATCTGGGCTTCATCGAGACCGTCCGCGAAAAGCGCATTGAGGTCGCCGCCGATTATCTCGTGATGGCCGCCTGGCTGGCTTACCTCAAGTCGCGCCTGATGGTGCCGCAGATCGCCAATGACGACGAGCCGACCGGCGAGATGATGGCGGCGCTGCTGCAGTTCCGCCTGAAGCGCCTCGAGGCCATGCGGCTCGCCGCCCAGCGCCTGATGGGCCGCCCGCTGCTGGGGCAGGCGATCTTTGCCCGCGGCGCCCCCGAGCCGATCACCATCCACCGCAAATCGCTCTGGGAAGCCTCGCTCTTTGATCTGCTCAAGGCCTACGCGACCAATCGCGAGCGCGGCATCCCAACCGACTACACACCGCGCGAGCGCAATGTCTGGTCGCTGCAGGAAGCGCGAGAGATCCTCAATCGGCTGATCGGGGACAATCTCGAATGGGTCGCCCTCGATTCCTATCTCGCCGAATATCTCTCGACCCCCGAGCAGCGCGTCACCGCCATGGCCTCGACCTTCGCGTCGAGCCTTGAACTGGCGCGGCAGGGGCAAGTAGAACTCCGCCAATCCCTGGCCTTCGGGCCGCTTCTCGTGCGCCGCCGCAAGACGGACGGCCCGGTAACCGAAAACTGATGTCCGAAGATTTTGAACCGTCCCAGAGCCCCGATCTCGCGGAGCGCTCCTTGCGCATCCTCGAAGCGCTGCTGTTTGCCTCCGCCGAGCCGCTGAGCGCGTCCGATCTCGCCCCGCAGCTGGGGGAGGGCGCCGATGTCGACGCGCTGCTCGCTGTGCTCCAGGAGCGCTATGCCGGCCGCGGCGTGAACCTCGTCAAGCGCGCCGACAAATGGGCATTCCGCACCGCCGCCGACCTCGATTTCCTGCTCAAACGCGAGACCACGGACAACCGCCCGCTGAGCCGCGCGGCGCTCGAAACGCTGGCGATCATCGCCTATCACCAGCCGGCGACCCGCGCCGAAGTCGAAGAGGTGAGGGGCGTTGCGACCGGCAAGGGCACGCTCGATCTTTTGATGGAAGCCGGATGGGTGCGCATGCGCGGCCGCCGTCGGACCCCCGGCCGCCCGGTCACCTACGGCACGACCGAAGCTTTTCTCGATCATTTCGGGCTCGAGGCGCTGGCCGATCTCCCGGGCCTCGAAGAACTCAAGGGCGCCGGGCTTCTCAGCAACCGTCTGCCACCTAACATGCAGATTCCATTGCCGTTTGACGGCCCGCTGCGCGAGGACGAAGACCCGCTCGATCCGGACGATATCGAGGGCCAGGACGAGCCCACCGAGTAACCCTGCCGCACCTTACGTTCTTGTGTTGGCCGTGGTTTGAACCTATTTCTGGATCAAGCGGTTATCCGCACCCTTTGAGAGGAACTTCCGATGCACGGTCCAGG
>Ga0068853_100002027_pt1 | contig 14989 bp, 10 predicted proteins | sample KBSCornC32_FD_65655 | JGI IMG/M metagenome (GOLD analysis project Ga0068853, IMG submission 65655) | Corn rhizosphere microbial communities from Kellogg Biological Station, Michigan, USA - KBS Corn C3-2 | ecosystem: Host-associated > Plants > Roots > Rhizosphere > Soil ...
AGCCGAGTAACCCGGGGCGACCTTGGCCGTCGGCGTCGGGCCGGAGGCCAGCGTGGGCAGCCCGGCCGGCGTCAGATACAGCTGGTCGACCATGGTCGACATGCCCTCGAGCAGCGACGACGCGTCGGCCTTGGAGGCCGACCACTGGTGCGGCGGCGCGACCACGATCGGTGCGGCCGAGCCGGTGTGCAGCAGCAGTGCCGACAGCGCGGCCGCCGGACCGTTGCCCAGCGCGGCCGTGACCAGGTCGTCGAGTCTGATGACCCGCGGGCCCTTGTCGCCGAGCTGCGTCGGGTCGGTGCCCGGCACGGTCGCCGCGGACAGCAGCACGGTGCTGACCTTGGCCCCCTTGAGCAGGTCGCTGTCCAGGGTCTGCTGCGAGTTGTCGGTGAACGCGGCCAGCGTCTTCGGGTCCAGCTGGCCGTCGATCGGCCAGGTCATGCCGGTCAGCGGGGCGACGCCCAGCGCCTGCTTCAGCACGTGATCGGCCAGCGCGTACTGCACGAGCGACGTGGCACCGGCGCGGGCCAGCGCGTTCAGGTCGGCGTCGGACCCGGGCAGCGCGAACACACAGCGCCCCGGCACGTCCTGCTTGAGGCGGTCCAGCCAGGCGTGTGCGGCGGCCTGCCCCTTGCCGGCGATCGGGCCGCCCGGCGTCTGCACGCGGTAGCCGGCGGCCATCGACTGCACGGCGGTGACCAGGTCGGGGTCGACGGCCAGGCAGATGGCCTGGGTCAACCCGAACGGGGCCTGCTCGTAGGCGGCCAGCAGCCCGTCCAGCCGGCCGCCGGCGGCCAGCTCGCCGGCCAGGTCGTCGTCGGTCATCACGGCGTTGCCGGCAGTGTCGGCGGTGACCAGGTGGGGCCGGTCGGACAGCGGCCACAGCACGGAGACCTTGGCCGGCGTGGCCGGCTTGTCCATGGCCCCGCCGCCGGGCAGCGACAGCACCGGCAGCACGGTGGTGGCCTGGCCGATCTTGGCCAGCCCGCCGAAGTCCGGCACGCCGTTCACGTTGATCAGCAGCGGGTACACGCCCGGCGCGTCGACCTCGAGGCTGTTCGTGCTCTGGCCGTGCAGCGTGACGTTGATGGTGAACGGCACCGACTGGCCGGGGGCCATGGACGGCGCGGCCGGCTGGAAGTCGCTGAACTTCACCCCGGCCTGCGGCTTGGACAGCGCCGTGCGCAGTCCGTTCTCGTCCAGCTTGGCCCCGCGCTCGACGCGGATCTCGGCCTTGGACACCCGGCGGTCGCCGACGTTGGTCAGCGTGCCGCTGACCGTGATCGCGTCCGGCTGGCCCGATGTCACCGGCTCGGGTGTCACCTGGGTGATATCGATCTTGATGCGGTTCTGCTGGTCGGACTCCTGTGCGGCGGCATTCGACGGGGCCAGCGTCAGCGTCGCGATGCCGGCGGCCGCGACCGCGGCCAGCAGCTTTCTCACGCCGACTCCACCCCGGAACGCTCGCTGGCGGCTGACCCGTCGGAGAGCAGGTCGAGCGCCAGCCGCACCAGGCGGCGCTCGTCGGCGTAGGCGAGCAAGTCGTCCAGCTCGCCCAGCGGCACCCATGCCACCTCGGTGACCTCCACGTCCTCGTCCGATAGTTCTCCGCCCACCGCTTCGAGCAGGAAGTGGTGGACCGTCTTGTGCACCCGGCGGTCCTCGGCCACGAACCAGTAGTCGATCGTGCCGAGGGTGCGCAGCACCTTGCTGTCGATGCCGGTCTCCTCGCTGACCTCCCGGACGGCGGTCTGCTCGGACGTCTCGCCGGCCTCGATGTGTCCCTTGGGCAGCGACCACAGCAGCCGGCCCCGTCGGTCCAGCCGGCCAATGATCGCAGCGGCGGCATGCGCCTCGTCGAGGACCAGGCCGCCGGCCGAGGTCTCGTCGACGGTCCGCAGCCGTCGGCCCCGGCGCCGGTTGCGGCGCCCCGGCTTGGTTCCGCCGGAACGACCGGTCGACGGGGACATGCACGCGATGGTAGTGGTCAGCCCCGTGTGCTGGCCGTTGCAGGGCGATCGCGCTCCGACACCGGCATGCGCTACCGATACGCTGCCTTGCCGTGCCCGGTTCGAAATCCCCCGCCCTGTCCGACTCCGTGCGTGAGAATGCCGTGGTGGAACTGCTGCGTGTCGCCCCGGTGACCGAGGAGCTGGCTGCCCGCTTCGCCGACGCCGGCCACCGGCTCTACCTGGTCGGCGGTCCGGTGCGGGACGCCATGCTCGGCCGGCCGGGCAACGACCTGGACTTCACCACCGACGCCCGGCCGCAGCAGGTGCTGTCGCTGGTCCGGTCCTGGGCCGACGCGGTCTGGGAGACCGGCATCGCCTACGGCACCGTCGGCCTGGCCAAGCACGGCCACCAGCTGGAGATCACCACCTTCCGGGCCGACAGCTACGACCGGGTCAGCCGCAACCCCGAGGTGACCTTCGGCGACTCCATCGAGGCCGACCTGCTGCGCCGCGACTTCACCGTCAACGCGATGGCGGTCGAGCTGAGCGAGCGGCGGTTCGTCGACCCGTACGGCGGCACGCAGGCGCTGGCCGACAAGGTGCTGGACACGCCGGCCACCCCGCAGGAGTCCTTCGCCGACGACCCGCTGCGCATGCTGCGGGCCGCCCGCTTCGTCAGCCAGCTCGGCTTCACACCGGCGCCGCGCGTGGTCGAGGCCATGACGTCGATGGCGAGCGAAATCACTCGCATCACCGCGGAGCGGGTGCAGACCGAGCTGTCCAAGCTGCTCTGCGGGGCGTACCCGAAACTCGGCATCGAGCTGCTGGTGACGACCGGGCTGGCCGCGCACGTGCTGCCGGAGCTGCCGGCGATGCGGCTGGAGATCGACGAGCACCACCAGCACAAGGACGTCTACCAGCACTCGCTGGTCGTGCTGGACCAGGCGATCGCCCAGGAGGAGGACGGCCCGGACCTGATCCTGCGGCTGGCCGCGCTGCTGCACGACATCGGCAAGCCGGCGACCCGGCGGTTCGAGGACGGCGGCGGCGTCAGCTTCCACCACCACGAGGTGGTCGGCGCGAAGATGGTCCGCAAGCGGTTGCGGGACCTGAAGTACAGCAAGGAGATCATCACCGACGTCTCCCAGCTGGTGTTCCTGCACCTGCGTTTCCACGGCTACGGCAAGGGCGAGTGGACCGACTCGGCGGTCCGTCGCTACGTCACCGACGCCGGCCCGCTGCTGTCCCGGCTGCACAAGCTGGTGCGGGCCGACTGCACGACCCGCAACAAGCGCAAAGCCCAGCTGCTCCAGCGGACCTACGACGAGCTCGAGGAGCGGATCGCCCGGATCGCCGCCGAGGAGGACCTGGCCCGGGTGCGGCCGGACCTGGACGGCAACGAGATCATGCGGCTGCTGGGCGTGCCGCCGGGTCCGATCGTCGGCAAGGCCTGGACGTTCCTCAAGGACCTGCGGCTGGACCGCGGGCCGCTGGACCACGACGAGGCGGTGGCCGAGCTGTTCACGTGGGCCCGGGAGCAGGGCGTCGACGTCCCGGACTGATGTTTCATGTGAAACGTCAACGGAAGCCTGTCTCGATGCAGGGAAGGACGCCTTACCTGCGTTGAATGCAGGTAAGGCGTCCTTCCCTGCATTCGTGGGGGCTTCCCATCAACGCGGGCCGGTGGGATGGGCCCGCAGCACCAGGACGTAGCCGAGCAGGCCGACCAGGTACACCGCGGCGGTGCCGACCACCACGCCCGGCGACTGGCCGTCGGTCGGCACGATGGTGGCCACCACGGCCACGCCGACCACCATGGCCGCGTTGAACACCGTGTCGGACACGGCGAACACCCGGCCGCGGGACTGGTCGGCCACGTCGCGCTGGATGGCCGCGTCCACGTTCAGCTTCACGGTCTGTCCGCAGAACGTGACCACGAACGCGGCGGCCAGCAGCGACGGCACGGTCATCGGCAGGCCGAACGCCGTCAGGCCGACGAAGGCCACCACCAGACCGGCGCTGACCACGATCGGCCGGCCGAACCGGCGGACCAGCCCCGGCGTGAAGAAGCCGGCCAGCACCAGGCCGGCCGCCCCGGCGGCGACCGCCTCGGTCAGGCCGCCCGCGCCGGCGCGGAGCATGCCGTGGCTGTGCAGCGTGTACTTCATCAACAGCACGATGACCAGCAGGGACGCGCCATAGGCGATGCGGTGCGCGGCCAGCGCGATGAAGCCGGCGGCCACGCTCGGCACGCGCAGCGCCGCCCGGCCGCCGTCGACCATGCCCTTGGCCACCGCGACGAAGGCCTCGTTCGGCTCATCCACCTCGTCCGGACCGAGCACCCCAGCCGCGAACTGGGCGGCGAACAGCGCCGACACCAGCGCGCCGACGATCGCCACAGCCGTCACCTGGGCCGAGCCGACGTTGCCGGCGCCGAGCACGTTGCGCAGCCCGAACGCCGTCGCGCCGCCGATCGCCGCCGCTGCGGAAGCCAGCGTGGCCACCATCGAGTTACCGGTGACGAGATCCCGTGGCTCGACCACGTGCGGCAGCGCCGCCGACAGGCCCGCGCCGATGAACCGGCTCGTCCCCATCACCAGCAGCGCGGCGGCGTAGAGCGGGCCGTTGCTCAGGCCGAAACCATCGGCCGCGGCGGCCAGCAGCACCAGAATCACCCGAAGGAAGTTCGCCACGATCAGCAGCCGCCGACGGTCCCACCGGTCCAGCAGCGCGCCGGCGAACGGGCCGACCACCGAGTACGGCACCAGGATCACCGCGAAGCCGCCGGCGATGGCCAGCGGATCGGCCTGGCGCTCGGGGTTGAACAGCACGGCGCCGGCCAGTCCGGCCTGGAACAGGCCATCGGCCCACTGCGAGGCGAGCCGGCAGAACAGCAGCCGCCGGAACCCCGGATCAGCCAGCATTCTGCGCACGGCATGTCCGTCGGCGACCACGGCAGCAGACTACGTTGCGGAGATCGGCGCGGTACCCGATATCCGGCTCCCGCTTAGTGGGATCATGACGGAGTGCGCCCCGACCGCGATGTCGAGCCAGGTTCACTGCTGGTGGCCTCGCCGAAGCTGCTCGACTCCAACTTCCGCCGCACCGTGGTCTATGTGATCGACCATCGGGGCGCCGGGACCCTCGGCGTGGTGCTGAACCGGCCGAGCGAGGTCGCCGTGCACGACGTGCTGCCGGCCTGGGGTCCCTACGTCAGCCGGCCGCAGGCGGTGTTCGTCGGCGGGCCGGTCGAGCAGAAGACCGCGCTGTGCCTGGCCGCGCTGAACACCGGCGAGGACGTGGGCAGCACCGACGGAGTGATCGCGGTGCGCGGCCCGGTTGCCATGGTCGACCTCGACTCCGACCCGGAGTCCCTGGCCTCGAAGGTGCGCGGTTTACGAGTGTTCGCCGGCTACGCCGGATGGGACGTCGACCAGCTGGGCGGCGAGATCGAGCGCGGCGACTGGTTCGTGGTGGCCGGGCTGCCCGGCGACGTGCTCACGCCGCCGGGCGTCGACCTGTGGGGACGGGTGCTGCGCCGCCAGGGCATGCCGCTGGCGTTGCAGGCCAGCCATCCCGGCGACGTGCTGCGGAACTGATCTTTCGGGCAGGCCGCGGTCAGCGTTTGACCAGGCTGCAGCCGCCGCAGGCGCAGCCGGCGCAGCCCGCCGGTAGCGTCGGCTCCGGTTCCGGCAGGGCGTCGGCGGCCTTGGTGCCGGTGGCCGCGCCGGCGACCACGATCGCCAGCATGCCGACGACGCCGACGATCAGCGGCACGATCGAGTGCAGCGCCAGCGAGGTGGCCGCGCCGAGGATGCCGACCAGGCCCGCGACCACGGTCGGCAGCCCGGAGACGCGGTTGGCCAGGGTGAAGGCCTCGTCGCTGCGCATCGCCGCTTCCGTGCGCACGCCGAAGAACCGGTTGCGGCGCAGCGCGCCGCGCAGGCCGAGCGCGCCGACCACGGCGAAGGACAAGCCGACGATCAGGACAACCACCGATACCGTCGTGACTGCGAGGTTCACACCGTGGAGGGTAGGCGTTATTCGATGGCCACCAGGACTTCACCCCGGTCGTATGTGCTGCACGCCATGTTCAGACGCAGCATCACCATCGCCGCCGTGGCCCTGCTGGCGACCGGGCTTACCGCTGGCACGGCCGCCGCGAGCCCGTCAAGGGTCCGGCTGCTCGGCGAGCAGATCGTGCCGTTCAACCTGCCGTTCCAGGGCACCACCGTTGGCGGTCTGTCGGCCATCGACCGTGATCCCCGCACCGGCCAGTACGTGCTGATCAGCGATGACCGGTCGGCCGTCAACCCGGCCCGGTTCTACACCGCCCGGATCGACGTGGACGCCGCCGGCATCCACTCCGTCGACTTCACCGGCACGCACCCGTTCCTGCGTCCCGACGGCAAGACCTACCCGACGATCAAGGACTGGACCGCCACCCCGTGCACCGCCTCCCGTGACGTCTGCGACCGGGACGGCACCGTGGACCCGGAGGAGCTGCGGGTCGACCCGTGGACCGGGAACATCACGTGGAGCCAGGAGGGCGAGCGGATCCTCACCCCGCAGCCCGTGCTGCTCGACCCCTCGATCCGGCAGGTCCGGCCGGACGGCAGCTACGTCGGCCAGTACCCGCTGCCGGCCAACGAGCGGATGAGCGCCGACAACGTCGGCCCCCGGCAGAACCAGACGCTGGAGGGCATCACCTACGCCGCCGCCGGCACGCTGCTGGTCAGTGAGCTGGAGGACCCGCTGCTCCAGGACGGGGCTGACCCGACGGCCACGTCCGGGGCGCTGACCCGGATCACCGTGCAGAGCCGCTTCGGCCCGGTGCTGGCCCAGTACGCGTACCCGATCGACCCGCTGTTCGCGCCGTCGCCCAGCGCCAACGACACCAACGGCGTGTCCAGCATGGTGGCCTACGACCCGATCGACCCGACCCGCTACCTGATGGTGGAGCGGGCCTTCGTCACCGGCGTCGGCAACAAGGTCCGGGTGTACGAGATCGACACCTTGGGGGCGACCAACATCAAGGACGTGGCTTCGATCGCCGGCAAGAAGATCAAGCCGGTGAGCAAGAAGCTGCTGGTCGACCTGGACACCCTCGGCCTGCCCAAGGTGGACAACGTCGAGGGCATCACCTGGGGGCCGACGCTGCCCACCGGAGAGCGGACGTTGCTGCTGGTCAGTGACAACAACTTCAACGCCGGCCAGATCACGCAGGTGATCGCGCTCGCCGTGCGCTAGGCGCCGGCAACGGCGGCGACGCCGTCCGTCGTGCCCACGTACGCGTGGTCCTTGGACAGCGACGCCGAGGCGTAGCGCGGTGCGGGACCGATCTGGACCTGGCCTCGCACCGTGCCCTTGCCGATGTCCAGGGCGTACAGCACTCCCCCGGCCGGATCGACCACCCAGACCGAGTCGAAGCTGATGGTCGGTGAACCGGTCGCGGTGACCGGGGCGGTCCAGCGCGGCGTCAGCTGCCCGGCGTTGTCGACGAGGAACGCCTTCGGGCCGCCGGTGGCGCACGGGATGACCAGCAGGTTGTCCAACGCGGCCGCCGAACCCTGGGAGGGGCAGGTGGTCAGTTGCGACGCCACGTGGGACAGGTCGGACTGGTCCAGCACGTAGGTGGTGCCGCGGAGGCCGGTCACCGCCACGTGCGAGCCGATCATCGCGGGGTTGGTGGCGCCGAGGTCGAAGTGGTGGGCGTTGTCCTCGCTCCAGCTCGGCGGCGTGAAGATGTCGATCCGGTTCAGCTTCTCGGTGGCCAAGGCCAGCACCGCGTCGCTGTCGTCGTACTCGCCGCCGGTCGTGGCACCGCCGCTGGCCGCGTAGAGCAGCCGCGAGTTGTCCTGGACGCCGCCGGCCGGGCCGTCGAAGCCGCCCTTGCGTCTCGTCGGCACCGTGTAGCTGTGGGCGTCGGTGCCGTCGGTTCTTGTCGACAGCACGGTGCCGACGTAGTTGCCGCAGTCGCCGGCCAGACCGCCGTAGGGGATGAAGACCCGGCCGTCGGCCACGGTCAGCGCGCCGGCCTGGAGGTAGGCGGTGGTGTCCCCCTTCGGCGGATCCACGTTGGCCCGTACCTCGACGGTGCCGGTGTCCACGTCCAGTCCGACCAGCGTGTGGCTGCCGCCGGCGGTCTCGGCCACCGCGAACACCCGGCTGGTGAACCGGTCGTAGGCCATCGTGCCGATGATGCCGACCGGATCGATGTCGCCGCAGGGCAGGCCCTTGCGCGGCATCGGGGTGCCTAAGTGGGTCTGCCACCTGATCTTGCCGGTGACCGCGTCCAGCGCGTAGACGGTGTCACTCTGGGTGGCGGCCAGGATCAGGGCGCCGACGATCAACGGCTGGCCGTGCACCGTGCCGTCCAGCTTGGTGTGCCAGGCCAGGGACAGGGTGCCCGTCGGCGCGAGATCGGGCTGTGCGCCGTCGCGCTGATTGGTCCGGTTGAACGTCTGCCAGTCGCCCATCGGCACCGGCGCGACCACGGCGTTCGTGGTCGCCGAAGGGGTGGGAAGAGGGGGTGGCGGGGGCGTCGCGGTGCAGGCCGCCACCGACAGAACCAGGCCGATCCAAACCCAGCGCATGAGCTAAAGAGTGTGCGCTAAACTTTCGCCATGAGCACGGTCCGCCTGCTCCTTATTTAGCCGCGTTGACCTCCTGACGAAGCGGTCGGCGCGGCTAGCCCTCCATGCCCGTTCGGGGCTGGAGGGTTTTGTGTTGTCAGGGGCAGGTACGACGAGAGGGATCTTCCGATGACCGAGCAGACCGCCGAGGCGGCGCCGGCCCACCGCTACACCGCCGAACTGGCCGGCGAGTTCGAACGCCGCTGGCAGCAGTACTGGGACGAGCGCGGCACCTTCCACGCGCCCAACCCGGTCGGCCCGCTGAGCAGCGACGCGCCGCTGCCCGCCGACAAGATGTTCGTGCAGGACATGTTCCCGTACCCGTCGGGCGCGGGCCTGCACGTCGGCCACCCCCTGGGCTTCATCGGCACCGACGTGTTCGCCCGGTTCCACCGGATGAACGGCCGCAACGTGCTGCACACCATGGGCTTCGACGCCTTCGGTCTGCCGGCCGAGCAGTACGCGGTGGCCACCGGCCAGCACCCGCGCAAGACGACCGAGGACAACATCGCCACCTACCTGCGGCAGATCCGCCGGGTGGGCCTGGGTCACGACGAGCGGCGCCGGATCTCGACCATCGACCCGGAGTACTACCGCTGGACGCAGTGGATCTTCCTGCGCATCTACAACTCCTGGTACGACGAGTCGGCCGGCCGGGCCCGGCCGATCGCCGAACTGGAGGCCGAGTACGCCAAGGACCCGTCCTGGGCGACGCTGTCGGCCGACGAGCGCCGGGCGAAGATCGACTCGCGGCGGCTGGCCTATCTGTCCGAGGCGCCGGTGAACTGGTGCCCCGGCCTGGGCACCGTGCTGTCCAACGAGGAGGTCACCGCGGACGGCCGCAGCGAGCGCGGCAACTTCCCGGTGTTCCGGCGCAATCTGCGCCAGTGGATGATGCGCATCACCGCCTACGCCGACCGGCTGGTCGACGACCTGGAGCGGCTGGACTGGCCGGAGAAGGTCAAGTCCATGCAGCGCAACTGGATCGGCCGTTCCTACGGCGCGCGGGTGCGTTTCGCCGCGGGGTCGGAGTCGATCGAGGTCTTCACCACCCGGCCCGACACCCTGTTCGGCGCGACCTACCTGGTGCTGGCTCCGGAGCACCCGCTGGTGGACTCGCTGACCACCGCCGCGTGGCCGTCCGATGTGGACGGTCGCTGGACCGCCGGCGCGGCGACGCCGGCGGAAGCCGTTGCGGCGTACCGGCTGGCGGCCTCCCGCAAGTCCGATCTGGACCGTCAGGAGAACAAGGACAAGACCGGCGTCTTCACCGGCTCGTACGCGGTCAACCCGGTCAACGGGGCGAAGGTCCCGGTGTTCGTGGCCGACTACGTGCTGATGGGCTACGGCACCGGCGCGATCATGGCGGTGCCCGGCCAGGACACCCGCGACTGGGACTTCGCCGAGGTGTTCGGGCTGCCGATCATCCGCACCGTGCAGCCGACGGAAGGCTTCGAGGGCAAGGCTTTCACCGGCGACGGGCCGGCGGTGAACTCGGGGTTCCTGGACGGCATGGACGTCGTCGAGGCCAAGAAGACGATCATCGAGTGGCTGACCGAGCAGGGCGCCGGCGAGGGCACCGTGCAGTACAAGCTGCGCGACTGGCTGTTCTCCCGGCAGCGCTACTGGGGCGAGCCGTTCCCGATCGTCTACGACGAGCACGGTGTCGCCCATGACATCCCGGTCGACCAGCTGCCGGTCGAGCTGCCCGAGGTGGACGACTACTCGCCGCGGACCTTCGACCCCGACGACCCCGACACCGAGCCGTCGCCGCCGCTGTCCCGGGCCACCGACTGGATCAACGTCGAGCTGGACCTGGGCGACGGCCCCAAGATGTACCGCCGCGACGCCAACACCATGCCCAACTGGGCCGGCTCCTGCTGGTACCAGCTGCGCTACGTGGACCCCGACAACAGCGAGCGCTTCGTCGACGCGGTCAACGAGAAGTACTGGCTGGGCCCGCGTCCGGAGATCCACGGCTCGACCGACCCGGGCGGCGTCGACCTGTACATCGGCGGCGTCGAGCACGCCGTGCTGCACCTGCTGTACTCCCGGTTCTGGCAGAAGGTCCTGTTCGACCTGGGCGAGGTCAGCTCGGACGAGCCGTACCGCCGGCTGTTCAACCAGGGCTACATCCAGGCCTACGCCTACACCGACGCGCGCGGCGTGTACGTGCCGGCCGACGAGGTCGTCGAGCGGGACGGCAAGTGGTTCTGGAACGACGAAGAGGTCAACCGCGAGTACGGCAAGATGGGCAAGAGCCTGAAGAACGTCGTCACCCCCGACGAGATGTGCGACACCTACGGGGCCGACACCTTCCGGCTGTACGAGATGTCCATGGGGCCGATGGAGGTCTCCCGCCCGTGGGCGACCAAGGACGTCGTCGGCGCGCAGCGGTTCCTGCAGCGGCTGTGGCGCAACCTGGTCGACGAGGAGACCGGGCAGCTGCGGGTCACCGACGTCGAGCCGGACGAGGACACGCTGCGGGCGCTGCACAAGGCCATCGCCGGCGTCCGCGAGGACTACGCGGAGATGCGCTACAACACCGCAGGCGCGAAGCTGATCGAGCTGAACAACTTCCTGACCAAGGCCGGTTCCACGCCGCGGTCGGTGGCCGAGTCGCTGGTGCTGATGCTGGCCCCGCTGTGCCCGCACATCGCCGAGGAGCTGTGGCAGCGGCTGGGCCACACCGAGTCGCTGGCCCACGGTCCGTTCCCCGTCGCCGAGGAGCGCTACCTGGTCGCCGACACCGTCGAGTACCCGATCCAGGTCAACGGCAAGGTCAAGGCCCGCGTGACGGTGGCCGCCGACGCCGACCAGGAGCAGGTCAAGGCGCTGGCGCTGGCCGACGCCAAGGTGGCCGAGCTGCTGGGCGGCAAGGAGCCGCGCAAGGTCATCGTGGTGCCGGGCCGTCTGGTCAACATCGTGGCGTGACGCTGATCGGGGTCCTCCGCGGAGGACCCCGATCAGTTGGTCAGGCCGATGTCGTCGAAGAGGTCCGTGAGCATGGACTCGAACAGCGGCTCCGCGTTGGACACCGCGAACGGGAAGCGGCCGAACACCTCGAGCGCCACCTGGCCGTACAGACGGACCCAGAACTGCAGCATCGTGTAGACCACGGAGAGGTTGAGCGCCTCCTCCGGCAGCGGGATGCCCTCGTGCTCGATCTGCGAGAGCAGGTGCCCGCGGAAGGCCACCAGGTCGGTGCGCAGCTCGTCGGGGACGTTCTCCTCGTCCGGCACCAGCAGCTTGTGGGTGGCCAGCAGCTTGCCGGCCATGTTCAGGAAGATCCGGCCGAACTGGTCCTTGGGCCGGCGCAGCATCTTGCCGGTGGCCTCGTCGACCTCGCAGCCGGCGGAGTCGACCGGCGAGGCGAAGACCAGCGTGAACTCCTGCGGGTGGCTGAGGGCCCAACGGCGGAAACCCCGACAGACGGCCAGCACGCCGCCGATGGCGTCGTCCTCGGCGATCCGGGTGAGGTCGGCGGTCAGTTCGGCGCCGAGATCGCCGCAGATGTCGTCGATCACGCGGCGGAGCAGGTCCTCGCGGGAGTCGTAATAGCGGTACAGCGCCGGCGCGGTGATGCCCAGCTCGCGGGCGATCGCGCGCAGCGTGACGGCCTCGCGGCCCTGCTCCACCAGTAGCCTGCGCGCCTGCTGGCGGATCTCTCGCTCGGTGTCGGCCCGGGGCCGATCACGTCGCGTGGTCTCCGTCATAGTTCACCCCATCGTGTTGTAAACGCCGTTAACTCCCCCGTACCGTCGTTCGGGGTTAACGGTGTTTACGGGTGCCTGTCCTAGGGGAACGGTACAACGACGGAGGGGTGGATGTTCGCGTCCTGGGGAACGGTGGCGCACCGACGCCGCTGGATCGTGATCATCGCGGTGCTGTTGCTGACCGTGATCGGCGGGGCCTGGGGGTCCGGCGTGAGCTCGCGGCTGACGCAGGACGGTTACGACGACCCCGGCAGCCAGGCCGCGCAGGTCGACAAGGTCATCGAGGACACCATCGGCAAGCAGGGCGGCGACGTCGTCGTGCTGTACACCGCGCCGGCCGGCACCACCGTCGATGATCCGGCATTGGCTCGCAAGATCGACTCTGTGCTGACCGCGTTGCCGTCGGCCGATGTGAGCAAGGTCGTCTCGTACTGGAACACCCATCTGCCGGCGTTGGCCGACGCCGGGAAGACGCACGGGCTGGCCACCATCACCTTGGCCTCGAGCGACCAGACCAAGCAGAGTGAGCAGTACGCGGCCATCGCCGACAAGCTCGCGGTCGACGGCGTGCAGACCCAGATCGGTGGGCAGGCCCCGCTGCAGAAGACCATCACCGACAAGTCCATGACCGACGTCGAGTTCGCCGAATTCGTGTCGCTGCCGCTGGTACTCGTGCTGCTCGTGGTGATCTTCGGAAGCGTGGTCGCAGCCCTGATGCCGGTGCTGGTCGGCGGTTTGTCGATCCTCGGCGCGCTCGGCGTGCTGCGGCTGATCTCCCTCGGCCTTGACGTCAACACCTTCGCGGTCAACGTCGCGTCGCTGCTCGGACTCGGGCTGGCCATCGACTACGGCCTGTTCACCGTCGGCCGGTTCCGCGAGGAGCTCGCCGCCGGCCGGGACACCGCCGAGGCGGTGCGGCGGACCGTCGCCACCGCCGGGCGGACCGTCGCCTTCTCGGCCACGTTGTTGGTCATCGCCCTGGCCGGGCTGATGGTGTTCCCGCTCGACTTCCTCAAGGCCGTCGCCTACGGCGGTATGTCGGCCGTGGCCATCGCCGCCATCGTGTCGCTGACCCTGTTGCCCGCGTTGCTCAGCGTGCTCGGTCCCCGTATCGACAAGCTGTCCGTGCCGTGGCGTCGGGTCGATTCCGAGCCGCGGTGGCTCAACCGGGTCGCCGGCACCGTGATGAAGCGGCCGGCGCTGTTCGTCGTGCCGATCGTCGCCGTGCTGCTCGTGCTCGGCGCGCCGTTCCTGGGCGTCAAGTTCGGTGCCGCCGACGAGAAGCAGTTGCCGCCCAGCGACCCCGGCCGGCAGGCCATCGAGTCCATCACTCGGGCGTTCCCGTCCACCGGCAACTCCGTCGCCTCGATCGTGCTGCGGGGCAAGGCTTTGGACCAGGCGTCGATCGGCATGTTCGTGCAGGACGCCGGCAAGATCGCCGCTGACGTGCATCCCGTCGGTGCCAAGGGCGATGTGTACGTCTTCACCGGCAACCTGCCCGGTGATCCGCTCGGCGATCAGGCCAAGGCCGCCGTGCAGTCGTTGCGGGCGTTGCCTCACCCCGCCGGCACGGAGGTGTTGGTCGGCGGCTTCACCGCCAAGCTGGCCGACAGCACTCAGTCCATCTTCGACCGGCTGCCGTGGATGGTCGCCATCCTGGTCGGGGCCACGCTGCTGCTGATGTTCTTGGCCTTCGGCTCCGTGCTGTTGCCGGTCAAGGCCGTGCTGATGAGCGCGCTGAGCCTGTCCGCCACCTTCGGCGTGCTGACCTTCGTCTTCCAGGACGGCCATGGGGCCGGATTCCTGGACGTCACTCCGCAGCCCATGCAGGTCGGCGTCATGGTCCTCATCGGTGCCTTGGTCTTCGGGCTGTCCACCGACTACGAGACGTTCCTGCTGTCCCGCATGGTCGAGGCCCGCAACAAGGGCCTGTCCACCGCCGACGCCGTGCGCACCGGTCTCGTCCGCACCGGCCGCATGATCAGCGCCGCCGCTCTGCTGCTCATTGTCGTCACCGGAGCTTTCGGTCTGTCCAGCATCGTCATCATGCGCTTCATCGGCGTGGGCATGATCGTGGCGCTGATCCTCGACGCCACCGTGGTGCGGTTGATGCTCGTGCCCGCCGTCCTCCGCCTCCTCGGCAACGCCGCGTGGTGGGCCCCCGGACCCCTGCGCCGCCTCCAGGAACGCGTCGGCATCCAGGAGTCCGACGACCTCGACGACGTGCCCGTCCGGGAGCCCGAGCTCGTGCACTGACCAGCGGATTTCCCGGCTGTCCACAGGGGCGGAGTTATCCACATCTGGATCTTCGGCACCCTCGGCCGTGACCTCCGCTCGGTAGAATGGACCCGGGGCGGCCTCCCCAGGGAGCGGCGGGCTGGGTGTTGTGGCCAGCTGGGTGTTGCAGGCGGCTGGTGGTGTGGCCGGTCCGATGTCGTGGCCCGGCTCGTTACTGCAGCCGGCTGGGTGGTGTGGCCGGTTCGGTGGTGTGCCGGTTCGGTGTTGTGGCCCGGAATATCGGGATCGTGGGAGAGGTTGGCGTTCAAGTGACCACTGAAGTGCTTGTGCACGTGCGGCCGGGCTGCCCGTTCTGCGACATGTTGCGCGCCAACCTGAAGCGGAGCGGGTTGAAGTACCGCGAGCTGGACATCTGGCAGGACCCGGATGCGGCGGCTGCGGTGCGGGC
>Ga0068853_100002028_pt1 | contig 14988 bp, 13 predicted proteins | sample KBSCornC32_FD_65655 | JGI IMG/M metagenome (GOLD analysis project Ga0068853, IMG submission 65655) | Corn rhizosphere microbial communities from Kellogg Biological Station, Michigan, USA - KBS Corn C3-2 | ecosystem: Host-associated > Plants > Roots > Rhizosphere > Soil ...
GGGACGACCGGCAAGCCCTGGTACACCTTCTACACGATCGACGACATCGAACGGATGCGCGAGATCGACCACACGATCCACTGGCGCGCCGGCTACCGTCCGGGAATGCATTACTCGCTGAGTTTTCCGCAGAACCTCTACCCGACCAACGTCAATGGCGGTCGTAGCATGCGCGATGCGGGCATGTTGGAAATCCCGGTCGGAGTGCCCTTCTCGCTCGACGACGCGATCAACCATATCCATGTCTGGCAGGAACTGGGCGTCGATATCCTGATGCTCTCGCTTCCCCAGTTCAATCTCTATGACGAGGCGGCGAAGTCGATCGGCATCGAATTGCCCGAGTTGCTCGACGGCAGGATCGTGGCGATGATCGAATTGAGCATGCAGTGGGAGGCGCCGCGCCGGCGGATGGAAAACGCCTTCAACGTGCGGATCCGCAACACCTACGGCGTATCGGACTGCATCGGCTTCTCGTGCCTGGATGGAGACGCGCATTCCGGGATGGCGCAGCCGATCGACTATTACGTGATCCAGATTTGCGATCCCGAGACGGGCCGGGAAGTCGCGCCGGGCACACCGGGCCATCTCGTCGTCACCATGTTCGGCATGGACCAGTTCATGATGCGGTTCGACAGCGAGGATCTGGTCGTCGAGCGCACCGATCCCTGCCCGACGGGCTCGACCCTGATGCGCTGGGATTATCTCGGCCGGATTCCGGACATGGCGGTGATCGGCGCGTCCAGGATCCTGCCGGTGCATGTGCAACTGGAACTCGAAGCGTTCGGCGCCCCCGAATTCGGCATCGGCGCCGGCACCGTCGACACACTGCGCGTCAAGGTGGAGCATCCCGACGCCGATCTCATCGCGCGTCATCTTTCGGACCGGCTCGGCGTGCCGGCGACAGTCGAAAGCCTGCCGAGCGGCTCGTTGCCGCGATCGGCGTACAAGCCTCGCCGGCTCGCGGCGGATTGATCACGGGACAGGACAATGAGCACAATAGCGGCGGCGGAAACCCTCTCCGGTCTGGTCGATAGACTGATCACCGATCCGGAAGGCTATGTCGATCATTCCTACACCGATATCTTCTCGCTGTCCGATGCGGAGCGCGAACGGTTCTGGATCACGGCGGCGCGCCGACGATTTGAGGAAATGCGTCCGCAGATCGCGATGCTCGGCACGCTGGCGGATCGTCAGGGCATCGACCGGATCGACACGATCGACGATCTTGCGCCGTTGCTGTTCCGGACGACGACCTACAATTCCTACCCGCTCGCGTGGCTGGAAAAGGGGGACTTCGCGCGCCTGACCCGGTGGCTGGACAAGCTTACCGCCGTCGATCTGTCGTACGTGAACGTCGACGGTGTTGAACTGATCGAGGAATGGTTCGCGGCGCTCGCGCTGCAGACCACGCTGATCGTCTGCTACTCGACGACGACGTCGGGCAAGATGGCCTTCCTGCCGCGTAGCGATGCCGAGTGGGAGTTATACTGGCGCGGCGGCCAATGGCGGCTGGAGCCTTTCGGCGAGGAGCGGCGCCACTACCGCCGGCTTGAGCCGGGCATCGACAAGGTGCCGATCTTCTTTCCCGGGCCGAAAGGCGGGAACCGGCCGTTCAACATCAATCTCGCGATATACGAGCGGCACTACGGCGACGGTCTGGTCAAGGCGCCCAGCGACTATATGGACGCCGACCTGATGTCGCTCGCCGGCCGCATCCAGGAAGCCAGCAAGAGGGGCGAGGAAGGCACGCTCGCCGTCAATCCCCGGCTGCTCGCGCGCAAGGACGAGGTCGCGCAGGTCAAGGCGCAGGCACCCGCGCAATACGCGGCGTGGGTCGATAACCTCGTCAGCGGTCACCGCGGGCACCGGGTCTGGGTACTCGGCACGATGGGCAGCGTCCACGCGCTGGCCCGCCGACTGCTGGCGGACGGCTCCCCCGGCGCGTTCGCACCCGATTCGCTGATTTCGGTCGGCGGCGGATTTCCCGACGGGGTGGAGCCGCCGAACTGGCAGGAGGAGGTCTACACCGCCTTCGGCATCCCGGCGCGAAACATGAACATCGATTTCGGCATGGGCGAGATGATGAGCGTCGCGACGCGCTGCCCGCACCGCCATTACCATCTGCCGCCGACCACCATTCCGTTCGTCCTCGATCCCGACACCGACGCCGTGCGCCCCCGCACCGGCAGCCAAACCGGCCGGCTGGCGTTTTTCGATCTGCTTTCCAGCACATATTGGGGCGGCTTCGTCAGCGGCGATCTGGTGACGCTGCACTGGGATCCGTGTCCGTGTGGCCGCACCGGAGCCTATCTCGGCCACGAGATCGGCAAGATCAGCGAAGACGGCGAGAAGATCGGCTGCGCGGGTTCAGCACAGGCCCACGACGACGCGACCGAATTCCTGTTGGAGAACTGACATGACATTCTCGATACCCATCTTCGCCCGGGGCGAAGTGATCGACGATCCGGAAATGACCTATTCGGGCCGATTCGGCACGAATTTCTCCGCGCCGAATGCGGCCAGGTATCTCGACCGGCTGGTGCTGCCGAACCGCAATGTCCTGAAGGATCTTTACGCGCTGTCGACCGACGAGATCGTCGATTTCCTGGTCGAGCTGGGCGACCGGCTCGATCTCGACACCAACCCACACCTCAAGTGGGCGCTCGACCTCAATCATGCATTCTCCGACCTGCCGCCTCAGCTTTGTGAAAATTCGTATCGCGCCACCGGCAGCGGCGGCATGCTGTCGCGCCCGCGTATCGAAGCGGTAATCAAGACGATCGGGCGCGAGCATCTCGACGGCTGGGCCGAGCAGTTGCAGTACAACGGCCGGCGGATCAGCGTCCGCGCGGTCGGCGTTCCCACGGTCCACATGATCGCGGGTAACGCTCCGGGCATCGCGCTCATGACGTTCATCCGCAACGCGCTCATCCGCGGCTATGCGCTGGTCAAAGTCCCGTCGAACGAGCTCGGCGCCGCGATCGCGATCGGCAAGACATTGGTCGACATGGCGCCCGACCACCCGCTGACGAAATCGTGGAGCGCCGCCTACTGGCGCGGCGGCGACACCGCGATCGAGGAAAAAATCTATCATCCCAAGAACTTCGATCGCGTCGTCGCCTGGGGGGGACACGCTTCGATCACCCATATCGCCCGTTATCTCCGCCCCGGCCTCGACCTCGTCATGTTCGATCCGAAAAACAGCCGTGCGTTTATCGACGGAGACGCACTGGACGACGAGGCGCGAATGAACGAAGCGGCGATCCGGCTGGCGGCCGACGTCGGCTATATGAACCAGGTGGGTTGTGCCAGCGCCCGCGTTGCCTTCGTCAAATGTGGCACGGATCCGGCTTCGATGGCCAAGCTGCGGCGCTTCGGTCGGCTGGTGCTCGATTCCATCCAGCGCCTGCCTGCTTCGATCAGTTCCGCGTCCGAACGGCTGACCCCCGATTTCGCCAGCAAGCTTGATGCGTTGGCGATGCTCGACGACGAGTATGAACTGATCGGCGGCGATCGGCGCGGCGGGGTGATCCTGTCACTCAACGGCGAACCGGTCGATTTCTTTGATGAACTTGCCTTCCGTACGGTCAATATCGTCCCGATCCCAGACTTCGATGTCGCCCTCCGGCGTACGACCCGCGATGTCCAGACGGTCGGCGTCTATCCCGAACGCCTTCGCAACGAACTGCGGCTGCCGCTGGCGCTGCACGGCGTCCAGCGAGTCACCGACCTCGGATACATGCTCAACTACGACGCCCTTACAGTGCCGCATGATGGCACCGAGGCGCTAAGGCGCATGGCGACTTGGATCGTGGCCGAAGATTGCGCCGACATGCCCGAACTGTGGCAAGCGTTGTTGCACGAACCCGCCCCGGGTTGATCCCAGGGCCATCAGGCCCCCCGGAAGAGCGCTAGCATCGAGCCTTAGATAAGAACAGTTCGGGCTGAGCTTGTCGAAGCCTGTCCTTTTCTTCAGGAAGAACAGCCCTTCGCCGACGATCAGCGGGGGCAGCGCGCCCGTCCGGAGAGGTTTCAACGCATGAGCCATTCAAAAATGCTTCGATCGGCGCCTGCTTTCATTCTACATCTGAAGCTCGGGAACACTCATCGTCAATCCATCGAGATCTCGCGTCAGCACCAATTGACAGGAAAGCCGGCTGAACGGCGTTCGTTCAGACAAGGCGCCGTCCAGCATGATATCCTCCGCCTCTTCCATCGGTGGAAGTCTGTCAATCCATTCGCCGTCCACATAAACATGGCAGGTCGCACAATTTGCGTAGCCTCCGCACACAGCGAGGATACCGTTGACTTCGGACCGCAGCGCCGCGTCTTTTACGCTGGTGTCTTCGTCCGCATCGATCTCCCGCACTTCTCCGCCGACGATTCGAAACCTGATCTTCATCCAGCCACTCTCTGGTCTTGCCGATTAAGAAACATTTCTTTAGCAGCGGCAAGGAGCGTACGTCAAATTCCGCCGATCCAGATTGCTCCCGCAGCCGAGCACGATACTGCGGACCATGTAGGAGAAGAATCCATATGACTCTTGAAGCGACCAAGGTCTCCCCTCCTGACAATGTGCCGCCGGAATGCGTGCGTGACTTCAATATGTTCGCTCCTCCGGGCGGAGAGCACGACGTCCATGGCGCGTGGCGCACGCTGCAGCAGACAAGCCCTGATTTCGTCTGGACCCCCTATCATGGCGGGCACTGGCTTCCCATGCGGTTTGAGGACATCGATTACGTCCAGCGCAATCATGATCCCTTCTCGATGCACGACGTATCGATGCCGGGTGGGGTAAAGCCGATCCGGATTTTGCCGTTGGAAGCCAATCCCCCGGAACACATCGGCTTCCGCATGATTGTCAATCCCTTCTTCACCCCGCGAAGGGTGAACGAGTTGGAGGCATCGACGCGGGAATTGGCGATAAGCCTGATCGAAGGGTTCAAGCCTGCCGGAACCTGCGAGTTCATGCAGGATTTCGCGCTCAAGTTGCCGATCGCCGTATTCATGAAGCTGGCCGACCTGAGCATGGACGATGCGCCGTATCTCCTGGAGTTGACAGAGCAAGTCACGCGCGGCGGGCCGGAGGCGGTTCCCGAGGCCTACCGCAAGATGATGGAGTATATCGTACCGGTCATTGAAGCACGCCGAACCCAACCTGGGTCGGACCTGATCAGTGCGGTCGTCCATGCCAAGGTAAAAGGCAATCCGCTGTCGCAGGATGATGTTATCAGCATTCTTACGGTCGTGCTGTTCGGTGGACTGGACACTGTGGCGTCCAGCATGGGCTTCATGGCCGAGCACCTCGCACGAAGCCCTGAAGGCCGGCGCGAGTTGATCGAAAATCCATCGCTCATTCCCAACGCCGTGTATGAGATGATACGGCGGTTCGCGTCCGCATCAAACGCACGCACGCTTTCGCGGGACTTTGAATATAAAGGAATCATGTTCAGGAAGGGCGATAAGATCTTTCCGTCGACCTTGTTGGCCGGGATCGATGAACACCATTTTCCCAACGGTTACTCCATCGATTTTCATCGTAACCAGGGCGAAAACAGTGCGTTCGGCGCGGGCCCTCATCGCTGCCCGGGGCAACTGCTCGCCCTGCTTGAGATGAAGATTTTCATCGAGGAATGGCTGAAGGCGATTCCCGACTTCCGTGTCAGCGCGTCCGAGCCACCGCGCTATGCGGCAGGTCTGGTGAACTGCGTGACGAAGCTCGTTCTGGAATGGGATCGCTGAGATGAAACGGCCACTCCGCTGCGTGCGGAGTGGCCACCGATCCGAGCTTCCGCCTATCGTTCGGCCCGCCGACAGGTTGATCAGAACTTGCGCACCACCTCGAGCAGGGCCGCGGCTGCGTCTTCGTGCATTTCTTGCGACGGATAATAGTCGTTGCGACCAGTGGCGAGCGCGACATATTCCACCCCCCGCCCGCTGTAATCGGCGGGGTTGATCGGCTTGCCGGTTTGACGGTTGACAAGCGGCGCGCCCATCCCGCGCTCACTGACGCAACGAACATGGGCTGTGAACGTCTTGGCCGCCGTATCCGCCATCGCGTCGTCGACCAATTGCGGAAAGGCGCCAAACATGCGGTGCACAAGTTCGGCCGCTGGCCGCTTCCCTACGTCGGCGAGCAGCTCCGGCCAGGCTGGCGCTGCCGCTCTGCCTTGCGAGAACCACAGGAACACTACAGGTACGGTTATCGCCGCACGCAGACGCCGCATCGATTCCAGCCAGTTCGCCTGACTTTCGGCCACCAGGCGCGGCACGGCCTCGGGCTCTTCCTCGAGCGCGCGGCTCCAGGCGGAAACGGTATCCAGACTATCCCCCCGCTTCCGGTCATGCATGTACTCGACATAGCCGTCAGCGGCGAACCGACTGTTCCCCTCATGGCGTGCCGCCATGGCTTGCACGATGACGAACCGCCCACGGTTCATGGCCTCGATCAAGGCGGGGTACTGAAGATAGAAGCCGGCGCCCGCCCCGCCGACTGCCAGGTTCAGCGCCTTGAGACCGAGATGATCGGCAAGCAGGTCTGGAAAGGGAAGATCGACGAAGCAGCCATAGGTCTGCGCCGCGCCAATGCAGGTGAAGAAAGTACCTTCGGCCGCAGCGAGCGGATCAAAGCCGGGTCCGCGAAACGGCACGGGACAGCCGGCAAGCGTGAACGGTTCGTAATCGACTATGTCGATATCGCGCGAAGGATAATCAGGAAACCACTGGTTCATGGTATCAACGCCTTTCCAACGCAATGTCGAAACGATCAATATAGTCACCGAATTGGCGATCGATCGCAGCTTCATTCAAGCCGTAATCATCGAGGCGATAGGCGTGCAGGCCCGCATGACCGCGCGCCGCATTGTGTCGGGAGATTGCGGCTTGCATCGCCAGCGCGATCTCGTCGTCCAACTCCAGCCCTTCGAAGGCGTAGAGTGCGCGAATGGTGGCCATGGGGTCGCGGATAAAATCGCGATAATGGATATCGTGGAAGGCATGGTCTGGATGGCGATCGCGCGCGGACATCATCCTCTCGGCGCTGATCGCCAGGATATTGGACACCTGATAGCCAATCATATGCATATCGACAGCGGTGTTGGCCATCGACAAGGGATGGGCATTGAGGCTGCAGGTCGAACCGATCGGCTTGATGGGATCCCGGTGCGTGTAGACGATCCGCGAATCCGGGTAAGTGGTGATGATCTCCTCCACGGCCAAGGCGTGCGAGGGGAACTTGAGCGTCCAGGCTCCAGGGGCGGCGCTCTGCAGTGCCTGCAGATACCGCCGGTGGTAGGCATAGGCGGCGGCCATGTCGGCATGATGCAGCCACCACTCGAAGTAATCCGGCACCTGGGTATGGATCAGCAACGAGAATGATTTGAAGTCTTGCTGCATCTGCCAGAAGCACTCGGTCGGCTCATCGCCAAGCTCGACATGATGGTTGAGCGGCAGGACGCCGTTTTCGATTAGCGCGTCGACCTCGCGAACCCGCACGGCGATGCGGGGATCATCGTGCAGGTGGCCGGTCCTGGCCGGGGGCAGTTCGCGATTGCCTTCCCAGTTCCAATGCATCCGCCGCTGCGGGTCGAGGCTGAGCAGATTGACCAGGAATGTGGTCCCGGCGCGGGGCATGCCGAGCACGATGAGCGGGCGCTCCACCGGGCTTGTCGCGGCTTCCGGATGTGCCGCGTGCCATGCTTCCATGTCGAAACGCGCTTTGAGCGTTGCGACGACAAATGCCCTGGTCGCTTCTCGTGCATCCGGTCGCATCGTGCGCGAGCGCGCAAGATCTGCGAGAAACACTTGGAGCCCTTCGCGCCAGCTTTCGTCGGCAGGCACCGCGCCCCCCGCCGACGCCAGGGCAACCATCCGCTCAAGTTCAACGCTCGCCGCAATGTCAGTGGTCATGCCGCGTTCCGATTCGCATCGACCGGTCTAACCCGCTCAACGACGATCGGGGTGCCGTTGAAGCTGGCGCAACCGCTCGGAACGTCGAAGGCGGTATCGTCGCTCAATCGATTGTCGTTGGCTCCTTGCAAGCTGTTGGCCAGGGTCAGCCGCAGCCTGTCCGGCGCGAACGCACCATCTTGTTCCGGCTGCGGGATATCGGCGAGGAAAGGTGCGGCGGCCAGCGCCATCTTACCGTCCGGGGTGCCGATGGCGTCTGGCATGCGGCCGGCGTTGGGATTGGACAGGACCGGATTGCCGGCGATCGTTACAAGCCCGCGGATCTGACCTTGACCCGTGGTCTCGATGTCTTCCCACATGGCGTGCGTGGGCATCGTGCCGCCCAGTTCCGGCGCGCCCGAAACGCGCGACCGCCATCGGCCATGGGGCGGCCGGTCGCCTTCATAGGGATCGTGCGTGAACACCGGCAGTCTGCCCTCGGGAAAGATCACCCCGCCTTCGGCATCGCAGTTGTCGGTCAGGATGTTGAGGCAATCGACTGCCCATACACCGAGTGTGCCGAAAGATTGCGTGTTCACGCCGACCCGGGAGTAGGCGGCAGCGGTGCGGGCCGCGGCGAAATCCCGCGCAAGCTGAACGATGCGATCCGGTGCGATGCCCGTGATGGGGGAGACGCGAACCGGCGAGAATCGCGCGGCAATGGCCTGCAATTCGTCCGGGCCCGAAACATGCCCCTCCATGCGGCCTGCGCGCATGAGGCCTTCCCTGAACAGCGTGTCGATCATGGCGAGCACCAGCAGCGCATCGGTCCCTGGGCGGATGGCGAAGTGATCGTCGGCCGCCTCGGCGGTGGGAGTGCGCCGCGGATCAACCACCACAAGGCGCGAGCCCCGCGCCTTCAGCCGCTTGAGACGATCCGGCATGCCGGGGGCGCCGAACATGCTGCCATGCGACACCAGCGGGTTCGCGCCGAAGATGAGAAAGAAGTCAGTCCGTTCCACGTCGGGCACGGGAACATTGCCGATGTTGCCGTAGAGAAAAGCGCCGACCATGTTGCGTGCGAAATGATCGATCGCTGCTGCACCGGTCATCATCGCCGGCATAACGCCGAGTAGCGAACCGACCACCATCTGCAACGCGGTCAAATGAGCAGAAGGATTGCCGAGGTAGAGGCCGGATGCCTGCGGGCCACGCCGAGCCAGCACCTGCTTCAGCCCGGCGGCGGCATAGTCCAGCGCTTCCTCCCAGTTCGCCTCACGGAAGCCGTCGCCATCCCGGATCAGCGGCTTGCGAAGCCTGTCCGCATCGTCGCGCGATGCCTTGATGGCTTGCGACTTGGGGCAGACGTACCCTTTGCTCGACGGATGGTCCGGATCGCCGGACACCCGGCCGACCGCACCGCTATCCGGATCGGCTTCGATCACCCGCCCGCGCCTGGGCTCACAAACCGGGCAGATTCTTGCAAATTTCTGTAGGCCCATGGTTTATCTCTCCGCGCGTACCTCTTCCGCCGCTTTCTCGTCGATTGCGTCGTCCGTTCGGAGGATAACAAGGTCGCTCATCGAGCCTCACGAAGCCGGGCGACCCCAATGTGGGGGAGAAAAAATCACGGCCCCTGACGGCTCACCTCAGAACCCGCCAATGCGGCGCGGCTTTCATTGTGCCGGCCAGCTCCTATGTTCAAGACATGCAGATTTTCACGATCGGATATGAGGGCATAACGCAGCAGGCGCTCATCGACGCTTTGACACAGGCGCAAGTCCGGCTCCTTGCCGATGTCCGCGCAGTGCCGCTGTCGCGCCGCCCGGCCTTTTCCAAGAACATTCTTGCAGCTAGACTTCGGGAGGCAGGCATCGACCATGCCGGATTGAACGCCTTGGACAGGCCTGCAACTTCTTCGGATAGTTGTAAGGACAATGTGGGCGCCGTGATCCGAATGGAAAATACAGCCTTCCACGGGGCGCGCGCGTGCAGCGCCCTGGTCGCCAGATCCTTCTTCACCCCGTCGCTGACAGCCCAACCAAGGACACGTCGGATATGGCCTGCGTCCATCAATGAACGGCAAGTGTAATTGCTATGATGCCCCTATCGAGACGTTCTTTGAAAGCCTCATGGCGGATTTGATCCGGCGACAAGGCTGGCCAACAAGGCGACAGGCAGAAGCTGCCATTTTCAATACAACGATGAATCCTCCAATAGCTGCTGCATCCATTCATATCTGGGCGGCATCAGCCCGCTCTCGTTCGAAGCCAAGGTGGCATAATGAGATAGGCCACCGGCGCGCCAACGTGACAACCCACTTTGTCGCCAATCGACAAGCCGGCTCCCCAAGAGGATCCGAGCTTGTCTATCCTCCAAAGAGGCCAAACACACATTATCAAGGCAAACATCAATGATTGCCTCTCTATTGCAGTTGAGACTAAGATTTAACGAAAATAGATGTGAGATGCGAGACAGAGTGCCGAACCATTTTGGTCATGGACCTCTTCCACGTACGGCATGGAGGACCGAGAAGATGGTGCTTGAGAATGAAGCTCAGCTTGCCCTAATCGACGCGGCGGAATGGCAGGCGCGGGTCGACCTCGCCGCCTGCTACCGGCTGATTGCCCTCCACGGCTGGGACGACCTCCTCGCCACGCATATCTCCATGCGGGTGCCGGGCGCGCGGGAGGCGTTCCTCGTCAACCCCTTTGGTCTTGCGTTTGAGGAAATCACCGCGTCCAGTCTCGTCAAAGTGGCGCAGGACGGGACGCTGCTCACCCCCTCCGACCATGGTATCAACCCGGCTGCCTTCACCATCCACAGCGCCATTCACGAGGCGCGGGCGGACGCGCATTGCGTGCTGCATCTCCACAGCGACAACGGGACGGCGGTATCCGCGCTCGCTAATGGCCTGCTGCCCGTCAATCAAACCGCGATGCTGGTGGAGGGCGACCTTGCCTATCACGCGTTCGAGGGAGTGGCGCTCGACCTCGACGAGCGGGCGCGGTTGCAGGCGGACCTTGGCACGCGCAACTACATGCTACTGCGCAATCACGGCACGCTGGTGACGGGCGGATCGGTGGCGCAGGCGTATCTGCGCTGCTACACGCTGGAAAAAGCCTGCGCGGCCCAGGTTTGCGCGCTGTCCATGGGCCGCCCGCTCCAGCCGGTCGACGCCGGAGCGCGGGAGCGCACGCATGAGGTGGGTCGCACGATGTTCGGCGAGCGCTACGTCACCGCCGGCTGGGCCGCGATGCTGCGCAAGCTGGAACGGGCGGGCGCGGAGTACGCGCGCTGAGATCGAAGAGCGAGAGGAACGGCATGACGCGTTGGTTCATCACGGGAATTTCGAGCGGCATCGGCGAGGCGCTGGCGCGCGTGGCGCTAGACCGCGGCGATACGGTCATCGGCACCGCGCGTGACGCCGCCGCGCTAGACGCCTTCGAAGCACTATCCGGGCAGGCAATCCCCGTCGCGCTCGACATCGCCCGGCATGAGGACGTGCCCGCCGCCGTCGAGGCCGCCTTCGCTCACGGGCCGGTGGACGTGGTGGTGAACAATGCCGGGCGCAGCGTCTTCGGCGCGTTCGAGGAAACAAGCGTCGCCGAGGCGAAGGCGCTGTTCGACGTCAACGTGTTCGGCACCTGGGCTGTGACGCAGGCCGCGCTGCCTCGCCTACGCGCGCAGGGACACGGCACGATCGTCAACCTCTCGTCGGGCTGCGGCATCAACGGCATGGCGGGTCTCAGCGCCTATTGCGCGAGCAAGTTTGCGATCGAGGGCTTTACCGAGGCACTGGCGCAGGAAGTCGCCGCCTTCGGGCTCAAGGTGATGCTGGTCGAGCCGGGTGCGATCGCAACCCGCTTCATCAGCCACGGAACGCAGGACGCGGGCACTCGCCTGCCGGAATATGCCTTTCTTTCCGCCTCCGGGAAGACGGTGCTGGATGCGTATTACGAAAGTGCCGCCAGTCCGCCGGAGAGCGTCGCCGATGCGATCTTGGCAGCCATCGACAGCGGCGCGCCGCCGTTGCGGCTGGTGGTGGGCGCGGACATGAAGGCCGGGGTCACGGCCAAGGCGGAACAGCTGGCCGCGTTGGCGGCGACGATCAGTTGAACGCCATGCAGCCAGCCCGGCGACGCCCTCGCGGCGCCTCGTCGTCTGTCAAACCCCCAGGCTCTCGAACGTCTCCAGATCCTCGGTCGCGGCGACGTGGCGCGACATCCATGCGACGTTGATGTGTCGCGGCTTGAAGATGTCGGGATTAACGATCTTCACGAACAGGCCGTAGGCATTGTAGCGGCGATAGGCGAGCCATGCCGCGTTCCAGTCCGGCGCCTCGACCCCCAGGTGACGCAGCTCCTCCAGATAGTGTTTCAGCAGGTCCCGCTCGGCATTGCGACGGACGGGGATATCCAGAGCGGATATGATGAAGTAGCTGACGTCCCACGCCCAGCTGCCATAGCGGGGCGATTGCCAGTCCATCAGCCCCGGCTGCCCGTCCGCGCTGAAGTAAAAATTGTCGAGATGACAGTCCGAGTGGATCAGGCAGGCAGGTGCGTCGAGTGCCTGTGCCGCCAGCGCCCGGAACGCGCGGATGATGCGTTCCGGATTGTTCACCGACGCAGGCGTGTTTGCCTCCGCGCGATCGGCGATATAGTGGGCGATCGTTTCCGGCGTTTGCTGAACGAACCACGCGCCGCGATCATTGTCGAGAGGGATTCCCGGCGTGACGAACCAGAAATCCAGCGGCCAGCGCTCCTGCCATGTCGCGGCATGCAGCCTCGCCAGCAGGCTCAGCCCCGCTGCCACCTGATCGGATGAGATCGGCCGGGTAGCGTTCCCGAATTCAACCCCCTTCGCCGAGAGATCCTCCAGCAGTACGAGGCCCTGATGCGTGACGGCATCTCGGCCGGAATAATGACACTCAGGCACGCGGATCGGCAGGCGGGGCGCCAGGTCCTCATAGAAGGCGGGCTCCATCTCAAACAGCCGCGAGGCAGCCATGATTTCAAAATGGTCTTCGAAGCAGCTTTTGAGCCAAAGCCGGCGGGGCGCGCCCAGGGACGGATCCGACGCATATTCGACGGTCAGCGCGATATTCGTGCCCGTGCCGTGAATAGGCGTGCCGAACGCGACGCCGGTGACCGCGACGCCAGGGTAGCGCTCCGATAGCGCCTCCTCCAGCCATGCGGCCGTGACATCGCGCATTTGCAGCGGGAGGGACATCAGCGGCCCCCGTGCGGTCGCGCGCGACGGGCCGTGCGCTCTTGCGGCGGCACGCGCGACGCCTCGTACACCTGGCCGTTGATGGCCGAACGCGGCGTCGCGCTACCTGCATAGCTCATGGAAAAGGCCGGAAAGTTGTCGGTCAGCCGCGCGAATTCATCCGCGTCGGTGATCGCGAAACCGCGCAGCAGCACGGCGCCATGATGCAGGACGGCCGCGTTGATCGCATCGTGCCGATCGGCCAGCCAAACGATGGCGCTGTTCAGGTCCGGCGCGCCGACCGCATCCGGTTCTAACCCGAGTGGCAGGTTCGTCTCCGCTCGAAGCGCGGCGTCCAGTCTGCCTGACATCCTCTCTCCTTCCGGCGGCCGATCCGGCTCTTTCGTATCTGTGATCCACTCCAACGCCGCTCCCGCACACAGGTATTTTAAGGAGTCGCATGGCGCGGCGTAAGAACGCCCATTGTTTATCCCGATACCAGCCGCACCGTGTCGTGATCTACCGCGGCAGAGGCGAAACGCGCCGCCTCGGCCGTGTTCACCGATTCCGTCTGAAACTCGTTCTCGTTGATCGCGAAGATGAAGAAGCCGTAAGCCGTCTCCCGGCGATAAGCCTCCCACGCCTCGTCGAAATCCGGCGCGTCGATACCGTTGCGTCTGAGCGCCGCCAGATAGCGTTCGAGCAGTGGCCGCTCCCATTCCTTACGATCGAGGATATCGAGTCCGACGATGAGGTGATAGTTGACCTCAAAGAACCATGGTTCCCGGTTGCACTGCGCATCAAGGAAGCCGGGTGTTCCGTCCGCCTCGATATAGAGGTTTCCAAGATGCGTGTCGCCATGGGCGAGGCAGACGGGAAACTGCCGGTGATAGTCTTCCAGATAGGCGAGCGCCCCTTCCATCCAATCCCGGTCGTGGAAGATCCGCGGCACCGCCGCACCCCGGGGCATCGCCAGCATGCGCTCCCAATTGTCGGGGCGGAGATAGGTTTCATGGAAGATCTTGCCGAAACCGTCGTAGCGAGAGCAGACATTCTCAAACTGGCCGCCCGGCGCAAACTTGGGGCTGTTCCAGGTTTCCGCATGATAGACCGCCATGTCCTCCAGCCGACGCGCCATTTGCGCGAAGTTCACCGGGCGCAGCGGGTTGAGGAAAGTGACGTTGCGGGGAACGAGATCCTCCAGGATCACGATGGACTGATAGCTGTCCGGGTCGCTACCCGCATAATAGCAGGCGGGCGTGTGCATGCGGATATGGGGCCGCACCTCGCGGTAGAAGCGCACTTCCGTGCGATACATGCCCGCCATCCACTGGCTGTGCGGCTCGAACCCGCCCTTGACGATCATCGTGGTGGGCAGGCCGACATCGCGGGCATGCTCGAGGGCGACGCGGATCTTGGTGGAGGTGCCGTGCATCACATCGACCACCTCTACGGAGCGAACCTCCGCCCCGGGGTGACGAAAGCGCAGCGCTTCGGTCAGCCAGGCGGAGCTGATCTCCTCTGGCGACAGGGGCAGTTTCATGTCCGAGGATGTATCGATCAAGTCAGTCACCGTGATCTGTTTAGACGCAAGATATAGCCCGGCGGCCAGTGAACGCGGAACAGGATTGTGCGGGACAACAGATGTGACCGGAACTACCCAGCCGCCCTAAGCTGCAAATCTCCGCGCCGTCGCAGTGCTAGAGACCGGCCGCCCGAGGCCTCTGGGGATCGCCGCGACCTCCTCGACCAGTTTCTCGGCCGGGGACCAGATCCGCATCGTGCTCGATGGGCTGCGCGGCGAGGACAGCATTGCGGAGCCGTGCCGCAAGGAAGGCATCGCCCAGAGCCTGTACTACACCTGGTCGAAAGAGTTCATGGAGGCGGGCA
>Ga0068853_100002029_pt1 | contig 14984 bp, 12 predicted proteins | sample KBSCornC32_FD_65655 | JGI IMG/M metagenome (GOLD analysis project Ga0068853, IMG submission 65655) | Corn rhizosphere microbial communities from Kellogg Biological Station, Michigan, USA - KBS Corn C3-2 | ecosystem: Host-associated > Plants > Roots > Rhizosphere > Soil ...
TGCGCGGGGTGGAATCCGGAGGCGCAGTCTCCGACATGGGAAGGGCCTGCGCTTTCGTCGCGGAAGACGGGTCGCCATTGCCGTGGCTACAACCGATCCACTCGATCGCCATGAATGGCCGTCACGCGATCTTGCTGGCGGAAAGCATGGTGCGCATTGAGATGCTTCGCAGCGAACGGACCTGGGAGCTGGCGATCACGCTCCATACGCTGTCGCGTGCTTCAGATCGGGAGCGCCCACAGATAGTCTCGAAGCCGCTATTTCGCTGCAGGGATGGAGTTCTTTTCGTGGATCTCTGGAAGGAAGAACACTGGGCGCTCCGCGGAAAGCTGGCTCCAATCTTTTATAGCCGTGCCGGCGAAGCCCTGACTTTCCCACCATCGTTTGAAGAGGCGATCCGAAAGACAACCGCGGCCGCCTGCTGCGTCGGTTGCAAACACACGCACGTCGGAGTGCCGCCGATCTTGGTCAATCACATTACCAACAAGGAACAACCAGCATGACTGACCCCAATCAAGTTGTTGTTACCGTCGGCGAGCCGAACTGGGCTCCCCTGGAGCGGAGCGTTCCGGTGACGGAACTGGAGAACTTCATGTACATGGGCTGCGCCGGAGAGATCGAGCTCTATAAGGACAGGACTACGCGGCGCTACCTCAACATTGGGCGGAACTCGCAAAGGTTCTACCGGTACCTGAACGGAGAGTACGTCGAAATCTCTCAAACAGCGGCGCTAGAACACGTGCGCAGCTGAACTGTCAGCAAAAGGAGCACGGCTATGTCAAAAGGTGTCAACAAAGCAATCTTGCTAGGACATGTGGGCAAGGACCCCGAGATCCGTTCTACAAACGGCGGGACCATCGTTGCTTCATTCTCACTCGCCACCGCCGACCGCCAAAAGGACAGCCAGGGAAACTGGCAGGACAGAACGGAGTGGCACAACCTCGTCGCTTTCAACCGCACCGCCGAGATCGTTCGCGATTATGTGAGGAAAGGCTCGCAGCTTCTGATCGAGGGCAAGATCCAGACCCGCACATGGGATGACAGGGAATCTGGCCAGAAGAAGTATCGGACGGAGATTCTCGTCTATGACCTCACGCTGCTAGGCGGCCGTCCGGAAGACGAGGGCCGGGCCTCCAACGGGAAAAGTCATGCCCGAGCGGGAAGCGTGGGCTTTGGTCATGCGCAACCTGCGAATGGCGAGGAATACTCGGACCAGGGCATCAACGATAGCGACATTCCTTTTTGATTAGTCTGTCACGACGGCGACTGAGGCGCTCTTCGGGCGCCATTTCTATTTGAGGAGATACGACGATGGCAACGGAAAATGTGAAGCCGAACCCAGAACCGGACGTTCTGTTCACAGAACTGGCGGGGCCCTTTGATCCCTCAGAGATCAAGTGGCGCGTCACACACACAAATCGGGATGGCAACCGTGGAGCCGTGATCGCGTTCGCGGACCCAAGGGCCTACACTGACCGCCTCAACGAACTCTTCACTCCTACTGGCTGGACCCGGACCTACGATGTTTCGACCGTGTCATCCGTGACGCGGATTAAGAAGAACAAACTCATCCAGACAGGCAAGGTACTGGTAACTTGCACGCTGACTATTACCGGACTCGGCTGCCATACCGGCAGCGGAGAAGATTGGGCAGATGAAGAGAACGCGATGACGGCGGCGGAAGCTCAGGCATTTAAGCGGGCTTGCAGCTGTTTTGGTCTAGGCCGTTATCTCTACAACTTCACTGAGATGTGGGTCCCACTCAATGAATATCGGCAGCCGGTGGAGTTCCCTAAGCTCCCGCATTGGGCGCTGCCCAAAGGGAACAACACGTGCAAGTCCCACCCTGCGGCTGGTTCGCGGCCTCCAGCGGTGCAACGAGGCCCCATCGACCAGAAGACAACGGTGAGGATTGAAGGCTTACGGTGCATCCTTGGTGACCCAATCTATGGGGAAATCCTTTGGCGCGTCGCGCATGCACGGCAAGCGAACGCCATCCCGAATGCACAGTTGCAAGTTAACGTCACCGAGGCGATGGAGCGAGCCTCGCGTGGATTTAGCAAGGCTCACTCCCTCGCCGAGCGGATTGGTGAGACATCCTTCATTGCGATCCTCGATAGGTTGCGAATCGAGTCCATGACGGCGATTCCCAGGCTTGAAATGCTGAAGACTCTGGTGGCGGAGCTTGAACGGGAGGTGGCCCGAACTGCCGCCTGATCGCACGCACCTTTCACCTTGGACCCGCCGGAGGACACATGCGCAATGTATTGATGATTCGCCGCGAACCGGGCCTGGTTTCCATTCCTGTGGAGAACGCCGTCTATTGCGAGAACTGCGAAACAATCTCGACATCATCTGGGCGGCGCTGCGGACTCTGTGGATCTGAGGAGATCGTTCGATTGGTGCCCATGATTCCAGAGCCACGGGATCCAGGGCCAGTTCCAGCTGCGGTCTTGGCAGCATAGCGATCCATCGAAACGGACCTCGATTGGCAAGCGGCTGGGGCATCTGAGTCTGGAGTCGCGTGGCTGAACGTCACGACGCGGGTGTTGTCGGTCGAACCCAGTAGCCAAACTCGGCTGCTATACTTCGTGGCATAGCTGCTGAGCAACTTCTCTTATGTCAACTGCGCCAACCCCACCTGCGCCTCTAACGGTCCGCGAGACGCTAGGGTTGCTGGACAGCGGTGGCGCCCGGCTTTTCGATCATTTCGAGGAAGCCGGCTATGCTCTCTGGCTTGGGTCCGGAATCTCATTCGGAAGACTACGGAAACTCTCCGATATCCTCCGGGATGCATTGGGTTTCCTTCAAATTAGGGTTCAGCCAACAGACCATAACTGTCGTTTCAGAAAAGCGCTAAACGGTGCGTTGAGGCTCGTACTACTGGATCACGAACTCGCTGCTATCGATTTAAACCAGCCCGTGGATTCTTGGCCAATTCTGATCGACCTTCTGAGCCGGCTAACAGCAAAATACGCGGATATGCTGGACATCACAGTGGACGGCGAAGAGGACGACTACCTATTGTGGGAAGGTGTACGCGTAACGGATGCTTTTGCTGATCCAACGATAGAGCCAGACGCGGAACATCTCTGCATCGCGATCCTCGCGCTCGAAGGACTTCTGCCAGAGATCATGAGCGCTAACTGGGATGGCCTTATTGAAAAAGCAGCTGGACAACTCTCAGGCAACGCGAATCTTATAAATGTCTGCGTTCGAGCGGAGGACGTTCGACAGGTAGGTTTTCCAGTTCGTTTATACAAGTTCCATGGATGCGCAGTGCTGGCTCTTCACGATGAGAAGACCTACCGCCCCTACCTTATTGCCCGCAAGTCGCAAATCGACCAATGGAGAGAAAATCACCCAGTCCTTGTACAGACTCTGGTAAACATCATTCGGAGCCGGGCGACGATGATGATCGGCTTATCAGCTCAGGATTCGAATATCCGGTCCGCTTTTGCGGCCGCCAGCGCAACTTTAAACTGGCCCTGGCCTGGTGCATTTCCTGCGATTGCCTTCTCTCAGACCCAGCTCGGAAACGATCAACTTGTGTTGCTGAAGAATGTATATCGAGCTGAAATAAATCCGGAGAACAGAGACGAAATCCAGGCGGATTCACATATTCCTACATATGCCAAACAGCTCCTCCTCGCGTTGGTACTAAAGATCCTGAGTGGAAAGCTCAAGGTCCTACTGCATGGCGCTGAGAGCAACCTACCAGTTCTGGAACGAGATCATCTCGCCGAAGGGCTGGTTACTCTTAGAGATATGATTGCGGATGCCGGCTCGGGAGACCATTACGTATTCGTTCGATTGTTCGTTGAGCAGTTCTCCCGGCTGGTTGGCATTTTCAGGAATGGAATCGTTCCTTTGGACCCCGCGCTTTATAGAGCCCTCACGACGAGTCCTGCATCTCATATAGCGTTCGATCCGGGCATTCCGGCAAGCGGTTTGCAGGAGTTGGCAGTGGCCATCGCGACCCTTGGTATCGGGGTGCGACTTGGACTTTGGACCTTGCATCCCGGAGTAACAACGGATCCGACGAGTGGAGCGCTTGAGATTCAAACGCCGATTCGCAGGTTCCGCATTTTCTTTGCCGCCAGCGCGGAGTCCTCGCTGAAACTGTTCTTGAGCGGACGTCTGTCCTCAGCGGACTACGCAATAGTCATCCACAGCAAGACCGTAATGGAGGCTAAGCCACGTTCCCCTGTGAGATCTGTTGGAATAACAGGTGCGAAAGAACCGCGGGCGGTTAGCATTTCGACTCTGCTCCAAGAGGTTTCCACAGCGTCGGAGATGACTCAGCGCTTTCAACGGGAGGTAGCGCTTTGACCTACAGCAACTCGGTCGACCGGGTCGTATCGCTCTTGCTGGATGCTGGCTACAGGCGTCTGAACTCTCCTTTTAGCCTTGCGGGGTTGCTGTTTAATGTTGCTGCTGTAATGGTCGGCGCGGATCGGGGTTCGGACCTTGTGATCGTTGAAGACACAGTCGCCAGTGCGAGTCGCGAGATTCAGACCAGAATCGAGACCATCGGCCGGGCCATGGATGCCCTTGATTCGAAAAGGCCCATTACAGCTGTCCTTATCGGACCGAGGCCATCTGCCGCCGAACTTGACGCGATGTCGCGAGTCGCACGAATTCTTCCTGTCGGCATTTCGTCGCTCACTGATCAGGATGACGTACTTCGGAACTGGCTGGCAGTCCTTTTGCCATTGCAACTTCCTCCTACAGGTCACCAACTCGCCGATCCGCTGTCGGAGATAATGAATCAAGTTGGCTCTGAAGATCCTGTAATCTCACGGTTGTTAAGCTCGGCCCCTCTCGGCACGTCCTCGGTTCAAAAGGCGCTGCATCAGATCATCGAGTTAGATCTGGTGATTCCGGAAAAGAGAGGGGCGAATTGACTCCCCAACTTGAAGCGATCACACTCACCAACTTCCGGAGCATCAACGCCCCGGTCAGAGTTCCTTTGGATGCTCCGGTTGTTCTCATCCATGGGCAGAACGGCACAGGAAAGACAAGTATTCTGTCTGGAATTGAGCTCGCTCTGACGGGGGATATCCCTTCTTTGCGACGAGTCGACGCGGGCTATAGGCAATACCTTATAAACAAAGATGCTGCAGATGCGCGACTGGACCTGATCGCCCGCGGCCTACCCAATGGTCGGACTGAAGCGTCCATGAGGGTTACTTCGAACTTGATTGCCGGCGCGCCCCTCTTAACCCCCGAATTGGCGAAGACCTACAGCGAACGATGCTATTTGGCGCAAGCGACTCTCGGGAAACTGCTTGAGATTTACCAAGGGCAGGATGCTCAAAGCAGCACGTCTCCGCTGACTCTCTTTGTTAAGGAGCTTCTAGGGCTCGACGTCATCGAATTCATCGTTGAAGGCCTCCACGATGCTGGCGACGTGCGGAGAGTTAGGAACGCCGTCCCCGCTTACTCTGATGTCGAAAGCCGGATTTCGGACATAGAGCGAAGGTTGAGTCGCATCACGGGCGGCCTGAAGTATATCGATAGTGCCATCACCGCCCAATCGGAGGGACTTCAATCTGCGGTTGCCAGACTTGGTCTATCGAAAGTTCCCACAATCGCCGCCGACTGTGGCGTTTTGCTCAAGGAATTGGAGGCAAAGAGTTCAAAAAATCAGCTAATGAGTGTTGCGCGAACCAGGCGTGACCTGTTGGCAGCAAAGGAGAGGCTGGCGACGATTGAAGCGAACAGCAGCATCGATGAACGAACTCGTTTGGAGACGAACGACCTCTCCGCCAAGCAGCAATTGGAAAAGTGGCGTCAGGGCCGAGGAAAGGTTTTGAGCGAAACGATTGCATCTCTCCTCCCCGCATTTCCAAGCCTTCCGTCGCCTGACTCTTCCGACCCTGAGGTGTCGCGGTTAGCGGCACTGGGTGCCGTCGAAGCCGAGATCCGTCGCTGTTCGGATCTGCTCACAAAGCAGGAACAAGTCACGTCAAGACTCGAACAGATCGGGTCTGAACTCGAACGGTTAGAGGAGCGAGCTCGACGGCTTGATGAACAGATTTTGGCGCACGCATCGAATGCGGGAAGTTTGGCCCAAGCGCTCGCTGGTCTTCTTCCGCATATCCATACGGAAGAATGCCCCGTATGCGGGCGCAACTATGCGGAAATATCAAAGATCCCCTTGGTCTCGTCGGTCTCAGGAAAAGTCAGTGCTCTCAGTGAGAGTGCCGGGATGCTTGAGGCCCTTTCGAGGGAGAAGACGACAACTTCATCTCAGCTCACGACTCTGAGTGCCGAACGAGATAGGTTGGTCGCGACGCAGTCCACCCAGGTTGCCGCTGAAGAAGCAAATACGGAACGTGCCCGCTTACAGATTCTGAAACAACGGCTCGATGGCCTTGCGGACGAAGCTGCCCAAGCGACGACACTGATCCTCAACGCTGGAATTGCTGCTCGGAAGCTTTCGGACGCGCGCGAGGCCAACGATCAGCTCTCTTCGTTGATCGAGACGGTGCGTCAGGCTGCAAGCCAGCTCAGAAAGGAGTTTAACTTCCCTAAGCAGCCGCTTGGCATTGAACTCTCACTACTTCTAGATTTTGCGGAGCAGGAGGAAGCCTCCCTCAATGCACTTGAGGAGCTTCGCGTAACTGCGATTTCGCGAATTCAGTCGCTTCAAGGGCAACACGCTTCAAGAGACTCAATGCTCGAAGAACAGGCAGACTCCACACTTGAATTCGAGAGTCTCCGAAAGGCAAAGGAAAGGGCTGATGGCACAATAGACACCGCTCGTACCCTGTCGAAGAAGGTCTTGGACATTCGAACTTCGATTGTGCAACGTGTGTTCAATGAATCGCTCAACAGGTTATGGGCAGATCTATTCACTAGACTTGCTCCTGATGAGAGCTTTGTACCGGCCTTCGCGTTACCGCGAAGATCTTCGGGTACTGTGGAGGCAGTGCTCGAAACGGTCCATAGACGAGGAGAGCGAGCTGGGAACCCCCAGACGATGCTGAGCGCGGGGAACCTCAACACTGCGGCCCTCACCCTCTTTTTGGCGCTTCATCTTTCCCTTGATCCTAAACTTCCATGGCTCTTAATCGACGATCCAGTGCAAAGTATGGACGAAGTTCATATTTCTCAATTCGCTGCACTGTTGCGGACGTTGTCAAAGCGATTAGGCCGCCGCGTAATCATTGCCATTCACGAGCGGCCATTGTACGAATATCTCGCTTTAGAGTTAAGCCCTGCGTTTGCTGAAGACAAACTCATCACTGTGGAGCTCGGCCGCAATGCTTCTGGCTACACGACTGCCAAGGCGACTCATCACATCTGGCAGGAAGATAAAGCCATCTCTGCAGCCTAATCGGATGTACAGGCATTGGGGCAAGCTTCCATCCGTCATCTTTCCACGCCGCAGATGCGAGCCTGTTTGCTTCTTTCATCGCTGCATAGTACCGGTCAATATACCCCTTAAAAGGGCTGTTCTTCTTCCGCCTTGCGAAATACTGTGACTCTTCGCGTTATCTTCGAATAACGAACCTTTCCGACAACACGGTCTTCTTGATCTTCTTGAAGATTTTCTCCCCACACACGTTCGACGAGTTGTCTTACGTAGTCGGCGACGCGTGAGTCGCTCGGCTTAGGATGGCCAGTTATAGAACTGGGCCATCTATAGTTGTTGCCGCTTAGGATACTGCCATCGTGTTTGAGCACAAAGGCGATTTCCTCCGAGCCAATAAAGTCTTCACGAAATTCCTTGGGATGGACGTCGTCTTGGTCCTCGTCGTAATCGAACTCGCCCTCAAGCCCGATTGCGATTTCGGTTGAGGAATGGAGACGATCTTCGAATTCGCCGCTGCTCAGCCAATCTGATCCCCATTTCACTATTTTCAGGTCTCCAATTTCGCCGCCGCATTCAAGAACAACTTCCGCTGACCGCGCTTGCCGCTCCTCGTGCTTCACTGACTTTGCGATCAATTCCGCTTGCCGCGATGCCCATTCTGCGAGCGCTTCCTTCGTTGCGAGTGGCCGAGCGGCATCGCGGGCTGCGGTGATAGCCTCACCAAGCAAAACGCCTTCGACATTTTGGAGTCGGGTTGCGCGTAGACCTGATATGGTCACCCAACCTCCGTCCGGGGACCAATAGAACCGCGAAGGCGCAATGAAAGCTCGGCCAAAGACATGGCCGTTGCGGCCCGCGATCTGTTGCATCAGCCCTCGGGTCTTTTTGGATGTGTCCACTTCAGAGTTGTCCGCGGTCGGGTGCAGTCGGCTCAGGAGTTTTGCGTCGCTGATCTTGAGCCAATCTCCAGGAATCGTTACACCTTGCGCTCCTTTTTCCGTTACCGTTTCGATCGCTACATCCATATTGGGCGCGACTGCGCCCAACAGCTTGGCCAAGGGTATAGTTCGTTTGGAGTAAGAGTCGGTGGAAAGAAAACCACCGGGTTTGTTCGGATCTTCTTTCAATAAGACTTCAACGCGAGTGCCCCCATCAATCGGTACTGGTTCTCCATTGACGGGAGAAAGAATCGGCCTGCTGCTTGTCCCGTCGCGGAATTCCAAGAGTCTGCCTGTGTCTTGGCCCTTGTCATAACGTCGCGAATAAACGCGCACCACCGGCCCGAGCATGAAGATAGAGAAGAATCCGATTCCGAAACGACCAATGGCGTGCATGCCAGCTGCCATGAGACCCGGGAACTCTTCGATTGCCATGGGTGACCGCCAGAAGGAGGTACCAAAATCCAAAAGGGGCCCTGTAAGTACTTGTTCAGACATTCCAATGCCGTTATCTTCGACGAAGAGCCAGATCTGCTCTGCATCCTTGCGGAGGCCAACTCTTATGCTCCCCCACTGATCAGGTCTCTTTTGGTACCTCCGTCTAGCCTGCACTGCATCAGCCGCATTCTGAATAAGTTCTCGGAGGGCTATCGTGGGGTCGTTCCCGTAGAGCTTCGATCCGCCCAGGTTCTCAATGATGCGCGGGACGTCAGACACTTGGAGGCGTGCATCGACTGGACGCCAACCGCGAGTTTCCACCGATCGTGCAAGCATTTCTGGCGAGCCTGCCCCCTTGACTCGTCTCGCCTTCAAGACCTCGCGACCGCGGCTCTGCAAAAGTAAATCAACATCCCGAAGTTCACGGTCGACAGCATTCAAGGTGTCATATGCCAGCCACCATGCCTCTGCGTCTTCTCGTCTGAAGGGCTGTCCTGTTGTAAACACGACAGCATCCAGCTCAATGTGCGGTCGAGCCAAACGCTCCTGAAACGACCAGTGTAGTCCCGAAAGGCCAGTTGGATTAGTAATCGCGCGAAGGAATCGAGGGGCTCGTCGGCTGTCAATGTGAAGAGCGTCTGCGACACGCAGCAGACATGCTAGCTTCGCCCGGTCAATTCGGTTCACGGTATGATTGGCAAGAGCGCCGAGGTCTTCTGAAAACTCCTGTTCTATTTTTTGCACTGACCACCAATGACTATGGGCTATCCGGCCAATTGTCGGTCCATAAAAGCGGCGGAGTTCGGGATCCTCGACCAAATATAACTGCGATCCATCCGGACCTCGCCAAGCTTGTTCAGCGAGCTCCTCAGCTCGTTCTGCATGGAGTCGACGAAGGACCTCCGGCAAGATTCGGTGCTCAATGGAATCCGGTGGATCGTCGACGTCAAATACCTCAACCCCGTGCTCTTCCGAAGCTAACGCAAGTCGTGCCACCGAATCCTTCCAAGCAATCGTCTCTCTGATCTCTGTGAGCCCACCTGGGTATGCGGCCAAGCTCATGCCGGCATCGTGTAAAAGAATACTAGCGCCGAGCACGAAAGCCTCAGCCGGATTGACGCTAACTGCGCCTTCAGCAACGGAGGACGCTGAGTCCCAGAGCGCATCAAGATGACTGATGTCGTGGACTGTCAACCCTGGCACGTCGACGGCGATCCGCGAGACAAGTTGGGCCGCGCGGTCTCGCGTCGAAATGTATTGTGTTCTGAAAAAGTCCTGTTCGTCGGTAGTCGAATCGGAGCGGGGCGTCAGAAACGCTTGGCGCCAAAGCCATGTCTGCCGAAAATCCAGGCCGGTGACGTTCATAGTTCCCCCAGAGCTGCAATGGCTTTGAACCAACCCAGCTTCTAATTCCCGATGCTGCAACAACTTCAGGTTATATCCTGAAGATGACCGCTGCGGAACCCCAGTCCCTTATGAGCAGCAATAACAGCTTATTCTTGAGCCAGAACGGTGCCTGCCATAGTTCTCAGCTGACAACAGGCAAGCGCTCAACCGGATCAATCTGGCGATCACACAAGCCTTCTACCGGTCTTCATTGTGAAAGTGATCGGGTTCAAAAGTGGTCATCAAAACGAGCCGTTCACCTTGGGCGCATTTCTTTGATGGCCCCCTTTCTCCAAATGAGGTGAATCAATGAGGAACGTCGCGCGGCTGAAAATGGGTTACTACCCATTACCGGAGGCGGAGGGAGTGAAACTTCACTCCCTGCTTTCTTTTACTGGGCCAGCTTCAGTAGTCGACCCCTGCGTAGGACAAGGAATTGCGCTCGAGCTTGTCACCAGCGACGCTCCGGTTCGGCGTTATGGCGTCGAACTTGATGCCGAACGCGCTCGCATCGCCTGTTCCAAAGGCATCGAGACCATCCAGGGGAACACTTTCGACGCGATTGCAAAGCCCGAATCGTTCTCGCTGTTGTACCTCAATCCGCCGTATGACTCCGAAATCGGTACTATTGCGAATCGTCGCATGGAGGCTGTGTTTCTGGAACACACTTACCGCTGGTTGCGAATGGATGGAGTTCTGATTCTGGTGATCCCGTTTGAGCGGTTGCATGACTGCATCGGCATCCTGAGTTCCCACTTTGGCTCGCTGCATTTCCTTCGCATGACCGATCCCGATTCGGTCCAGTACAGGCAAATTGTCGTCTTCGGCGTTCGCCGTGAGGTCAGGGGCTCGGCGATTGAGAACAATAAGCGTCAACTCCACAGCATCGGCCTCTATGGGAGTTATCTCGAACTGGCGGAGTTGCAGCCAGGCGTATGCGTACCCTATTCCGTTCCCCCGACTGGGGAGGCGACGCTGAACTATCGCGGGCTGCCTTACGACATTTTGGAAGATCTGCTCCCGCACTCGGGGGCATGGAGACAGGCGGCGCCGTTGTTGATGCCGCACGACGACGTGGCCACCGGCCGGCCCATCACACCGTTGCACGGCGGCCACGTTGGCCTCTTATGCACCGCAGGACTGCTTAATGGCGTCTTCGGAGACGGAGAGAACCGGCACATCGCCCGCTGGCGGTCGGTCAAGCATGTGACAACCTTTGTTGAAGAGGACGGCGACGCCGAGATCATTCATCATCGGGAACGCTGGACCAACGAACTCCGTCTGGCCTATGCCGATGGGAGAGTGCTCAAGCTCACGGAGACCCCGGCGAAGAAGGAGGGTGAAGGCCATGGAGAATGCACACCTTCGACTCGGGCTGCTTGAGTACGTGCGCATTACGGAAAAGGCCTCGACACGCATTCGCCTTCGGGTCGATCGTTATGTTGGGGAAGATCGGCAGGCGCATCTTGTCAGCGTCTTCGGCAACGACTCGGATGTGGGTGCGATCACAGCGGCAGTCCACGAAAGAGCGACATTTAACTTGGCCTTTCCTGACGGCACGACAAAAGATGTTTCTCTGGGCGAACATGCTTCCTGCTACAAGGGGGTTGTGACTTTGCCAGAGCGAAAACATCCCGTGCGTCATCTGCTAGCAGTTTCCCAGGAGCTTCATACCAATGGGAGCACCGGGCGGACGATCCTGTTGCGCTATCGGCGCGAGGAAGCGTGGGCCGCGCTGGTGAGTTTCCTGGGATTGCCTGCCGATCCGGCATGGGCGGATCACATCCTCGGAATCGTCGAGGAAAAGCGCAGGATCGAGGAACTCGACGGCATCGGTTGCCAGCCTGTTTTGATCTCTGCAACGACCGAGGAGATGCTTGAGTGGATTGGTCATGGCCTGCGCTCGCAGATACTGACCTTTTCGGATTCAAACAATCCCATCTGTTGGCCACGATATTCGATCGATTCGCTGATTGCTCCGGCATCAATCTCAATCGAGAGAATAGGTTGACTCAGGTTTGGATGAACTGTACAGTTAGAGAAGTTGAAATGGAGAGTTTATGCCGAACGCAACAACGGGCAGGAATGGCGCGATCGTAGTCTCGGCACTGAGTTTGCGCACCAACCTTGGCAAGATCCTCCGCCGGATGGACGTCGAGCGGTGCTCCCTTGTCATCGAAAAGCGCGGCACCCCAACCGCCGTTCTTCTGAATATCCGCGATTATGTCAAACTTGCCGCGCCGGAGCCGGAGATTCTCAAGATCATTGGCGAAGAGGCTAAGCGAAATAAGACCTCTACTCTGACTGCGCGTCAGATCGATCAAGTCATCAAGACGGCAAGATCGGAAAAGAAGAAGCGCTGATGCTTGCATTGCGCCTCGTGATTGATACCAACGTCCTGATCTCGGCGGCACTCAAACCCGACGGTCTTCAGCGAACTACATTTCTTCTGGCCATCACAAAGCCGGGCCGCTTGTATGTTTCGACTCCGATTCTCGAAGAATACGCGGAAGTTCTGGCTCGCTCTGAATTGTCGATTCGGAGAGGGTTGCGCTTACAACTACTTCAGCTCATCAAGAGCCACGGCCATCTGGTCGCTCCATCCCGTCAGATCCAGGTGACGAGCGATCCTGACGACAACATCTTTGTCGAGTGCGCCGACGCTGCCCGAGCCGACTTTCTGATCACCGGCAATCGCAAGCACTTTCCGGCCTTCTGGAAGAATACGAAGATCGTCACGCCTCGAGAATTTGTCAGCCTGGCAGCGCCACATCTCATTCCCTGATCCAGTCCTCCGCGCACTGCCAATGCGTCTCTAAGCCAGAGTATCTCAACTGGTGAAGTGAATCCAACGGAACCTTTCACGCCTTAGAGTGCGAGCCGCCAAACCATCGTAAATACTTGGTCCATTCGGATTCTCCCGACCGACAGGCTCTCGGTAGGAATTGAATTGGAAGTCGGATTTACGCCGCCGTGTTCCCGCCTTTTCCTAAACCGCTTGCCTGCATTTTGTTGAAATCATTTTTCGCGAGGTATCTCCATGGAGACGACCTTCGACTACCTGCGCCAATTTGGCCCCGCATTGGCCGAGCGCATTCTCGAAACTTATCCTCCACTGCAGAACCCGAAAGACCCTGTCGCTCCGTCTCTCGCAGCACTTCTGCGCAAGGCACTTCCTGCTCAGGCGCTCGCCATTACCGGCACTGCCAAGTATCTGCGCAAAGCCAAGGCTGCGCGCATCGTCGCCGAATGCGGGGCAGGCAAGACTTTCATGGCTTTAGGCACCATCCATGTACTCACAGAAGACCGTCCCAGCACCACGCTGGTGATGTGCCCCTCGCATATCACGCACAAGTGGGCCCGCGAAGTCCTGCTCACGATTCCGCGCGCGCGCACTTTTCTCATTGAGGACATGCGCAACGGCGGCGATCCAAGCCGGCCGCACGGCATCTGCGAAGTGAGGTTGAGCAAAGGCCGGACGGTGTACGAGGGCAAACGCCTCGCATTGTCTGAACTGCGGCGTATGGGCCGCAAGGAGTGGCGGACGCGCTTTCCCGGACCCGCGTTCTTCATCACCGGGAAAGACAGAGGCAAGCTGGGCTACTTCTGGGAGCACGTTTATCTCAAGGCAAAGTCCGGTCCAAATCTCGGAGGGGTGATCAACCCGGATTCCGGCATAGCCATACTTGACTCCGAGATGCAGAAGCTCACGGGGCTCGACTTTACCGACAAGCTCAAAGTCTCGGAGAGATTGACGGAACCCCGCGGCGGCACCACCCGCTTCTCCGCGCTTTGGCAGGCTGACCGGACGCGCATCCAGCGCATGGCGCCAATCGAGTTCATTGGGCGCTACATGCGCGGCTGGTTCGATTTCGCCATTGCGGATGAACTGCATCAGTTGGCCGGCGACACGGCGCAGGGTAACGGGCTTGGCGTGCTCGGACGTGCTGCGCAAAGACTGATCGCGCTCACCGGAACTCTAATGGGCGGCTACGCCGACGATCTGTTCAACATCTTCTACCGAATGGAACCCCGCGTGATGGTGCGCGAGGGCTTCGCCTACGGAGGGCAGGGAAGACGGGACTTTCAGGAGCAGTACGGCGTTCTCGAAACAATTGAGAAAGTGGAAGAGGCCGACAATGCATGCTCAAGGGCTACCAAGAAGACGGTTCGGGTGCTCCGCAAGCCAGGAGCGTCACCGCTTCTCTTTGGCAAGTTTCTGATGAATACGACCGCCTTCCTTTCGCTCGAAGACATCTCGGACAATCTGCCGCGATATGACGAGAGCGTCATTTCGGTTGACATGGACGATGCACTTCGGCGGGCCTACGAACAGCTTGAGGAGGATATCCGCTCCGCGATGAAAGCCCATCGCGGAAACAAGAGCTTGATGAGCATTCTGCTCAACACGCTCCTTCTTTATCCCGATCACCCCTACGACTTCGACGAGATCTGGGCGCGAGCCTTCGATCCGCAGACGAAGGAGTATGTGAAGTTCCTAGTGACTGAACCGGAAAACCTCACGCGGGAAGCTCTTTACGCGAAGGAGCGCACTCTGATTGCCGACGTCAAAGAGGAACTGCGGCAAGAGCGGCGCTGCCAGATTTATGCAACTTACACAGGCGAAAAGGACGTCACGCTGCGCCTGGAGACTGTGCTGCGGCAGGAGGGCATTCGGGTTGCCGTCCTGCGCTCGTCTGTTCCAACAGACAAGCGGGAGGATTGGTACGAACGGCAGTTGAAGGCCGGTGTTGAGGTAGTGATCTGCCATCCCAAGCTGGTCGAGACGGGATTGGACCTGCTGGCCTTTCCGACCCTCTACTTCTACGAGACTGGCTACTCCTTGCACACGCTGCGCCAGGCAAGCAGAAGATCATGGCGCATCGGGCAGAGATTTC
>Ga0068853_100002041_pt1 | contig 14961 bp, 15 predicted proteins | sample KBSCornC32_FD_65655 | JGI IMG/M metagenome (GOLD analysis project Ga0068853, IMG submission 65655) | Corn rhizosphere microbial communities from Kellogg Biological Station, Michigan, USA - KBS Corn C3-2 | ecosystem: Host-associated > Plants > Roots > Rhizosphere > Soil ...
ATCTTCCGCCGATCCTTTCGGCGCTCGAGACCGACAACCAGGGCAATCGCCTGGTGCTCGAAGTCGCACAGCACCTCGGCGAGAACGTCGTCCGCACGATCGCGATGGATTCGACCGACGGCCTGACCCGCGGCCAGTCGGTCAAGGCCACCGGTTCGCAGATCCGCGTCCCCGTGGGTCCGAAGACGCTCGGCCGCATCATGAACGTCATCGGCGAGCCGATCGACGAGCGCGGTCCGATCGGAAGCGACATGTCCGCCCCTATCCACGCCGAGGCTCCGCCCTTCGTCGACCAGTCGACCGAAGCGGCCATCCTTGTCACCGGGATCAAGGTCATCGACCTCCTCGCGCCCTACGCGAAGGGGGGCAAGATCGGCCTGTTCGGCGGCGCCGGCGTCGGCAAGACCGTGCTGATCCAGGAACTAATCAACAACATCGCCAAGGGCCACGGCGGCGTCAGCGTGTTCGCCGGCGTCGGCGAGCGGACCCGCGAGGGCAACGACCTCTATCACGAGTTCCTTGACGCGGGCGTTATCGCCAAGGATGCCGACGGCAATCCGACGCCGGAGGGCTCCAAGGTCGCGCTCGTCTTCGGCCAGATGAACGAGCCGCCGGGAGCGCGCGCGCGCGTCGCCCTTTCGGGCCTCACCCAGGCCGAGTATTTCCGCGACCAGGAGGGCCAGGACGTGCTCTTCTTCGTCGATAACATCTTCCGCTTCACCCAGGCCGGCTCGGAAGTGTCGGCGCTGCTCGGACGTATCCCGTCGGCGGTGGGCTACCAGCCGACGCTGTCGACCGACATGGGTCAGCTTCAGGAGCGGATCACCTCGACCAACAAGGGTTCGATCACCTCGGTGCAGGCCATCTACGTGCCGGCCGACGACCTGACCGACCCGGCGCCGGCGACCTCGTTCGCCCACCTCGACGCGACGACCACGCTCAGCCGCGCGATCTCGGAGCTCGGCATCTACCCGGCGGTCGATCCGCTCGACTCCGTCAGCCGCGTTCTGACCCCGGCCGTCGTCGGCCAGGAGCATTATGAGGTCGCCCGTGCGGTCCAGGAGACGCTGCAGAAGTACAAGAGCCTTCAGGACATCATCGCGATCCTCGGCATGGACGAGCTCTCCGAAGAGGATAAATTGGTCGTGTCGCGCGCCCGCAAGATCCAGCGCTTCCTTTCGCAGCCCTTCCACGTCGCCGAAGTCTTCACCGGCATCCCCGGCAAGTTCGTGCAGGTCGAAGACACCGTCCGCTCGTTCAAGGCGGTGGTGAACGGCGAGTACGATCACCTTCCCGAAGCGGCCTTCTACATGGTCGGCGGAATCGACGAAGCGGTCGCCAAGGCCGAGAAGCTGGCGCAGGAGGCCTGAGCCTTGGCCGACGAACTCCGCCTCGAAGATTGCGTCAACGCGCGCTGCCCCTGGTCGGGAGACCCGGTCAGCGCCGACAGCCTGACGCGCTACAAGGGCAACGTCGTCGGCTTCTGCAACACCGGCTGCCGCGACAAGTTCGAGGCGGCCACGCGCGCCTTCGACGGCGCGATTGAAGGCAAGGAATAATGGCCGATCTGCATTTCGAGCTCGTCACTCCCGACCGGCAGGTGATGTCCGAGGACGTCTACATGGTCGTCGTCCCCGGCACCGAGGGCGAGTCCGGCATCATGGCGGGCCACGCGCCCTATATGACGACGCTGAAGAACGGCGACGTCGCGGTCTATCGCAGCGCTGGAGCGCAGCCCGAACGCATTCCTGTCACCGGCGGCTTCGCCGAAGTCAGCGATCGCGGGCTGACGGTGCTTGCGGAGAGCGCCGGCTAGTCGCCCGGCATGCTGATCTTCAGCAGGCGGTTCTGCTGGTCGATCGTCAGCACATAGTCCTTCAGAAATTCCGTTCCGATGACGATGGTGTCGCCGGACGGCTCCGCATAGAGGATCTTCTGATGCGTCGCGGTGATCCCGGCGATGTGCACCGGCTCGTTCAAGGTCATTTCGTACAGCGTCGCAACGCCATTGGTCCGAAGCCCCTGCCCGATCGCCGCCGGTTCGCTCGCGGACAGGCTGGGCACCAAGCCCTTCGGAACGACGAAGCTTCGGCTTGAGCCTGTATCGATCTTTCCAGGATGGCAGCCATTCGCAAAGCAGACCGGGACGGTGAAGCTGGTGCCGTAAGCGACCACCCCTGCCTCGCCCAGCTTCAGCTGCCCTCGACTGAACGTGATTTCCCTCGCTGGATAGTCGATCGTCACGAGCTCATCCGCGAAGAAGTCGCGAGCGATGATTCCCATGATTGGCTGCAGGCCGGGGCTTCGCCCCGCGTTGTAATCGCGCGAGATCAGTTGGACGTTGCGTTGCTCGAGATCGCCAAGGCGGAGACTTTCGACGGCGACGACGTCGGCGGTTGCGGTTTTGGCCCCGTCCGAATTCGCGGTCTCGTCAACCTTCGGAAGCGAAAGCGCCGCAGCGAGGCTCCTGTCGGCGCGACCCATCCCGCTCGCCCCGGTATCGAAGCCGAAGCGGAACGGGCCGCGGCCGTTGACGAAGGCATCGACAAAAATGTGGCCATGATCCAACTCGAAAGGGATCGAGGTCGTCATTTCTGAAGGGGAGCCGGGATTCGGAGCAGCAGCGGTTAACGCGATTCCCATCAGCACCTCCGACACGCCCCGCATCCCCTGATCTCCTGTTGTGCAGTACTATCACGGCAATACAGTTAAAGGAAGGGACCCAGAGGTGGCGGCGCCGACGAGCGTCTCTCCGGGATTAACGCAATTAGCATTTTCTAAAAGTTTCCTGCCTATTCACCCTTGCGGTTATCAGCAGCAAATCGCGAGCTAGGCATGAGCGCATTCGGGAAGCGTGGAGGAATCGGAGGCGGCCGGGGGAACTTCGGCGTCGCCAAGCCGATGAAGGGCGGCCCGGGTGGTGCTCCGGTGTCCCCCGCGGCTCCGCCAGCCGGCGGAGAGCAATTTCCTCCTATTGACGATCTGACTCCGCCGCTCGACGCGCCTGCCTCCGAAGGTAACGGCAATCTCACCGGAGCGATGGACCGTCTGACCGCGCGCCAAAATGCCAGCGGTGAAGCAGGCAGCAGCAAGTCCGAGGGCTTTGAAGCTTCGGTTCACAAGATCAAGGAGCAGGTGCTCCCGCGCCTTCTCGAACGCGTCGATCCTGAGGCCGCCGCAACCCTCAGCAAGGACGAGCTCGCCGAGGAATTCAGGCCGATCATCAGCGAGGTCCTGACCGAGCTTAAGATCAACCTCAATCGCCGCGAGCAGTTCGCGCTCGAGAAAGTCCTCGTCGACGAGCTCCTGGGCCTCGGGCCGCTCGAGGAGTTGCTCGCGGACCCGGCCGTCAGCGACATCATGGTCAACGGACCCGACCAGACCTACGTCGAACGCAAGGGCAAGCTCGAGATCGCGACAATCCAGTTCCGCGACGAAGAGCATCTGTTCCAGATCGCGCAGCGCATCGTGAACAAGGTCGGCCGCCGCATCGACCAGACCACCCCGCTCTGCGACGCGCGCCTCCAGGACGGCAGCCGCGTCAACGTCATCATCCCGCCGCTGTCGCTTCGCGGCACGGCCATCTCGATTCGTAAGTTTTCCGAGAAGCCCATCACCATCGACATGATGAAGGGCTTCGGATCGATGTCGGACAAGATGGCGACGGTGCTGAAGATCGCCGGCGCCAGCCGGATGAACGTCATCATCTCCGGCGGTACCGGTTCGGGTAAGACGACGATGCTCAACGCCTTGTCGAAGATGATCGACCCGGGCGAGCGCGTGATCACGATCGAGGACGCGGCCGAGCTTCGGCTTCAGCAGCCGCACTGGCTCCCGCTCGAAACCCGCCCCGCCAACCTCGAGGGCCAGGGGCAGATCACCATCCGCGACCTCGTCATCAACGCTTTGCGTATGCGCCCTGACCGCATCATCCTCGGCGAGATTCGCGGCCAGGAGTGTTTCGACCTCCTGGCGGCGATGAACACGGGTCACGACGGCTCATGCGCGACGCTCCACTCCAACTCACCGCGCGAATGCCTCGCGCGCATGGAGAACATGGTGATGATGTCGGACATCAAGATCCCGAAGGAGGCGATCAGCCGCCAGATCGCGGACTCGGTCGACCTCATCATCCAGGTCAAGCGCCTTCGCGACGGTTCGCGCCGCACCACCAACGTCACCGAAGTGATCGGCATGGAAGGCGACGTTATCGTCACCCAGGAGCTGTTCAAGTTCGAGTATCTCGACGAGACTCCCGACGGGAAGATCATCGGCGAATACCGTTCGATGGGCCTCCGGCCGTACACGCTGGAAAAGGCCAAGCAATTCGGCTTCGACCAGCCGTATCTCGAGGCCTGTCTCTAGTCCGCTGTTGCGAGCAGCGGCGCGGCCGCTAGTCTGGCGCTGCTCGGGGTGGAGGCTAAATGGCTCGTCTCGCGCGTATCGTCCTGCCCGGCGTTCCCTACCACGTGACCCAGCGCGGCAACCGCCGCCAGCAGACCTTCTTCGAAGACGGCGATTATGAGCTCTACCGCGATTTGCTCGCGCAGGCGGCGCGGCGCGCCGGGTCGAACATCTGGTCCTACTGCCTGATGCCCAATCACGTGCACATCATCGTCGTGCCCTCGGACGAGGACGGCTTGAGGCGCACCTTCGCCGATGCACATCGCCGTTACACCGGCTATATCAATGCCCGGAACCGATGGACGGGGCATCTTTGGCAGGGCCGTTATGGAGCGGTCGCGATGGACGAAGGTCACCTCGCCGCGGCCGCGCGATATGTCGCGCTCAATCCGGTTCGCGCGCGGCTGGTCGATCGGCCCGAGCAATGGCCGTGGTCGAGCGCGCGAGCGCATCTTGCCGGGAAAGACGATCAGCTTGTCGAAGTGTCGCCGCTGCTCGAACGGTTGGGCGATTTCGCGGCGTTCCTGGGATCGGCCGAGGACCAGCGGGCGACGCGGGCCTTGCGCATCGCGGAAACCACGGGCCGACCGGTCGGGAGCGCCGAATGGATCAGCGAGCTCGAAGCGAGTAGCGGTCGATCGCTGGCGGCGCGAAAGCGTGGCCCGAAGCCGAGAGCGGGCCAAGTGGAACAGGTTTCGTGCATTTAGTAAACTGTCACCGTAATTGCTCAGCGAATCTTCAAGCCGCCGCAATGGGCGGTATTGGGATATTCTATGGCGCAGGTGAACAATATAGCGGCGGTCTATCCAAAGGACCTTCTCCTTCTGGTTTCTCAAGCAGCACAAGTTATTATGGCGAAGCCGACATTGGAGCGGAAGCTGCTGGTGGTGTTACCGTGCAAGGCAACGAAGAAGGTTTATCTGGTGGCATCGGCGGCCGACTTGGCGCAGGCGTTGGAGCATTTATCGGCGCTGGAAAGGCAAAAACTTACACATTGTCTTCTAAGCCAATAGGATGTTGATGAAACTTATATGAAGCTTTCTGTCGCACAGGGGAAGGCCGCATTCAAACGCGGGCGTCTGTTTGCTATTATTTTCTTTTCTATAATGGCGTTGTTATTTATTCTGTACGCCGGATCTCAAAGTCTTCCCCATCCTCTGCGCGATTATTGTTTTGCGGCAATTCAAGCGCTCGGCATGCGGCAAAACTCGGAGGACGGTCAAATCTTGGGAATTATGACCGTAGGAAGCGGAATGCTCGTTCTAGTTTCAACGCTACTATTCAAGTCCCTATTCCCGGACGACCGCTAACCAGCAAGACGGAATGGAAAAGCCATCCGCGTTCGAGCTTCGACCCCCGCTCAGTTTGCCGCCGGAAAAGTTCAAAGGAGCTCTGCAGAGAACCTATTGCTCCACTGGTGCCCCATCCGAGCGGCCAATTACGGTGACAGTGCACTCTATTCCCCACCCCCAATTTCCAACAATAGGCAATCGCGAGGAATTTTCCTCTCGGGTGGAATGCGCTTTCCTACAGCTGGGTCGATCGGTTAGGCCGCTCTCCCTTCAAAGAGGAGAGGCTATGAAATTCTTCCCCGGCAAGAGCCCGATGCAGATGCGCCGCGAAGCCGAGCAAGGCGCAATCCCGCCCGGCGCACCCGCTCCACAGCCCGTCGATCCCGCAAAGCTTCCGCCGCTCGTTTCCGACAATCCCGACGAACTCCGCGCGACCGCCGACTGGCTCGCCCACATCGCCGCCGGCAGAATCCAGGTGAAGCGATAAGGCTTACGCGCGCGTAGGACCGCTGCAATCGCTGCGTTTCGCGCTCCATCACCACGAACATTCACGAACATTCGCGTCGCGGACCAAACTCTTGCGCGAGGCACGTTCGTCGCTACGAAACCTCGCCATGGCTGTTCTGGTTACAGGTGCGGCGGGTTTCATCGGCGCGGCAACTTCCGCGGCGCTATTGGCGCGCGGCGACGAAGTTTTCGGCATCGACAGCGTCAACGATTATTACGATCCGCAGCTGAAATGGGACCGGATCAAGCGGCTTCAGTCGGCATATCCCAACAGCTTCCGTTTCGAACGGGTCGATTTCAGCGACAACGACGCCCTTCACGAGGCGACACGAGCAATTGACCTAGAGTGGATCGTTCACCTCGGCGCTCAGCCCGGCGTCCGATACAGCCTCGAAAATCCGGCAGCCTACGTCCGCTCCAACCTCGTCGGTCACGCCAACATGCTGGAGTTCGCCCGCGCACTGCGTCCGGCGCACATGGTCTATGCGTCTTCGTCATCGGTTTACGGGAACAACAAGACCATTCCGTTCAGTGTAGATGACCGCGTCGACCATCCCGTGTCGCTCTATGCGGCCACGAAGAAGGCCGACGAGCTCCTCAGCGAGAGCTACGCCTCGCTCTATCGAATTCCCCAGACGGGCCTCCGGTTCTTCACGGTGTACGGGCCTTGGGGCCGTCCCGACATGATGATGTGGATCTTCACCAAGGCGCTGTTCGAGGGGAAGCCGCTGCCTCTGTTCAACGGCGGCGCAATGCGGCGCGATTTCACCTTCGTCGACGACGTCGTTCGAGGCATTCTGCTCTGCCTCGACACCCCGCCCGCGGACGACGGAAGGACGAAAGCTGGTGGCTCCGTCGCGCCGCACGCGATCTACAATATCGGCAACCACCGCAGCGAGGCGCTTATCCGCGTCGTCGAGTTGCTCGAACGGGAGACCGGCCGCAAGGCGGTCCTCGATCCGCAGCCGATGCAGCCTGGGGATATCCCCGAGACTTTCGCCGACATCAGCGCAATCACGAGCGAACGCGGTTTCCAGGCATCAACTTCGATCGATGAAGGCGTGCCCCGCTTCGTTGCCTGGTATCGGGATTACCACGGGCTCTAGTCCAGCGCCCAGCTGACTTTCAGAGCGAAGGGAAAAATGGTGGGCGTGGCAAGGATTGAACTTGCGACCCCTGCGATGTCAACACAGTGCTCTACCACTGAGCTACACGCCCACCCGAGGGGACCCTGTCAAAGTCGTACTTTGATGGGAACCCGTCAGCCGATGTGGCTTGGAGAGGCGGCATTTAGGGGGCAGTTGCGCGGTGCGCAACCCAGTCTCGAGCTTATCGAAAATCGGCCTTCGAACGTCTAGAGCCGGCCGTGCTGATCCTCGGTCTGGAAGATGCGGTCGACCTCCATCACCAGGTCCTTGAGGTGGAACGGCTTTGACAGGAGCTTCGCCTCCGGCGCCGTCCGTCCGCCTTGCAGGGCGACCGCGGCAAAGCCGGTGATGAACATGACCCTGATCGCCGGATCGATCGCGCTCGCTTTCTGCGCCAGCTCGATCCCGTCCATCTCCGGCATGACGATGTCCGTCAGCAGAAGGTCGAATTGCTGGGTCTCGAGCAACGGCATCGCTTCGGTGCCGCAGCCGACCGCCTCGACTTCATAGCCGACGCGTTGCAGCGCGCGCTGCAGATATTCGCGCATCGACGTATCGTCTTCGGCCAGAAGGATCCTCGCCATTTCGGCTTTATGCTCTCTGAAAATGCGTTTTGCCAGAAGCGAATGAGGCCCTCGTGCGTTGCAGGGCCTCAACATCAGTCCTAATCTGGCACAAAAATTAAGGATGGCGCTTCCCAGCCACGCAGTGACCCCGCTTTCTTCACCCATCGTCCACGCGCCGCGCGGCCCGCTTCCGGTGCTCCTCTCGGTCCCTCATTCGGGCCGGGATTATCCTGACTGGCTGATCGAAGACGCTTCGGCGGGAAGGGCCGCGCTAGCGACACTCGAGGACCCGCTCGTCGACCGGCTGGTTTGGCGCGCGCTGAAGCTCGGCTGCGGAGCCGTCATTGCCCGCGCACCGCGCGCGGCGGTCGACTGCAACCGGGCGGAAGACGATGTCGATCCATCCGTCATCGACGGCGCTCGCCGGGGACGGATTACCGCCCGTGCTCGCGGAGGCTTGGGGATCGTGCCCGCGCGGACCCACCGCCATGGCTATCTTTGGCGGCGCCCGATTTCGCCGGAGCAGTTGAACGACAGGCTGAATCAGGCTCACCGGCCTTATCATGACGCGATCCATGACCTGCTCGGGCTTCTGGTCGATCGTTTTGGCTGCGCGCTGCTGATCGATTGCCATTCAATGCCGCCACCGCCGGGCGGCTCGCCGCCGATCATCTTCGGAGATCGTCGCGGCCGCTCGGCGGACGCCTGGGTCAGCCGCGAAGCGATCGAGTTGGCTCGCCGGAGGGGGTTCGAAACCGGCCTAAACGACCCGTTCGCCGGCGGACATGTAATCGAACGCCACGCGTCGCCGGAGCGGAACGTCCATGCGCTCCAGCTCGAAGTCGACCGGCGCTGCTACCTCGACGAAGCGATGATCGAGCCCGGAGCCGGGTTCGACCGTGTGGCATCCTTCATCGAAACGCTCGCCATTGAGCTCGGGGAAGCGCTCCTCGGCCGCCAGTTCGCGACCGCCGCCGAGTAATCAGGCGTCCGCGGGAGCCGGCTGCGGCGCCTGCGCCGGCGCCTTGCCCTGCTGCATCTGGCGTCCGAACACCTGCCGGACTTCCGACAGCGAGAAGAGGTGCGCGTAGAGCAGCGGCAGGATGCCGTTCTGGTTGATCTTTCTCAGCTCGTCGCCGCGAAGGTTGCGGAGCTTTTCCTCGTCGACCATGCGGAAGCCGCGATAGACGAACGGCTGCTCGAAGCCCTCGGGCTGGATCGCGACTTCGCCGTCCATCAGAAGGTCCGACTTGGTCAGCTCGTCCACGAAGGCGGCGGTGCGCTGGCCCGCGGCTTCGAACTGCTCACAGAATTGCAGGATCGCCTTGGTCGCCTCGCTCGGCTGGTCGCCGTCGAACAGCGCCTGGCCATCGTCGAAGTCGCCCACGGCGCCCGCCGCTGTATCGAAGCACAGCGACAACTCGTCGCTGTCAGGCCGAAGCCGCGCCAACAGGAACGGATAGCGGCGGATGTAGGCGGGGATGTAAATGTTGTTGTCGAGGGGGCGGCCGTCCTTGTCGAGGAAGACGTTCACGCCCTCGTTGAGGCCCATTAGCGCGATCGGGATCGGGGTCTCGCCGACCGAGAAGACGATCGGAAAGTGCCGCTGGACGAGCGCGAACTCGTCGATCGTCACCGGAATCGCGTGGGTCGCCGCAACCTGCGGCATGCTGGTGATGGTTCGCACCTTCATCTTGCCGTGCTGGGCGGCGTTGAGCGGCTCAATGGCATTGTAGAACAGGGGCAGGTTCTGGGTCGGGGCGGCTGTCGCCATCGAAAATTCTCTCCTGGAACCGGACCTATGGCCTCGCTCCCTCCCTCAGGGGCGCGCCCGCCGGTAATTGACGAGCGGGCTCTATTGGCCTTGCTTCGGTTAGGCAAGCCGCAGCAGTGCCGGATTCGCTTGACGCCGCTAGTTCATTGAACATTCAACGCTTCGCTGCGAAGCCGGGGACAATGGCGGCGGGCTCAAGATGATTTCGGGATCGATCCTCGACCTCGTGCCGATCCTGCTCGGCCTGTTCGCCGGTCAGCCGGCGGTCGTCGAACAATCCGTAACCCGCCTCGTCGTCCAGGACGAAGTGATCCTCCGGGTCCCGGTGCAACCCTACCCGCTGCTGCCTCGCATCGAGTGGAAGGAGCATAAGGGGCCGAAGTGCATCCCGGCCGCGAAGATCCGGCGCGCGTTGATGTCCTCTCCCCAACAGCTCGACTTCATTCTTTCGGGCAGTCGCGAGCGCTTTCGTGCGCAACTCGACGAGGATTGCCCGGCGCTGGATTTCTACCGCGGCTTCTATCTCCAGCCACAGGATGAACGGGTCTGTGCCGGGCGCGACGCCATTTACTCGCGCATGGGCGGCAACTGCACGATCGAGCGCTTCAAGAAACTCGTACCGAAATTTGGAGGTCCGGACCGGGACTAGTTCGTTCAAATCGCGGACTTGGATTCGGGTCGCCTCACACCCACATTTCTTGACAAGTCGACGGGCCTCGCACAGGCCGTTGCAGTGCCGCGCGGCTGATTGCAGCGCGGCGTGAATCATCTGGAGAATCAATGTCTTTTGCCGATCTCGGCCTTTCCGACGAATTGCTCCGCGCGGTCGCGGACAGCGGTTACGGCGAGCCGACCCCGATCCAGAAGGCGGCGATCCCTTCGGTCCTGATGGGCCGCGACCTGGTCGGCATCGCGCAAACGGGTACGGGGAAAACCGCGGGTTTCGTCCTCCCGATGATCGACATCCTGCACCAGGGACGAAGCCGGGCCCGCATGCCGCGCTCGCTGATCCTCGAGCCGACGCGCGAGCTCGCGATGCAGGTCGCCGAAAATTTCGAGAAATACGGCAAATATCACCCGCTCTCGATGGCGCTGCTCATCGGCGGCGTTCAGATGGGCGACCAGGTGAAAGCGCTCGAAAAAGGCGTCGACGTGCTGATCGCAACGCCCGGGCGGCTGATGGACCTGTTCGGCCGCGGCAAGATCATGCTCACCGACTGCAAGCTGCTGGTGATCGACGAAGCCGACCGGATGCTCGACATGGGCTTCATCCCCGACATCGAGGAAATCTGCGCCAAGCTTCCGAAGAGCCGCCAGACCCTGCTCTTCTCGGCGACGATGCCGCCGCCGATCCAGAAGCTCGCGGCGAAATTCCTAAACGAACCCAAAAGGGTTGAAGTCGCGCGTCCGGCAACCGCTAACGTCAATATCGAGCAGCGGCTCGTCGAAGTTTCCGCCGACAAGAAGAAGGATGTTCTCAAGGACCTCCTGCGCTCGGACGAGGTCAAGAACGCGATCGTCTTCTGTAACCGCAAGACCACCGTTCGTGATCTGACCAGCAGCCTGAAGCGCGCCCGCCTCGCCGCCGGGCAGATTCAGGGCGACATGGACCAGAGCGCGCGCATCGCCGAATTCGACCGCTTCAAGAACGACGAGATCAACATTCTCGTCGCGTCAGACGTCGCCGCGCGCGGGCTCGACGTCAAAGGCGTCAGCCACGTCTTCAATTTCGACGTGCCGTGGCAGGCGGACGATTACGTCCACCGCATCGGCCGGACCGGACGTGCCGGCGCCAAGGGCATTGCGATCACGCTCGCGACCAGGGCCGACGGAGAGCTGATCGACCGCATCGAGAAACTCACCGGCCAGAAGATCCAGCGAAGCGGAACACCGGGCCAAGCCTCCAAAGGACCGTCCAAGCGCGAAGCAAAGGCAGAGCCGAAGCGCGAAACGAAAGCCGAGCCTAAACGTGAGGCAAAGCAGCCGAATCAGGAGCCCGCGCGCGAGGAGCGCTCGCCCATCGTCGAGGACATCAAGAACGAGTGGAATGGCCCGCTGCCTTCGTTCCTGTCTGTGAGCGCCGGTTAAGTGTGCCTGACGGACGGCGTCACAAATGGCGTCGGGCAGGCACACCGCTGACACTGGAAAGCGGCGATGGCGGTTCCTAGCTGGCCCTTCGGGCTGGGAAAAAAGGAACCTCAATGACCGAATATGTCCTCCCGGAAGTGTGGAAGTGGGAACAGCCGAGCGGCGGCGAGTTCGCCAGCATCAACCGACCGATCGCCGGGCCGACCCTCGACAGGGACCTGCCCGTCGGCAAGCATCCGTTCCAGCTCTACTCGCTCGCGACTCCCAACGGGCAGAAGGTCTCGATCATGTTCGAGGAGCTTCTGGAGAAGGGCCACAGGGACGCCGAATATGACGCCTGGCCGATCCGCATCGGCGAGGGCGACCAGTTCGGCAGCGGGTTCGTCGAGGTGAATCCCAACAGCAAGATTCCGGCGCTCGTCGACCGCAGCGGCCCCACGCCGGTCCGGGTGTTCGAATCCGGCGCGATCCTGGTCCATCTCGCGGAAAAATTCGGCGAGTTCTTGCCCACGTCCGGTCCGGAGCGTGCTGAAACGTTGTCCTGGCTCTTCTGGCAGATGGGCAGCGCGCCGTTCCTCGGTGGCGGCTTTGGCCACTTCTTCGCCTACGCACCGGAAAAGATCCAATATGCGATCGACCGCTATTCGATGGAGGCCAAGCGCCAGTTCGACGTGCTCAACCGTCGCCTCGCTCAAAGCGAATATATTGCGGGCTCCGACTATTCGATCGCCGACATCGCAATCTGGCCCTGGTACGGCGGCATGGCGCTCGGGCGCAGCTACTCAGGCTCCAATATATTCCTCGCGACGGACGAATATGAGCATGTCGTCCGCTGGGCCAAGCAGATCGACGCTCGTCCTACCGTCAAGCGCGGACGCATCGTCAACAAGATGACCGGCGATCCCTCCGAGCAGCTCCACGAACGCCACGATGCGAGTGACTTCGAGCTCAGGACCGAAGACAAGGTCCCCCTCACTCCGGAGGCGGAAGACCTCGCCGCTGTAAAGGACGACGCGATCTAGTGCTCAGCCGCGCCGCATGATCAAGTGCGGCATGGCGTGAGGGCAGACAGCTTCGGGGTCGACCTCGAAGCCGTGCTTCCGGTAGAAGCCGATTGCCCGCTCGTTGTGCCGCACCACGTTCAGCCACATCGGCCGATCGTCGCCTAGCCAAGCCATGCCCGCCTGCATAAGTGGCGAGGCGATTCCGCCCCCGTGGAACCGCGGATCGACCATAAGCCAGTCAAGCTCGCGGTCTTCGTCCGAGTGGACGGTAGCGATCATGAAACCAGCGAGCGTGTTGTCGGACATTGCCGTGACGAGATGCTGGTTCGGATTTCGAGCCGCAGACGTGACGCTATCGACTGAAATCCTGACGACGCGTTCGATGAACGCGATGTGCTCAGGCAGTAGGTTATCAGCATAGTATGTCGCAGCTGTCGCGCGACGTGTGAGCTCGACGATATCGTCAGCGGCGGTAGCCTGGAGCGCTTCGGCATCGGCTAGCAATTCCATCAGGCGGCCTTCCGATATCGAGCCAGGAATTCGGCTGCGAAGGCTTTCAGTCGTTCACCCCCAATGGCCTCTCGAAGCCCCTGCATCGTTCGCTGGTAGAACCACAAATTATGCTGGGTCATCAGCATCGCGCCGAGGATTTCGCCCGACTTCACCAGATGGTGGACGTAGGCGCGCTCGAATTGTGAGCAGGCCGGGCACGGGCAACCCGGCTCGATCGGGTCCGCGTCCTCGGCAAAGCGCGCATTGCGCATGTTGAGCGGACCCTCGGCGGTGAACGCCTGCCCGGTTCTTCCCGAGCGGGTTGGAAGCACGCAGTCGAACATGTCGATCCCGCGAACCACGGCTTCGACGATATCGTCCGGCTTGCCGACGCCCATAAGGTAACGCGGCCGATCGGCAGGCAACATATCCACGGCGAAATCCAGGCAGCCGAGCATCGCTTCCTGCCCCTCGCCTACCGCCAGCCCGCCGACAGCATAACCGTCGAAACCGATGTCGATCAGCGTTTGGGCTGAAGCCTTACGAAGCTTCTCGTCGAGTGCGCCCTGTTGGATTCCGAAGATCGCCGCCCGCTCCGAATGCTCGCCGCCCCGATCGAACTCGTCCCTGCTTCGCTTCGCCCAACGGATCGAGCGATCCATCGCTTCCCGCTGCGCCTCAGGCGTCGACGTGGTCGGCACCAGCTGGTCAAACTGCATGACGATGTCGCTGCCCAGCAGTCGCTGCACCTCGATCGACCGCTCCGGCGACAACATGTGCCGCGAGCCGTCGAGGTGGCTGGCAAAGGAAACACTCTCCTCTGTGACCTTTGTCAGCTCGGACAGGCTCATCACCTGATATCCGCCGCTGTCGGTCAGGATCGGGCGCTCCCAGCCCATGAACTTGTGCAGCCCGCCGAGCTTGGCGACGCGCTCGGCGCCGGGCCGGAGCATCAGATGATAGGTATTGCCGAGAATGATGTCGGCGCCGCTCTCGCGCACCTCCTGCGGCCGCATCGCTTTTACCGTCGCGGCGGTTCCGACCGGCATGAAAGCCGGCGTCCGGATTTCGCCGCGCTGCATGGCTATCATACCGGTTCTCGCGGCGCCGTCGGTCGCTGAAATCGTGAAGGAGAATCGGGTCACGCCGGAGCGCTTAGCGCCTGAAGCCGTGTATGGCGAAGCCGCGAGCGCGTGCTAGGACCGGCGGATGCCGCGTATCCAGGATATCGCCCGCTTCATCTTCATCGTCGGAGCGCCCCGCTCCAGCACGACAACCATGGCGCGCTGGCTGAAAGCGCATCCGCAGATTCTCTTCCCGTTCGTCAAGGAGCCGCATTTCTTCTCTCAATTCGACCTGCGCGGCCTCGACGATGCGGAGCTCAGGCGAAGGGTCGAGCACGACTATCTCGACCATTATTTCGCCAAGCCCGAAGGAGAGCAAAGCGTCGGCACGGATGCCTCGGTTTCTTACCTCTACGTGCCCGAGCAGTTGGAGCCCGCGCTCAAGCTCTGGCCGGACTCACGCTTCGTGGTCGGCGTTCGCGATCCGCTGACCTTGCTGCCATCGCTTCACAAAAGGCTGATCTTCACCGGGGACGAGAATATCCGCGGCTTCGACGATGCGTGGGCCGCGGTTCCGGACCGCGCCGCCGGTCGCCGGATTCCGTGGAGCACGATCGAGCCG
>Ga0068853_100002042_pt1 | contig 14954 bp, 14 predicted proteins | sample KBSCornC32_FD_65655 | JGI IMG/M metagenome (GOLD analysis project Ga0068853, IMG submission 65655) | Corn rhizosphere microbial communities from Kellogg Biological Station, Michigan, USA - KBS Corn C3-2 | ecosystem: Host-associated > Plants > Roots > Rhizosphere > Soil ...
CGCAGCTCTCGGGGATCGAGTGCGCGACGTTGACGGCCTCGATGGTGAACGGACCGATCTCGAACGGCTTACCGACATGCATCGGAACGATCGACACGTCGTCGACGATGTTGTCGGCGGCTCGCTTGGCGCTCAGCATCGAAGCGGTGAAAGCGGTGGCATAGACCGGCCGGTCGAAGGCCGGCCAGAGGTCGAGCACGGCGCCGTAGTGATCCTCATGGCTGTGCGTAAGGATCAGCGCGAGGACGTCGTCGGCATTGTCCTCGAGAAAGCTCGGATCGGCCATGATGAGCTCGATGCCGGGCTGAGCGGGACCGGCGAAGGTCACACCGCAATCGACCACGATCCATTTGCGATCGTTACGCGGGCCGAACCCATAGGCGCCCATGTTCATGCCGATCTCGCCGACGCCGCCGAGCGGCACGAAGACGAGCTCTTGGGGCAGCGGCTGCGCCACTACGCCCTCACGCTGGCGGTGACGCCGAAATGCACGTCGCCCGCGGTGATGGTGATGCGCGAATTGTCGTTGGCGCGAACGATCAGCCGGCCCATGTCGTCGATCGATTCAAAGACGCCGCGCACGACGCCGCCGTCCTTGCTGACCGCGACCTCGGCGCCGATACCGGCGGCCGACGCGCGCCAGAGGCGCAGGATATCGGCCACGTCGCGGCCGTGATCCCAGAGCTCATAAGCGACAACCCATTCCTCGGCGAGCGCCTCAAACAGCGTTTCAGCCGTCAGGTCCGCTCCCAGTTGAGCCAGCGAGGTCGCGGGGTATGGCAACCCCTCGGGTGCCGATACGATATTGACGCCAAAGCCGATAACGATGGCGTGCGTTCCGTCGCTGCGCTTGTGCGCCTCGAGCAGGATGCCAGCGAGCTTCGAGCCGTCGGCCAGCACGTCATTGGGCCATTTGAGCGCGATGCGGTTGCCGCCCTCGACGCCGTCGATGCCCTGCTTGAGGAGCCCCTTGGGCAGAGTTGCGGCGAGCGCCCGATTGAGCGCGACACCGGCAACGAATCCGAGCGTTGCCGCGATGGCCGGATCGCAATTGGGAACGATCAAAAGGCTCGCTGCGAGATTGCCCGAGGGCGTCTCCCAGGCGCGACCACGACGGCCTCTGCCCGCGGTCTGCTTCAGCGATGTGAACCAGACCTCGCCGGCATCACCACGCGCAGCGGCCTCGGAGGCCTCCGTGCTGGTCGAGCCGATCTCGTCGTAGCCGAAGAGGCGATAGCCGCGTGCGCTGGCGATTGGGCCGAGCCAGAACTGGGCCAATTAGAACAGGCTTCCCGCGGCGATGTGCGCCGCGTTGTAGAGCGGCGAGCCGACGGTGACGAAATAGGTGACGATCAGGAAGCCCGAGAGCGCCATCACCGCGCCGAGCTCCGCCGGCACCGCCACGAACTCGGTGGTGGGCTCATCGAAATACATGACCTTGATGATCCTCAGATAATAGAACGCGCTCACCGCGCTCGCGAGCACACCGACAATCGCCAAGCCGAAGAGGTGCGCGTCGATCGCCGCAAGAAACACCTGCCATTTGGCGAAGAACCCGGCGAGCGGCGGCAGGCCTATGAACGAGAACATGATGATCGCGATGATTGCCGCCGCGAAGGGCCGCTTCTGCGCAAGGCCGGCCATTTGCGGGATGGTCTCGACGAAGCCGTCCTTGGTGCGCAACGACAGGATCGCAGCGAAGATGCCGATGGTCATGACGATGTAGACCGCCATGTAGACGGCGACACCCTCGACGCCGACCTGCGAGCCGGCGCTGAGACCGACAAGCGCAAAGCCGACATGGCCGATGGAGGAATAGGCGAGGAGCCGCTTGATATTGTTCTGGCCGATGGCGGCGAAGGCCGCGAGCACCATCGAGGCGATCGAGAGGAAGATCACGATCTGCTGCCAGTCATGCGTCATGGCGCCGAACGGCACGGTGACGAGACGAATGAAGAGCGCCATGGCCGCGACCTTGGGGGCGGCGGCAAAGAACGCCGTCACGGGCGTGGGCGCGCCTTCGTACACATCGGGCGTCCACATGTGGAACGGCACCGCCGAGATCTTGAACGCGACACCCGCCAGCAGGAACACCATGCCGAAGATCAGGCCGATCGGGCGGTTCGCGGAAGCGACGGCGCTGACGATCTGGTCGAGCTGGGTGAGGCCGGTGAAGCCATAGACCAGCGACGCGCCGTAAAGCAGCATGCCGGAGCTGAGCGCGCCGAGGACGAAATATTTGAGGCCGGCTTCGGTGGCCCTCGCATCATCCCGACGCAGCGCAGCGACAACGTAGAGCGCAAGGCTCTGCAGCTCGAGGCCGACATAGAGCGACATGAGGTCATTGGCCGAGACCATCACCATCATGCCCAGCGTCGCGAGCAGGACGAGGATTGCGTACTCGAACTTGTCGAGGCCGAACGGCTTTGCCGTCGAGGTGGAGAGGATCAGCGTGAAGGCCGAGCCGCCGAGCACGAGGAACTTCATGAAGCGCGCGAAACTGTCGACGATGAAGCCGCCATTGAACAGCGTACCCTGCGCCGGTTGCCAGATGGCGACGGCGATGACGGCGACAAGCAGCAGGATCGAGACAAACGCCAGTGCCGTGGACCGCTCGCGCGACCAGATCACACCGACCAGCAGGAGCACGACCGCGCCGACAGCGAGCAGCAGCTCGGGCCAGACCGGCGCCAGCGCGTTCAACATTGAAAGGTCGAAGCCCATGGAATGTCCCTAGTTCAGCGACGCGACGGTCTGCACCGTGCTCAACGCCTTGCCGAAATTGTCGGTGATGAGATGAACGGATGCTGCCGTCGCATCGAGGATCGGCGCCGGGTAGAAGCCGAAGAAGATGGTGAGGACGACCAGCGGCACCAGAACAACGATCTCGCGCGCGTCGAGATCGAGGATGCCCATCAGGCTCTCCTTGGTCAGCGCACCGAAGATGATCCGGCGGTAGAGCCAGAGCGCATAGGCGGCCGAAAGGATCACGCCGAGGCTCGCGAAGAACACGACCCAGGTGTTGACCTGGAACGTGCCGATCATGGTCAGGAATTCGCCGATGAAGCCCGAGGTGCCCGGCAGGCCGACATTGGCCATGGTGAAGACCATGAACACGACAGCGTAATTCGGCATGCGGTTGACCAGCCCGCCATAGGCCGAGATCTCGCGGGTGTGCATGCGGTCGTAGACGACGCCGACGCAGAGGAAGAGCGCGGCTGAGACGATGCCGTGCGAGATCATCTGGAACACCGCGCCGTGGACGGCCATGGCGTTGCCCGAGAAGATGCCCATGGTCACAAAGCCCATATGCGCGACCGACGAGTAGGCGATGAGCTTTTTCATGTCGGTCTGCACCAGCGCCACCAGCGAGGTGATGACGATGGCCGCGACCGAGAGCGTGAAGACGAAGGGTGCGAACTGCAGCGATGCGTCCGGGAACATCGACAGCGAGAAGCGGATGAAGCCGTAGCCCCCGAGCTTGAGCAGGATCGCGGCCAGGATCACCGAGCCGGCAGTGGGCGCCTCGACGTGCGCTTCCGGCAGCCAGCGGTGGAACGGCCACATCGGCATCTTCACCGCGAACGAGGCGAAGAAGGCGAGCCAGAGCCACGTCTGCAGCGCCGGATCGAAATGGAATTTGAGGAGGGCGCGGACGTCGAGCGTGCCCGCCTGCCAGTACATGGTCATGATGGCGAGCAGCATCAGGACCGTGCCGGTAAACGAATAGAAGAAGAACTTATAGGCGGCCTGGATACGCCGCGGTCCGCCCCAGATGCCGATGATGAGGAACATCGGGATCAGGCTGCCCTCGAAGAACACGTAGAACATGGCGAGATCGAGCGTCGAGAAGACGCCGATGCACATGGTCTCGAGCACGAGGAAGACGATCATGTACTCGCGCACGCGCTTTTGGATCGGCTTCCAGCTGGCGAGGATGCAGGCGGGGAGCAGCAGCGCCGTCAGCACCACGAACAGCACCGAGACGCCATCGACACCCATGCGATAGCCGATGGAATTGCCGATCCACTCGTAATTCTCGACGAACTGGAAGCCGGCATCGGCATTGTCGAAGCGCGCCCACATCCAGAGCGAGAGAATGAAGGTGAGGATCGAGGTGACGAGCGCAACCCAGCGCGCGATCTCCTTACCGCCCTCATCACCCGGGACGAACAGCAGCAGCGCCGCCCCGACCAGCGGCAGGAACGTGACGAGCGTCAGGATGTGATCGAAGGGGTTCATCAGAGATGCCCTCCCGCGACCATGACCCAGGTGAGCAGCGCCGCGATACCGATCAGCATGACGAAGGCATAGGTGTAGAGGTAGCCCGACTGCAGGCGGACCACGCGACCGGTGACGTCCTTCACGCGGTGGCCGAGGCCCTCGACGATGGTCTGGTCGACCAGCCAGTCGTCAAAGCCCTTCCACAGAGCATTGCCGAGCCAGAGCGCCGGCTTGACGAAGATGCGGTCGTAGAGTTCGTCGAAGTACCATTTGTTGAGCAGGAACAGGTAGAGACCGCGATTGGCCGCCGCGAGGCGCGCGGGCGCGGTCTTGTCGACCATGTACATATACCAGGCGACGCCAAAGCCGATGAGCATCGCGACGGTGGCCGCAAGGCTGACCCAGACCGGCACCGAGTGCGCGGCTTCGTAGCGCTCGGTCACAACACTGACGGCGCCCTTGAAGAAATTGGCGACCATCTCGGGGTTGGCGAAGAACCAGTTGGTGAAGACCCCGCCCGCCAGCACCGCACCGGCGCCGAGGATGTAGAGCGGCACCAGCATGACATTGGGGCTCTCATGCGGGACGAGCGCGTGGTGCCCGTGATCACTATGCGGGTGCTCGTCATGCCCGTGGCTGTGATCGGCGTTGGCCCAGCGGGCTTCGCCGTGGAATGTCAGGTGGATCAGTCGCCACGAGTAGAAGCTCGTGAAGCAGGCGGCGATGGTCAGCGCCCAGAAGCCGAAGCCACCCAGATTGCCGCCCACCGAGTACGCGGTCTCGATGATGGCGTCCTTGGAGAAGAAGCCCGCAAAGCCGATCGGCGTGAACGGAATGCCGACGCCGGTGAGTGCCAGCGTGCCGATGAGCATGAGGACGTAGGTGGTCGGAATCTTGCGGGCGAGCCCGCCCATCTTCCGCATGTCCTGCTCGTGGTGCATCGCGTGAATGACGGAGCCGGCGCCGAGGAACAGTAGCGCCTTGAAGAAGGCGTGGGTGAACAGGTGGAAAATGCCCGCCGAATAGACCCCTGCCCCGAGCGCGACGAACATGTAGCCCAGCTGCGAGCAGGTCGAATAAGCAATGACGCGCTTGATGTCGTTCTGGACGAGGCCGACCGTGGCCGCAAAGAACGCCGTGATGGCGCCGATGACGAAGACGAAGCTCATCGCGAAGGGCGAGGCATCGAACATGGGCGAGAGCCGCGCCACCATGAACACGCCGGCGGTGACCATGGTCGCTGCATGGATGAGCGCCGAGACCGGGGTCGGGCCCTCCATCGCGTCCGGCAACCAGGTGTGGAGCAGGAACTGCGCCGACTTGCCCATCGCGCCCATGAACAGCAGCAGGCAGCAGACGGTGAGCGCGTCGAAGTCCCAGCTCAGGAAATGCATCGTCTTGCCGGCCTGGCCCGCGACGCCCGCAAAGACGTCGTCGAAGCTCAAATGGCCGAACACCATGAAGGTCGCAAAGATGCCGAGCGCGAAGCCGAAATCTCCGACGCGGTTGACGACGAACGCCTTGATGGCCGCGGCGTTGGCCGAGGGCCGCGTGTACCAGAAGCCGATAAGCAGATAGGACGCGAGGCCCACGCCCTCCCAGCCGAAGAACATCTGGACGAAGTTATCCGCCGTCACCAGCATCAGCATCGCGAAGGTAAAGAGCGACAGATACGCGAAGAACCGCGCGCGATGCGGATCGTCGGCCATGTAGCCGATGGAATAGACGTGGACGAGGCTCGAAACAGTGGTGACCACCACGAGCATGATCGCCGTCAGCGTATCGACCCGCAGCAGCCAATGGATGTCGAGCGGCGCGGAAGTGATCCAGCGCAGCACCTCGACCTTCTGCACGTTCGCCGCAGCTTCGGCGGGGGCAAGCCAATAGCCGGTGGTGAAGACGATCCAGCTCAGCACGGCCGCGACGATCAGCAACCCTGTCGTTACATATTCCGAAGTCCGGTGGCCGATGATGCGGCCGAGCAGCCCCGCAACGAGCGCGCCGATCAGCGGGAAGAAGACGATGGCCTGGATCAATTAGGTCAGCCCTTGAGCTTGTTGACGTCTTCGACCGCGATGGTGCCGCGGTTGCGATAGAAGATGACGAGGATGGCAAGACCGATCGCAGCCTCGGCGGCGGCGACCGTGAGGATCAGGAGCGCGAACACCTGGCCGGCGAGATCGCCGAGCTGCGCCGAAAACGCAACGAAGTTGATGTTCACCGCAAGCAGGATCAGCTCGACCGACATCAGGATGATGATGATGTTCTTGCGGTTGAGGAAAATGCCGAACACACCGAGCGTGAAAAGGATCGCGCCGACGGTGAGATAGTGGCCGAGGCCGATGCCTGCTGCTGCCAACATGCTCAGACCCCCTGCCCCGACTTGACCTTGACGAGCTCAGTGCCTTCGGAGCGCTTGCGCGAAATCTGGCGCATGACGTTCTGCCGCTTGACGCCCGACTTGTGCTGCAGCGTGAGAACGATCGCGCCGACCATCGAGACGAGCAGCACGCCGCCCGCGAGCTGGAAGAGGAACACGTAGCGCGTGTAGATCACCTGACCGAGCGCGCGGGTGTTATCCATCGCGGTGTCGATCGGGACGGCGCTGGAGGCGCTCACGCTCGGGGCCAGCACGTAGGAGCCACCCACGAGCAGCAGCTCGAGCAGGAGGATCACCCCGATCACAACGCCGACCGGCGCGTATTGCAGCATGCCCTGCCGCATCGACGCGAAATCGACGTCGAGCATCATGGTGACGAAGAGGAACAGCACCGCGACCGCGCCGACATAGACGACGATGAGGATCAGCGCGAGGAACTCGGCGCCGGCCAGCATGAAGAGGCCCGCAGCATTAACGAAGCAGAGGATCAGGAACAGCACCGAGTGCACCGGATTGCGCGAGGCAATGACCATCAGCGCGGAAGCGACCGCGATGATCGAGAAGACGTAAAAGAACAACAGCGCGAGGGTCATTGGGTCGTGTCCTTCCCAGGTGCTGCGCTCCCTCCCCCAGAAAGGGGGAGGGTCGGGGTGGGGGTTGACGGCACGCGCTCGCAGATTTCCTGTGCGATCACATCCCAAACGCCACTGATGTTCTGCAGCACATCATTGTTCCAGAACCGAATGACCTTGATACCTTGCCCCTCAAGCATCTGCGTGCGCATCGCATCCTGTCGGACATTCGTGCCAAAGCCATGCTGCCCGCCATCCACTTCAACCACCAGCCTGGCGTCGGCGCACCAGAAGTCAACGACGTAGCTCCCGATCGGATGCTGACGGCGAAAGCTGTGGCCGTCCAGTTGCGCGCCCCGCAACTTCGACCAGAGCTTGCGCTCGGCCCCGGTCATGTTAGCGCGCAGCTTTCGGGCGCCCGCAGTCTTCTTCGCGGTATGAGCGAAGGTCGCAGTTGAAGGATGAGCCGGTGGGGTCAACCCCCTCCTCTCCTCCCCCTTTCTGGGGGAGGGACCCGACTGAACCATTTGATCGGGCGTCATTGTCATCTGTACGGCGCGTCCTGCGCTATGTTGCGCGCGAGTTCGCGCTCCCAGCGGTCGCCATTGGCCAGCAGACGGGCCTTGTCGAAATAGAGCTCTTCGCGGGTTTCGGTCGCGAATTCGAAGTTCGGGCCCTCGACGATGGCGTCGACCGGGCAGGCCTCCTGACACATGCCGCAATAGATGCATTTTACCATGTCGATGTCGTAGCGGACCGTGCGGCGGGTGCCGTCGTTCTGGCGCGGGCCGGCTTCGATGGTGATGGCCTGCGCGGGGCAGATCGCTTCGCAGAGCTTGCAGGCAATGCAGCGCTCTTCGCCATTGGGATAGCGGCGCAGCGCGTGCTCGCCGCGGAAGCGCGGCGAATAGGGCATCTTCTCGAAGGGATAGTTGATCGTCTTCTTGGGCGAGAAGAAGTAGCGCATCGACAGGAAGAACGCGCCGACGAATTCGCGGAGCAGAAGGCCGTTGATGATGCGGAATGGATTCATCACGCAGCTCCTCCGTGCCAGCCCCAGCCCGTCAGCTGCAGGATGCCCGCAACCACCACCACAGCGATGAGCGACAGCGGCAGGAAGACCTTCCAGCCGATCCGCATCAGCTGGTCATAGCGGTAGCGGGGCACGAAGGCCTTCACCATCGCAAAGCCGAAGAAGACGAAGATGAGCTTCAGGATGAACCAGATGGGTCCGGGGATCCAGGTAAAGGGCGGCAGGTCGATGGGCGATGCCCAGCCTCCGAGGAAGAGGATCGTGGTCATCGCGCACATCAGCTGGATGGCGATGTATTCGCCGAGCTGGAACAGCAAATAGGGCGCGGACGAATATTCGACCATGAAGCCGGCGACGAGTTCGGACTCAGCTTCCGGCAGGTCGAAGGGCGGCCGGTTCGTCTCGGCGAGCGCCGAGATGAAGAACACGATGAACATCGGGAACAGCGGCAGCCAGAACCAGTCGAGGAAGCGCAGCCACGGCACGCCGAGCAGATGTGCGAGGCCCATCGAATTTTGCGCGGTAACGATGTCGGAAAGGTTCAGCGATCCGACGCAGAGCAGCACGGTGATGATGACGAAGCCGATCGAGACTTCGTAGCTCACCATCTGCGCGGCGGACCGGAGCGCGCCGAGGAAAGCGTATTTCGAATTCGACGCCCAGCCGCCCATGATGATGCCGTAAACGCCGAGCGACGAGATCGCGAAGATGTAGAGGACGCCGACATTGATGTTGGCGAGTGCCCAACCCGGCGCGAGCGGGATCACCACCCAGGCGCTGAGCGCGAGGACCGCGGTAACCAGCGGCGCGAGCAGGAACACGACCTTGTCGGCCGAGGCCGGCACCATCGGTTCCTTGAGCAGGAACTTGAGGAGATCGGCGAACGACTGCAGCAGGCCGAACGGGCCGACGACGTTGGGACCACGGCGCACCTGCACTGCCGCCCAGATCTTGCGGTCGGCGAGGAGGATGTAGGCCGTGAAGACCAGCAGCGCGACAAGGAACAGAAGTCCCTTGTAGACGAAGCCGACATCGGTGCCCCACCCCAGGATCGGGATGCCCAGCAGGTAGTTCGCGGCTGCGGCGATGAAATCCATGCCCTACTCCGCCGCCTGCTTCAAACCCATCTGCATCTGCGAGCACTCGGCCATGATGGCCGAGGCGCGGGCGATGGGGTTGGTCATGTAGAAATCCGTTACAGTCGGCAACAGTTTGGCATTGTCCGTCTTGATCTCGCGCGCGGCGAGCTCGCGGACGCCGGCAATGTCGGCCGGGGTGATCTGGTCGATGGCGGCGAGATGCGGGAATTCCGCATACATCGCCTTGCGCAGGTCGCGCAGCGAGTTGAACGGCAGCGGCATGGCGAGCACGGCGCTGAGCGCACGGAAAATCGCCCAGTCTTCCTTGGCCTCGCCCGGCGGGAACACGGCGCGTTCGGTGACCTGCACGCGGCCCTCGGTGTTGACGTAGGTGCCGGATTTTTCGGTGTACGCAGCCGACGGCAAGATCACATCGGCGCGGTGCGCGCCGGCATCGCCATGCGTGCCGACATAAACGATGAACGCCTTGCCCGCCGCATTGAGGTCGTACTCGTCGGCGCCGAGGATGAAGAGCACGTCCATCTTGCCTTCGCCGGCCGCCTTGAGCTGGTCGGCCGAGCAGATGCCGCCATCGTGCGGCACGAAGCCGATATCGATGCCGCCCGCACGAGAGGCGGCATTGTGGAGCAGCGCGAAGCCGTTCCAGCCCTCGGCGATGTCGCCCATGGTCGCCGCCTTGGCGGCGAGCGCGATGACGTCGCGGCCGATCTGCTTGTTCCAGAGGGGGCCGTGCGACACGGCAGCTTCGCCGACGATCACCAGCGGCTTCTTGGCCGCCCTGAGCTTTTCGCCGAACCCCTGCCCTGCCGCGACCTTTTTCAGCGCCGCGAAATCGTCGCCGAGATATTCGTAGGGGTAGGTGAGGTCCGGTCGGTCGCCGATCACGGCAATCGGCGTTGTCTTGTTGCGCCAGGCCTTACGGATGCGAGCGTTCAGCACCGCCGCTTCCTTGCGCGGATTGGCGCCGATGATGAGGATCGCATCGGCTTCCTCGATCCCGGCGATGCCGGCATTGAAGAGGTGGGCGGCGCGCGGCATGTTCGGGTCGATCCCCGACATGGGCGGACGGACATCGGTCATGCCCGAGCCCATCGCCGTCATCAGCGCCTTGAGGGCATACATGTCCTCGACGGCAGCAAGATCACCGGCGATCGCGCCGACCTTCTTGCCCATGCCCGAGGCCTTGAGGGCCGAAGCGACGGCAGCGAAGGCTTCATCCCAGCTCGCTGGCTGGAGCTTTCCGTTCTTGCGGACATAGGGGCGATCGAGCCGCTGCGACTTGAGCCCGTCCCAGACGTGGCGGGTCTTGTCGGAAATCCATTCCTCGTTCACCGCATCGTTCACGCGCGGCAGGATGCGGAGCACCTTGCCGTCGCGGCTGTCGACGCGGATGTTCGAGCCGACGGCGTCCATGACGTCGATGGACTCGGTTTTCACCAGCTCCCACGGGCGGGCGATGAAGGCGTAGGGCTTGCTGGTGAGCGCACCCACCGGGCAGAGGTCGACGACGTTGCCCGAGAGCTCGCTGGTCAGCGCCTGCTCGAGATAGGTCGTGATCTCGACATCCTCGCCGCGGCCGGTGAGGCCCATCTCGGTGACACCGGCGACCTCCGTCGTGAAGCGAACACACCGCGTGCAGTCGATGCAGCGATTCATCGAGGTCTTGACCAGCGGGCCCATGTATTTGTCTTCGACGGCGCGCTTGTTTTCGGCAAAGCGCGAGCTGTCGACGCCATAGGCCATCGCCTGGTCCTGCAAATCGCATTCGCCGCCCTGATCGCAGATCGGGCAGTCCAGCGGATGGTTGATCAGCAGGAATTCCATCACGCCTTCGCGGGCCTTCTTGACCATCGGCGTATTGGTGAAGATTTCGGGCGGCTCGCCGTTCGGGCCGGGACGGAGGTCCTTGACGCCCATGGCGCACGAGGCCTGCGGCTTGGGTGGCCCGCCCTTCACCTCGATCAGGCACATCCGACAATTGCCGGCGACGCTCAGGCGCTCGTGATAGCAGAAGCGCGGAATTTCCGCGCCGGCTGCTTCCGCTGCCTGCATCAGCGTGAAGTAGTCCGGAACGTCGACCTGTTTGCCGTCAACCTTGATACTGGCCATGTCTTACCCGCACCTCTGGCTCATCCAGAGCTTGATGTGCTCCAAATGGGCCCAGTCATAGGCGAAATCCGAATTGCCGTGCGTTTCGAGATGATCGAGGCGCGCCTTCGCCTCCTCGACGGAAGGTATGTGAACCTCCTCGACCGGCCACATCACGAAATGATGCGACTTCATCGGCTCAAACCACTCGGCCTTGCGATTGTAGAAGCGCTGGTGGACGGTCTTCCACACGAAGGCTTCGAGCTGCTCGACCGTTTCCCACACGCTCATGTTGACGGCCATCATCGGGTCGTGGGCGTAGGGACGCAGATCGAGCGCGCCGCCATTGCTGCCATCGCCGATGAGCCGCCAGACGAACCCCGGCATGCGCTCCGCCATCGCGTTGACGCGCTCGAGGTTGTTGACGAAATCCGCCATGCGCGGATCGTCGATCGGGTAGTTCAGCCGGCCGATGTTGAGCTCAGCGACGTGCATGCCTACTCCGCCGCGATCGACGGCACGGCGCCGTCATTGTCGGAACGATAGGTGTAGCTGTCGATCCGCTCTTCCATCACCGGACGGAAGTTGCGGATGAGGCCCTGGATCGGCCAGACCGCGCCATCGGCGAAGGCGCAGATGGTGTGGCCTTCGATCTGCTTGGTGACCTCGAACAACATGTCGATTTCGCGCTTCTGCGCGCGGCCTTCGACCATGCGTTCCATGACGCGCATCATCCAGCCCATGCCCTCGCGGCACGGGGTGCACTGGCCGCAGCTCTCGTGCTTGTAGAAAGCCGAGAGGCGCCAGATCGCGCGGATGATGTCGGTGGACTTGTCCATGACGATCACTGCGGCGGTGCCGAAGGACGAGCCCATCTCTTTGGTGCCGTCGAAATCCATCAGCATCTTGCGGGCCTTTTCGCCCGGAACGCACGGGGTGGATGACCCACCGGGGATCACGGCGAGCAGGTTGTCCCAACCGCCGCGGATGCCGCCGGCGTGTTTGTCGATCAGCTCTTCGAGCGAGATGCCCATCGCCTCTTCGACCGTCACCGGCTTGTTCACGTGGCCTGAGATGTTGAAGAGCTTGGTGCCGGTGTTGTTGGGCCGGTTGATGCCCGCGAACCACGCGCCACCGCGGCGAAGGATTTCGGGGACGACGGCGATCGACTCGACATTGTTGACGGTTGTCGGGTTGCCATAGACGCCCATCGCGGCGGGGAATGGCGGCTTCAGCCGCGGCTGGCCCTTCTTGCCCTCGAGCGATTCCATGAGCGCGGTCTCTTCGCCGCAGATGTACGCGCCCGCCCCGTGGTGGACGACGATTTCGAAATCCCAGCCGTGGATATTGTCCTTGCCGATGAGCTTTGCGTCATAGGCCTCCTGCACGGCGGCCTCGAGACGCTGGCGCTCGCGGATGAATTCGCCGCGCACATAGATGTAGGCGATATGCGCATCCATCGCGCGGCCGGCGAGCAGGCAGCCCTCGACCAGATGCTGCGGGTCGTGACGCAGGATCTCGCGATCCTTGCACGTGCCCGGCTCGGACTCGTCGGCGTTGACGAGGAGCTGATGCGGGCGTCCGTCGCTCACCTTGGGCATGAAGGTCCATTTGAGCGCGGTCGGGAAGCCGGCGCCGCCGCGTCCCCTGAGGCCCGAGCCCTTGACCTCATTGGTGATCCAGTCGCGGCCGCGGTCGATGAAAGTCTTCGTGTCCTGCCACGCGCCGCGTGCCTGGGCGCCCGAGAGGTGCCAATCGCCCTGGCCGTAGAGATTGGTAAAGATGCGGTCTTTATCGGCGAGCATCAGGTCGTTCCCTCAGCAGGCGGGGCCCTCTTGGCGCGCGGCTTGCGCGGCGCCTTCCCGCCATCGATCTTGCCGGCCGGCGATTCAGCGCCGGTCGCGTCCTCGCGCATGGCTTTGTTCGGCTCGCCATTGGCGTTGGCGGAGTCGTTGGCGGCCTTGCGGGCCGTTGCCGCCTTGCGCGTCGAGACCTTCTTGGCACCGGCCGGGCCCTTCACGGCAGGCGCGCCCTCTTCCTCGATCTCGCGGACGCGCCCCTTGTTCGTGGGCTCATCGGCGGGCGCCGGGGTGCTCAGCGCGGGAGCCGGAGCCGTGACGACGGTCGCCGGAGTAGCGGCCGGCGTGGCAGCTGCGGGGGCCTGTGCAACGGGCGCCGGGGCCGGAGCCGCGGGCGCTGCCGCGGCGGGCGCGCCCGCAGGCGGAGCCGCAGGTGGCGGAGGCGGCGGGAATGCCTTGTAGGTACGCTTGGCAGTTGGTTCTTCGAGCAGCGTCGTGCGCCCACCCATCGGGGCCGAGAAATCGCGCGCGATCTGCGTGCCCGGCTTGATCGACGCGCCATTGCCGGCGCGGAAGGCCTCGACAATCTCCTCGAAGCGCTCGGCGGTGAGGTCTTCGTAAGTGTCGTTGCCGATCATGATCATCGGCGCGTTGACACATGCGCCCGGACACTCGACCTCTTCCCAGCTGAGCTTGCCGTCGGCGGAGACCTCGAGCGGATCGTGCGCGATCTTGTGCTCGCAGATGTCGATGAGCTCACCCGCGCCGCGCAGCATGCATGGCGTCGTGCCGCAGACCATGATGTGGGCGTTCGCTCCAGCAGGCTTCAGCAGGAACTGCGTGTAGAAGGTCGCAACCTCTAGAACGCGGATATAGGCCATGCCGAGCATGCGCGCGACCGCCTCGATCGCGGCACGCGTGACCCAGCCCTGCTGCTCCTGCGCGCGCCAGAGGATCGGGATCACCGCCGACTGCTGGCGGCCAGCGGGATAGCGGGCGATCGTTTTTTCAGCCCACGCCTTGTTCTCGGCGGTGAACTCGAAACTTGCGGGCTGAACCGCTTCCGCGGCGAGACGGCGGACGGTCATGAGGCAGACCCTTCGCGCTTGGTGTCGCCAGCGAGGAATTTCTCGCGATCGGCAAGCAGCGGGCTTTCCAGATGCGACACGACCCGCCGCTCGATGCGCATGCCGACCATTGCGCCTGCGCCCGCCGCAACAAAAGAAATCAAATAGCCGCACCACTCCGGCAGGCCGAGTGCGGCGCCAGCCGCATAGAGAAGGCTCATCGGCAAGAACAGGACGATGGCGAATATCGCGATCAGGCCGACCGCGTGAATAGCGATGGCCCAAGCGAGCCGGCTGTTGCCGCCGGGGAATTGTCCCCTGTCGCGCCTCGACAACAAGGCAAGAACGTCGATCAGCGCGACGAGTACGACTAGAGCCAGCATCATAAGGCCGACCCAGGGCGCGGTCATTGGGGCATAGGTCATCTGTCCACCTCGCCGAACACGATATCGAGCGAGCCAAGGATGGCCGAGACGTCGGCCAGCATGTGGCCGCGGCAGAGGAAATCCATCGCGCTCAGGTGCGCAAAGCCGGGCGCCTTGATCTTGCAGCGATAGGGTTTGTTGGTGCCGTCGGACACAAGATACACGCCGAACTCGCCCTTCGGCGCTTCGACCGCGGCATAGACTTCGCCAGCCGGAACTTTGTAGCCCTCGGTGTAGAGCTTGAAGTGGTGGATCAGCGCTTCCAT
>Ga0068853_100002043_pt1 | contig 14951 bp, 12 predicted proteins | sample KBSCornC32_FD_65655 | JGI IMG/M metagenome (GOLD analysis project Ga0068853, IMG submission 65655) | Corn rhizosphere microbial communities from Kellogg Biological Station, Michigan, USA - KBS Corn C3-2 | ecosystem: Host-associated > Plants > Roots > Rhizosphere > Soil ...
CAGAGATCAGGCAGCTTATTCAGCCGGGACAAGGGCAATCCAAGAAATGGCTCAAAAGCGTAGAGGTACGGAGACTGCTGAATATCTCGCCAGGCACGTTACAAAACCTGCGGATCAACGGTACCCTGAATTACACCCGCATCGGTAGCATTATCTACTACAAGCAGGAAGACATCAACAAGCTATTGGAAGGAGGCTTGAAGTGAACACAAAGGCACCTGTTAAAGAACTGGCTGATTATGGCAAATTGCTTAAACGGATGAGCGGCGATGACCGACTAATGGCTACACATGTCAGCCTGTTTACGGCGCTCTTTATCCAGTGGCAGCGCAACAAATTTGCGAGCCCATTCTCTATCACCCGGAGAGAATTGATGACCCATGGTAAAATCGCATCGATCGCTACTTATCACAAATGCATTAGGCAACTGGATGACTATGGCTACATCCGGTACCAGCCGAATTACCACCCTCAGAAAGGCAGTTTAGTATATTGGCCGGACATTCTGATTTAGTATCTGGATACAAATGAGCATGAGAGAAAGTAGCGGGATATTTCTATCCCGCAGTAAGGAGCAAGTTTGTGTTTTTGTTGCCACAAAAACATCCCGGATGCCTGCGGCACCGGGCAAACTTGCCTTTTGCGCCCGATGGTTGCAAAAGGGGAAGAGTTAGGAAAATGTAAGGCAATTAATCGATGGGCGCAGCAGTAAAGACAAATAGTAAACAGCCGATAAGTCAGCCTAAAAATAAAGGTGGTGCGCCAAAGAAGAGGGTCAGGCGGGAACTAATTGTCAGGATAAGAATGACGGCTACAGAACGCTTTCAGATCGATACCAAAGCTAAAGCTGCGGGGATGCGGCCAAGTACATGGATAAGGGCATCGGCAAAAGGTGCAAAGATAGTTCCCCGGTTAACAGCTGACGAGAGGCGTATTCTTTGGATGCTCGCTGAGCTTGCTAACAATCTGAACCAACTAACCAAATTGGCTCACCAGCTTGGACTGCTATCAATAGTTCGTGATTGCGATAAGCTATTAAAAGAGATAGATATTACTTTAAAACACTTCAACAGCAATGATCGGGAAAGTGATAACGGGTAAAAGCTTTGCCGGATGTATCCGCTATGTGGTGCAAAAACATAATTCAGTCATACTGGATGCTGCAGGCGTTAGAATGCAGCAGGTTAACCAGATCATTAATGATTTCAACCTGCAAAGAAAGTACAATCCAAATTTGGGAAAGGCCGTTGGCCACATTGCTTTAAGTTGGAGCATAAATGACCTGCCAAAGCTGAATGATGAGGTCATGGTGAGTATGGCTAAAGAGTATCTGCAAAAAATGAAGATACGGGACACGCAATATTTGATCGTTAAGCATCAGGATAAAGAGCACCCGCATATACATATCATTTACAACCGGGTAAATAACGATGGCAAAACCATATCGGATAAATTCGAAAAGCAGCGGAATGTACAGGTAGCAAAAGAATTGACTTTAAAGCATGGATTTTACCTGTCACCCGGGAAGCAGCAGGTCAACCGACAGCAGCTAAAGGGACAGGATCGAGTTAAATATGAATTATTCGACGCGATCAGATCGGCCTGCAAAAAGGTAAAAAATATCAATGAATTAAAACAGGCATTGGCGAAGCAAGGGATTGTTACCCACTTGAAATACAAAAGCGGCGCTGGCGAGGTGCAGGGCATCAGCTTCAGTAAAGGTGAATACAAATTCAAAGGGTCAGAAATTGACCGCAGTTTAAGTTATGCAAAATTGAGCCAGGCAACAGAACAACAACAGATTAAACATGAAAGGAGTTTAGCGGAACAGTTGCGGGAAGCCATCAAAAACCAGGAGCAGGATAAAAGTATTTCGCAAAAACGGGAGCCAGCTACTTATTTGAAGCCGGAGCCGGAAACACATTTTCTAAAGAAAGCATTATCGGTAAGCACGGAGCTATTTGGAGGGTTGCTTGCAAACATGCCGGAGGAAGACGACGTACCGGTTAGGAAAAGAAAAAAGAAACAGGAGCATGAACAAAATAGGGGAATATCAAGATGACAGAACTAAATGAACTTTCCGAGCGAATGGACTCGAATGAGGAGATCATAGATAACCTCATAAAAAAGACAACTGAACTCGAGAAGCAGGTCATGAAAATACCTGAAATGAATATCCCGGACTACTCCGCTACGCTGGATACAATTATTAAAGAATTAGCGGATATTAAACGGGATGCTAATAAGTCAGATCAATTGAGTTTACTAAATGCGATTGGTGCGAAATTAGACAGTTTGCCAAAGTCGGCTACCAGGCAATTTCGATTCATATTGTTCCCGGAAACTAATCAGGGCCAGTATTACAAAATTGTATTTGGCAGGCTCATCCCCTGGTTGCTTTGCTTTATGGTGGCTACCTATATCTTTATAACTGGATATAAAGCTATCGGGGTATATAGGTATAACCACGATGTCAGGGAATCAATGCATTACGAAAGGGCATGGCTTTATTTGCAGCAACGTGCGAAGAAAAAAATGTCCGCTGCAATGGACGAAGCTTATCATAAAACAGCAGACAAATAGCATTTACCAGCATATATATATATCAAACCTATAATAACTATGCCTCGTTGGAACACCCATGCAGCTGTGGCAGACGACTCCATGCTTACGCCGCCAGCCTCGCTGCTGCACAAGCAGGAGTGAAATTCGTTCCTCATAACACCCCTGCTTTTTCCCGCGCAATAAGGAATCCCATTTCACCGCATCAGGCAAAGTTACCGACCGGCGGAATAAAATGTAAAGGGTATACAAGCGAAGCACTTTAATTTGTTTTTCAGCGGTGCTTCGCCCTTGACATTTTATCCGCCTTTTCGCTTTTGGTGCCTAAGCGTTGAAAATGGGACGTTGCGTGCAATGTGAATCTTTATACATTATCAATTACCAGGATGTCGCCGCAGAGAAAGTTCCCAACAAAAAAGGCGTTCCGTATCTCACCCCGGAACGCCATCAACTAAATGTAGATCAATCTCACTTGATCTTTATTTTCCATCTTTCTCAAGGATGGAAGGTCTTAAATCTGCCAAACTTGCTGTTGGCTGATTTTTTAATCTCCTCTGCAGATGTTGGTACTAAACGCTCTTTCTAACCACAAATCCCTCCACAACTAACAGGTCAATTCCCGTATTCAAAAAACACAATACCGCATCCATAGGTGAGCAAACTATCGGCTCATCCATACGATTAAAGGAGGTATTGATAACCATGGGGCAGCTTGTGAGTTGGTAAAACGCGTTGATAAGATTGTAGAAGTCGGGATGCTGCCCGCGGTTAACGGTTTGCAACCGGGCCGAGTAGTCGAGGTGGGTTACAGCAGGTATCACCGAACGCTCGTGGTTTATGCGGGCAAAGGCGTTGGTTTCTTCGGTATTTAGTTCAGTATTGATGCGCTTCTCGTCCCGCACCGACCCCACCAACAGCATGTACGGACTGGCGGTTCCCAAATCAAAATATTCATCGGCATGCTCCTCCATCACCGCAGGCGCAAATGGCCTGAACGATTCCCTAAATTTTATCATCCTATTCAGCACCGACTGCATTTCACCATTGCGTGGGTCGGCAATAATGCTTCGGGCACCCAACGCCCGCGGCCCAAACTCCATCCTTCCTTTAAAGTAGCCTATTACTTTCCCGGCAGCAATATCGGCTGCGATGGTTGGGTAAAGTGCCTCATCAGCCAGTTGCTCGTATTGCAGGTTATGGGCGACTAACGCTTGCTTTATCTCCGTTTCACCAAATGCCGGGCCAAGCAGGGCATTTTGCATAGCATCGTGGTTGGGTATAATTATCCGCTTTTGCTTTAGATGCTCATAATACACCGCCAATGCCGCACCCAAAGCGCCGCCTGCATCGCCCGCAGCGGGTTGTATCCATATATTTTTAAAGCCCGACTGCTTCAGTATCTTGCCATTCACCACGCAATTAAGTGCCACGCCACCGGCAAGGCACAGGTTATCTTCGCCATATTTTTGATGCAGACCGGTAGCCAGTTTCAGCATTACATATTCCGTAGCCTTTTGTATCGATGCCGCAATATCCATGTGGAAGGGTGTAAGCTCGCTCCCCGCCGCACGAGCCGGGTTTTGGAACAGCTGGTTGAAGTTGCTGCCCGTCATGGTCAATCCCGTAGCATAGTTAAAGTATTTCATATTCAGGCGGAAGGAGCCATCGGGTTTTACATCTATCAGTTCCTGCAATACCAGGTCGGTATAAATAGGCTTACCATAGGGCGCCAAGCCCATCACCTTGTACTCGTCGCAATTCACCTTAAACCCCAAATAATACGTAAATGCAGAATACAACAAGCCAATAGAATGTGGGAAATTGATATGACTGATGGCCTCAATGCTATTCCCATCGCCTTTACTAACTGAGGTGGTTGACCATTCGCCCACCCCATCCACCGTTAAGATAATGGCCTTTTCAAATGGCGAGGCAAAAAACGCCGATGCCGCGTGCGATTGATGGTGTTCGGTAAAAAGCAGGTTGTTATTCGCGTATTTCCAACTTGGGTCCATAAGCTGCAGCCCTTTTATCAGCATGCGCTTAAAGTACAGCTTCTCCTTCAGCCACAGCGGCATCGCCTTTAAAAACGACCTGATACCCGTTGGCGCAAATGCCAAATGCGTTTCAAGCAAGCGCTCAAATTTCAAAAAAGGCTTTTCGTAATAAACAATATACTGAACATCTTTTAGGCTCATATTGGCATATTCCAAACAATATTTTATACTATTTTGAGGGAAAGCCGCGTCATTCTTCACACGGGTGAACCGCTCTTCCTGCACCGCCGCCAGTATAACGCCGTCTTTGATAAGGCAGGCGGCACTGTCGTGGTAGTAAGCCGATATCCCCAAAATATACATCGGCAAGGGTTAAAATAATGAGTAAATAAGCGGTGCCAACGCCGAGCTCTGGGCTATAGCCAAAAAGGTAGCCAGCAGCAGCAGTACAATACACAGGGGCCAAAGCCAGTACCGCTTGCGCTGCTTCAAAAACCTGAAAAATTCTACCAGTACTTCCATATCATTTTAAAATTGGTTTTCCATTCCGCCAGCTTTTTCAACCGCGGTTTCCCAATAGGTATCGTGCTTATTGCGTTTCAGTTTTAATATATCCTTACCAAATAAACGCATGATAAGGCTTAACGGGGTTAGTATCACGAAGTAAAAAATTGTTAGCAAAACATAGGTGTTGATAATGCCCAGTACATGCCCTATTTTATCCCACACTAAACGCAGCGGGTTGAGCCATAATGGTATTATGAATGCAAACAATATCAGTAATATCCCAATTCCAGGCAGCACCCAACCGTATTTCTGCTTTATCAATACGCGGAATATGGCCAATACCAATAAAGCGATGCCTACTGTATATCCAAATTTCCGGTTTTGCTTTATGGTTTCGTTAGTCGTCATTTACTTATTGCGCTTTAACGGGGGTTTTCACTAATACCCAATAATCTGTAATTGGTTGCCATCCGGTCGGCGGCTTGCTTGTTATCCGGCTGGGCTTTAAGGGTTCGCCCATCCATCAAAATTTGCCCAAGTATATTTCCAACCGGAGCCTGTTGTGCCTGCGGCAGATTCGGTACAAAAGCCAGCGCCTTTTGGGGTTCACCGGCTTTAATATACAGTTTAATAATACTTTGGGGTATCTGGTCGCCGGGACTTAGGTTATATAGCTTTTTATAGTAAAATATCGCCTTATCGTAATTATTTAATATCGCGTTCAAATTAGCCGCGTAGCCGCAGAACTGCTCGTTCTGGGGGTATTCCAACGATGAAGCCTCAAGAACCCTTAATGCACCTTGCTTGTTGTCCGTTTGCTTGTCGTGCTCAAATATCATGTTCATCGCGTCGCGCCATTGCATTTGCCCCATTGCTACCTTTTCGGCCAGTGTATCTTCCAGATCCAGGGTGCCTGTTGCAGCGGGCATAGGTTGATTGAACGGCCAGCCGGTTTTTAATGACGCTATCTGGTACTGCCCGTTCAACGAGTCGAGGCGGGTTACAGGCATATCCTTCCGCAGTTCATCAAAGGTCATTACCTTTTGCGGCGTAGCTGTTATCAGGTGTTGTTGCTGAAAGGCCTGGTAAAATGCCTCCGACATAATCGCATACCCATACAGGTTGGGGTGTACATGCTCCAAAATAGTTTCGCTGCCGATAATGCCATGCGGCGAATATTGCTCGAACAGCTTTTTTGTATCAACCAAATGGACTGCAGAATATTCAGTGGCTATTTTTTTAATAATGGTATTTATAGCCTCCGGCGCACGGAAACGTAGCTCATCCAGTTCTTTCGCCTTATCAAAATCCTGCTTGGCAAGGACAAAGTTGCCCTGTGCGTAAGCCTGCTGCCCCGCTTTATAAATATAAGTTGCCGAACCCGGCCCGCTACCATTGCTTATAAAAGGCGGCAGATCTTTTTCATTGCTTACTACCGTGCTTAAAAATACAGGTATCTTTTCATCATTAAACAGGCTGCACAGTCCGGTCATATTTTTATCAAACTGGTCAATACCAGCCTGGTAATCTTTCGATCTATAGGCTATCGCCTGCCGGGCTGCCATGCGTTTCATAAGGGTTTCGCGGTCTACCTTTTTGCCCGAAAACACGCCCGCCACCTTTTTCATGGTATTATTCAGCAACTGCACCAGTTTTAACCCGCGCAGCTTAAGCAGGGTTTCAACCAAAAAGCGGTTGCTCCCCACATAACTGGTCGAGCCTATGCCCAAAGCACCATAATATTCGTTATGGCCGGTATATATCATTATGGCATCGGGCTGGTATTTGGCAAGCTGACTGCCAAAATCAAGCACTGTGTACGAGTTTACAGCCGTTAAACTCAGGTTGATGATCTCAAAATTCTTATCAGGGTACATCTGCATCAGCCGGTATTGCAGCCAGCGATGGAACGAGCCGTTATGGAAATAAGGATACCCGATAGTAGTCGATTCACCCAAAACAAATATCCTGAAGGTATTTGGTGCTTTATCAACAGTAAAAAGCTCGTTATTGCCTTTAGTAGCATTTAAAGTATCCGAAAAAAACTTGTCCGATGCGTAATAATTCATCTGCATAAAGCGGTCGTCTTTCGCGTATTTAACAAACAGGTTGGTATTGTGGCCGTAGTTCCCAAGGCGTAGCGCAAACTCTAACATTACCAAAAGCGCAAACGGGAACAAAATAGCCAGCGCCTTAAATAGCAGTAGTTTTTTACCTTTTGGCGATTTACCTGTATTCTGCCAAAATCCATTGTTGGCAGATGTTTGAATTTGCTCGCTTACCATTGCTTCGGGTATTGGTATGGTTGCTTTTGTGCTCTACCCATAATAAAATATTTGCTAGTAGATAGAATTGAGGTCGCTTTTTTCATTTGTTCAATTTCTATAGTAGTTAAATGATATTTGATATTATTATGTGTAAGCAGCAACAAATCAGTTAGTTAATATACTTTTTTTGAGTTGGGTTTTATATTGAATATTTTAGAGCTTTCACTGCAATTGAGTTGGTATCGCCCTTATGCAAAAACATATAACCCTCTGGTATAAGTCAGTTTCCTAAATTAGTGCCACACATTAAAAATGGTTTGTCATCGGACCCCACAACTTCTATACCGCATGCCGATGTGAAGGCCAGCTGGGTCTTAACTGCAAACGGTGTAATGATGAACCCTACAGCCATTAATGCATACGGGTATTTTTTGATGTTGATATTCATGGTGTAAATAGGTTAAATATTACATATTGTCCTTGTTTTATTTTGATGTTAACTTGTTAGCCGCTTTTAAATAGTTAATTACTTTTTGCGAAGCATCGGCGTATACGGCGATGTGATGGGTACGTACCAGGTAGGGTACTTCCCTCCCTTTTCCGGCGGTTTCAACAGTAATTACATTCGACGACCGTGCGGGCATGTGGCAATCAATACAATTGTTTTTTATTGCCGCGCCTAATGATGATTCCATTGGGCAAAAGTTATGGTTGACGGTATTGTGGCAGGTCATACATTTTTGTGAGTATAAAGCCAGGTTGCCCCTATCGTTCTTATGCACATTATGGCAGCTGGCGCAATCCATTTTGCTGTATATAAAGCATTTGCTGCTGGCGAGCAACTGAGCCTGGTTACCATGTACATCCAGTTTTGTTGAATCAATGGCTTCGGGAAACAGTGGCATTTCCTTAAAGTGAGCAAGCGTATCGCCCGGCTTAAAAGCGAAAACAGACCTTAAAATGCGGCTTTTATTGCCTGAGTGACAGACTGCACACATATCTATCCGTTGCGCCCTCGATAATGAGAGATAAGTTGCCACATACTTCGGATTCTTTTCATTGGGGTAGTCTGTTTGGTAATTAACATGGTTAGCTAATGGACCGTGGCAGCGTTCGCAATCAATACCTAATATGACCGAGCTTTTATCAAAGCTTTCGGTTTGTCTAAGGCTTTGATTCTGCATCGGCAGATCTTTAATGTACGAAGCATGACATTCAAAACAGCGCCTGCCTATCACCCTGCCATAATCAACATAGGTTGAATCAAAACCGGGGCTGTTTGTCCATCCTAAAGCTTTGAAGTATGATAATGGCAACTGAAATGTTTGGTTCCCTTTCCATGATAAATAGCTTTCGGCTTTTACACTACCGAAGGTAATATCAAAGCGTTGGGCAGCGATCTCTTTCCCTTTAACATACGCAACCTGGTATAACCCGTCCTTGCGTTTTTCCATCACAACTTTTTCGTCTTTACTAAAATGGTATTCGTTTTTACCATGATCAAAACTGCCGCCTATGCTATGAATATCGGCAAGACGCGTGGTCGAGAAATGGGCGGTATGCAGGTAATTGTCATAAACATCCCTATGGCATTTTATACAGGTTGATGAACCGGCAAAAATATCTCCGCGGGGGTCAGGCTTATCTTTGTTGATGGTAAGGCATTGCGAAAAAATGACCAACAACGGGATGATAAATACCAGTGTTAACAATAATTTTCTACTATTCTTCATCCAAGTTTTACAAATGTCAATTTATGATCGGTTATATAGCTGCATTGGTATCTAGGCTATTATTGAACAATAATCGTTGTAATAGAATGTGCCAAACTGATTATATTGGCAGCCATACTTCTTAAGAATGGAGGTCTTAAATTTACCAAACTCGCTGTTTGTATGTTCCTGAATCTCCTTGCCCGCCATCACGGCAGGCACCGTAGACCATCCGCTAACAATTAATATTCTTCCAAAAATGCGGCAACGTACCATTATATTATTTGCTGTTTACTTTACTAAATATGTCTTCTTATCCACACCTATTCCAATCAGTTTTAATGACTTCCATTGAGCAGGCAATTTCGATTTTACTTGGATAATACCGTTGGAAGTAATCTCAAGCCCTCCAAATCCATTGAGCATCGCCTGTATCAGTCCACCGGCTCCCGTGGCAAAATATGGATTGGTTCCTCCAGCTGATTCAGCAAGCACGCCAAATGGCGGCAGCTCATTAGGTTTGTATCCGTTCTTAAATACCTGGAATGCTTTTTCTCCATCGCCAAGCCTCGAATATAAAATTGAAAAGATGGCATGCGTCATCGCAGGTCCATTACCCACCCTGGTTTCATAATACTCAAGGTCTTTTTTGATAGCTTCAGGGTCGGTCACTTCGTGGAGCGGATAAGCCAGCAGGTTGACATCAACCTGTTTGATATTTTGGCCATTATAGCTATCATACTCTCTGGTTACTCCATTTTCGAATTTCGGGATAGGAATATTGTTGGCTACGGCCATCCAGTCCGGATCGGGGGTAACACCAATTATTTTTGCAGCTTCGGTGGCGTATTTTAAATTTGCCCTGGCGGCGGCATTGGTAAACGCGTTGTTGTTGACATTTTCCGCCCACTCATCGGCAGCGACCACATTCTTGATTTCATAATTCCCCGGCCTGTTTCTTTCAACACGGCTTGCCCAAAAATCCGCTGTTGCCGATAGTATGGGCCAACCTTTTTCTTTCAGCCAGTTTTTGTCCTTTGTTACACAATAATAATTCCAGGCAGCTATGGCAACATCTGCGGTTATATGCTGTTCGAACGGGCCGGTGAGCGCCCATACCGGTGTTTCTTCAACACCGCTTGCTGCACTTTCCCAGGGATACATAGCACCTTTATAGCCTTTGTCAAACGCGTTTCGCTTAGCGGCTTCCAGTCTTTGATACCTGTATTCCAGAAGTGATTTACCCAATTCAGGATGCAGCAACAGTAATCCGGGGTACATCCATAATTCGGTGTCCCAGAACACATGGCCATTATACCCGAGACCACTTAGCCCCATAGGAGATGGAGAAGAGGAGGAACCTTCACGTGTAAAAGCATACAAATGATATAACATAGCGTGAACATCCTGCTGAGATTGCGGATCGCCTTCAATCCGGATATCGCTTTTCCATAATTCATCCCATGCCTGGTTATGGAGTTTCAACAAGCGCTCTCTTCCTTCCAGTTTTGCAAAGATGGTCAGACGCTCGGCTTCGTTCAAGGGGTCGTCGTGCTGCGCTGATGTAAGTGTGGAGCCTACCAGTGCGAATGTATAAGTTTCACCGGCTTTTATTCTTTTTGAAAACTTCAGTATGTTCTCGTTACTGTCAAATTCTTCATTAACCAGCCTGGGCCCTTCACCATTTGGTTCAGGTAATAAAAAAGTGTTGGAGGCAACCATAGTCAGTTTTCCGGTAGGGCTTTTACCTGTAGAGGTCAGTAAGCTGATCATAGCGTGCGGAAGGTCGTCGATTTGATGGAAATAATTCTGAACATCCTTCATAGCATCCGGTGATGACAATATATTTGCCACATCAATGGTAATATCTTTTTTTGCGGTAACGGAAACGTCCATCATGACCGTATAGGGTAATTGTCTTAGGGCATAATACGTATAAGTAACCGTTGCCTTGTCGGTATCATTGAACGTGGTAGTGAAGGAACCGTTACGCATGTTGAGCTGTTGTGTCATTCCTGAAACATTTAATGCCCCGTCAATTTGAAAACGCATATTTAACAGGTTGAAGTCTTTCAGGAAATTACTAACCCGGCCTCTGCCGTACAAGTCGTATGCGCCGGCCAGTACCACATCCTGAATTTTAAAGGGCATATTTGAAGTCACTATGCCTACTGCGCCATTGGCAACGGTTTCCCCATAATAACGGCCATTAGTGTTATCCGCCTTAAGTATCCAGGGGTCTTGTGCCTGTGCCGTTAGAGAAATGATTATGAAATAAAAAATAAAAAATCCAGACGTAATAATTCTATAAATCATAACAAAATTTTAAAGCGCATATTTTTAAAGCCTCATTAAGCTGCGTGATTGATAGTTTTTCATAAAAACTACCGGTATTACCCGGTAGTTTTATTTACAAATCGTCTATTAATCATTACTTAGCATATCCAGGGTTCTGAACAAGCTTGGTATTGGCAAGATCAGTGAGCGGGATAGGCAAAAGTTCATTTTTATTTGCTGTAAACCCTTTAAACGCAAGTGTCGATGCTGCATCGCCCCACCTTACAAGGTCAAACCAACGGTGGCCTTCGGTCGCAAGTTCCAAACGGCGCTCGGCCTTAATGTTAGCCATTGTTGCTGCTACTGGTGCTAAGCCAACACGGGCACGCACTGCGTTTAATAAAGCAGCGGCCCTTGCAGCATCACCGCCGCCTTGTAATAAAGCCTCAGCTTCCATCAGGTAAGTATCGGCCAAACGTATTTCAATATAGTTGTTTGGAAAGTTTAGCGTAGAAGTACCTTGTGTTGGAATGTATTTGGTTAACGGAGCATATTTTAAAGTGAAATAACCTGTGTTCTGGTAGCTTGGTGAGTAGGTTGTGCTTCGTGCTGCAGCAAGGCTGTCCATATTCAGTATGGTGTAACCATATCTTGGATCTTTAATACCACTGCCGTCATAAGGAGCAGTGAATGCGCTTACCAATTGTTTGGTAACGGGATTAAAGCCCCAGCCACCAGCATACACTGCGTCGGCATAATCCCTCGGGCCGATCATTTGTGTGTAAATGTCGCCTTTGAATGTATTCCAGTTATTCCAGGTATAAGCCTGGTTTGGTGAAAAATTCCATTCAAAGATAGATTCACTGTTGAACTTATTATCCGGGTTGAATATCTGGCCAAAATTTGCCTGTAAATGATAGCCATAAATAGCGGTTGTACTACCTGGTGCACCATTTACTTTTGCCAGTTCAGTGGCTGCCTGGGTGTATTTTTTATCGTACAAATAAACTTTACCAAGCAATGCAATTGCAGCGCCTTGTGTAACACGGCCCAGTTCACTGCCACTAACAGTTGCAGGCAGATTAGGGATAGCAGCTTGCAAGTCAGCCTCAATTGAAGCGTAAACAGCGTCAGGAGCCGCTTGAGTTAGGGTGTAAATATCAGTAGCAGCCACCGGTTTGGTTATCAACGGAATATTTTTGAATAACCTTAGCAGATCGAAATTGTAGTGCGCACGCAGAAATGTAGCTTCGGCAATGTACCTGTTTTTAGTAGCGTCGCTCAACCCTGCCATAGTAGTAGTTTGCAGTACGTTAAGAATAGTGTTGGCCCTGCTCACACCTAAGAAATTGATTGGCCAGAAACCCTGCTGTGGCCCTGAACCCGAGGTAAGCTGGTAATTATTGAACAACTGCCAGTCTGGAACGTCGCCTGAACCACCACCACCAGCGTAGCAATCATCCGAAGCTGAGTTTAATGGTCCGCGCGGATCGGTATAAGTGCCATCCAAACCACCTGTTTCAGTTACCAGCGGGTCATAAGCCGCTGTCAGGCCAGCAAACGCCTCGTCGGGCGTAGAGTAATAGTTCGCCTGAAGAAACTCCCCCTTGGGGGTTGTTTCCAGGAAAGATTTTTTGCAGGATACTAATGTAAATAACCCCAGCAAAAAAACAGCCATATATTTAAGATCAATTTTTTTCATGATATAATATTTTTAATGGTTCAATAATTATAATGATACATCTAAACCAACGCGAATAATTTTAGCTTTAGGGTACACGCCCTGGTCAACACCACCAGATATTTCAGGATCGTAACCGTTATATTTTGTTATAGTGAACAGGTTATCACCGCCTACGTAAACATGTATACGGCTAACATCCCATTTGCTGGTAAGAGATTTTGGTAATGTATAACCAAGCTGTAATGTTTTTATGCGCAGATAAGCACCGCTTTGCAGGTCGAAGCTTGACGGAGTATGGAAGTTGCCGTTCGGATCGGCATCTGTCAGCCTTGGATAGCTTGTATTGGTATTACTTGGTGTCCAGGCATTTAGCGCAGCTATCGGGTAGTTAGCGGGTGTTACATCCAGACGACGGTATTGTTGAAATATTTTGTTGCCCCAAACACCCTGGCCAAATACGTTAAGGTCAAACTGTTTGTAATTTACCGCAAAATTAAAGCCATAATACCAGGTTGGAATCGGGCTGCCCAGGTTTTGACGATCGCTTGGGCCAATCGGGCCTACGCCTGTGGTGTTAGCATAGATCAGGTCACCAGGTTTAGCATTAGGCTGGAACAGGTTGCCGCTGGCATCTTTATACGCGTTAACCTGAGCCTGTGACTGGAATATGCCCGTTACTTTGTAACCGTAGAAATAGTTGATCGGCTCGCCAACTGAAATACGCTGGATGTTGGATGGGTTAGCTGCTTGCCAGTAGCCTGTATTGATAAATGGAAGCACGTTCAGGTTTGTAACTGTGTTTTTATTGTAGGAGATGTTTCCGTTTAATTTTACACTAAGGTCACCAAACTTATGGTTGTAGCCTAACTGCAATTCAACGCCTTTGTTAGTTATGCCGCCGGCATTTGAATATGGGGCGCTGCTAACACCTACGTATGCCGGAAGTGGTACCTGCATCAACAAATGATCGCTAACTTTTTTATAAAAATCAAGTGTGGCTGTAAGATCATGAAACATAGTAACGTCAATTGCTAAATCAGTTGATTTGTCCCGCTCCCACTGCAAATTCGGATTAGCCAATGTTTGCGGGCCGTAACCGGTAACTAATGTCTGGCTGCCTGCAGGGCCAAAAATATAGCTGCCGATACCGCTTACTACTGGGGAGTATTGGAAAGGGGCCAATGCCAGCTCATTACCTAACACACCATAAGAAGCACGAACTTTCAAATAATCAATAAAGGTATTTTTAGGGAACCAGTCTTCTTTTGTGGCAACCCACCCTGCCGACACAGAAGGGAAAGTACCATAGACGTTATCGGGGCCGAATTTTGAAGAACCATCACGGCGAATACTACCCTGGATCAGGTATTTCTGATCATAATCATAAGTAACACGACCGAAATATGAAGAATGCGTAATTGGTTGGCTATCGCTGCCAGAACCAAATCGTTGTGCCTGGGGCAAGTTAAAATTGAATGAAGCCTGTTGATAAGTAGAAATAGGCTCGCCATAGTTGGTAGAGCCCACCTGGGTACCGCTTTCCTGTTCAGCGCTTGTACCAACCAAAACGGTAAAGTTATGTTTACCTACTAAACGGGTATAGGTTGCTGTATTGTCCCAGTTCCATTCGAGGTTCTGGTTCGATGTGCGCGACTGGATGGTTTGTGCCAGGTTGCTGTTGGTCGAGTTTAAATAATAAAGCGGTGTGAACGCCTCTATGCCATAAAACGCTTGCTTGGCGGCAATTTCTGTTTTAATTGACAAACCTTTTATCGGGTTAATTTCGAGATATGCATCGCCGAATAAGTTATGCGACCAGCCGTAATCACCTTTCACTGTTTGAACATCTGCCAATGGGTTAAGCTGGGCCACATAGTTTGATATACCGTAAGGCAGGCCTTGCGCATTTCTTTCAAGGTAGGCTGCGTTGTTGTTATATAGTGCA
>Ga0068853_100002046_pt1 | contig 14941 bp, 16 predicted proteins | sample KBSCornC32_FD_65655 | JGI IMG/M metagenome (GOLD analysis project Ga0068853, IMG submission 65655) | Corn rhizosphere microbial communities from Kellogg Biological Station, Michigan, USA - KBS Corn C3-2 | ecosystem: Host-associated > Plants > Roots > Rhizosphere > Soil ...
ACCCACAGGCTCGCCAGCATCGAATAGGCCAGCGCGTTGGTGTGAAACAGCGGCAGATAGGTCTGATGCACGTCGCCCTCATGCAAATCCTCGTGCAAGGCGTTGACCTTGGCGCCCCATAGCGCATTGGCATGCGTCCATAGCACCGCTTTCGGGCGCGACGTGGTGCCGGAGGTATATTGCACGCTGCACGGTGCCAAGGGATCGGTGGCGCGGCGAGGCCGGTCGGCGCTGTCGGTGAACAGCGCCTCGAAACGGTCGCTGCGTGGCGCGGCGTTGCCTTGTGCGGGGACCTCGCCCGCGTCGTGCGAAATCACCGCGAGCCAGCGCAAGTTCCGGCACTGCCCCGCAATCATCTCGGCATAGGCCGGCTGGGTGATCGCGGCCACCGCGCCGCAATGGCCGGCAAAATATTTCATTTCCGCGGGCGCCGAACGGGTGTTGGTGGTCACCGCAATGGCGCCGAGCTCGGCGCAGGCGAACCAGGCGAGAGCAGCCTCGACGCAATTGTCCAGATGGATCAGCACGAACTCGCCCGGCTTGATCCCGCGTTTGACGAGGCCGGCGGCCAGCGCGCCGACGCGATCGTGAAATTCGCCGTAAGCCCAGATTCGCGCCGGCGCATCGAACGGCGTCCAGATCAGGAACGGATGGTCGCGGCGCGTCTCGGCCCGCATCCGCAATAGCCAGGCTACGTCGAGCCCCGCGAATGGTCCGACGATGCCCGGCGCCGGTGGTGAGATCGGCATCTTTCCTCCCGTGCAGCCTTTTGCCGGCTGCTTTGGTATTTTTGCCTGGGGGCCTTTCTGCCACCGGATCGCGCCGCGATCAAACCGTGTTTCGTCATCCCCGCGTGAGCGCAGCGCGCTCATCGCTGGAGGAGCCGCGCTCTTGCGCGGCGTCTCGAAGGATGGCCGCACATCAGATCATCCTTCGAGGCTCGCCCAGGAGCGGGCGCGCACCTCCAGCGACAACGGCGAAGCCGTTGCGCGGGGATGACGTCGGTACGCGTGTCACGACACGCTATCCTCATACGACGAAATCTCGATCAAGCTGCCGTCCGGGTCCCGGCAATAAACCGACCGCAGCGCGCCGCGGGCGCCTTGCTTCGTCACTGGTCCTTGCTCGATCGCCACGCCGCATGCGGTGAGATGCGCGAGCACCGCTTCCGGCGTGCTTGAGGTCAGAAAGCACAGATCGTCACTGCCTGCGGTTTCATGGTCGGCGGTGAACCACTCGACCTTGTCGGCGTCGCGCGGCCGCACATTGATTTTCTGGCTGCCGAAGATCAGCGATGTCCGGGGCGTCCCGCCGTGGCCCGGATCGAACACCCTGATCTCCATGCCGAGGATCTTCCGGTACCATTCGGCGCTGCGCGCCACATCCCTGACATTGATCACGAGATGATCGAGTGCATGGACTTTGACTGACATGACCTAATCCTTTGGTCGCGGTATTCTGTGCATTTGCCGCACTGGCCGTCGCATCCTTTGTTTGTTACAACGCGCGGCGATCGTCAATTCAACAACAACGAACCGGACTTCAGATCCGGGACATAGGGAGCAACGGCATGCTTTTACGTCGCACCGCGATGGCTCTGATCGCAATCGGCATTTCGGCGATCGCTTCGATCGGCAGCGCTTCGGCGCTGGATTATCCGACCCGGCCGGTGCGCTGGGTTGTCGGCTACCCCCCGGGCGGCGCCACCGATATTATTGCGCGGCTGATCGGCCAGCGGCTGTCGGAGAAGCTCGGCCAGCAATTCGTGATCGAAAACAAGCCCGGCGCCGGCAACAACATCGCCACCGAGGCGGTGATCAATGCGGAGCCGGACGGTTACACGGTGCTGCTGGTCAACCCTGCCAACTACATAAATGCCACGCTGTACACCAACCTGAAATTCAACTTCGTTCGCGACATCGCGCCGGTCGCGGCATTCAATCGCGTGCCCAATGTGATGACCGTGAGCAACGACGTGCCGGCGAAGACGGTCGCCGAGTTCATCGCCTATGTGAAAGCCAATCCGGGCAAGGTGAATATGGCGTCGTCGGGCAACGGCACCTCCGTGCATCTGTCCGGCGAAATGTTCATGATGATGTCGGGCACCAAGATGCAGCACGTACCCTATCGCGGCGCCGCGCCCGCCATCACCGACATGCTTGGTGGCCAGGTCCAGCTGATCTTCGACAACATGCCCTCCATCATTCAGCACATCCGCGCCGGGTCCTTGCGCGCGCTGGCCGTGACCACGACGACGCGGTCGCCGCAATTGCCTGATGTGCCGACCGTTGCCGACACCATTCCGGGCTACGAGGCCAGCGCCCTGTTCGGCATGGGCGCGCCAAAGAACACGCCGAAGGAAATCATCGAGAAGCTGAACAAGGAAATCAACGCGGTGCTGGCCGAGCCGGGGATCAAGGCGAAGCTGATCGACCTCGGCGGCGAGCCCCTGATCGGCTCGCCCGACGATTTCGGCAAGTTGATCGTGGCCGAAACCGAGAAATGGGAAAAGGTGGTCAAGGCCGCCGGCGCCCACGTCGAATAGCGTGCTATTCGCCGGAACCACTCGCTGAGAGATTTTCGTCCATCATTCCGGTTTCATCTTCGGGCGGACCCGGAGGCGGAAACCACTTGACCGTTTCCTTCGCTGCGCCTATACTAAACCACATGGTTAAGTATAGCGATCAGGCTCTGGACCGCACCTTTGCGGCGCTTGCGGACCCGACGCGCCGGGCGCTGCTGACGCGGCTCGGCAAGCAGGACGGCATCTCGGTGAGCGAGTTGGCGCAGCCCTTTTCGATGTCGCTGCCCGCGATCATGAAGCATCTCGACGTGCTGTCGGACGCCGGCCTGATCGCGCGCGCGAAGACCGGCCGCACCGTGGCGTGCCGGCTGACCGCGAGGCCGATGGAGCAGGCGATGGACTGGCTGAACCGCTACCAGCGCTTCTGGTCCGAAGGTCTCGACCGCCTTGCCGCTTTTGTGGAGGAAGAACCATGGCCACCAAATCAAGTGCCGCCGCCGACGCCGGTCCCGTCACCAGGCCGAGCCTCACCATCAAACGCCGTCTCAATGCGCCGCCGGCGAAAGTCTACGCCGCGTGGACGAACCCGCAAAAAATGACGCGTTGGTTCGGACCCGCGAACGCCAGGATTGGCTCGGTGCAGGCGGACATCGACGCGCGGATTGGCGGACGCTTCCGCATCAGCTTCTCTACCGACGACGAGTATTACGAAGCCGGCGGCGTCTATCGCGAGGTGGTGCCGAACCAAAAGCTGGTGTTCAGCTGGGCGTGGCATTCGACACCGGAACGCGAATCGCAGGTGACGATCTCGCTCAAGCCTGACGGCGACGGTACGCTGCTGACGCTTCACCATGAGCAGTTCTTCGATTTTGCCGCACGCGACGGCCACGAGCGCGGATGGACCGGCATGCTCGACAATCTTGAAAAATATATCGCCTGAAACGATCAGAGAGGAGCCCGTCATGCAATCGCAACCGCACAAGATCGTCTCGCGTGAACAATGGATTGAAGCGCGCAAGGCCCATCTCGCCCATGAAAAGGAATACACACGGGCGCGCGATCGGCTGAGCGAGGAGCGGCGCGCGCTGCCATGGGTCAAGGTCGACAAGGCCTATGTGTTCGACGGCCCCAACGGCAAGCAGACGCTGAGCGATCTGTTCGCCGGCCGCAGCCAGCTGGTGGTGCAGCATTTCATGTTCGCGCCCGACTGGACCGAGGGCTGCAAGAGCTGCTCGTTCTGGGCCGACGGATTCGAGCGCATGATTCCCCATCTCGCGGCGCGCGACACCACCCTGGTCGCGATTTCGCGCGCGCCCTTGCAAAAGCTAACCGCGTTCAAGGCGCGGATGGGCTGGAGCTTCGACTGGTTTTCTTCGGCGGCCAACGATTTCAACCACGATTATGCCGTCTCGTTTACGCCGGAGGAGATCAAATCGGGCGCCAAGCTCTATAATTTCGGCACCAGCGGATTCGGCGTCGAGGAAGCGCCCGGGATCAGCGTGTTTTTCCGGGACGAAGCGGGCAATATCTTCCACACCTATTCCTGCTTCGCGCGCGGCCTCGACATGATGAATGCCGCCTACCACTATCTCGACCTGACGCCGCTCGGCCGCCACGAGGAGGGCTTGCCGTATCCGATGGACTGGCTGCGGTTGCGCGACCAGTATAAGCCGGCTTCCGGCACCGCCGCCTGTTGTCAGACATAATCCATAATTGCGCGCGACATTGAGGCGCAACCGGAGTAATGCCGATGTCCTATGTCGATGGATTTATCGTCGCGGTCCCGAAGAAAAACCTTGCCGCCTATCGCCGCATGGCGAAGAAGGCCGGCAAGGTCTGGCGCGAGTACGGCGCGCTGGAATACCGCGAATGGGTTGCCGACGACGTCAAGGTCGGCAAGCGCACCTCGTTCCCGCGCAGCGTCAAGCTCAAGCCGGGCGAGACCGTGGTGTTCTCCTGGATCACCTACAAGTCGCGCGCGCAACGCGACCGCGTCAACGCCAGGGTGATGGCCGACAAGCGGCTGGCCGGCATGATGGACACCAAGTCGCTGCCGTTCGACGCCAAGCGGATGATTTTTGGCGGGTTCGAAAGCCTCGTGACGGCGTGAAGCGGGCTTATGCCGCGGCGGCAGGCCCGGTCTGCTCGCCTTCGATGGCGCGATCGATGGCGTCGATCACGGCCTGGGTCTCGATGAATTTGAGCCGCGCCCGCTCGGCCTTGTCGCGGTCGAACGGGGCGGCGAGCGTCCTGGCGAAGGCGTCGCGGTCCTCGGCCATGCGCTCGCGCGCCTTTTTCAGCGTCTCCAGTCGCTCGCTCATTTAGGCGTCGCTTTCTGTTGCTCGCGCGGCTATGGGCGCGAAAAGGAGGGGCTGGAACCCCGTTGATCTGGCGACGCATCGCCGACAATCCGAGCTTTTCTGATCCCTGCACCCACGACGGCCAACCCGACCGGGCGATAGTTTGGCGGCAACAATCACTTCCTGTTTTTCGAGCCGCCGGAATTCGGATGGGGGATGGCGACGGGACCGGCGGGTGGCGGCGAGGTGGTCATCGGCGACGCCTTGTCGACCTTTTTTGTGATCGTGATATCTTGCTGCGATACCTTATTGCCTTTTGCGGCTGCTACCGTTGGTACCAAACATAGTGCGATTAACCCGAAGCCAAACCATTTGATCATGAAAGTCTCCTTACGGTATTGCAAAGGATTGGGTCACTGGTGGGACTATCGTTCCGACAATGACGTGGCTTTCGTTTCGCGTCCTACCGTGAGACCGATGAGAGCCGAGCGAACAAATCGAAGTTCGTTCGCGGTATGGTAGACGGGCACCCTGCGATTGCCAAGCGAGCAGTGCTAGCGCGTGCTCTTAATAGGCCCGTAGCTCCGCCTGCCGGTTGGCTGCCCGGTGCTGACATCCCGCGTCACAATAGTTGCCTTTTGGTAGTGTGATCCAGTGGCAGTGGACTGCATAAGAGCAGGAGAAGATTTGTTAACGGCCTTACCCCCGGCTTCAGCTGGCTCAGCGACGCTCGCTGCGATTAGCCCAAAAGCAATTGCAATGAACTGGCGTATCATGGAAGCCTCCTTGCGAAATTTGGTTCTTCCTCCGCATATCAAAATTCCTTCTCGATCAATCATACCCTCGTTCCCGCGGCTTCGGAAGCGGCCGCCTGATTGTGTACGGAAACAAACGTCAGCGATGCTGCCTTTCCGGCTTTAACCTTGCGTCCATTGCGCTTGCCGCATATGCCCGCTCCGCTAGTTTTACAGGAAGTGCTGGAAAAGTCGCAAATCCCTAGAAAGGGATTTGGTTCGGCCAGGAGGGTTTGATGTTCGGAGTGATGTTTTAAAATTTCTTTGCTTCAGCCGCGATTCCGGCATTTCGCAGCGATCACCGAAATCGAGACTGACCGTCCGGCGCAAGTGCCTTCACCGCCCGTCGCGGCGGACGCCGATTTTTCGCTAACCGGAAACTATCATTGGCGCACCCGACACGATTCGAACGTGTGACCTTTGCCTTCGGAGGGCAACGCTCTATCCAGCTGAGCTACGGGTGCGTTGCGGTTCATTTAGCCGATTGGCGGGGCCTCGGCAACGGTCCTGCAGGGGCTGGTTGGGCGAGGCGCAAGGGTCCGAAAGGCAACGGTCACACGTTTGAATCGTGTCGGGTGCGCCAGAAAAGCGTGTGCCACGCGTGCCGGGATTGTGGCGGGTCAAATCTCTTCTTCGCGACGACCTGATGCTCGCTAGACATGACTAGGACACCATAGTAAGCGGCAACATCAATTCACTATGAGCCTCATTGCCGTTTGAATAGCTGAAATGGGTCAACTTGAGAGAGATTTTCGGGCAAGGTGAATAGGAAATCTCTCCAGTATAAAAAGGGAAGTCATAAATGCAGCGTCGAAGTAGCCGGCTTACGGGCAGTCGTGATCGACAACGCGGCGCCGGTCGGCGGGGGAGACTAAACCGACGGCCTTCTCCTCCGAGATCGCTCGGATCAGGCCTCGGTCTCGAATGCTGGACCACTTCTCGAGCTTGAATCGGTCCGTGATGCCCGGCACGCGACGTGGCGGACGGGTGAAGTCAGGTTGGGGCTCTTGCACGAGAATGTAGGCGCAGAACGAGAGGTCGAAATCGAGCTCGTTGCCGGATATCTGTGATGCGATGTCAAAGGTGACGTAGAACGCCCCGTCGTTCGAAAGGTGGCCCTGAATGGAGTCTATCGCGGAAGTGAAGCTTTGGTCATCTTCAGAGGAGATGAAAACGAGAAAGCCCGCGACCGACCAGCGGGTATTGGCGAGGTAATCGGCGGCGCGAGCCTGGTCGAAGCCATCGATTTGGTAAGCCGAAAGGCCATACCCGTTAGCACGGACAATGCTGCCGCTGGGGCCGCTCGTATCGGCTCCTCCGGAGAGACGGCCGCGAACGAACACGAGGGTGTTGTTAGGCGCGGGTCCAGCGACGGGGACACGGACAACGCTGAGGGTGACTTCCGCGAGATCGATGGGGGCCATCAGCGGACGACGCTCCTTCCGACCAGAAAGTCGACGCCCGACTCGGAGAGATGATTGGGCAGGAGGGTGACGACAAAGGGGCCGCCAACCTGGCCCGCGCTGCAGCCCGAGGCGAAGGCGCCGCTGAGGTCGACGGTGAAGCGCATCGGCGTGTTGAGAGGGAGGTGGTCGAAGCTGTAGGGCACCCAGAACTGCTCGCCTTCGCTGTGAAGAGACTGGGGCACGGTAGATGCGATTGGGTGCAGCTTCTGGCTACTGAAGCCGCCCGGAGGGCCTTGCACGTTCTCGATTGTGCTTGCGTTCACGGCCAAGAGGCTGGCGACCTGGATCGGCCCGAAGTTTGTGGCGTCGAGAAGGTCGCGGGGCCAGGTTACGCGCCCAGAGACGCCAGTGGCGTGGACTCCTCCAACGACGACAACCTGAAATCCGAAGCGGCTAAGGGAGGAATTGTCGCCCATAAGTGCGATGTCGACGGTAAGGGTTAGTTGGCCTGTCGTTCCGCTTGCCTCGACACGGGCACTATCGGTGGCAAATACAAATTCGGATTCGTCGTTGGAGATGCTGGCGAGGCCGACTTGGGCGGTGGCCTGCTGAAGGTCGGGCAGAGCCATGCCGAGATCGACGACAACGGGGATGCGGTGGATGTTGTCATTGTCGTCGATGTGGAAGCCGGGGATAGCGATGCCAGAGAAGATATGGAGCTTGCGGGTGGGATCGATAAGGTCGACTTCAAGGTGCTGGAACGAGCTCACTTGGTTCGAGTCGCCAGAGGATAGGAAGATGGGCATAACTGTTGTCCGGTATTGCCCAAATGGGCGGTTTAACGGCGTGTCTTAAAACGACTAACCACCGTTGCACGCATTCTGCACGGCGGGGCCGATGGAAAGCTCCCATGCTTGCGTATATCGCCAGTAGTTACGCAACATTGAATCGATCCAGCAGAAAGTGGCTGATTCAGATTCGAACCATTTAAAGCAAACCGCGCTCAATCCCTCTAAAGCGTTGTGCGGTCACTGACACCACCGGAACAGTCTTTCGTCAGGCCAACTCGGTGCGCTCCAACCCCGCCGCGCGCTCGGTATACTCGGTGGCCGGTTTTCGTAGCTCTTCTTGGGCTTGAGTGTCGCTCAAAGCGTTCGCATGTCGCCGACACTTGCTGGCCTGATTTCGCAAATAGGTGGAGAGTTCGGACATGGGCCAGTTTGGCACGTCGATCCAAGAAGCGATGGCCAATATTGCTCACTATGGCGGCAAACCGTTTAGGGATCGGATCGATTAACGCTCATACTTCAGCAGGCACCGCTCACGTTTGGCGTTCACGGGCACGCGTCAAGTTGATGCACGGCAGATGCCTCAAGTGGCGCTGCGGGCAAAGTTCTCTGTTTAAGAAATGGAAGCGCTTCGGCCGTTCTGAATCCGTAGATCGCGATGCTCGCCTAACGCAGAATCTGACCGACGGCGCGCTGATATCCGCGCGATCCCTCGGAAGTCGATGGCGCGTCGGAGTAGCGGCTGACCCCATCATGATCGATGAGGAATACCGGGTGGTAATCCCGCAGGTGATGATCGTCGATCATGGCCATGTGGCGATTGTCCAGCATCAGCCAGGTGCCATCGAGGCGGGCCGCGACGACGGCGTGATCTTCTTCCCGGATGTCGTCCCGCAAGACGACAATCCGAAGGTCATCAGGGGAGACCCCCGCCTCCTGCAGCGCAACGAATTTTGCAATCGCGTAATCTTCGCAGTCTCCGGCACCCCTGGCGAGCGTGTTGAGGGGAGGACTCCAGACGTCCTCGACACCGTAAAGCGCCAGATCGCTCATCGGCTTTATTTTCAGATTGATGGCGCGGTTGATCTCGCCTAGTCGCGCGCGACCGTCCAAGGTTCGTCCGCTTTCAACAATGGCGAGAAATTGCAGCGCTGTCTGCGATTGACAAGACGCGCGGTTCTGGTCGCACATCTTCAGCACTTGTCGCTCATCATCGACCTCGCGTTCGACACCGAGCCATTTCTCGAGCAACGGGCCCATGGCGACCATCGTGGTGGAAAGCCCGAAGGGTTCATCGGATCTGTTGGCAGGATCGACCGATCCCGGTGAATTCAACTGCGCAGCGATGAGCGCGGCAGGCGTGCAGATCATGGTTAAGCCCCACGCCAATAAAACGGCACGCCAGGTGTTTGAACGGCCGGCTCTCGACATGTGACTCTTTGGGGTTTCGCCACGACCAACTTGCGGTCACCGGCAGGGAATGAAAAAAGTCCGACGGGCACGTCGTCACAACTGGCGTCTATGCAGATACAACGATCCGAAGTTCCAATGATTACGCTTCGGCTCGTTCAACCCCGAAAGCCAGGGACAACAGGAGGACTGAGCCCTCAATTAGATACGAATCCATTGCGTCCAAGCGCCCTTGAGGAAAAATCGAGCGTGCCTGATCAACAAGCTGTGTTCGTTCGGGATCGAGGCTTACATGCGCGCGGCGCACGCAAACGCCCGTCCGTTTGCGTGAAGAAGCAAAGCCGATCGCCAGTCTCAGCCGGTGCGCAGTCGCGCGGGCTCATATCCGGACCAGACGGCTTCGATCGCTAGCCGATGAGATCGTCGGGATCGCGGGCGCTTTCGAAACTCGCCATGGTTTGCGTGAGTTCGTCGAGGGCGGAATGGAACTCGCCGGGACGCCCGGCAAATTCCGCCTCGAGAACCTCGCGCCGCCCCGCGATCGCCCGCTCGATCGAGGATCCGAACAATGCCGCCGACGCCACCTCCTTCGCCAGCCGGGTATATTCGGTCCAGATCAGATACAGCATCAGGGGCGGTTTCTCGTGTTGCGCCAGCATCTGGCCGCAGCGCTCGTCAGCGCCCGCCATGGCCCACCATTGCTGCGCCAAAACCGTGACCTTCCTGAAATTGGTCAGCGTTCCCGAGAATTTTTCCCGATCGGCGGCTGCCAGCACGGCACAATGGTTGAGCCAGTTGAATCCGGCGATGATCGCTATCGCAAGGTCGCTCATGGCGGAGCCCGTGAACTCGATCACGGTGTCCTCATGTGGCCGCTGACGAAGGTAGGCCTCGAGCATGTCGCCCTGGCGCGCAGGCTCGGCCAAGAGTTCGAATTCGCGCCTCGGCACCATCGTCACATAACGGATGGCTTCCAGCCGCGTGTGGTCCCAGATCGAGCGCACGTCGCCATGGGCGTCCGAACGCGGTCTCTTGCAGGCCGGATAGATCAGTCTGCCTTGATCGACGTCGTCGAGGTATTGCGGAACGCGCTTGTCCAGCTCTTGAAGAATGGCTTGAGGGCCGAAGGCGGCCGCCTTGTCCGCAGCGGGATCCTTCGACAGCCGCCAGCCGAACCATTCCATTCGCGGGCTCCAGGTTGCAGCGTCGGGCAAACGCGAAGTTATTCGCTTGGCGACGCCCTGCGTGGCGGGACAACGTCCTTGAACGAATCAAAGCCTTTCCATGCCGGTTCGACCGGAGCGACACCCGCGCGCGGAACATAAATCGAGGGCTCGGCGAGCGTCATGGCCGGAATATAGCGCGGGCAATTTGGAAAGATCACGTCCACTTTGACGCGGACGATCATTTGCGCGCCGATCGTCCTGGAAAGCAAAGCGTCTTCACGATCGATCGCTGCGCGGCCGTTGATTCGCAATCGCTTCGGGCTGCCATGCATGGCGATGAACAAAAGCCCGACATGCGGGTTGACCGCGAGGTTGCCGAGGCTCTTGAACATGCCATTGCCGTCGTAATCCGGAAAGGCAAGTTCGGACGGTCCGGTGACGCGAACGAAACCGGGGGTGCCGCCCTTGAATGAACAGTCCGGATGTCCGGATGCGTCCGCGGTCGCAATAAAGAAGTAGATGCAGCTTTCAACAAAGCTCTTGTCGTCGTCGCTGAATTCCGTGCGCGACAGTTTTTCCAGGCGATCGGCAAGGCGCCGGCTTTCGAACTCGTCCTGAAATGCGCGATTGCCTTCGTGGTAAAGCACGCCTGGCATGGCTAGCCTCCGTGGCCTGATCAAAAAGTGGCCGGATCAAAAAGCCTTTGGCAAGCTGTTGCAACGGCAGTGAGCAAATCGTCCCGCCGTCCGGGAAAAATATTGGCAACGGCATGGACGATAGCAGATGACAGGGGCCTCTGAAAGACGCGCGCCAGCTGAAGCATGCATCGAGTGGGATCATGCCCTACGCGGGCACGATCACCTTGCCGATCGGCCACAGCGCAATGCCCGCGAGTTTGACGTGGGCCCAGGCGAAGGGAATGCCGATGATGGTTACGGCCAGCGCGATCGCGGTGACAATATGCCCGAGCGCCAGCCACCAGCCCGCCAGCACCAGCCAGATCAGATTGCCGATCAGGCCCAGCGGCCCGGTCCCGATATCGGAGCGGCCGGTGAGACTGTCGCGGCGCACCGCCTTTTGACCGAAAGGAAGCAAGGTATAGGCGGCGATATTGAAGGCGGCCCTTGCCCACGGCAGACCAACAATGGTGATGGCCATGATGACGGCAGCGACTACCCAGGCGGCCGCCATCCACAGGCCGCCGAAGATAATCCAAAGTATGTTCAGCAATATCGATACAGGAGGCATGATTTCTTCGAAGCTGCCGTGACGCACGCTGGCGTTAGGTGATTTTGCCGATCCTATGACGTGAGACCGGATAATCAAACCGAATTGCGGTTAAATCAAAACCTGGACCTCGCCCTCGATTTCCACCGGCATCCCGAACGGTAGCTCGGCCATCCCCACCGCGCTGCGGGCATGGGCGCCGGCTTCCGGCCCCCAGAGCTCGAGGATAAGGTCAGAGAACCCGTTGATGACGGCGGGCTGCTGCACAAAGCCGGGCGCGGAGTTGACCATGCCGAAAACGCGCACCAATGCGAAATGCGGTCGAGATCGCCGAGCGCCCGTTTGAGATAGCCGAGCATGGACAGCGCCGTAAGCTTGGCGGCGATATAGCCCTGCTCGAGCGTCAGGTCGCGTCCGATCTTGCCGAGCGGCTGCGCCAGAGGCCCTTCGGGGCTCTGCGGTCCGTGCCCGGCGATGACGGCGCGGTTTCCGATCAGGCGCACGTTGACGAAGGGCAGGACGACACCGGGCGGCGGCGCGAACGCCGGTGGCAGGACGAGACCGAGAGCGTTGAGGCGGGCTTCGATTTTAGCCATGGGAGAACTCGTTCGCGTGGGAGGGATAGATCGGACGCGCCGTTTGCGGAAGGAGGCCCTCAAAACGTCTTGCGGCCTGTGCCTCGCAACCGACCCACCACGCCGGCCGGAAAGAAATAGACGCTGGCGATAAACAACAGTCCGAGCCAGAGCAGCCAGCGATCCGGATGCAAGAGTCCCGGCAGCAACGGCAGCCCGGCGTCGGCCGCGGCATTGGAGGCCGCCCCCATCAGCGCCTGCAGATAGTTTTGCGCGAGGGTGAAGATCGCAGCACCAATGATCGCACCGTAAATCGTCCCCATGCCGCCGATCACCACCATCAGCAAAATGTCCAGCATGATGGAAAAGCTCAGCGAGGTGTCGGGTCCGGCATAACGCAGCCATAGGGCGTTGAGCATCCCGGCGCTGGCGGCGACCAGGGCTGCAAGGCAGTTGGCATAGGTCAGATGGAACACAGTGCGGAAGCCGAGCGCCTCGGCGCGGAAGCGGTTCTCGCGGATCGCCTGCAGCACGCGGCCGAATGGCGAATTCACCACACGCAGCAGCGCCAGGATCATCGCAGCGGAAGTGATGAAAATCAGATAATAGGTCAGCACGCGGCCGTTGATTTCGAAGCCGAGCAGACTTTTCGAAATCAGCACGGTGCCCGGCCGCAACAATTCCGGCAGCTGAAAGCTGCGGCCGTCCTCGCCGCCGGTGAGCCATGAGAGTTGCGATGCCAGCACCAGAAAGGCGGAAGCCACCGCCAGCGTGATCATCGCAAAGAAGATCGCCTCGACCCGCAACGAAAAAAGTCCGATCGCCAGCGCCAGCAGCATCGCCAGCGGCAGGCCGGTCACGACGCCGGTTGCCACCGCCGCCCAGTTCGGCCCCATGGAATAAAGCGCGATCGCGATCGAATAACTGCCGATGCCATAAAACATGGTGTGCGCGAACGACACCGAACCGGTGTAGCCGAGCAACAAGTCGTAGGACGCCACCAGGGCTGCGAAGATGCAGATCTTGGTGGCGACGTTCATCGCCTTGGCGCCGGGAAACACCAGGGGCGTCAGCGCGAGCGCCGCGATGATGACGATGAGCACGATAGAGAGCGCGCGGCTGCGCGGCGGATCGCCTGACAGGATCATCATCGGCTGGTCACCGCATACAGCCCGCGCGGGCGCCACATCAGGATCGCGACCATCAGCAGGATGTTGGAGACCAGCGCCAGTTTTGGCACCAGAAAGCCGCCGTAGTTCGCTACCATCGCGACCAGCAGCGCGCCGATGAAACAGCCGCCGATCGAGCCGAGGCCGCCGATGATCACGACGATGAACACCAGCACGGTGAGATCGTTGCCCATCGAGGCGTGGACCTGCTCGCGATACAGCGCCCACATCACCCCGCCAAGGCCGGCAAGGCCGGAGCCCACCATGAACACCCCGAGGAACAGCCGCCGGATGCGGTACCCCAGCGCTTCCACCATCTCGCGGTTTTCCACGCCGGCGCGGATCAACAGGCCGATCTTGGTCCGGTTCAGCACCAGCTGGATGCCTGCGAAAACAACCAGCCCGACCAGCATCGCCAGCAGGCGGTATTTGGCGATTGCGACGTCGCCGATGATGAAGGAGCCGCGCAGCGAGGTCGGCAGCGGCAGCGGAATGATCTGCGGCCCCCACAACGCATACAGCGCCTGTTCTGCGACGATCAATCCGCCGGTTGTCATCAGGATCTGCTTGAGGTGCTGGCCGTAGACCGGCAGGATCAGCACGCGCTCGACGACCAGTCCGAGCGCGCCGGAGACCGCCATCGACAGGACAGCAGCCGGCGCCAGCACCGCCAGATTTGTCAACAGCGAGTCGGCCTGCACGTAAGGCGCCAGCGGCAACAGCACCAGGGTTGCGACATAGGCGCCGACCGCAATGAAGGCGCCGTGGCCGAAATTGAGCACGTCCATCAGGCCGAACACCAGCGTCAGCCCGGAAGCCATGATGAAGATCATCATGCCCATGGCAAGACTCGCCACCGTCAGCGTTGCCCAGGAACTTCCCGATCCGATCAACGGCAGCATGGCGAGCGCGAGGATCGCCGGCAGCAGCACCGGCAGCAGGTCCCGCTTCGGTTTCGGCAGCGCGGCTGTTGCAGCAAGGTCGGTCACTGATGCGTCTCCAGACTTAAGCCCAGCATTCGCTCCTGCAGTGCGGTGTCCGAAGCCAGCGCCGCCATCTCGCCGCGATGGACGATCTTGCCGTTGTCCATCACCAGAACCTTGTCGCCGAGTTCGCGCGCGGCATGGAAATTCTGTTCGACCATCAGGATGGTGGCGCCGCGGCGCTTGATCTCGGCCAGGCATTCGATCAGCGCCACCACGATCGCCGGCGCCAGACCCTTGGTCGGCTCGTCGATCAAGAGCAGCTTGCGCGGCTCGACGATGGCGCGCGCAATCGACAGCATCTGCTTCTGCCCGCCGGACAATAGCCCGGCGCGCGACAGCCAGAACCGCTTGAGCGCCGGGAAAAAACCGAAGATCCAGTCGAGCCTGGTATCGTCGAGCGGCCCATCCCGCGCCGCCAGCACGAGGTTTTCCTTCACCGTCAGATCCGAGAACACCGCCATGCTCTCCGGCACATAACCGACGCCGAGCCGCGCGATATCCGGCGTGGCGCTGTTCTCGATGCGCTGGCCGTCGAGCGAGATCTGGCCCGCGGAGGCCTGCCACAGGCCCATGATGGTTCGCAGCGTCGAGGTTTT
>Ga0068853_100002049_pt1 | contig 14934 bp, 11 predicted proteins | sample KBSCornC32_FD_65655 | JGI IMG/M metagenome (GOLD analysis project Ga0068853, IMG submission 65655) | Corn rhizosphere microbial communities from Kellogg Biological Station, Michigan, USA - KBS Corn C3-2 | ecosystem: Host-associated > Plants > Roots > Rhizosphere > Soil ...
CGCGATAGGAAAGGAGTGGAAAGGCATCATCGACAAGCAGGCCTATCCGGGTGTGACCTCGGCGGTCCCGCAGGAGGCCTATGGGATCAACCTGCTCAACTTCACGCTGAAGAGGAAGAGCTGACGGTGAAGGAGACGCGCGATGTCTGACGTGGGCAAGGCCTTCAAGGCGGCGTTCGGGCGGCCCGAGCCCGAGACCCCGAGCGGCGTGACCTTCACGTCGTCGTTCTTCCGCGACAGGTGGAAGAGGTTGCACCGCGAGGTGCGCTCGGGCTGGTTCGAGGATCGCTTCCTCTACCTGTTCGGCGAGGGTCTCGGGCGCCTCGAGGCGTGCCTGGCGGCCTGGTCGTTCCTGGTCCCGCCCAACGGCGACCGCCAGGTGCTGGGGTACAACGCGCACGGCTCGTTGCTGGTCCTGCACGACGCGAACACGCCCGAGGCGTCGGTGCACGTCCTCGATCCCTTCCGGGTCGCCTACTGGACCAACCCGAACCTGGCGTTCGTGAACCTGATCGGCCACTGGCTTCCCGAGGATCAGCTCCCCCACTTCCGGGAACGCGCCGTCTACGACGCCTGGCGCGCGAAGTCGGGTGGACCGCTCGATGAGGGCGAGATCCTGGCGCCGCGGCGGCCCGAGGGGCTCGGCGGGGCGTTCGCGCTCGACAACTTCCAGGAGGAGGAGATCGTGTCGTTCTACGAGACGACGGCGCCGATCTACGCCCGGGCGTTCGAGCAGATGGGCCGCCCGCGTCCAGGTGCCGGGCCCCCGGCGCCCGCTACGCGTCCACCGCCCGCCCCCCGCCAGCGGCCGGCGCGCGGCCGGAAGGGACGGTCGTGAGCCGCGCCGTTCACTACCAGCGCGGGGTCCCGTTCTCGCTCACGGCCGAGGGGGCGTGTTACCCGGCGCCGTGGCCGTCCTCGCCCAGACCGCCGAAGCGACCGGCGCCGGCGGCGCCATCCAGCGCGCGAGCCCGCGCACCGAACGATTCGCCGCCGGCCCCGCGAGCCACGGCCGCCGTGGCGCCGGCCGACGACCTGGCCGTGCTCCGTGCGGAGGCTCAGGCAGGACGAGGCGAGGCGCTTCACCTCCTCGGCCTGGCGCACTTCCTCGGGCAAGGAACCCCGCGCGATCCCGTCGAGGCCCGCCGCCTGCAGCGCGAGGCCGCGCGGCGAGGCGTCGTCGACGCGCAGTTCGAGCTCTCGCTGCTGCTGGCGCTCGGGCTGGGCGGCGCCGTCGACGCTCGCGGCGCGCGTCGCTGGGAGGAGAAAGCGGCCGAGGCCGGTCACCCGCGCGCCTGCCTGAACCGCGGCGCGCGCCTGGCCCGCGCCCGGCGGCCGCAACTGGCCGAGGCGGTGCGGTGGTACGCCCGCGCCGCCGACGGGGGAAACGCCGAGGCCGCCGCCCGGCTCTGCCGGATGTCGCTGCTCGGTCAAGGGTTGCCGCGCGACGAGAGAACCGCGCGCCGATGGTACCAGCGGGCGATCGAGCTCGGGTACGACTGGTCGGCCACCACGCGCGCCTGAGGAACCGCGACGCATGATCCGAGCCCGCCTCCCGCAGCCCGCCGCCCAGCGCACCGAGGAGCCGGCGCGCCCGAAGGTCCGCTCGTCCAGCGTGGCGCGAAGCCCGCGTTCGGCGCGCGACCCGCGGTTCATGCGGACGGTCGACCGCCTGCAGCGGACGGCGGCGCGGCGGCTCCCCGCGCGCGGGCTCGAGGCCCCACCCCCGGCGGTGGATCGACGGGTGGATCGCCAGGCGCATCGATCGCCGGCGCTCGATCATCGCTTCAGCGCGGTCCTCGACGTCCAGCGCATGCCCCAAGGGGCCGTGCCCGTGTCCTCGCCCCACGATCCCGCCGAGCGAGAGGCGACGGCGGTCGCGCAGCAGGTCGTCACCATGCCCGAGCCGGCGCCGGACCCGGACGCCCAGCGCGAGGTCGAACAGGCGCGCCAGACCGACGCCGCCTGGGCGCCCGCCCAGGGGCGCGGCCGCCCGCCGGGGCCGCCGGCGCGCCTGCCCCTCGCCGTCCCGCTGGCCGGGGCGCATGGCCCGGGCCTCGGCTACGCCTCGCGGGCCGTCATGGCCGAGATCGCCGCCGCCGGCCCCGACGGACGTCCCCTTCCCACCAGCGTCCGGCGCTTCATGGAGCCGCGCTTCCGCGCCGACTTCGGCGGCGTGCGCGTCCACACCGGCGAGCAGGCCGCGCGCCTCAGCCGCCAGCTCAGCGCGCACGCCTTCACCGTCGGCGGGCAGGTCTTCTTCGGTCGCGATCGCTTCCAGCCGGAGAGCCACGCCGGCCGCGCGCTGATCGCCCACGAGCTGACCCACACCATCCAGCAAGGGGCCGCCGTGCAGCAGGCGCCCGTCATCGAGCGCGCCGCCCTGCCCGACGTGTCCTCGACCGCGCAGCCGCACGTGCAGCGCCTGGGCCTCGACACCGTGCTCGACAAGCTGGCGGACCTGGCGAACGGAATCCCCGGCTTCCGGATGTTCACGATCGTCCTGGGCGTCAACCCCATCAACGGCTCCACCGTCGACCGCAGCGCCGCCAACATCCTGCGCGCCATCGTCGAGTTCCTGCCCGGCGGCGGGCTGATCACGCAGGCCCTCGACAAGTACGGCGTGTTCGACAAGGTGGGCGGCTGGATCGAAGGCCAGCTCGCCTCGCTCGGCCTGTCGGGCGAGGCGCTCAAGGACGCGCTCATGCGGTTCCTCCGCTCGCTGGGGGTGACCGATCTCCTCGATCCGGGCGGCGTGTGGGAGCGCGCCAAGGCGATCTTCACGACGCCCATCGAGCGCATCATCTCCTTCGTCAAGAGCCTGGCCGGACAGGTCCTGAAGTTCATCAAGGACGCCATCCTCCGGCCGCTGGCCGAGCTGGCCGCGCAGACGCCCGCCTGGGACCTGCTCATCGCCGTTCTGGGCCGCAACCCCATCACGGGCGATCCGGTGCCCCGCACCGCCGAGACGATGATCGGCGGGTTCATGAAGTTGATCGGCCAGGAGGAGATCTGGGCGAACATCAAGAAGGGCAACGCCGTCGCGCGCGCCTGGGCCTGGTTCCAGGGCGCGCTGTCCGGCCTGATGGGGTTCGTCCAGGAGCTCCCCGGGCTGTTCCTGCAGGCGCTCCAGTCGCTGGAGATCGCCGACATCATCGTGCTGCCGCTGGCCTTCGTGAAGGTGGGGCGGGTGTTCAGTGGCTTCTTCCAGCGCTTCGTCTCCTGGGCGGGCGACACGATCTGGGATCTCCTCGAGATCGTCTTCTCCGTCGTGGCGCCCGCCGTGATCGGGTACGTCAAGAAGGCCGCCTCCGCCTTCAAGACCATCCTCAAGAACCCGATCGGGTTCGTGAAGAACCTGATCGCGGCCGGGAAGCTGGGGCTCAGTCAGTTCGTCCGCAACTTCGTCACCCACCTCAAGGCGGCGCTCATCGGGTGGCTCACCGGCTCGCTGGCGGGCGCGGGGCTCTACATCCCGCAGGCGCTCTCGCTGCCGGAGATCGGCCGCTTCGTCCTCAGCCTGCTGGGGATCACGTGGGAGAAGATCCGCGGCAAGCTGGTCAAGTACCTGGGCGAGCCGGCCGTGAAGGCGCTGGAGACCGGGTTCGACATCCTGGTCACGCTCGTGAAGAAGGGGCCCGCGGCGGCGTGGGAGCTGATCAAGCAGCGGCTCACCGATCTGAAGGACATGGTGATCCAGGCGATCATCGGGTTCGTCAAGGACAAGATCGTCACCGCCGCGGTCACCAAGCTGCTGTCGATGCTGTCTCCGGTGGGCGCCTTCATCCAGGCGATCATCGGCATCTACAACACGGTGATGTTCTTCGTGGAGCGGATGCGGCAGATCGCCGCCGTCGCCGCCGCCGTCATCGACTCGATCTCCGCCATCGCGAACGGCGTGATCGCAGCGGCCGCCAGCAAGGTCGAGAAGACGCTGGCCGGCCTGCTGACGCTCGCCATCAGCTTCCTGGCGCGCATCGCCGGCCTCGGCAAGGTGAGCGACGCGGTGGTCAACTTCCTGAAGATGGTCCAGGGGCGCGTCGACGGCGCCATCGACGCCGGCGTGAAGTTCCTGGTCGACAAGGGCAAGGCGTTCCTGAAAACGATGTTCGGGAGCGGAACGCCCGGCAAGGACAAGCCGAAGGATCCGCGCTTCCGCGAGAAGGCGAAGGCCGACGTGGCCAGCCGGATCAAGGGGAAGCTGGCCCTGTCCCAGGTGCAGGGGATCATCACCACGATCTACGCCAAGTACCAGAACGACGGCCTGAAGGGGATCATCGTCAAGCGCGAGGGCAAGTCGAACCAGTACGAGGCCGACATCATCGCCTCCAAGATCAAGGCGTCGAACGCCGAGGCCGAGTTCGAGATCAACGTGAGCGACCTGGACCTGGCCTGGCCGCGGACCATCGCCACGGCGGTGCTGGCGGCCGGATCCAAGCGGACGTCCTTCGGGCCTCACCGCAACGACGGCACCCACCACGCCGAGGAGAATCTGATCCCGGATCTGAAGAACAACTGGTCGGCGGTGGCGAAGCCCAAGGCCAGCGGCGTCACCAACCAGCTGACCGTCAGCATCACCCGCAGCCCTTGCGGCAACGCCCCCAAGGCCCACGATTGCGCCAAGCAACTGGCCGATTTCCTGGCCGGCCGGCGCCAGAATTACCTGGTCGAGATGAATCTGCGGGTGGCCAGCATCTACGGGGGCAAGACCCGCAAGGCGTCCCGCGAGGCGATCCAGATGCTGGCCAAGCGGGGCGTGACGTTCACCGCTTGGGACATCGTAAAAGAGCTGGGCGACGACACCGGTGACGTCCCGGCCGACACGATCACGAAGCTGCAGAGCCGGATCGACACCGCGAAGCAAGCCCTGCCCGAGATCGTCAAGGCAGGCTCCGACAGTTGAAACGAGGGAGAAGAACGAACCATGCGAAAGAGTGAGATGAAGCCGGCCCAGCTCCGCGAGCGCGCGCGCTTCGTCGAGGCGTTGCAGGCGAAGGGCTGGAAGCCCCTGCCCAACTTCACGGGACACTTCGACGACGGTCTGTGGGCCGAGCCCGAGGCGGCGTTCGAGTACGACAACGGACAGATCACCCTGCGGTGCGACCGCTACTTCGCCGATCCGAGGGTCATCCTGCACCTCGACTCGAACGACGGGAAAACGCTGGGCCTGGTGTTCAAATGCCCCGACATCGAGCCGCTGCTGGCGGCCATCGTGGGACTTCAGGACTCCATCACCCCTCAGAACATCAAGCAGAAGAGCGCGGAGCTGTACACCGCCTGCTCCGAGATGTTCAAGATCGGCGGCGACGGCGACAAGCTGATCCGGGTCAAGGGGCCCACCCCGCGGAGAGGTTGACCATGATGCCCTCGGCCCACGCGCTCCACCTCCTGGTCGGCCTCTATCGCGAGCGCGCCCCGGCGCGATGGGCCGAGCTGGTCGACTGCCTGGGCCGGAACCTGGAGAACGAGCGGATCGGCGCCGTTCACGTCTTCCTCGAGGACGACCTCGATCCCGCGTCCCACCCTGCCCTCGCGCACCCGAAGGCGCGCCTCGTCCGCCACGGAAGGCGGGTCACGTTCGCCGACCTCTTCGGCTACGCGCGGAGCGAGCTGCGCGGGCGGCGGGTGATCGTCGCCAACAACGACATCTTCTTCGATCACACCCTGGCTCGCCTCGACGACGATGTGCTCGAGGGCAAGCTGCTCTGCCTGTCGCGCTGGGACGTGCAGAAGGACGGGAGCGCTCGCTACTTCGAGCACCCGTGGAGCCAGGACGCCTGGATCTTCCAGGCGCCGGTGCCCGATTTCCCCGCCGACTGGCACCTGGGCCTTCCCGGCTGTGAGAACCGCCTCGCCCACGAGGCCGCGCAGGCGGGGCTCGCGCTGTCCAACCCGTCCCGCTCCCTGCGCGCCCATCACCTTCACCTGAGCCAGGTGCGCCACTACGTCGAGCGCCAGCGGCTGCCCGGGCCCGGGCGCGGCGTCGATCCGGGGTGGCTGGGCGCCCCGTGGCTGTGGCCCATCGTGACCTGCATGGGCCGCCTGGAGGACGTGAAGGCCTGCTTCGGCTCGCTCATGGAGCAGCCTCGGTCCACGCCGCTGCTCGTCGACTACGCCTGTCCGGACGGCGCGGCCGCGTGGGTGCGCGGCGCTCACCCGCGGGCCGCCGTCGCGGCGGTGGCGGACCGGCACGCCTTCAACCAGGCCGAGGCGCGCAACCTCGGCGCGGCCGCCGCCGACGGGGACGCGGTGCTGTGCTTTCTGGACGCGGACGTGACCGTGGCGCCGCGCTTCGCGGACGAGGTGCTGGGCCGGCACCAGCCGGGGCGCTTTCTGGTCCCCGACGCCGCGGGCCCCGGCCTCGACTCCGCGCTGGTGTGCAGCCGCGCGGCCTTCGATCAGGTGGGCGGGTACGATCGCAACCTGCACGCCCCCGCGGCGGCGAGCGCCGATCTTCGTGCGACGCTCCGCCGAGCGGGCCTGACGGAGGGGACGTTGCCGGCGGCCTTGTTCACCCACCGCGGACACCACCCGCCCGAGGTGAGCACCCGCTTCGCGCCCCTGCCGCAGCCGGGCCTGGCCGACGAGGTCGACGCCGCTTATCGCCGGGTGAAGGACCTCATCGCGCGCGAGGCCGGCGACGGCGTCGCGCGCGAGGCGCTGAGCACGATCCGTCGCGCCATCACGCACCGGCGGATCGCCGAGAAGGGCCTCGTCCCCCAGGCGCCGTGCGCGGCGATCACCTTCCGGGAGTCGATGGGCTACACGATCGCCCGCCTGCAGCTCGGCGTCTCGTCGCACAACAACGATTCGCGCCCGCTCTCGAGCATCCCGCCCCCGCTGATGGGGTGGCCGTTCACCCAGGTCGTCGCGTCCCGCGTCTCGCCCATCGCGGTCCGGTTCCGCACTCCGGGCAAGATCTACGTGCTGGTCGGCACCGACTGGTCCGGCCACGGCCCGGCGACCCGCTGGCTGCGCGAGCACGGATACCGCGAGCCGCTGCCCCACCTGGGCACCCGGCGCGGCACGGAGTTCGAGGCCTGGTCGCTGGTCGGCGAGGCGGGCGACTCCGTCGAGCTGCCCACCCAGGTGATGCTGGTGGCGCGCGAGCTGGTGGCGGCGTGAGACGCCCCGCGCACGACGACGGCGCCGGGACGATGGGCCCGCGCGCGGGGGTTGCCCTGAAGGTCGCGATTGGAATTCACGTTCACGATCAGCCGGAGCGGCTGGCGGCGACGCTGTCGAGCCTGCGCGTGCATGGCCCGCTCGGGGCCGACGTCCTGCTGCTGCCCGACGGGCCGAACGACACGACGCGCGCGGCCCTGGAAGCTCCCCCCTTCGATGGTGTCGCACGCCTCGGCACCCTCGAGGCTCACGGAACCGCGGCGTGCTGGAACCGGCTGGTGGCCGCCACCGATGCGGACATCCTGATCCTGCTCGAGAACGGCGCGCTGGTGGGACCGTCGGCCCTCGCGCTCTTGATCGACGCGCTCCGGGACCCGCGCCGCGGCCTGGCCGGCCCTTCGACGAACGCGGTCTGGAACGAGCAGGGAGCCTTCCCGCGCCTGGGGGGCGCGGCCGACGCGGACGCGGTCGCGGCCACCGCCGCGGCCGCGCGACGGCGCTTCGGCGACGCGGTTCGCCCGCTGGCGCCGCTGCACAGCCTGGCGGACTTTTGCTACGCCGCGCGCCGTGACGTGATCGAACGGGTGGGCGCGGCCGACGAAGGCTACGGCCTCGGCCCCTGCTGGGAGATGGACTACAACATCCGCGCCGCGCGGGCCGGCTTCCCCGGGGTCTGGGTCTGCGCCGCCTACGTCCACAGGTCGGCGATCGATCTCCGCCGGCAGGCCGAGGAGTCCCGTCGCTTCGAGGCGAGCCGCCACCGCTACCAGGACAAGTTCTGCGCGCGCCGCCTGCGGCGGACCGCGACCGGGTACGAGCCGCATTGCAAGGGGGACGCGTGCGCCGACTTCGCGCCGCCGGAGCTGATCGCGATCCACGCGCCCCTGTCGCCCGCGACGCGAGCGCGGGCCTCGAGCGGCCCGGGCCCGGCTCGCGAAGGCGCCCCTCCCCCCGGCCCGATCGAGGTCGCCTCGCCGTCGCCGCCGTCCTCGGCGCCGCCGGTGATCACGGACGGCTGCGAACGCCCCGCCGTCAGCTGCATCATGCCGACGCGTGATCGCGCGTCCTGGGTGCCGCTCGCCGTCCGCTGCTTCTTGACCCAGGACTTCACCGACGCCGAGCTCGTGATCCTCGACGACGGCGAGGCCCCGATCCGGGACGCCATCCCCGATCATCCGCGCATTCGGTATCACCGCGCCGACCGGCGCAGCACGATCGGCGCCAAGCGAAACGAGGCCTGTCGCCTGGCGCGCGGGGCGCTCATCGCGCACTGGGATGACGACGACTGGTACGCCCCCTGCCGCCTGCGCCGCCAGGTGGAGGCGCTGGGCGCCAGTCGGGCCGACGTCTGCGGCACCAGCACGACGTACTTCTACGAGCCCGCCGCCGACCGTGGGTGGCGCTACGCCTACGCGGCGCGCGCCCCGGCCCGCATGCTGGTCGGCACCTCGCTCATGTACCGCCGGCGCGCCTGGGAGCGGACGCCGTTCCCCGACATCCAGGTGGGTGAGGACGCGCGCTTCGTGCGCGCGTCCTCGGGCCCGATCGTCGATCTCGCCGAGCCGACCCTGGCCATCGCGACGATTCACGAGGGCAACACCAGCCCGCGCGCGACGGGCGCGCCATTCTGGACGCCCGTGCCCGCGGCCGAGGTTCACCGGCTGCTGGGGCAGGATCTGCCGCTCTACCGGCAGCTCGCGCGCCCCCTCGTCTCGTGCATCATGCCGACGGCGGACCGGCGGCGCTTCGTCCCGCTCAGCCTGCGTCGCTACCTGGAGCAGGACTGGCCCAATCGCGAGCTCATCGTCGTCGACGATGGCCAGGACTCCGTCGAGGATCTCGTCCGCGCCGTCCCCGGGACGCGCTACCTGCGGCTCCCGCGCCGCACCAGCATCGGCGCCAAGCGGAACCTGGCGTGCGCGGAGGCGAGCGGAGAGATCATCGCGCACTGGGACGACGACGACTGGTACGGACCGGGACGCCTCAGCTGGCAAGTGGCGCCCCTCCTGGCGGACCAGGCCGATCTGACCGGGCTGATCAACCGGTTCGTCCTGCGGCTGCCGGCCGGCGATTTCTGGAGCACCCGCGACGCGCTCCACCGCCGGATGTTCGTCGCGGATCTGCACGGCGGCACGATCATGTTCCGGCGCACGCTGTTCACGTCGGGCGGCCTCCGCTATCCCGCGGTGAACCTGGCCGAGGACGCCGCCCTGATCCGCGAAGCGATGCGCCGCGGGTGTCGGGTGCAGCGCCTCGACAACCCCGGCCTGTTCGTCTACGTCAGGCACGGCCGCAACGCCTGGCAATTCGACGTCGGGCGATTCATCGACCCGAGCGGCTGGCACGAGGTGGGCGGACCTCCCCTGCTCTCGAGGGCCACGCTCGACGCCTACCGCGCGGCGGCCACGGCCGCCTGACGGTCCCGGGACTCCCGGCGCACGCCTCGCCCCCGCGGGCGACCGCCGCTAAAGCAAAGACTCGAGCAGCGCCTTCTGCGCGTGCAGGCGGTTCTCGGCTTGTTGCCAGACGAAGCTGGCCGCGCCTTCGATGACCTCGTCGGTGATCTCTTCGCCCCGGTGGGCGGGCAGGCAGTGCAGGACCGTGGCCTTCGGATCGGCCGCCGCCAGCAGCCGCGCGTCCAGGCAATACGAGGCGAACACCTTCTTGCGTTCGGCGGCCTCGGCCTCCTGCCCCATCGACGCGAACACGTCGGTGGACAGCACGTGGCGGCCGCGCACCGCCTCGACCGGATCCGGCGACACCATGATCTTGCCCCGCCCCTTCGCCCGCGCGCGCGCCAGCACGCCCTCGTCCGGCAGATAGCCGGCCGGGCACGCCAGCGCCAGATCCAGGCCCAGGATGCCGGCCGCCTCGATCCACGAGTTGGCCATGTTGTTGCCGTCGCCGATCCACGCGTAGCGCACCGACCGCAACGTCTCGCCCACGTCCGGCGACGCGCTGCCGTAGCGCTGCAGGACCGCCTGCAGGTCCGCGAGCAGCTGGCACGGGTGCAGCAAATCCGTGAGCCCGTTGATGACCGGCACCCGCGCGAAGCGCGCCATCTCCTCGGCGCGGTCCTGCCCGAAGGTCCGGATCATGATCGCGTCGCAGTACCCGGACAGCACGCGCGCCGTGTCGCGGATCGGCTCGCCCCGCCCTAGCTGCGAGCCCACCGTGTCCAGCGCCAGCGCGTGCCCGCCCAGGTCGAACATTCCGACCTCGAAGCTGGCGCGCGTGCGCGTCGACGCCTTCTCGAAGACCATCCCCAGCACGCGCCCCGGCCGCGTGGCGTGGGGCTGCTTCAACCGGCGCAGCAGGCGGAACTCCTCGGCCCGCCGGAGCAGGGTCTCGATCCCACCCTCCGGCAGATCGCCGAGCTTCAAGAAATGTCGCGGCTCAGACATCGCCCAGCGCCCGATCCAGGATCTCGATCGCCTCGTCGATCTCTGCCTTGCCGACGGTCAGCGCCGGCACCAGCCGCACGACGTTGCCGCCCACCGCCGAGAGGAGAAGCCCGTACTCGCGGGCCTTGTTCACCAGCGGCGCCGCGTCTCCGTCCAGCACCAGCCCCTGCAGCAGCCCACGCCCGCGCGCGCCGCGCGTCCGGGGGCGCCGCCGCTCCGCCAGCCGCGTCAGCGAGTTCGCGAGGTAGGCGCCCGCCTCGCGGCAGCGCTCGAGCAAGCCCAGGCGATCGATCGCCTCCTGGATGTACAGCGCCGCCGCCGTGGCGAACGGGTTGCCTCCGAACGTCGAGGCGTGGGTCCCCGGCTCGAAGCCCTTCGCCACCTCGCCCGTCGCCAGGATGGCGCCGATGGGGACCCCGCCCCCCAGCCCCTTGGCCAGCGAGATGATGTCCGGAAGCACGCGCTCCTTCTCGAACGCGTAGAAGGTGCCGGTCCGTCCGACGCCGGTCTGCACCTCGTCGAAGATCAGGACCGTCCCCGTCTCGTTGCAGACCCGCCGCACCTCTTGCAAGTACCCGGGCGGGGGCAGGTGAATGCCGCCCTCGGCCTGGACCGGCTCGACGATCACGGCGCAGGTCTCGGCGGTGATGCCCTTCCGCGCCGCCTCGACGTCCCCGAAGGGCAAGAACTTCACGGGCCCGAACAGCGGGCCGAAGCCCTCGCGGTACTTCGCCTGCCCGGTGACCGACAGCGAGCCGACCGTCCGTCCGTGAAAGCTGTTCTCGAAGGCCACGATCTCGAGGCGCTTGGGGCGGCCCGACGTCGTCACCTGGAACCGGCGCGCCAGCTTCAGCGCCGCCTCGTTCGCCTCGGTCCCCGAATTACAGAAGAAGGCCCGCCCGCCGGGGAACCCGCGCGCCACCAGCGCCTCGGCCAGGCGCACCTGGTTCTCGACGTAGTAGAGGTTCGACGTGTGGACCAGGCGGCGCGCCTGATTCGCGATCGCGGTGGCCAGGCCCTCGTCCGCGTGCCCGAGCACGCAGACGGCCACGCCCGCGGTCATGTCCAGGTAACGCCGCCCCTCGGTGTCCCAAAGCTGGCAGCCCTGGCCGCGGCTCATGGCGATTGGCGCTTGCCGGTAGTTGCTGAGGAGCACCCGCTGCGCGGCGGCGACGAGAGAGGCGACGTCAGACATGAGGCGCAGACTCTATCAAAATTCGGGCGCGGCGCCCGGCGAGAGGAGCGCTGGCCTCTCGACCGGCGCTCTCACTCGGCCGGCTCGGCTTCGGGCTGCTCCTCGTCGGTCCGGCGCTTCTTCTTCTTGCTCTTCTTCGCGCTCGCGTTGTCGTCGCCTCCGCCTTCGCTCGCGCCGCCCTCCTCGCGGCCCGCGCCGAAGGTCACCTTCTGGCGCGGGTCACAGGCGCCCTTCGTGAAGCCCTTCGACGAGAACGTCGTCGACGTCGAGCCGCTCCACTTCTTGCTCTCGATCTCGAGCTCGAGCTCGTGCTTGTTCCCCTTCTTGCCGGACTTCACCAGGGAGCAATACGAGAAGACGTAGTCCTCGCTCCGCTTGGACTCGATGCGATCGCCGGCCTGATTGAACGGCTTGCCCAGATCGCGGAACTTCTCCACGAAGAACGCGTCGGGGCGGCCGAGGCGCGTCAGCTCCTCTCGGTTGATGGCGTCACCCAGACCCAGCACGTAGACGTCAGCGGGCGACGACTGCAAGCGGGTGTTCGCCTCGTCGAGCGAGTGCTTGCCGGCCTTGTCGCGCCGGTCGGTCACGAACACCAGCGTGCTCGTGTGCTCCGCCGCGGTCGAGGCCTTGGCGGCGGCGTCCAGCTCGTCCAGCGCCGCGATGTACGCGCCATAGATGTCGACCGTCCGGTTGTGAGGCCGGAACTTGCGCATCCCGGAGAGCCCGGGCTTCAGCTCGGTGGCGTCGAACGCGATGAACGGCTTCAGGCCGTCGCCGTCGAACGCGAACAGCGCCAGGTGTGAGTCCAGGCCGGCGCGCTCGCTGAAGCTCGCCACCACATCGTGGAACGTGGACAGGTACTCGGAGTCGACGAGCGGACCGCTGAGGTCGACCACCAGCATCACGTACCGATCGACCACCAGGCTCGACGGGAGCAGCGCCCGCCGCAGCTTCTTGGCGGGGATCGCCTTGCCGTCCTCCTCGACGACGAAGTCGCTGGCCAGCAGCGTGGCCGTGGCTCCTTCGGGCTGCGTCACCTTCAAGTGCACGGCGACGTTGGAGGGAGCCTGAGTGGACACCGCGACGGCCTTGATCGCCAGGCTGGTCGTGCTGCCGCAGCCTCCCGCGACGGCGAGAGCGCCGGCCAAGGTGGCCAGCCTGGCCACCGCTCCGCGCCGGCCGCTTCCCCTCGCGCCCCGGCTCCGTTCGACCTCGTTGACCTCGGATTTTGCGCGTTGTGCTCGCAAGGTGCCGCATCATAACCACGACGCGCCAACCGGCGAACGGAATTCTCGTTATAAGCGTTACACCAATCCACCTCGCAAGGTTGGAAGGTTGGACCGTGTCAGAGGCGCAGCGTCCCCGCCCTGCATCCGCCGTCGACCCCGTCGCGTGGGCCCGTGCAAGGAAGGCGCAGGCCCCGTGGCCATGTCGGTTGGGCGGCCCTTCCGCTGCGGCGTGAGCGGCCGTCGTCGGCAAAATGTTGATGATCCCCCCGCGCCGTCGCCTCCAATGCGGGGCGGCAGCTTGCGCCAGACGAAAGGGCGCGCTTGCAGGTTCAGCGCCATCATGTCGCGCCAGATCTCCCCGTCGATCCTCCCACCACCCCCGGCGCTTCGCCGGCTGGCCGGCCCCACGCTTGCCCGTCGGCCCCCCTGCGATAAGGTTGCCGCCATGGCCCGTCGACACTATGGGGTTCTTGAAATCGAGGCGCTGATCCCGGAGCTGGAGTCCACCTTCGGCCGCATCCTGCAGCTGCGGGTCGGGATGCGCACCTTCGAGAAGAAGCTGGAAGCGGCCGGTGTCGACATCGAGCTCGGCGAGAGCGCTGCCGACGCCAGCGCCGAGAGCCCCGAGGCCGACGCCGGCGCCGAGCCGAGCGACGTCAAGACCGCCCGCGCGATGTTCCGGGGCTACTACGAGGCCCTCTCCGACAGCCTCGAGCGCATCCGCACCCTGGGCGGCGACGTGAAAGATCTGGACCTTGGGCTGGTCGACTTCCCGGGCCGCCGCGCGGGCCAGGACATCCTGCTGTGCTGGCGCCTCGGCGAGAAGCGAATCCAGTTCTGGCACACGCCCGACGAGGGGTTCGCGGGGCGTCGCCCCATCGATCCCGAGATGATGGCGGCGTCTTCGCGGTTGGATTGACGTGGCCGCCTCCATCGACGACGGGACGCCAGAGGGGGCCGGCGGCGGGGTCCCGCGCGGCGGCCCGGCCGCGCCCGCTGCGGGCGATACCGCCCTGGCGGACGCCACCGCGGCCTTCCTGCGGGCCTGCGGGCTCGACCCCTCGCGTGATCCGGATCTGCGCGAGACCCCGGCCCGCGTGGCGCGACTCTGGCGCTCCGAGTTCCTGGCCGGCTACGCCATGTCCCCCGCCGAGATCCTCGGCGATCCCGTCCTGGGCGAGGCGGATCCGGACGTGGTCGTCGTGGGGGGATTACGTTTCCACGCCATGTGCCCTCACCACCTGGTCCCTTTCCTCGGGATCGCCCACGTCGCGTACATCCCCGACGGCAAGCTGGTCGGCTTCGGCCGGCTCGCGGATCTGGTCGACTGCTTCACCAAACGGCTCACGCTGCAAGAGCGCGCCACCCACCAGATCGCCGAGGCCCTGTGCAAGAACCTGGGCGCCAAGGGGGCTGGCTGCGTGATCGAGGCGCAGCAACTTTGTCTGGCCTTGCCCGGCGACAAGCACCACGCCTCGGGCGTCGTCACCAGCTCCTTCGTCGGCGAGATGCGCGAGCGGCCCGATCTGAAGGCCCGCCTGATGGAGGCGGCCAACCTGGGAGGTCGCGCGCGATGAAGCTGGACGGCCGCCTCGCGGTCGTGACGGGCGCGTCCCGCGGCATCGGCCGCGCCATCGCGGCCCTGTTCGAGAGCGAGGGAGCGCGCGTGGCCGGCTGTGCCCGGCACCCCGCGCCCGGCGTCGAGGTGTGCGACGTGAGCCAGGCCGAGGACGTGGCGCGCTTCGCCGCGTCGGTGAAGGCCCGCTTCGGCGTCCCCGACATCCTCGTCAACAACGCCGGCCTCGTGGTGCGCGCCGGGCTCGAAGCGCTGGCCGAGGCCGACTGGGACGCGGTGGTCGGCTCGAACCTGAAGGGAACCTTCCTGATCACGCGCGCGTTCCTGGGCGACATGCGGGCGGCGCGGCGGCAGGGACGCATCGTGAACGTGGCGTCCATCTCGGGGCGGCTCGGCACACCG
>Ga0068853_100002050_pt1 | contig 14933 bp, 13 predicted proteins | sample KBSCornC32_FD_65655 | JGI IMG/M metagenome (GOLD analysis project Ga0068853, IMG submission 65655) | Corn rhizosphere microbial communities from Kellogg Biological Station, Michigan, USA - KBS Corn C3-2 | ecosystem: Host-associated > Plants > Roots > Rhizosphere > Soil ...
TCGCGCGGCCTGATCGGCTATCATGGCGAGTTCCTGTCGGACACGCGCGGCACCGGCATCATGAACCGGCTTTACGAGAAATACGGCCCCCACAAGGGTAACATCGAGGGCCGCAAGAATGGCGTGCTGATCTCGAACGGCGCGGGCGAAGCCAACAGCTACGCACTCGGTCCGCTCGAGGAGCGCGGCATACTCTTCGTGGGCCATGGCGAGGCGCTCTATGAGGGCATGGTGATCGGCGAAAACGCCAAGACCGACGATCTCGAAGTCAATCCGATGAAGGCGAAGCAGCTCACCAACTTCCGCGCGTCGGGCGGCAAGGATGACGCGATCCGCCTCACCCCTCCGAAGAAAATGACGCTGGAACAGGCCATCGCCTATATCGACGATGACGAAATGGTCGAGGTGACGCCGAAGTCGATCCGCCTGCGCAAGCGCCACCTCGATCCGCACGAGCGCAAGCGCGCGTCGCGGGCCAAGGCAGCCGCCTGACGCGCGCCATACGGTAATTCCCTGACAAGAATTACCGTGACGACAATTATAAGGCCTTTCCTCGGCTTATTGCAGAATCTTGGTTAATACCGCATAGTTCGCGCCAGAACTTGCCGGGGGACAGTATATGTTGTCACGCGAGGAAAATGATCTGATCTGCCGCGTCGGGCCGGAGACCCCGATGGGCAAGGCGCTCCGCCGCTACTGGACCCCCGCGATGCAATCGAGCGACCTGCCGGAGGCGGGCGGCGATCCCTTTCGGCTGGTGCTGCTCGGGCAGGGCTTCGTCGCGTTTCGGGGCGAAGATGGGCAGGTCGCGATCCTCGACGAAGCCTGCTGCCATCGCGGCGTGAGCCTCGCGCTCGGCCATGTCGAGGGCTGCGGCATCCGCTGCATCTTCCATGGGTGGAAGTTCGCGGCCGATGGCGAGCTGGTCGACGCGCCCAACGTCTCCGAGCCGGGCTTCATGAAGCGCGTGCGCCAGCGTTCCTATCCGGTGCGTGAAGCAGGCGGCGTGATCTGGGTCTATCTCGGGCCAAAGGAGCTTGAGCCGCCCTTCCAGCACCATGCCTGGTTCGATCTCCCGCAGGAGAATCGCATCAACGCTTATCTGGTGCAGGAAGCCAATTATGTGCAGACGATGGAGGGGCTTTTCGACAGCAGCCATCTGAACATCCTGCACATCGACAGCCTGAAGGCCTATCAGAAGGCCGAAGCCGAATTCATGCAGGCCGCGCCCAGCGTGATGAGCGACACCGCTCCCTATTTCGAGGCCGAGGACACCGATTTCGGCTTCCATTATGCGGCGCTCCGTAATGTAGGCGATGGTCAGGACGTGCGTATCGCACCCTTCATCGCGCCCTATGCCTCGATCAATCCGAACGGCGATCTGTGGATGGCGGTGACGCCGATCGACGACACCCACTGCATCTATTTCCACGTCTGGTGGGATGCATCGAAGCCGATCGGCACCGATCCCTATCGCGCCCATCACCTGAAATTCGTCGGCCTAGACGACGAGACGCTCAGCAATTTCGGCCAGACCTACGCGACGATCAACAATCCCGATCGCCCGCAGATCAAGAACGGCTTCAAACAGGACCGCGCCGCGATGCGCGAGGGCAGGAGCTGGTCCGGCTTCCCAGCCTTCACCCAGGACGATTCCGCCGTCCAGATGTCCGCCGGCGCACTGCGCGACCGGACGATCGAGAATCTGTGCAATGCCGATCTCGGCATCATCAAGCTGTACCAGAATCTGCGGCGGATCGCCCTCGATGTGGCGGCGGGCAAGGAACCGCTCGGTCTCCACGCCGATCCCACCCAGATCTTTGGTGTGACCGCCGTAGTGCCTCCAGAGGGCTGGCAGGCGCTGGTTCCGACGCACAAGAAGCGGGCGAAGGGCGGTGCGGCCCCTGTCGACTCCGAGGCGGCCTTGGCTGAGGCTGACGCCTAACCCTTCGTCATTCCAGCGAAAGCTGGAATCTCTTTTGTTCTTTGATCCGAAAAGGAAATGAGGTCCCAGCTTTCGCTGGGATGACCGTTATCGCCCGCCCGTTACTTCCATGGCGAATGCCTCAGTCATCGAAAGCGACTCCACCTCACCCGTATCGCGCGCGACGATGTAGAGTGGGCGCTGCTTGCTCTCGCGATGGGTGCGGCCGACATACAGGCCCACGATCCCGGTCATCAGCAGGTTGATCCCCGAAAGCAGCGAGATCAGCACGGCGAGCGACGCCCATCCGCTCACCAGCTTCACGTGCAGCATCGCCATCGCGATCACATAGGCGCCGTACCCCAGCGCCCCGAGCGAAACGATCGCCCCGATCCAGAGCGCCATCCTGAGCGGCACGTCGGAAAATGAAATCAGCCCGTCGATCGCGAGCCGGATCATCCGGCCCCAGCTATATTTGGTGACACCCTCGGCCCGCTCGTCGCGGTCGAATTCGACGATGGTCTGACGATAGCCCATCCAGCCGAACATGCCGCGCACATAGCGGTCGCGCTCGGGCATGGATTTGAAGGTCTCGGCCACCTTGCGATCGATCAAACGAAAATCGCCGACGTCGGCAGGGATATCGACGTCCGAAAGCTGGCGCAGGAAGCGATAGTAAAGCTTGGCGGAGAGCTTCTTGAGCACGCCTTCGCCGGCGCGGCTGCGGCGGCGGGCATGGACGATCTCATAACCTTCGCGCCAGCGGGCGATCAGGTCGAGAACCGTTTCGGGCGGATCCTGCAGATCGGCGTCCATGACGATGATCGCCGCGCCTCGCGCGCGCTCGAGCCCGGCGGTGATCGCTATCTGCTGCCCGAAATTGCGCGAAAGGCCGATATAACGATAGCGCGGGTCGACGCGTGCGCGCGCCGCCGCCATCTCGGCCGAACGATCCCGGCTGCCATCATCGACAAGAACGATCTCGGAGCGCTCCCCCATGCGGGCGATCAGCGCATCAAGCGCAGTGAACAGGCGCGGGAGCGAAGCCTCTTCATTGTACATCGGGATGACGATGCTGAAGCGCGGCCGCTGCGTGATTTCCGTGAGTTCCACCATGCGGGCTTTTCGCCCGACTGTGGTTAACGGGTGGTTACGATGCGGTAGAGGATGCCGGTTTTTCCATGCCAAACCGGCTTCAGCCAGCGGGCGCGCGGACGGTCTTCGGGCGGCAGGTCGATCAGCCAGACATAGTTGAACGCCTGCCGCGGCAGCTCTGTCAAGGCTTCGCGCAGGCTTTTGTCGCCGCTTTCGGGAACGCGGCATTTCTCAGGCTGGAGGACTTGCGTCGGGCTGTACTGGAAAGGCTCGGCGGCGGCATAGGTGACGGTCATCAGCCGCCCCCCCGGCATCGGCCACATACCGTTGGTAAAGGATTCACGGCGCGCGGTCGCAAGGCTGCCGAGATGCATCATCCGTTGCCAGGCCCAGCCGTCGCACGGGGTGTAAACCATCACGAAGACGCGCGAGCCGCGGTCGATATGGTCGATGGCGACGAGCTGCCGCTGATAATCGCGATCCAGCTCCTGATAGGTGACGAATTGCGCCACCATCCGCGCGACGAAGAAGGCGAGGCCGGCCACGGCAAACGCACGGTGCCATCGCGAGTCCGTCGAAACAGGCGTGAGCCCGATCAGCGCGACCGCCAGGAAATAGGGCAGCATCCGCGTATCGGCGTAAAAGACGCCTTTCAGCAGCCCGGGCGTGATCCAGTAGATGATCGCGAGCAGGATGGCCGCCAGCCCAAGCCGCGCCTCATAGCGCACGCCGATCCGCCGGATACCCAAAAAAGCCAGCGCATAGAGCATCACGGCGCTCAATATGTCGAACATCCTGAACTGATCGCGCAGGACTTCCTTCAGCTGGTAGAGCTTCAGATACCAAGGGTAAGGCAGCGTCGCGCCACCCGGTTCCTTGCCGGCCCAGATCAGGATCAAGACGAAGGCCGTGGTGAGCGGCAGCATCGCGACGGCGATGGCGAATAGCGATTGCAACCAGTTCCGCGACAGCGCACGGCGGCCCATCACTTCGGCCGAGAAGATGATGACACCGAAAATCCCCCACCCAACCGCGTGCGCGAGGAACAGCATCGGCGACAGGATGGCGAAGAGAATGGCCCGCGCCTTGATATGGCCAAGCCGCCCCAGATGCAGCCAGAGCCCGGCGAAGACGAAGGCCAGCGCCATCGAGAGCGTGAAGTTGACGAAGCCGAGCTGGAACGGGAAGCAATAAGCCAGCGGCAACGCGAAAAGCGCCGTGGGCGGGACGCGCCCATGAATTTCGCGCGCGAGATAGAGCATGCCCAGCATCGTCAGCGGCGGGATGGCGAGGACGATCAGCTTGACCGCTGTTTCCAGCGGCAGGATCTGCGCTATTGGCACCACGAGCAGATCGACGCCCAGATTGCCGAACAGCGCCCAGCGGAAGTCATACCATTGCCGAAGGTACGCAGAATGGCCGAGATCAAGCTCGATCCGGTAACGTGCAATATGGCCGGGCAGGTCGGTGAGCGGCGGTATTGTGGGAAGCAGAAGCGGGATGATACTCGCGACGATGACGAACAGCGCCAGCCACTTGCTGTCGAGAAATGATCGGGATGGGGCCTGAGCCGAGAACATAACGGCGCTCTAGCCCCTCATGGTTAACGGCGCGTTTGTAAGAAAAGCCGGCATATCCCTCCTCGTCATGCTGAAACAAGTTCAGCATAACGGAGAGAGCAAGGCCGAGGTCAACGGCTCAGCGCCAGCACGGCCTTCCACTCCGCGTCCGTCACCGGGCTGACGCTCAGCCGGCTCTGGCGGATCATCACCATCTCGGCGAGTTTCGGTTCCGCCTTCATGGCCTTCAGGGTCACCGCGGGATTGACGGCCTTCACCGGCTTCACGCGTACCGCCGTCCAGTCGGCATCCTTGGGATCGGGATGCGGATCGGTGGTGACCTCCATGATGCCGACCACAGCCTTCACGTCGCCCGAATGGTAGAACAGCCCCTTGTCGCCCGGTTTCATCGCCCGCAGGTGAAGCCGCGCCGCGAAATTTCGGACGCCGTCCCATTCGGTTTCGCCATCGCGCTGCAGGTCTTCCCACGAATAGCTCTCGGGCTCGGACTTCATCAGCCAATAGGCCATCGCGACACTCCTCCGGTTTGCGGTCACCCTAGCCGAGCATGGTCCATCGGTCGAATGTCGCCGCCTGCCCATGGATCGTGCCCTCGGCATCGATGACGTTCCAGACGACGGCCTGTTCGATGCGGAAGCGGCGGCCGGTCGCTGAAACACGGATGCCGGCATAGTCGTCGATATAACCGTCGCGGGTGACTCGATCGAGCAAGCGCGCGCGTTCGTCGCGGTGCACGGGCTCGGCGGACAAGCGCGACGGCAGTTGCGCGAACTGCTCCGGCGTCATTTCAAACAGTGAGAGCGCCAGTGCATTGCCGTAGAAGAAGACCGGATCGGGCTCAGTGCCATGGGCGAGGATGGCGCGCGGCGCAGTCCATAGATCACCGTCGCTATCGATCAGCTTCTGGCCGGTCAGCCGCTGAAAGCTCTCGGCGATCAGGGCCAGCCGATCCGCCGCGACCGCCATCACAGCGCCTTGGAATAGATCCGGTAGATCTTGTTGACGCGGCTCTCGATCGTCTCGGCGATCGAGCGCATCCCCTGATTATCTTCAAGGATCCAGCCAATCTCGCCCCGGGTCGCGCCATAATCCCGCACCGCATCGCGACGGATATATTCGATCATCATGAAGGCGAGCTGGCTCGCCAGCCGCGTCGATTGCAGCCGCTTCACTACACCCATCAGCGGCACGCGCATCGTCCGCACCTTGGGTTTGCGCAGCCGCAGCAGGAGCTTGGCCCATCCGAAGGGGAACAGCGAGCCACCCAGATCGCGGGTGAATTCATTGAGATCCGGCCAGGTCATCATGAAGGCGACCGGCTCGCCCTCCACCTCGGCAACGCGGATCAGATCCTCGAACACGATCGGCTTCAGCTTCTTGCCCGTGTAGGCGATCTCGCTGGGCGTGATCGGGACGAAGCCCCAATTGTCCGACCAGGCATCGTTGAGGATTGACAGGATCAGCGCGGCTTCCTCGTCGAAGCGGCTCTTGTCGACCTTGCGGATGGTAATGCGCGGGTTGCGCTCGCCTGATTGCACGATGCGCTGTACGAGTGGCGGGAATTCCTGGGTGATGTCGAGTTCATAGGTCAGCAGATCCTTGATCCCAGCATAGCCCAGCGCCTCGATCCAGCCCTGATAGGCGGGGTTGGCATGACCCATCATCACCGTCGGCGGATGATCATGGCCCTTCACAAGCAGGCCCGGCTCTTCCCAGATCGAGCAGCTGATCGGTGCCATCGCGCTGGTCATGCCCTTGTCGCGCAGCCATTGTTCGGCGGTGGAAATCAAGGCCGTGGCGACCTCGGCATCGGCCGCTTCGAACAGGCCCCAGTTGCCGACCCCCGGTCCGCCACCCTGTTCGGGTGACATGCCCAGCAGCAGATGGTCGATATGCGCCGAGATGCGGCCGACCACCTGCCCGCCGCGCTCGGCAAGATAGAGCTGCTGCTCGGCATGTTCATAGAAGGGGTTCTTGCCCGGCGTGATCAGTTCCATCGCTTCCATGCGGAGCGGCGGAATCCAGTTCGGGTCCTTGCCGTTGAAGCGATAGGCGACGTCGACGAACGTCTTGCGGTCGCGGTTGCCCGCGACCGGGCGGACCGTCAGCCCCCCCGTCACGGCTTAATCGCGCTGGCGCTGGCGGGGATGGCCGGTCGCGACGCCGCCAGAAAGCCGGGCAACGTGCGGATAACGGGCGGCAACCTCGGTCGTGTAGCCGAGGTTGAAGACGGTCGGGCTCTTCTCCGGCCGCTCGGCGCGCTCGTAAAAAGTGCCGAACAGACGGTCCCAGAAGAAAGTGGTGATGCCGTAATTGCCGTTCTCGTCGTGAAAATGGTGCGCCATGTGACGCGCCTTCATCGCGGCGAGATATTTGCTTTTCGGCTTGTACGCCAGATGCTGAATGCAGTGGCAGAATTCGTAAAAAGCGGTGGTCAGCAGACCGGTCGAAAAAGCCGCGAGCGCACCACCGGTTCCGCCGATCAACCAGCCGACCGGCGCGGTCGCAAGCGCGATTGTCGGCAGCGTCGTGTGAAGCGCGCCAAACAGCACCTCGAGATGGTTCGGATCCTGATGATGATCATAATGGATGCGCTTCCAGGTCGCCGCGAGCACGGGCACCTTGAACATCCAGCGGCTGTGCAGGATCCAGCGATGGATCAGATACCAGGCCAGCGGATAGACCATCACAGCCGCCGCGATCGACGCGGCGGTATCGAGGAACGGCGCCGGATAGCGGAACCACAGCGCACCCGAAATCACCGCCAGCAGCAGATAGGCGATGATCGCCGGATACTGGAAATAGGCGACGATCAGCTCCCTGAGCGTCATCTTGTCGAGATGATGCGAGCGGCGCCAGAAGGCACCACGGAGGGTTTGATCGGTCTTCACGGTCTGATCCTTACGTATATGCCATGTGCTATGTAGGTGCAATGCGGCAGATTTGCGACCAAAGCTGGCCGTCATTCCTCGGTTCGGATCAGAACCATTTCGCCGATGAACAGGAACAGAATGAACGGCGCCCACGCGGCGAGCAGCGGCGGATAGGCCCCGATATTGCCCATCGCCAGCGCGAAATTATCCGCGACGAAGTATAGAAATCCGAGCGCCATGCCGATCACGGCGCGAACGAACAGCTGCCCCGATCGCGCGATCCCGAACGCGGCGACGCCGGCCAGCAGGGGCATCAGGATCGCCGACATCGGGCCGGACAGCTTGTGCCACAATCCGGACTCAAGCGATTCCGTCGGCCGCCCAGCAGCCTTGAGGTCATGAATCGCCTTCAGCAGTGCCCCAAACGAGAGTTCGTCGGGATCGACCGACGCAAGCGTGAAGCGATCGGGCGTCACATGCGCGCCCATGTGGAATTCGGGGATGGTCCGCTCCCGCACGGTGGTCACGTCGAATTGCTTCGCATCGCGGAGCACCCATTCGTCCGCCTCGCGTACGGCGAGCTTGCCGGTGATGATATGCTTCAATTCCCCGCCGGTCCGGTCATAGACGCTCACGCCGTGCAGCTGGGTGCGTTCCCGCGTTCCGCTGACCGTGTCGGCATGGATAAGGTCGTCACCGGCGCGCACCCAGACATTGGTCTTGATACCGGCCTGCCGCTGCACCGGCCCGTAATCGACCGCCTGCCAAGCATTTAGCGTCCGGGTCGCGCGAGCGACGACATGATCGTTGAACCAGAAGGACAGCGCCGCGATGCCGATGCTCGCCACCACCAGCGGGGCAAGGATTTGGTGCGCGGATATGCCCGCCGCCTTCATCGCGATCACTTCGCTATGCTGGTTGAGCGTCGCCAGCGTGATGAGCGTCGCCAGCAGCGACGAGAAGGGCAGGAAACGCGCGACGATCTGCGGCGCGCGCAGCGCCAGATAATGCCAGATCTGCGCCTCGCCATTGCCGGGATAGGCGAGAATATTCCCGGATTCGCCGAGCAGATCGAGCGCGAGCAGAATGATCACCAGCGCCGCGAGCACCGCCGCGAAGCGCATCAGGAACATCTGCGCCATATAGAAGGTGATCGTGCGCGAGGCGAAGAACCTGATGTTCATGCCGCTGCCCCCCGCGGCGATTTCCGCAACAGCTTCAGCCATTTGAGAACGAAGGCGACCGCCTTTGACGCCCCGCGTTCAAGGGCGCCGATAGGCTGGCCGCCGGGGACGTGCGCAAGAGTATGGTACATCCACCATACCAGCCCGGTGAACGCGAGGAATGGCACCCAGAGCGCAATGATCGGCTCGATCCGCCCAAGCGCGGCGACGCTGGACGCATATTCGTTGATCTTGTGCTGAGTCACCAGAATCACGATCGACAGGAATACGCCGAGCGCCGAGGAGGATCGCTTCGGCGGCACCGCGAGCGCCACCGCCAGCAGCGGCAGCAGGAACATGGTCGCGACCTCGACCAGCCGGAAATGGAATTCGGCGCGATATTCGTGGCGTATTCGCTCCGCCGTCATCGGCTTGTGCGCGTCGATGACCAGTTCGGGCATGGTCAGTTCGCGATCACGGCCGCCACGCTCCCGGAAGGCGCCGGTGCGCGGCAGATCGATCGGAAGGTCATGGCCGACGAACTGCAGCACGCGCGGCGCTTCATAACCCGGCGCATTATGGACCAGCACGCCGTTCGACAGGCGCAGGATGATCGTGTCGGGATCGTCCGTGGCCATGAAGGTGCCATGATCTGCCGTGACGGCGAGCGACTTGCCATCCTTCCCGTCGGCCCGGACGAAAATGCCTGTCAAATCCTTCCCACCGTCCCGGCTCTGCTCGACCCTCAGCGTCATGCGCTTGCCCAGCCGGGTAAACTCGCCGACCTTGATCGACGCGCCGAGCGCGCCCGAGCGCAATTCGTAGCGCAGCCCCTCATAGGCATAGCGCGCGTAGGGCTGGATGAAGCCGACGATCGCCAGATTGAGCAGCGCCAGCCCCGCCGCATAGGCGAAGGGCACGCGCAGCAGCCGGCCGTAACTGAGCCCGATCGCCCGCATCACGTCCAGTTCCGACGACAGCGCCAGCTTACGGAACGCCAGCAATATGCCCAGCATCAGCCCGATCGGGATGCCGAGTGACATATATTCAGGGATCAGATTCGCCAGCATCCGCCATACGACGCTGACCGGCCCACCCTCCGACGCCACGAAGTCGAACAGCCGGAGCATCTTGTCGAGCAGCAGCAGCATCGCCGCGATCGTCAGCGTCGCGAACAGCGGAATCGCGATCAGCTTGGCGATGTATCGATCTGTCAGGCTCAGATTTCCCAACTGTGGACGCCTCCTGACCATGTTTTGGCCGCAAACTGGACCGATCTAGAAAACACAGAGGGGTTCATGGCCCGGTACTGCGTCAGCGGACGGGCTATAGCTTCCAGGAGTCGCGTGGTCATGTTGAAACTGTTCGGATGGGCGATGATGACGGCGGTCGCTGTAGGCGGCACGCTTTCGCTCGCCCGCGCCGAAGCGATGAATGCGGCCGCCCCGGTCTGCAGAGCCGGCGGCAGCCCGGCGATTCTCGTTGAGGTGATCGGCGTCCGATCCGATGCAGGCACCGTCCGTGTCCAGGCCTATGGCGGCGATCCCGCGCGTTATTTCGACAAGGGCACCTATATCGAGCGAATCGAGATGCCGACCGTGCAGGCGCGCGAAATCTGCGTGCCGCTGCCCAAGCCCGGCACTTATGCGATCTCGGTCCGCCATGACGCCAACGGCAACGGCAAGGCCGACATGAAGGATGGCGGTGGCATGTCCGGCAATCCGCAGTTTTCGGTGTGGGACCTGATCGTCAAGAACAAGCCCGATCCGAAGCAGGTGCAGGTGCATGTCGGGCAGGGTGTCACGCCGGTGCGCGTCGTGATGAATTATGTGCAGGGCGGCTCGTTCAGGCCGGTCGCGACCAGATAATGGCCCGCGTCGCCCTCCTTTCGAATCCGAAATCGACGGGCAACCGTTCGCTGCTTCCGCGCATCCGCAGCTTCTGCGCCGAACATAAGGACATCTTCCACTATGAGGTGGAGCATGTCGACCAGATCGGCGAGGCGCTGCGCTCGATCGCGCAGGTCGAGCCCAAGGTGCTGGTCATCAACGGCGGCGACGGCACCGTGCAGGCCGCGCTGACCGAGCTTTATCATGGCGAGCATTTCGGAGAGAAAGCCCCCCCGGTCGCGGTGCTACCGAACGGTAAGACCAACCTGATCGCGCTCGACCTCGGCGCGGTCGGCGATCCGCTGGTGGCCCTGGAAAAGATCCTCGAGCTGGCCCGCGATGACATGTCCGACCATCTGGTCGCCCGCGAGCTGATCGCGCTTTCCGACGGCAGCGCAAATGGTCGTCCGGTGCTGGGCATGTTCCTTGGCGGTGCCGGCCTCGCTGATTCGATCCTGTTCTGCCGCCACAAGATCTATCCGTTGGGGCTGCCCAACGGGTTCAGCCATGTGCTGACCGCACTGGCCGTGTTCGTCTCGCTGGTGTTCGGCATCCGCGCCGCCTTCCTGCCGCCGCGCCCCAATCCGGTTCGGGTCTCGCTGCACAAGCAAGGGCAGTTCCAGGGGCAGTTCGCGCTGCTGATCGTGACGACGCTGCACAAGCTGCTACTCGGCAGCGGTACCGGCCCGCTTGACGCCAAGGGTTCGCTCAAGCTGATGATGGTCGATCAAAGTCCGATGGCGCTGCTGCGCGCAGTCGTGGGCGGCATTTCCGGCCGCATGGGCAAGCAGGGGATGCGCGGCGTCCATCTTGAACATGGCGACGAGATCCGGATCGAGAGCGACCGTTCGAGCGTGATCCTCGACGGCGAGCTGTTCGAAGCACGCGCCGGCCATCCGATCGTGCTGAAGCCGACCGCGCCGGTGCCCTTCCTCAAGCTCGCGGCCTGACGCTCGCTTTCGGCCACAGCCGACCCTATTCTCACGGCATGACGTCCCCGCTCGCTGATCTTGTCGCGGCTGAACTGGCCCTGCCGGTCGATCCGCGCGTCATCCGGCTCGCGACGGCGATCGCCGGGCATCATGGCGCGGCATCGGCTGGGGTACTCTTCTACGGCTCCTGCCTGCGTCAGGCCGAACTCGACGGGCTGATGCTCGATTTCTACCTGATCGTGGAGGATTACCGCGCCGCCTATGGATCGTCGTGGCTGACGATCGCTAACCGACTGATCCCGCCCAACGTCTTCCCATTCGAAGCCGGCGGGCATGCCGCCAAATATGCCGTGCTGAACATGGAAGATCTCCGCCGCCTCGCGTCCTCGCAAACCCGCAACGTCTCGGTCTGGGCGCGGTTTGCCCAGCCAAGTCGGCTCGTCTGGTCACGCGATGCTCAAGCCACGGGGAAAATCGTCGATGCCGTGACGGGCGCGGCGCCCGCCCTGCTCGAAGCGGCCAGACCGATGCTTGCCGATGCGATCACACCGCTCGACCTGTGGCGCGGCGCGTTCGCGCTGACTTATGGCGCCGAACTCAGGGCGGAGCGGAAGGAACGCGGACAATCCGTCGTCGATGCCGAGCCCGATCGCTATCTGCGCTTCACGGATCCGGCGCTGGCGGCCGCGGGCATCGATCTGGCCGCCCCCGTTCCCGCTGAAAAACGCAGAAAAGCGGCCTCGGCCTGGCGCCGCCGCCGGTTCGAAGGCAAGGCGCTCACCCTGATCCGCCTTGCCAAGGCGAGCCTGACCTTCGCCGGCGGGATCGATTATCTGGCATGGAAGATCAATCGCCACGCCGGCACCAAGATCAGCATCCGGCCGTGGCAGCGCCGCTGGCCGGTCCTGGGCGCTATTGCTTTGCTACCACGCTTATGGCGGGGCGGGGCGGTACGCTGAGCTTGCGCTGCATCGCCGCGGCAATGGCCTTTTTGAGCGCATTGATGGTGAAGGGCTTGCGCAGCAGTTCATGATCCGCGAAGCCTTCAGCCTCGCTCGCATCGCCGGCATAGCCTGTGACAAACAGAGCCGCGATGTTCGGGAAGCGCCGCACGACCTGAGCCACCAGTTCCGGGCCCTTGATGCCGGGCATGACCACGTCGCTGATGATAAGGTCGAACCGGTCGTCCTCATCCAGATGTCCGAGCGCTTCCTCCCCCGAACCGAAGGCGAGCGGGCGATGTTCAAGTTCGTTGAGCGCCGCCACCGTTGCGGCGCGAACGCGGGGATCGTCCTCCACCACCATGATCGACAGTGCCGGGATCTCGATCGTCCACGTATCGACCACCGCCGTTACGCCCGGCCGCCGATCGGCCCGTTCCATCTGGCGGGGCAGATAAAGCGATACGGTGGTGCCCCGGCCAGGCGCTGATTGAACGGTCACTTCGCCACCCGACTGGCGTACGAAACCGAAAACCTGGCTGAGGCCAAGCCCGGTTCCGCGCCCGACTGGCTTGGTCGTGAAGAAAGGCTCGAATGCCCGTTCGAGCACCTCGGTGGTCATGCCATGGCCCGAATCGATCACCGCGATACGCACATATTCGCCGGCGCGGAGTGATCCAATCTCACCGTCGCCAAGCACGATCTGCCCCGCTTCGACGGTGAGCGTACCCTCACCGTCCATAGCGTCGCGGCTGTTGACCGCCAGATTGACGATCGCGCTTTCGAGCTGGTGCGGATCGACCAGCACCAGCCAGTCGCTGTCCAGCCCGCTGGTCTTCACCTTCACCTGCTCGCCGAGCGTTCGATCGAGCAGGTCGGACATGTTGGCGATCAACCCGCCTGGCCGCACCTGCTTGGCCTTGAGCGGTTCCTGCCGCGCGAAAGCCAGCAGCCGCTGGGTAAGGTGCGCCGCCCGGTTGGCGCCTTCCATGGCATTGTCGATATGCCGCGCAACCTCGCCCGCTTCGCTGCCAGCCTTCCGGCGCGCGAGATCGAGCGCGCCGACCACGACAGCGAGCATATTATTGAAATCATGCGCAATACCCCCGGTAAGCTGACCGACAGCCTCAAGTTTCTGGATCTGCCGCAACTGCGCCTCGGCGGCCGCACGGGTTTCGGCTTCCTCAAGGAGCTTGGCATTGACCGTCGACAGTTCGCGGGTGCGTTGCTGAACCGCGATCTCAAGATAGTCGGCGCGATCTCCCTCGACCTCGGCCCTGCGGCGGGCGCGGGTGCGCTGCTGGAAGGCATCGAAGGCGAGCCAGCCCAGCAACAGCGCGCTCATCCCGATCAGTACGCCCATGCCCGACAGCAGCTTCGAAAGCTTGTTCGCGATGTTGGCCTGATTTTCGGCGCTGTCAGACCGGCGGTCCAGTATCTGGCGCTCGTTCTTTTCGATCTGGTTCAGGCTTTTCCGGATGATGTTGACCGTATCGCTTTTGCCCGCCTTGTCGAACAGCGAGATCGCCGCCCAGCCCTGATGGTAGAAGGCGCGAGTCGCGGGCGCCGCCAGTTCCTCGCCACGCTTCTGATAGGCAGCCCGAAGCTCCTGCACCACTTCCGCCTGACGCGGATTCTCGGAGGTCAGCTTCTCCAGCCTGCTGAGCCGCTGGCCTGCCTGACGCCAGGCGTCGTAATAAATGGTGCCGGTCTCGGCCTTGCCGTTCACGATATAGCGGCCAAGCGCCGCTTCGGCTTGCGCCATCGAGGAATCCAGCCCGCGCACGATCAGCAGCACATCATAGCTGCGCTTCTCGCGCGCCTGTGCTGCTTCACGATCTGTATTGCTGCGCCAGACAAGCAGGACGAGCACGAAAAGGACCACGCCGGCAATCAATCCGATCGCACCTGCGAGCCCTTTGCGCCATGTATCGGCGGATTGAACCGCCCCCACGGTTTCGATGCCGTCGTCCGCCATCTCTGCCGCCTTGTAACTCATATCATGTCCGAAAGGAAGGAAATCCGCTTTTCATTTCAGCATTCGTGCCTGTCGGCGCCGCCATGCTACCGGCAAGCCGGTATATCCCGGGTTGCAAAGATGCATGACCTGCATGTTAACGATTGCAAAAGCCATTATCGCAACTTCAGATTGATCAATTGACGCCACGCCGCGGGGCTTTAGCCATTTCGCAAATTCGAAGGGGGAGATGATGCGGAAAATCTATCCTGACGCGGCTGCCGCGCTTGACGGCCTCTTGTTCGACGGCATGATGATCTGTTCCGGCGGCTTCGGCCTGTGCGGCGTTCCCGAACGCCTGATCGATGCGATCCAGGCATCCGGCGTAAAGGACCTGACCTGCGTTTCGAACAATGCGGGTGTCGATGGCGAGGGCCTCGGCAAGCTGCTTCGTTCGCGGCAGATCAAGAAGATGGTCGCGTCCTATGTCGGTGAGAACAAGGAGTTCGAGCGGCAATATCTGGCCGGTGAGCTCGAAGTGGAATTCAGCCCCCAGGGCACCCTTGCCGAGCGCTGCCG
>Ga0068853_100002052_pt1 | contig 14926 bp, 16 predicted proteins | sample KBSCornC32_FD_65655 | JGI IMG/M metagenome (GOLD analysis project Ga0068853, IMG submission 65655) | Corn rhizosphere microbial communities from Kellogg Biological Station, Michigan, USA - KBS Corn C3-2 | ecosystem: Host-associated > Plants > Roots > Rhizosphere > Soil ...
GAAAGCCGGCGATACGATGCGTCTCGGCATCGACGGCCTCGGCGAGCAGAAGCAGGACGTGAAAGGCGGCTAGGCCGCGTAGCAACGCGAACAAAAAAGGCGCATCGAATCGATGCGCCTTTTTCTTTTGGGCGTTGCGGCTACTTCCCCGCGCTCTCCTTGCGCTTGCGGCCCTCGTCGATGATGTAGCTCACCAGGGACCAGATCTGCTCGTCGGTGAGATCGCTCTTGAACGGCGACATCAATGTACCCGAGCGCCCGTTCGCGATGGTGTCGTGCACCATCTGCAACGAGAAGGGGCGTAGCCACTCGTCATCGGTCAGGTCCGGGCCGACCGCTCCGCGCGCATTGCCGCCGTGACACGCGATGCAGCCGGCGCTCATATACAGCTTCTTCCCTAGTTGAGTGTGCTCGGCATCCGCGTAGGGATTGCCGCTCTCGTCGCCAGAGCTGACCGCCGCACAGCACCACAGAACCGCTGCAGTGGCTGCGGCGATGAAAACTTTTTTCTGCATGCTCTTCTAGAAAATGTCTGCTAGCGCGCGCCCGCGACTTCAGCCGCGCCGCGCCTGCGGCCTTCGTCCCGCAGGAATGCGACGATCAGACTGATCTGTTCATCGGCCAGCTCGTCACCGTAGAAGGCCATCATTGTATCCGGCCGCCCGTGCTTGATGACATCGAACAGGTTCTGGTCGGTGCGCACCCGCAGCAAATGCGGATCGGTGAGATCGGGACCTCGCCACGCACCGCGTGCATCGGCGCCGTGGCAGTTCGCACATCCAGTCCACAGATAAACCTTGCGGCCAAGTTGCGCGTCGGCCGACAGTACGACGCCGTCTTCGGCGCGCGCTGCGCCTTTCCACACGAAGATCAACGCGGTGATCAGCATTGCGGCGAGAAATGCGACTCTCATCTTCCTGCTCTCTGGGGTGCGCGCGAGGCCCGCGCCGCTGCGGGCCCCGTGGCGTCACGTCACTTCACGTCGAACAACGCGAACACGGTGATGTATCCGCCCTTGCGATTGTCTTTCAGGTGCGGAGCACCACCTTTGCCGCCCCACGTGGCCCATCCGGTCCAGCCGCCCCAACCCGACGGCACGGCAATGTATTGCTTGTTGTCGATGGCGAAGGCCACCGGACTGCCGACGATGCCCGACCCGGTCTGATACGACCACAGCTCGGTTCCGGTATTGACGTCGAACGCTTTGAACTCGCCTTCGGGTGTTCCTGCGAAAGCCAGTCCACCGCCGGTGGTCAGCACACCGCTCGTGAACGGCGATGGCGCCTTCACGGTCCACTTCTTCTCGCCGGTCGCCGCGTCGAAGCCGACCAGCTGCCCGTAGCCTTTGACCCAATCCGCTTCGGACAGACCCAGGTTGTACTTGCCTTCGACCCGCTCGGTTTTGCCGGCCTTCAATTCGGCGCAGATCTCGCGGCTCGGCACCACGACGACCTTCGCCACCGGGTTGTAGCTCATCGGATTCCACCACTTGCCGCCTTCCGAGGCCGGGCAGACGTCCATCGCCTTGTGCTCGTAGGTCGGGACTTTGTCGGGATCGATGATCGGCCGGCCTTCCGGCGTGAAGCCGGTCGCCCAGTTGACCTTGGAGATCTCCTTGGCCCAGATGAACTTGCCGTTGGTGCGATCGATCTGGTACAGGAAGCCGTTGCGGTCGCCGTGCAGCCAGACCTTGCGTCCGCCGATGCTCGCAAGAATGGTTTCGTTCACGCCGTCGTAATCCCACACGTCCCACGGCGTGTACTGGTAATAGAACTTGATCTTGCCGGTATCGGGATTCAGAGCGAGCGTCGAGTTCGTATACAGGTTGTCGCCCTTGCGATCGGTGCCATTCCAGTCCGGATTGGGGTTGCCTGTGCTCCAGTACAGCGTTTCGAGCTGCGCGTCGTACGAGCCCGTGATCCAAGCCGAGCCGCCGCCGTATTTGGCATTCTCGGTACCGACGTCTCCGGTGCCCCAGGTGTCGTGGCCGGGCTCGCCGGGGGCTGGAATCGTGTAGCGGCGCCAGACCTCCTCGCCGGTTTCACTGTTGCGCGCGGAAATGTACAAGCGAGTTGGATACTCGGCACCGGACATACCCACGATCACCTTGCCTTTGACGACCAGCGGCGCGACGGTCATCGTGTAGGCCTTGTTCCAATCGCCGAGCGTCACGTCCCAGACCAGCTTGCCGGTCTCGCGATCCAGCGCGATCACGTGAGCGTCGGGCGTCGTGAAGTAGACCTTGTCCTTGTACAGCGCGGCGCCGCGATTGCCGAGGTCGCAGCACAGGAATTTGCCGATCCCCTCTGGCAGCGGGTGCGCGAAGTGCCAGATCATCTTGCCCGTCGCGGCCTCGACCGCGTAGATGTGCGAGTGCGACGACGTAACGTACATCACGCCGTCGTGGATCAGCGGCGTGGTGTTCTGCGCGTCGAGCACGCCCAGCGAAAAACTGTAGACCGGCACGAGGCGCTTCACGTTGTTCGTATTGACCTGCGCCAGCGGGCTGTAGCGCGTACCGGCGTAGTCGCGCCCCGCCATGAGCCAGTTGAGCGGCTCCTTCTGCGCGTTCAGCAACATCTCGTCGGTAACCGGGTCGACGGCGCTCGCGGGCGCCATCGCGACCAACGACGCAATTGTGACGGCCATGGTCAACAACCGGGCCAAGGGCCGGCAACGGGTAACGCTGGTCATGCGCATGGCTGAATCCTCCGAGAGTTGGGTTTTTTGGCGTTGGTGAAGGACGACGACGTCTGGCTGGACCAAAATCTTCGACGCTGGAATGTCACGGAAGGTATGACAATGTTTGCGGCGCGTCAACACCTACCTGCTGCGCCGCTATATGAAGAATCTAGCGCACTGATAAGTTGCGCGAAGAGGATCGAGCAACATTGAAACGCGACGCAGCATGAGCGCTCGACGGCAGTGCGCGCCAAAGTCGCGCAGCCCAAAACGGTGCTGCCGGCGTCAGCCGCGGTAGGACGAATCGATCCGATCAAGCTTGCGCAGCAGCCCCGGCCACGCCAGTTGCCCGCTCAGTCCGCGCGTAACGGCCTGCGCTTGCGCGGCGATGCCTTCGAGAATCGGCATGGCAACCGCTATGAGAGCCTGGCCGCTCGACTGGGCCAAAAGCTGGATACGGCAGGCGCGCTCGAGCACGAACATGAACAGAAAGGCGTCAGCGATGCTGCGCCCTACGGTCAGCGTACCGTGATTTCGCAGGATCAAGAAGCTGCGCTCGCCCAGATCGCGCACGAGCCGCGCCTCCTCGTCTTCGCGCAAAGCGATCCCTTCGTAGTCGTGATACGCGAGCGAGGCCAGCGGAAACAGCGCGTTCTGAGACAACGGCAGCAGCCCATCCTTCTGCGCGGAAACCGCAACGCCGGCCTCGGTATGCAGATGAATGACGCACTGGGCGTCCTCACGCGCTGCGTGAACCGCACTGTGGATCGTGAAGCCTGCCGGATTGATCTCATACCCAGACGTCATGACTTTATTGCCGTCGAGATCGACTTTCACGAGGCTCGAGGCGGTGACCTCGTCGAACAGCATGCCATACGGATTGATCAGAAAATGGTGACCGGATCCGGGCACGCGCGCAGTAAGGTGCGTGAACACCAGGTCGTCCCAGCCGTGCAGCGCGACCAAGCGATAGCACGCGGCAAGATCCACTCGCACCTGCCACTCTTCGGCGGAAACCTGCGAACGCACGTCGGCTGCCTGGTCCGCTGGGGTGTTCATGTCGGCCTCCTGGAGTTGCTGCCTCGGCGAGTATGCCGAAAAACAACGTCGTGTTGGCAGCGCGGCCCGGCCTCGCCGAGTCACAGTCCTTTGACAGCTCGCGTTTTCGCTGGCCTGAAGCTTGCGTTAGTCCTTGCGTGACGGTGGAGTGCAGGTTATTGGACCCGGATGCGATACATGCGCCGGAGATGATTTCGACGCATCGACACGATTTTGACAAGGGTGGCAATCATGGGAAGCAGGCACGTCAGGACAGAGGCAGTCAAAGCCCGACCCATCCTGAACGAACGCGATTATCAGAATGCCAAGGCGCTGGTGGCTAGAGAGATGAACCACGCGCGCACGGAGCAGATGTGCGCACGCATCGAGGCGCTGATGCAGGAGGTAGCCGAATACGAGCGGCGGTTTCTGGAGGGCGAGGAAGAGGATGCGGCCCGTTGGGTCGAATACGCCTACGCCACGGCCCTCGACGAAACTGGAGCACCCCAGCGACGCTGGTCGGATTCCTTCGACGACTAGACAAGTTCTGCGATTCCCAGGCGTTTCTCGAGTTCCGATCGGATGCTCCGACATCCGCACGGAGCTCTTTTCTTTCCCGCCTCTGCAACTTTCCGGCCCAAGCAGCACCGGCCGTAAATCTACGCCCGCCCTCTTGGGTCAGTCCCGTTAGACCGACCGCTCACGCGGTGCGCCTCTGCTGTTGCGCATTGATCTGCTAACCTGGGGCTGGCAAACTTCGCGGTCCGCGCTTCGCGCATCGCCGGCGCGCTCATTCAGCTCACATGCAATCGACTCCGCACCGCCTCTGCACCGCACCGATGATGGATTGGTCGGACCGGCATTGCCGTTATTTCTTCCGCCAGTTGTCGCGGCACGCGCTCGTCTATACCGAGATGATCACGATCGGCGCGTTGGTTCACGGTGATGTCGAACGGCATTTGCGCTTCCGTCCCGACGAGCATCCGGTCGCGTTGCAGCTGGGTGGCAGCGAGCCTGGCGAGCTCTCTCACTGTGCACGTCTCGGCGAGCGGTGGGGCTACGACGAGATCAACCTGAATTGCGGTTGCCCCTCCGAGCGCGTGCAGCATGGCGCCTTCGGCGCCTGCCTGATGCGCGAGCCGGACCTGGTGGCCGATTGCGTAAAGGCCATGCAGGATGCGGTGTCGATTCCGATCACCGTCAAGCATCGTCTGGGTATCGACCGTGTCGCGGACTACGCGTTCGTGCGCCGGTTCGTCGAGGTGGTGGCCGGGGCGGGCTGCAAGACCTTCATCGTGCACGCGCGCAATGCGGTGCTGAAAGGACTCAGCCCGAAGGACAACCGCGAGGTGCCGCCGTTACGTTACGGCGAAGTCCATCAGCTCAAGCGCGACTTCCCGGAGCTGGCGATCGTCATCAACGGCGGCATCAACACGTGGCCGCAGATAACACCGCATCTGAACACGCTTGATGGCGTCATGCTCGGCCGCGCGGCCTATCATGATCCGTACGTGCTGGCGGAAGCAGATCGGCGCCTGTTCGACGCAAATGCGGTCGTGCGATCACGCGAGCAGGTCGTGCGCGCGATGCACGACTATGCGCGCAAGGAAATCGCACAAGGGACGCCGCTCCGCTCGATCGCCCGGCATATGCTCGGCCTCTATCACGGCCAACCGCGGGCGCGGCTCTGGCGGCAGATGCTGTCGGACGCCGCCCGGTTGGCACGTAACGATGCCGGCTTGCTGCTCGAAGCGTTGGACGCGACGCAGAGCACCAGCGTGGAGCACGCGACACCATGACGTTTTGGCGGTGCCCGATACAACGCCGAACTATTGCTTGGTCATCATCGCGCGACGCTGTTGGCCAGAGGCTTCATCAACGCAGCAGTCGCGACGCCCAGAATTACCCACATTGACGTCGAGATCGCTAAGGATCCGGCGACGAATGCATGGACCATCTGCTCTGGCACGCCGTGGTGGGTCTCTGAAACTTGCGGCGCACCGGCAATGTGCGGCACCACGATCACGACGACACCGAGCAGCCGCAGCACCAACGAACGCGAAAACGCAATGCACGCGAGTCCTGCCGCCGTCGTGGTGGCCGTCAACACCCACCACAGCTGACGCGCGACGAGGTCCGCGGCCTGCATGCCCGGCAACTCCGGTGGCAGGCCGAGAGCCGGCGCGAGCGAGAAGCTGGCGAAGCCGGCGAGGCCCCAGAGGAGACCCACCTTTGGAGTCACGCTACCGCGCAACGCGTAGCACGCAGCCAGCAGCAATCCGTAACCGAATGCGCCGAGGCAGTTGAACAGCAGCGTGTAGCCGGCGCGCACAAGATCGAATTCGGTTGCGGCGTGCAGGTCGCGACCGAGCTCGAGGTTCTCGGCCTGCAGGATCAGCGGTTCGAGCAAGATCTGCTGCAGTACCGTCACCGCCACGCCTGCAGCGATGGCAGCGAGCAGTGCCGGCAGCAACAGCCCGCGCAGCGACAGGCCGCGCGGCAGTGCAGCCGTCAATGACACGGAAAATTCATGCTGTGACGGGTATCGTGCGCCGCGTTGTGGATAGTCTCGGCGCCGGCGAAGCCGACGACGTACAGAATGCTGAACCCCAACGCGACGGCAACCGCCGCGGGCCACAGTGCGGCCAGGTTGCTGAGGCGGCGACCGCTCCGCACACCGGCGAGCGTGTTATCGGACATGATCTTTCCCTCAAGTCGAAAAGCTAAAGACGCGGTGCATAGAGTAGCACCGCGCGAATCTTGCGGCTCGCAATCGACCGCTCGAGCGCAGGCGTTCTTGACATCGGGCGACCGCAAAGGCTAAATGTGCGCGTCATCTCAGGTGCCCCAGAATATCCACACAGCACGGATATCCAGACATGGGGTTGAACGGGAAGCCGGTGCGTTCTCCGCTGCACAAGCGAGAGCAACTCCGGCGCTGCCCCCGCAACGGTAGACGAGTCAAGGCGCCGCTGCATGCCACTGTGCGAAAGCATGGGAAGGCGCGGCCCCTGGGGAAATCCCACTCGTAAGCCCGGAGACCGGCCCGAGGCGATCTTAACGGCGTTACGGAGGGTAATGTCGCGACGGCTGGGCGCTTGTGTGCCCTCACCTGCTCGCCATTCACTCCCCGTGCGCTCCTTGAACGCGTAGCTTTCGCGCGGGTGTGCGCGAGCGGGAGGAATTCTTGAACACGCGCTGGCTCAACGCAGCCACGCTGGCCGGGCTTGTCGCGACCGTTGCGCACGCAGCGGGCGAAAAGCAGCCGGAATCCAGCGCGGCGCCAGAAGTAATCGTGACCGCAACTCGTACCCCCGAAACCGCCGATGCCACTCTGGCTTCGGTGACGGTCATCACACGGCAGGACATCGAGCGTCTCCAACCGTTGTCGGTACCGGATCTGATCCAGGGTGTAGCCGGCGTCAACGTCGCCACCAACGGCGGTCTCGGCACGCAGACCGCCGTGTTCCTGCGCGGCACGAACTCCGATCACGTGCTGGTGCTGATCGACGGCGTCAAAGTCGGCTCGGCCACCGCCGGGACCGAGGCGTTCCAGTTTCTGCCGGTCGATCAAATCGAGCGTATCGAAATCGTGCGCGGCCCGCGCTCGAGCCTGTACGGATCGGAGGCGATCGGAGGCGTGATCCAGATCTTCACGCGCAAAGGCGGCGGCGCGCTGACGCCGTACGGCAGCGCCGGTGTCGGCAGCTATGCGACCGGCAAAGGCAATGTCGGGCTGTCCGGCGGCGGTCAACACGGCTGGTTCGATGCAAGTGTCGCCGACGTCGAAACGGAGGGCATCAACGCGTGTCGCGGCACCTTGACGGCCGGCTGCTTCACGTTCGAACCGGATCGTGACGGCTATCGCAATCGCTCGGTATCGCTGCGGGGCGGCTATCGTTTCGACAACGGCACGGAAGTCGACATGCATGCGCTGCGTGCCGACGGCAAGACGCAATTCGACGGCACCTTCGAGAACGAAACCGAGTTCGTCGAACAGGTGATTGGCGGCAGTGTGCGTTTCACTCCACTCGCACCCTGGCGCGTCACGCTGAGCGGCGGGGAGAGCAGCGATGACCAGAACAACCTGTTGAATGGCGCCCCCACGAGCTTTTTCGATACAACGCGCGATACGTTTTCGTTCCAGAACGACGTAACGATCGGCAAAGACCAGCTCGTCACGCTCGGCGCCGACTATCAGAACGACCGCATCGGCAGCACGACCGCCTATACGGTCACGTCCCGCGACGACCTCGGCGTGTTCGCGCAGTACCAGGGAACCTTCGGCCGCAACCGTATCCAGCTCGCCGCGCGCAATGACGACAACAGCCAATTCGGGTCCGCGACCACCGGCAACATTGCCTGGGGCTTCACGCTGACCGAGAGCCTGCGAGTGACCGCTTCGTACGGCACCGCGTTCAAGGCGCCGACGTTCAACCAGCTTTACTTCCCGGGATTCAGCAATCCCAACCTGCAGCCGGAAAAATCGCAAAGCGCAGAGATCGGCATCGGCGGGACGTCGAAATGGGGTACGTGGTCGCTGAACGGCTATCGGACCCGCATCTATGATCTGATCGCGCTCGATTCGGCGTTCATCCCGCAAAACGTCGCCACTGCCGTGATTCGCGGCGTCGAAGCGATCAGCTCGACGGTCGTGTTCGGCTGGCGCGTTGGCCTCACATTGACGCTCCTCGATCCTGAGAACAAGTCCGGCGGCGTCGATGACGGCAACGTGTTGCCGCGACGCGCGCAACAATCCGGCAAGATCGATTTCGATCGGACCTTCGGCGATTTCAAGTTCGGCACGACTGTGTTCGCGCAGGGGCGGCGCTATGACGACCTCGCCAACACAGTCCGCATGGCCGGCTACGCGACGGTCGACCTGCGTGGCGAGTACGCGATCACGAAAGATTGGCGCGTGCAGGCGAGGATCGGCAATCTGTTCGACCGGACGTACGAAACCGCGGCGTATTTCAATCAACCCGGGCTCAACGCATTCGTATCGGTGCTCTATCAGCCTAACCGGCAGTGACATCGATCAAGGAGGTAGGCGGTCGCACGTTCCATCACTCGCGGCTCGAGGCCGACCTCAAGCCGTACGCGCGCGGACGCCGCCCGCTCGCGAGTCCAACCAGCGAAGCCGTATACCAGGTCAGCAGAGTTGATGGAGCGGCGCACGCGCACGCCGCTCTGTACAGCGACCTGCGGTCAGTTCACCAGGATCGCGTCGCCGTAGCAGTTGAGATTGAGCGTCTTCTTGGGGTCGGTGCGCGTGTCGTGGCACATCACGTTGATCAGCGCGTTCGCGCCGACATCGGACGCCACCTTCTTCATTGCGTCCATACCATCGGCCTCGGACTTGAAGCTCGGAAAGGTCACGTTGGTGCGCCACGAATCGATCCAGACATGCTCGATCAGCGTGTACTGGCTTTGCAGCAGATCCGGCGTCTGGTAGACCTTGACTTCGGACGGCGGCACCTTGGCCTTCGCTGTCTTGGTCTTGTTCGCTGCGCAGCCGAGCGTGCTGACGAGAGCCACCGCCAGCGCGACGCAACCTAGCGCACGAAGAGTCTTGTCGAGAGCCATGCCTTGCCTCCAAAGGTTGAATTCCGAGCACATATTACCGCTTGCGGCGCCCGCTGTCGCGTCGCTCCAAGTCCAATTTCGGCTTTCAGGACGGATACTTGAGATGCAGCTCTGCAACCTGGTCGGGCGTCAGCAACCGCAGGCGCTCGCCGCGCAGCATCAGGTAAAGCTTGGCGGTCTCTTCGAGCTCTTCGGTCGCGTACACCGCGGTCGGGAGATCCTTGCCGGCGACGACTGGGCCGTGATTTGCGAGCAGCACCGCGTGATGGCGGCCGGCCACTTCGCGCACAGCGTTGGTCAGCGTCATATCGCCCGGCGCATAGTACGGCAGCAACACGAGCTTCCCGATCTTCATTACGTAGTACGCGGTGATCGGTGGAATCGGATTTTCGGGGTCGGTGTCGGCGAGAACCGAGACAGCGACCGAGTGCGTCGAATGCAGATGCACAATGGCGCCTGCGCTCGGCCGCTCCGCGTACATCGACAGATGCAGAAACGACTCCTTGGTCGGCTTGTCGCCGGAGATCGAGTTGCCTTTGGCGTCGACCTTCGACAGCGTGGCCGGATCGAGCCGCCCGAGGCACGCGTTGGTCGGTGTCATCAGCCAACCGTCGTCGACGCGCGCGCTGATGTTGCCGGAGCTGCCGGGTGTCAGCCCGCGGTCGTACAGCGATTTGCCGAACCAGCAAATCTCCTCGCGCAAGCGCGTTTCGGTGGTGCTCACGGCTGCATCCGAAATGCCTTGGTGAAGAAATCCGGCGTGCCGAAGTTGCCCGACTTGAGCGCCAGCGCCAGAGTGGGCTTGCCGATGCTGAAGGTCCACGGCACGCCCGGATCGATCTCAGGCCCAATGTACAAGCCTTGCACGCCGAGTGCGCCGACGACAGCACCCGACGTCTCACCGCCTGCAACGACCAGCCGGTTGACGCCTTTCGCAACCAGACCTTGTGCGATTCGACCGAGCGTCTTCTCGACCAGCGCGCCGGCTTCCTCGCGACCGAGCTTGTGCTGGATGGCGCTCACCTGCTCGGGCGTCGCCGTCGAGTAGATCAGGATCGGTTTGTCTCCCACGCGGCGCTCGGCCCACTCGAGGGCTTCCTTCGCCTGGTCGCGGCCGCCGGCGATGGCTACGGGGTCGAGGCCGAACGCATCGTGATTCCTCTTCATCTCGGCCACCTGCCCTTGTGTCGCGACCGAGCAGCTCCCGGCCAGCACTGCGGTCGGGCCGGTTACCTTCGGCAGGCTTTGTGCCTGACCGGTCTTGAGCAATCCGGCACGCACGAAATTCGCGGGTAGACCCATCGCCATGCCCGAACCGCCGGTGACGAGCTTGAGGTCGGCGCAGGCTTCGCCGAGTGTGAGCAGATGCTCGTCGGTGATCGCATCGAGAACGGCATGACGCATGCCGCCCTTCCTGAGTGCGTCGAATGCTTCTCGCACGGCGCCCGCACCTTTTACGACGGTCGCGTACTGAACCAGCCCCACCTTGTGCGAGGTCTGACGTTGCAGTACTCGCACGAGAGACGGATCCGTCATCGGCGTAAGCGGATGGTGCCGCATGCCGGACTCGGACAGCAGCTCGTCGCCGACGAACAAGTAGCCCTTGTAGACCGTGCGCTTGTTGGTCGGGAAGGCCGGGTTGAATACGGTGAAGTGCGCACCGAGCGCAGCGAGCAGCGCATCGGCGACCGGTCCGATGTTGCCCTTGTCGGTCGAGTCGAACGTCGAGCAGTACTTGAAGTAGTACTGGTGCGTGCCGCGCGCGCGCAGCCACTCCAGCGCCGCAAGCGACATCTGCACGGCCTCATCGTGCGGATTGCTGCGCGATTTGAGCGCGACGATGATGCAGTCGGCCGGAGGTACTTCGAGCCCGGGCGCGGGCACGCCGAGGAGCTGGATGGTGCGCATGCCCGCCTTGACGAGCGTATTGGCGAGGTCGGTGGCACCGGTGAAATCATCGGCGATACAGCCGAGCAGTAGGTTCACAGCGTGAGTTCCTCTTGGTCCGAGAATATGGTCGTGACGACAGCACCTGACGCGCCGGTGCGGCCGGGGACCGAAAGTTTAGGATAGTGCCTCGTCCGTGCGACAGCAAGGCGGGGCGCGGCGGGCAGGCCCGAGGTCACTTCCAGTGCGGGGGCCAGGTCTTCTGGAAGTACTGCAGCGATTCGATGCGCTTCATCCAGGCCGTAACCTTGGGGCCGATGATGCTGCGCAGATCGATGTCCGGCTTCTTCTTTTCGCTGCGCAAGCTGAGCGCGAGCAGCGGATAGAGCGTGAAGTCGGCGGCCGAGAGCTCGCCGGCAAGGAAATCGCCACGCATCAGGGTTTCCCACAGCGCCAGTTCCTGTGCCATCGCCGCGCGGCCCTTCGCGATCGCGTCCGTGTCCCATTCGGCCTGTGGCTTGAACAGCACTTCGTCGATGACCGCATCCATCGCGCCGCCGAAATAGAGATCCGCTTCCCGGATCATGCGTCGCGCGAGCGCGCGCTGCTGCGCATCGCCCGGAAACAGCCTCGGCGCCGGGTATTTCTCGTCGAGATACTCCAAGATCGCGTCGGACTCGTACAGCGCGAACGCGTCATCGACGATCGCGGGCACCTTCTGGCGCGGATTGATTGCGGTGTACTCGGGCTTGCGCAAATCGCCGGCCGAGAACGATACCGTCTTCTGCACGTAGGGAATCCGCTTGTGCTCGAGGCCCAGCCATACGCGCCAGGCGAAGGGTGAGCCCGAACCGTAGTAAAAGACCAGCGCCATTCATTGCTCCTGAGTCGTCTTCCCTCCCCTTCAAGGGGAGGGCCAGGGTGGGGATGGGGTCATCAGGCCGACACGGCCGACGAGCCCTCGAGCTTGCAGCCGGCGATTCTCCAGGTCCCGTCGGCCTGCCGCTCCATGATATAGAAAGCCACGACCACGTCGCCCTCGGCGTCGACGACCTCGAGCGCCTGTATCACCTGGCCGGAGACCACGAAATGATCGAGAAACCGCACCGAGCCCGGGCGGTAGACGGCGCTGTAGCCGGTCCGCACCATCTGCATGAACTCGCCTGGCGTGTGAAACATCTTCTGAATCGCCGGCGAGGCGAACGCGAACGCCGCAGCGGCGTCATCGCGCTTGAACGCATCGAGCTGCGATGCGATCACACTTTGGATCGCCTGCCAATCGGCTTCGGCGGGCTCTTCGACTTCGGCGGCCATACACAGGCTCGCCAGCAGCCACATCAGCAGCGACACGTAGGAGAGGAGTTTCATGGCGCGTACCTCCGGATGCGGGCATTCCATCGTACTCCGCCGACTGTCGAGCGGGTATAGGACAATGTTGTTCATAAACAGCTTGGGAGATTCGGTAAACAGCGTTGATACGCGCGTAGCTCCACAGACAGGAGCGGCATCGGTAGACTGCGGTCGGTTGCTGTACCGGTGCGCCCCACCAATGTACCGACGAGGACCGCAATGCGTTATCTGGAGAGGAAAGAGCCCAGGAAGAATGGTTCGAGGCTCATCAGAAAGAGCGCGAGGCGATGTTCGCGAACGAAGGCTTTGTGATCGGCATGCTGCAAGTGGTTTCTGCTGCCGCTATCTTTGGCGCGATAGCTCAGCAAAAGGAAGTCACGGCCTTGGCCGGCAAGCTTCCACTCCTGCTCTTTCTGACGACCATGGCTGTGGCCCTGATCTGCGGCCTGCGATGATCTCAACAATATGCGCGTCTCGATGGTAATAGCTACTTGGGCAATCGTGGCTGGCATATGCGAGCTTGTGGTATCGGCCTGAGTGGTGGCGTATCACTGAACTCACCGGACCACCACCGCACTCACCGCGAGCCAAGATCATTTGCGGGGCCGCTTGCTGTGAAACAGCTCAGTAGCGCATTCGAGCCTTGAAGCCGTGGACGGTGACGTCAACGACTTCGCGAAACTCCCCCTGCACGTCTCGGCCGGGGCAAAGCTGCGGATATCACCGGTGAACTCCGCAGGGATTGCGGCCCACGATGCTCTCGTCTTTGGCCACGGCTGAAGAGACAACAGCTATGGCCGATTCGGCCGCTGGAAACGCTCCGGGCAGGGGCGTCGTGCTTGGTTACTGACACCTGCCGCTTGATGGGGAACATGGAGCGTAGCAATCGGCGTCAAACCGACACGACGTTCCGCCGGCAGGGGTTGGTCCGTTGCAGGCGCAGTGTCCACCCTCAATGGGCGTGCCTCCCTGCCAAGCCTCTCGCGGAGGCAAATCCAGACACCGCTGATTGGAGGCGGCAACATCCGGGGAGCCTGCCGCGCACTTCGGGACATCTGATTCCGCATTCTGTGCCGCCGGTTGCGTCGCGCACCCGACTGCGATCAAGCATATGAAAACGGTCAGCACGTTCACAGTGTAGCGATGCATATCTCCTCCAATCGCGATCAATCAATGAGCGCCCTCCCTGGCCCACCCTAAGCCCTCGCCCCGTCGGAAAGGGCTTCGTTGCTCTGTGCACCAAGCTGACCAGCAGCTTACCTTAACCTTCCGCATGTGATAGCCAGAAGAATTCTGTAGGTCTCTAGCATTCCAATTGCGTGTCAGACTGCGTCGGCCGAGTAACCCGACTGCTCGAGCAACCACATTCGGCCGCTTAGACTCACGCCATTCGCAGAATTGCTCGCTCCGTTGCCTGGCTTCGGGCAGGCCGCGACCAAAGTCCACGGGCTCGGGCCGCTCCTCACGATCACGGCATCTCCGACCAGCTGAAGCTCGGCTACATGGTAGGTGCACACAAGCTCAGAGACGTGGCGAAGTCCCGCGGAGCTACGCGCAGTACATCAAGGGCTATTGGCACGGTTCTCCCTGCAATTCCGAAGACAAGCAGACTACAGCGAACCGATACGGAGCACGATAGAGAATCCACCGGCTGCAATCGACCGAGAAGGCGCCGGCCGGCGGATAATCGCCCGCATGGATGAGATCGTATTGCGAGCGATGCAGAAATGGCCGAGCGTGCCTTCGGTCTATGGCTGGCTCGCTCTGGACCGGCGCGGCAACTGGTCGATCAAAGGCGAGCGCATCGTCAATCCCGCGATCACCGACTTCATCGGTCGCAATTACGCGCGCGACGAGCAGGGACGCTGGTATTTCCAAAATGGCCCGCAAAAGGTGTTCGTGAAGCTCGCATACACGCCGTTTGTCTTTCGCACGCAAGGCGATGCGGCTCGCAGTCTAAAGCTGGTCGCCCATACCGGCACCGCGGTCGATGATTTGCGCGAGGCGTTCCTGGACGAGGCCGGCGCGCTGCTGGTGAATGCGGGTTGCGGTGTCGGACTGATCGACGATCGGGACCTTCCGGGAATCCTCAGCAGCCTGCTCGGAGCCGGCGGCGAGCCGCTAGACGATAGAGCGATCGAGCAACTGCTTCTCGAAAGAGTCCAGAGCACGCGCCCGACCGGCACACTCCTGCATCTCGGCTCGCAAGCGGTTCCGGTGTCGCTCATCAGCTCAGCAGACGTGGCGACCGGGTTCGGCTTCGATCCGGACCCACGTCCGGCTCCCGGCGAACCGGAGTGCTGAACCCAGTTCAAAACGCCTTTACTTGATCCGCTTCCGGCTGTAGTCGTCCTCGATGCTGTCGCGGTAGAAGCTGATCATG
>Ga0068853_100002057_pt1 | contig 14910 bp, 15 predicted proteins | sample KBSCornC32_FD_65655 | JGI IMG/M metagenome (GOLD analysis project Ga0068853, IMG submission 65655) | Corn rhizosphere microbial communities from Kellogg Biological Station, Michigan, USA - KBS Corn C3-2 | ecosystem: Host-associated > Plants > Roots > Rhizosphere > Soil ...
CGACAGGTCGAGCAGGAAGTAGTCGCGATCGTCGACGCGTTTCACCGATGGATCACCCTGCAGGCGTTCCGCGACGGCGAGGACGCTCGGTGAAAGCGTGAATGTCGCCTTGCGCAAGCTCGGCTGCGGCAGGATCAGGTAATCGATGCGTTGCGCGCGCAGGAACGCCGCGAACTGCTCGGGCGTGGCGAAATACTCCGGTCGCGAGTAGCTGATCGTCGGCAGGTACTCGAATCGCGATGGCAGCAGGAAACTCACCGGCTCGGCGACGTAGCCGACCGAGCGCGTGAGCCCGTCCTGCTCCTTGAGGTAGCGGCCGATGGTTTCGAGCCCGGCGTACTGCAACCGCTCCCAGCGCTCGCGGCGGGAATCCTTCCAACTGCGCGTGAGATCGAGATCGAACGGCCGCGTGCCGGTCACCCAGCTCGCACTCGCGAATGAATACGCGGCCTGGAACAGGGCGAACACGGGCAGGCAGGCGAGCGCGACCGCGAAGACGCGGCGCGCCTCGGCGAGGCGCGCGAACGTCGCGGCGGCGGCGACGATGGTCGCCGGCAGCAGCGCGCCGAGGAAATAGTTGCCGTCGCTGCCACGCACGCCGTAGCGCGCGCCGAGCGCGAGCACGAGCCCCGCCGCGATCAGGCCGACGAGCGGCCCATAGGCGACGCGGCGCTCCCGGCGTGCACCTGCCATGGCGGCGGCCGCCGACGACAGCGCGAGCCATGCCCAGACGTTGCCGACCCACGCCGTCACGACGTGCGGCATCGTCTGCGGACGGAACAACCAGTCGACGATGAGCATCGGCACGTCCGACCAGACCTGCGGCTCGGTCCAGTTCAGCGTGCCGGCCGGTTCCTTCAGCGTCATGCCGAGCGCGCGCCACGAGCGGAACAGCACGTCGGGTCCGACCGTCGGCATGCCGGTGAGCAGCCAGGTGCGGGCGATCACGAAGCCGGCGACGATCGCCGCCGCGACGGTGGCGGCGATGGCGAGCGCGCGGCGGCGGCGCTCGGCGACCGGGTCGACCAGCACGGGAGCAACGCGCCCGCGCGCGGCGGCGAGCAGCGTCGCGAGCACGAGCGCGCCCGCGAACGGCACCGCACTGAGCTTGGCGAGGCCGGCGAACGCGGCGCAGACCAGCATCCAGAGCGCATCGGCGAGCGAGCGCGTTTCGAGGAACGCGAACGCCGCGTTCGCCGCGAGCAGCAGGAATGCGACCGAGATCGCATCCGGCTTCGGCTCGATCGATACCGATGCCAGCGCTGGCAAGGTCGCGATCGTCGCTAGCATCGGCAGCGCCACGCGCGCGGGTACGCCGATGCGCCGACCGATCTGATGGCACGCGAGCAGGGTCAGCGCCAGCATCCAGATCGACAGGCACGCGACCGTGCTGCTGTCGCCGAGCGCGCTCAACGGCAGCAGGAACACTTCGTAGAGTTTCGGGTAGTAATGCACCGGCGACGTGAGGCCGAGCGGCTCGAACACCGAGTGGTGCGGATCGAGCACGTACTCGGGTCGCAACCCGTACCACAGCGAGTCGTAGCCGATCGCGACGTTGCTGCGGGCGTAGAGCACCGCGAGCCACGCCGTGATCGCGCCACACCACGCACGCTCGCCCGGCGCGCGCGCGCGCAGGCCGTCCCACAGGAACAACGTGAATGGGCGGTGCCGGCCGAACAGCGCGGGCACGCCGGCGAGCAGGGTCAGCCAGCGCAGTTGCCGGATCGAACCCGCGTCGAGCGCGGACGCGCTCCACGCGAGCAGGCTCCAGCCGACGAAGCCGAGCACGAACGCGTGCAGGTAGTCCTGCGCATCGCGCGGCGCAGGCAGGCCGAAGGCGCGACGCGCGAACGCGCCGAGGCCGACGATGATCTCGATGTAGAGCACGTCGAGCAACAGCGCCGCGTCGACCGCGTGGTGGCGCAGGTACAGCAACAGCGCGATCGCGCCGATCACCGGCGCGCGACGGCCGCGTGCGCACGTGCCGGCGAGGATGCCGACGAGGGCGAGCGCTTCGAGCCCGCCCTGCCAGTACGCGGGTTGGCGCACATGCCAGCTGAACGGCCCATACTCGAGCAGTTGCCATGCAGGCGTCGCGATGAAGGCGGCAGCCAGCAGCAGCATGAACACGGCGAGCGCGAGCTCGCGGCGGAATTCGATCGACATCGGGCGTCAGGGTCGCGTCGACGTTTGCCAAACTCCGGATTCTAGCAGCGTCGAGAATGCGCCTTCGTGCACTTTGCCCGACGCACGTCGGGCGTGTCCGTCGTCGGCGCCGCCTTTTCCAAGGGGCGCGCGGGTGGCGCGAGCGACTCGCGACCTGCTGGCCGGCCGTTCAGCCGCGCTGGCCGAGGCGCTTGCGTTCCATCCGGCGCAGGAACTCGTCCATGATGCGCCGGTACAGGTCGTCGCCGAGGTAGGCGTCCTCGACACCGGCGTCGATCGACGGGTTGTCGTTCACTTCGATGACGACGAGGCGGTCGCCGGCCTGCTTGAGGTCGACGCCGTACAGGCCGTCGCCGATCGGCGCGGTCGCCTTCAGCGCGAGCTTGAGCACGTCGGCCGGCGCGGAGCGCACCGGCAGCGTCTCGAAGCCGCCCGATTTCGCCGTGCCCTTCGCGCCGTGGTTGTAGATCTGCCAGTGCCCGCGCGACATGAAGTACTTGCACGCGTACAGCGGCTCGCGGTTGAGCACGCCGATGCGCCAGTCGAACTCGGTGAACATGAATTCCTGCGCGAGCACGAGCGCGGTGTGCTGGAACAGGTCGTCGACCGCGGACTTGAGCTGCTCGGGGTTCTCGGCCTTGACGATGCCGCGCGAGAACGAGCCGTCCGGGATCTTCAACACGATCGGGAAGCCGAGCAGGTCGGGCAACTCGGCGATCTTCTTCGGATCGTCGCGGTAGAGGATTTCGGTGCGTGGCGTCGCCAGCTTGCGCGACCTGAGTAGGTCGTGCAGGTAGATCTTGTTCGTGCACTTGAGGATCGAGCTCGGGTCGTCGATGACGACCATGTCTTCCTTCTCCGCCTTGTTGGCGAAGCGGTAGGTATGGTTGTCGAGCGCGGTCGTCTCGCGGATGAACAGGCCGTCGTATTCGGCGAGCTTGGTGTAGTCGTTCTTGGTCAGCGTGTCGACTTCGATGCCGAGTTCGGCACCGGCCTCGACGAACGACTTCAGCGCGCGCTTGTTCGACGGCGGCATCGGGTCGCCGGGATCGGCGAGCATCGCGAGGTCGAAGCGGAACTTCTTGCGCGCGCGCGGCTTGCGCCAGAGCTTCTTGGAGAACTTGTCGAGCGCTTGGGCGAACGCGTCTTCCTGCGGGTCGGACAACGTGTGCAGGCCGGTCGGCTTGATCGCGGCGATCTGCCAGACGCGCTCGCGCTCGAACTCGATGCGCAGGATCGGGCACGGGAACGTCTCGAACACTTGCCGCGCGATGTCCTCGAGGCTGCCGGACGAGGTCTCGCCGAAGTAGACCAGCACGCCGAAATCGGTCGTGTCGCGGCCGCCGTCGGGCAGGAACTTGGCGAGCTTCTGGTTGAGGTCGTCGATGTCCAGGCCGTACAGCGAGCGCCGGCGCAGGTCGTTGATCGCGCGCACCGACGGGATCACCTTGTGGCCGCGCGCCTCGGCGAGCAGCGACACGTAGTAGCCCGTGCCGAGGTACTTGTAGCTGCGGCACAGGTTGATGACCTGGGTGCGCTCGTCGTCGGCACCGATCGGTTCCTTCAGGTAGTCCTGCGCGGTCACGACGTTGTCGGACGGGTAGTACGAACCCCAGTCCGAGGCTTTTTCGACGACGATGACGAGCCGGCTCATGCGCAGCGCCTGGGTGCGGGTTCGGGGGGGCGGCCGCTGCGGCGCGCTGCGGCGCGCCGCGGTGACGATGCGATGGGCGAGGGCTGCGGCGTCATGCGGGCGCGGAGTTTGACACAGCCGCGCACCCGCGTGCAGTGCGCCGCGTCGCGCTGCCCGATCGGGATTCAGCCGGGGTGAAGCGACGACCGCCTCGACGTTCGGCGCATTGCGGACCGCGCCGTCGCGGACTAGGCTGCGCGCCGTGCTCGCGTCCGCCGCTCCCGCTCCCGCTTCCGCCCCCGTCGACGCCGCGGCCGCGCACGTGCGCCGTGCGACCGCCGCCGACCTTGCCGCCCTCGTCGCGCTCGAGCAGGCGACGTTCGCGCTCGATCGCATGAGCGAACGCCAATGGCGCCGCCACCTCGACAGCCTCAGCGCGGAAGTGTTCGTCGCCGTGCGCGAGCGTCGGCTGGTCGGCGCCGCCGTCGCGTTCTATCGCCGCGGCGGCGACATCGCGCGGCTGTATTCGATCGCCGTCGCCGCGAACGAGCGCGGCGGCGGCATCGGCAACATGCTGCTCGACGCGGTCGAGCAGGCCGCGCGCCGGCGTGGCTGCCGCCGCCTGCGCCTCGAGGTACGTGGCGACAACCTCGCCGCGCAGCGCCTGTACGAACGCGCGGGCTACCGGGCCTTCGGCCTGCATGCGGCCTACTACGAGGACGGCGCCGACGCGCGGCGCTACGAGAAGGCGCTCGACGCGGCCTAGCCGCCGTCGCCGCGCAGCTTCTCCGCGGTAGCAGCATCGGCCGGTCGCGCGACCAGGCCGCCCGCGGCAGCGAGCGTGACCTCGTAGCGGCCGCCGTCGACGAGCGGCAGGTAGGCGGCGCTGCCGTAGTCGGCGTCGATCCACGGCAGCCATTTCGGGAACGAGCGCTTGAGTGTCCACAGGTCGGGCCACTGCGTGTCGTCGAGCGCGACCGCGGTCCTGGCCGCGCTGCGCTCCTGCGCGACATCGCGATAGCGGCCGCCGATGCGATCGAGGCGGTACAGCGGCTGCGCGCCGAGCATCACCGCGCGCGGCGTCCACTTGATCACGCGCGCGTCGAGCTGCCAGTCGTCGCCGGCGAGTTCGACCTGGCGGTGGGCGCCGTCGGGTGTCGAGACGTCGACGATGTAGCGCTGCGCGCCGAGCGCGCGCGCCTCGATGTGCGCGACCGGCGCCTCCGCGGCGAGCCGGCGATAGCCGAGCAGCACGCTGCCCGCGAACGCGCCGAGCAGCGCGAGCGCGAGGAACACCAGGCACCAGGCGAGGCGCAGGGTCGCCGCGAAGCGGCGACGCTCGCGCCAGCGGCGACGTGCGTGCACGCCGTGGCCGGTCGCGAACAGCGCGCACAGCACGGCGAAGGCGAACAGTGCGACCAGGAACGGTGTCAGCGACATCGTCGGACGGCTCCCCGCGGGATCGGCCGCTAGCATACCGACCCCGCGCGTGAACGGCCGCTATACTCCCGGCCAGGTCCAGTTTCCGGATTTCGCCATGTCGATTCGCGCCAGCCTCCGTTTCGCGCTGCTGCTCGCGCTGCTGCTCCTCGCCGCCTGCGGCAACAAGGGGCCGCTCGTGAAGCCGGCCACGCCGCCACAGGGCGCGCCGGCCACCACGCCCTGAGCCGCGCATGGCGCTGCGCTTCAGCAAGATGCACGGCCTCGGCAACGACTTCGTCGTCGCCGACTGCCGCAGCGCGCCGTTCGCGCTCGACGCCGCGGCGATCCGCTGGCTCGGCGATCGCCATTTCGGCGTCGGCTTCGACCAGCTGCTCACGATCGAGCCGGCGCGCGACCCCTCCTGCAGTTTCGCCTACGGCATCTGGAATACCGACGGCTCGAGCGCGGGGCAGTGCGGCAACGGCGTGCGCTGCGTCGCCGCCTGGCTCGCGCGCGCGGGCGCGCTCGGCCCAGGCATGACGCGGCTCGAGAGTCCGTCGGGTGCGGTCGCGGTCGAGCTGCTCGGCGACGGCAGCGTGCGCGTCGACATGGGCGAGCCGCGTTTCGCGCCGGCGGCGATCCCGCTCGTCGCCGCCGCCGAAAGCGACCGCTATGCGATCGACGTGGTCGGGCGCGAGGTCGAGATCGGCGCGGCATCGATGGGCAATCCGCACGCGCTGGTCGAGGTCGACGACGTCGCCGCGGCGCCGGTCGCGGTGCTCGGCCCGCAGATCGAATACGCGCCGGCGTTCCCCGAACGCTGCAACGTCGGTTTCGCCGAGATCGTCTCGCGCACGGCGATCCGCCTGCGCGTGTGGGAACGCGGCGTCGGCGAGACGCTCGCCTGCGGCAGCGGCGCCTGCGCGGCGGTTGCGGTGCTGCGCAGGCGCGCTAAAGTCGACGCCGAAGTCCGCGTCGCCCTGCCCGGCGGGGAGCTCGAGGTGCGCTGGGACGGCCCCGGCCACCCGGTCTGGATGCGCGGGCCGGCGACATTCGTGTTCGACGGCGAGATCGCGGAGCCGGCGACCGGTGCGGCCAGCGCGGGAACAACGAGGATGTCATGAGCGAACTCAGCATCAAGGAAGGCCTCAACGCGATGGACGTCGCGAGCTACCTGCGCCGCCATCCGGAATTCCTGCACGAATTCCCCGACATCGCGATGGCGCTCGTGCTGCCGCGCGAGCAGGGCCAGGCGGCGTCGCTCGCGAGCTACCAGCTCGACGTGCTGCGCGACAAGAACCGCGAACTGGCGCGTCGCCTGCACGACCTCGTCGAGATCGCGCACGAGAACGAAGCGCTGATGGTGCGCGTGCACACGCTCACGCTCGCGCTGATGCGCGCGCGCAGCCTCGCCGGCACGACCAATGCCGTCGTCGCGGCGCTGACCGAGGATTTCCACACCGACCTCGTGCGCCTCGTGCTGTTCCGCACCGACCCGGAACTGCCGGTCGCCGAGTGGCTCATCGTCGAGCCGGCGGGTACCGCGGCATTCCCCGCGTTCTCCGAATTCTTCAAGCGCGCCGAGCCGCTGTGCGGGCGCCTGCAGCAGGACAAGCTCGATGCACTGTTCGCCGCGCGAGCGGGCGAAGTGCAGTCGGCGGTGCTGCTGCCGATCGGCTCGACCGGCATGCTCGCGATCGGCAGCAACGACGCGAACCGCTTCCATCCGGGCATGGGCACGGTGTTCCTCAAGCTGATCGGCGAAGCGATCTCGACGGCGATCGCGCGCTATCCGGCCTGACGTGGACACGGTCGCTGCCAGCGGCACCGACCTCGGCGCGGCGGTCGATCGTTTCCTGCACTACCTGCGCGACGAACGGCGCTATTCGGCGAGCACGGTCGAGCACTACGCGCACGCGATCGCCCAGCTCGCCGAGCACGCCGAGGAACGCGGCCTCTCGCGCTGGCGCGACCTCAAGCCCGACCAGGCGCAGGCCGTGCTCGCCGAACGCCATCGCCGCCGCGGCTATTCGCCGTCGACCTTGCGTGGCATCGCCTCGGCCTGGCGCAGCTTCTTCCGCTGGCTCGCGCGCGAAGGCGAAGTCGCGATCAATCCGGCGACCGGCCTGCGCTCGCCAAAGGTCAAGCGCAAGCTGCCCGAGGTGCTCGACACCGACGAGATGACCGCGCTGGTCGAGCTGCCCGGCGACGATCCCGACAGCGTACGCGACCGCGCGCTGCTCGAGCTGCTGTACTCGAGCGGCCTGCGCGTCGCCGAACTGTGCGGGGTGCGCTGGCGCGACCTCGACGCGGGCGACGGCTCGCTGCGCGTGACCGGCAAGGGCAACAAGACGCGCATCGTGCCGGTCGGCGCGAAGGCGCTCGCGGCGCTCGCCGCGTTGCGCGAACAGGACCGCTGCGGCGACGACGACCCGCTCGTGCGCGGGCGGCGCGGTGCACCGCTGACGCCGAACGGCGTGCGTGCGCGGCTGAAGAAGCGCGCTCAGGAGCAGGGCGTCTGGAAGCGCGTCTATCCGCACCTGCTGCGCCATTCGTGCGCGAGCCACCTGCTCGAATCCTCGGGCGACCTGCGCGCGGTGCAGGAGCTGCTCGGCCATGCCGACATCGGCACCACGCAGATCTATACGCACCTCGATTTCCAGCACCTCGCGAAGGTCTACGACGCGGCGCACCCGCGCGCGCGCCGGAAGGCGGGGGCGTGAAGCGCCCGAATCGACTCGTCGTGGCGGCCGCTTGCGTTTCGGTCGTCGCGGCCGGCGGTGCGTACGTCCATTTTTTTGCCTACGGTCCGACTTCGTTCGATCGGGCGGTCTGGCGCGCGGGCGAAGGGGACGACGTCCCGTTTTCACAGGACGCGCCGCGACTGCGCATGGCGGACGGACTCGTGGACTCGGGCATATTGGTGGGGAAAGACCAGCACGAGATCGACGACTTGCTCGGGCCGCCTACGGATACCTCGAAATTCCGCAGCTACGATCGGGTTTACTGGCTCGGCGCCGAAAGGGGCCTTCTCGGCATGGACAGCGAGTGGCTCGTGCTTCGCTTCAGGGACGGCGAGGTCGCTGAAGTTCGCATCGTTCGCGATTGACCGCCGTGGAGTCTTGCATTCGAGCGATCGCCCCTCAGATATCCCGGCCGGATCCAAATCGGTCAACCATGGACAGTTTCCACGCCACCACCATCGTCTCCGTACGCCGCGCCGGCAAGGTCGTCATCGGCGGCGACGGCCAGGTCACGCTCGGCAACACCGTCGTGAAGGCGAACGCACGCAAGATCCGTCGCCTCGGCAAGGGCGACGTGCTCGCGGGTTTCGCCGGCGCGACCGCCGACGCGTTCACCCTGTTCGAACTGTTCGAGGCGAAGCTCGACAAGCACGGCGCCAACCTCACGCGCGCCGCGGTCGAGCTCGCCAAGGACTGGCGCACCGATCGTCGCCTCGGCCGCCTCGAGGCGATGCTCGCGGTCGCCGACAAGGACGCCTCGCTGCTGATCTCCGGCAATGGCGACGTGCTCGAGCCGGAGCAGGGCATCATCGCGATCGGTTCGGGCGGTCCGTACGCGCTCGCCGCGGCGAAAGCGCTGCTCGAGAATAGCGACCTCGACGCACGCACGATCGTCGAGAAGGCGCTCGGCATCGCCGGCGACATCTGCATCTACACGAACCACAACGTCTCGATCGAAGAGTTGTGACGCGGGCGCACCGCCTCGACGCGCCCATCCGCTTCCGCATTCCGCTCTCCGAACCGAATCCCGAATCACGGCTACGCCATGTCCGAACTGACTCCCCGCGAAATCGTCGACGAACTCGATCGCTACATCATCGGCCAGAATGCGGCCAAGCGCGCGGTCGCGATCGCGCTGCGCAACCGCTGGCGGCGCATGCAGCTCGAGCCCGGGTTGCGCGAGGAAGTGACGCCGAAGAACATCCTCATGATCGGCCCGACCGGCGTCGGCAAGACCGAGATCGCGCGCCGCCTCGCGGCGCTCGCGAACGCGCCGTTCATCAAGGTCGAGGCGACCAAGTTCACCGAAGTCGGCTATGTCGGCAAGGATGTCGAGCAGATCGTGCGCGACCTCGCCGAAGCCGCGGTGAAGATGGCGCGCGAGCAGGCGAAGGCGCGCGTGCGCTCGCAGGCGGAGGATCGCGCGGAGGAGCGCATCCTCGACGCGCTGCTGCCCAAGCGCCAGCTGCATGGATTCATGGGCGAGGCGCAGCAGCCCGACTCGACCGACTCCGACACGCGCCAGAAGCTGCGCAAGCAGCTGCGCGAAGGCACGCTCGACGCGCGCGAGATCGAGCTGGAAATCGCCCAGAACGTCGGCGTCGAGATCATGGCGCCGCCTGGCATGGAGGAGATGACGAGCCAGCTGCGTGGCATGTTCCAGTCGTTGCAGGGACAGAAGACGCAGGCGCGCAAGCTGGCGATCGCGCAGGCGCGGCCGCTGCTCGTCGAGGAGGAAGCCGGCAAGCTCGTCAACGACGAGGAGATCAAGTCGCAGGCGATCGCGAGCGCTGAGCAGAACGGCATCGTCTTCATCGACGAGATCGACAAGATCGCGCAGCGCGGCGAGTTCAACGGCGCGGGCGTCTCGCGCGAGGGCGTGCAGCGCGACTTGCTGCCGCTCGTCGAGGGCTCGGCGGTGTCGACCAAGTACGGCACCGTGCGCACCGACCACATCCTGTTCATCGCGTCGGGTGCGTTCTCGCTCGCCAAGCCGTCCGACCTCGTGCCGGAACTGCAGGGCCGCTTCCCGATCCGCGTCGAACTCGCGGCGCTCGGTGCGGACGACTTCCGGCGCATCCTGGCCGAACCGCAGCATGCGTTGACCAAGCAGTACACGGCCCTGCTCGGCACCGAAGGCGTCACGCTCGAGTTCGCCGCGGACGGCATCGCGCGGCTCGCCGAGATCGCGTTCCAGGTCAACGAGCGCACCGAGAACATCGGTGCGCGTCGCCTGCACACGGTGCTCGAACGCCTGCTCGACGAGATCTCCTACGAGGCCTCGGACCAGGGCGGTCGCCATTACCGCATCGACGCAGCCTACGTCGACGCGCACCTCGGCGACCTCGTGCGCGACGAGGACCTGTCGCGCTACATCCTGTAGGCGCGGAGCCTGCGACGAAGCGCCGCACGGGCGGCGGCACCTGCGTTCAGCGATTGGGAACCAGAAAAATCGTGAACCGGCGCAGCCCGAACTTGCGCCGACGACACCACTGCCGGACCATAGCACCATGACTACCGTAGTTCCGTTCAAGGCGCGCGGCGTGCGCGCCGAGCTCCGCGAGGCCTTCGAGCAACGCGTTCCCTTGCGCATCCTGCGCGAGCGCCTGCATGCGGGCGTGATCCATGGCTACGTCGTCGCGCTGTCGCGCGACTTCTGCCTCGTCGCCGAAGTCGGTGACGCGATGCGCTTCGACGGTTACATCGCGGTCGCGATCGCCGACATCAGCTCGATCGAGGAAGATCCCTCGCGCGAGTTCGTCGAGAAGGCGCTCGCGCTGCGCGGCGAGGCGCTCAAGGTGCCGGACGAGTTCGAGCTCGACGACTGGGCCGCGATCGCGCGCTCGGCGATGGCGTACGCGCCGCTGATCTCGCTCAACATGGTCGAGGACGACGAGGGCGAGATCAGCTACGTCGGCCAGCTCACCGAGGTCGAGCCGAACGCGCTCGTGCTGCGCGAGCTCGATCCGAACGCGCGCTGGTATCCCGACACGGGCGCGTACGAACTCGAAGGGCTCGGTTCGATCGGCTTCGGCTCCGGCTACCTCGACGCGTTGTGGCAGGTCGCGGGCTTGCCGGGCGATCCGCAGCAGCCGCGCGCGCCGCTCTCCGACAAGGTGCACTGATGCGATCCCGCGCAAGCGGGATGCCTTTCCCCGAACGCGACGGGCGACGATGAGCGCACCTACTCCGATCCGCATCGTGTTGCATCGCGCGTCCCACGCGCTCGAGGTCGAGTTCGACGACGGCGCGAGTTATCGCCTGCCCGCGGAATACCTGCGCGTGCATTCGCCGAGCGCGGAAGTGCAAGGGCACGGGCCCGGGCAGAAGGTGCTCGTCGCGGGCAAGCACGACGTGGCGATCGACGCGGTCGAGCCGATCGGCAACTACGCGGTGCTGCTGCGCTTCTCCGACGGCCATGCGAGCGGACTGTTTTCGTGGGGCGTGCTGCACGAGCTCGGTCGCGACCACGCGCGCAACTGGCAGGCGTATCTCGACGCGCTCGCGGCGAACGGCCTCGCGCGCTGAGCGCGCCTACCAGCCGCCGCCACCCCCGCCGCCGCCACCGCCGCCCGACGAGCCGCCGCCACCGCCGCCGGACGACGAGCCGGGCGCGCTCGACGAGGACGAGATCGCGCTGCCGAACGACGAGCCGAGATCGCTCGCGAAACCCCCGAAATTGCTGATCGACGCGCCGTGGTACCAGCCGGCGCCCGCGACCGCCGCGGCCGCCGCGGCAGGACCGACCGTCGCGGCGAACACGTTCGTCCAGTTCTCCTCGACGCCGAGCGCGAGCGCGTACGGCAGCATGCGGTGGAACTGGTCCGCGCTCATCGGCGGCGCCTTCTGCGCGGCGATCTCGTCGCGCTCGGCGACGCCGAGGTAGAGGCGCAGGCCGTCGATCTGGTCGAGCAGGCGGCGGCCGGTCGTCGTCGGCGCCTTCATGAGCCAGGCGAACACGAGGTTCGTGGCGATCAGCGCGACGATCGCGATCGCGAACGCGACCCCGGCGAGCATCACCAGCACGCCGATGCCGAACAGCTCGCCGGCGACGAACGGCAGCGCGAACACGCTGATGAACAGCGCCCCCGCCGTCGCCGCGGCGCGCTTGCCGAGCGATCCCCGCCGCGCCATCCGCCACGCGCGCACGACCTGCGCGCACAGCGCGAACACGCCGACGCTCCAGCCGCCGAGCCAGACCAGGATGAACGCGGCGCCGGCGGTGCGGCCCGCGTCGCCGATGAAAAGCGCCGCGCCGATCACCGTCGCGACGGTGATCAGCACGCCGATCACGACGAGGCCGGTGTTCTTGCGGAAGTGGCTGTCGGAGTAGGCTGCCTTCAGCGCGCTCTTGTGCGCGTCGAGCGCCTTCGAGATGCGCGAGTGCGCGGACTGCTGGAACGTGAACGCGTCGTCGCCGGCGAGGAGGTCGTCGACGAGGCGGGATTCGACCGGCGGGAGATCCGCCTTGCCCGCGCGCTCGATGCGGTAGTCGCCGCCATCGTCGGCGATGCGGATCGCGCCGCGCACGGCGGCGTCGACGACGTCCGCGGCGACGCAGCGGTCGTCCCAGCCCATGCGTTCGACGTAGCGCAGCGCGCCCGGCGTGTGGCCGGACGGCGGGTCGTACAGCGGAATGATCGTGCCCGGCTTGGGATCGCGGCCGACGCGCGACCACTGCACGGCGTAGTAGGCGAGCACGAGCAGCAGGCCGGCGACGAGCGCGAGCACGCCCGCATTGTCGCCGAGGAACCAGGCGACGCGCTGGCGATCGGTCGGCGCGGCGACGACGCCTTTCGGGAAGCCGACCGCGATCGTCAGTCCTTCGCTCGGCCGGAGCGTCCGCCTCGTCGCGAACACCGCGCGCGATTCGCCGTCGGCGCGTGCGCTCCAGTCCTTGCCCTGCGCGCCCTGGACGCCCGTGTAGGCGTCGAGGCGCAGGTCCGACGGCGCGATCGATCCCGGCAGCGCGACGGTCGCCGTCACCTCGTCGATCGCGAAGTCCCAGCCGTTGCCCGTCACGTTCCAGTACAGCTCGTCGTGGTCGGCGAAGAAGCCGAGCTGGCGACTCGTGTGGTAGTCGAACGAGTAGGTGTACTCGCCGGGCGGCAGCGTCGCCTCCTTCGAACCGAAGTAGACGCGCACGCCGTTGCCCTTGCGCTCGGAATGGAACGGCTCGACCGCGCCGTCGCGGGTCAACGCCCGAGGCTCGAACGCGACGTGCACGGCGTTGTGCAGGCGATCGGCGTAGTCGGTCGGGAAATCGCGGTAGATGCCGTGGCGGATGGCCTGGCCTTCCGCGCGCACGCGGATCGTCTCGGTGACGTCCATGCCGCCGTCGGCCGCGACCTCGATCGTGCTCTGGAACGACAGGATGCGTTCGTCGGCGGTCGCGGCGAGCGGCCACGCGCAGGCCACGGCGAGCAACCAGGTGGCGAGGTGCCGTGCGTGCATCATCGTGGAGCCTCCTGGCCTTCGCCCTGGCGGAAGAATTCGGCGGCGCCGAAGTTCGCCGCGCGCGCGACGAGCAGCGACGGGAACGTTTCGATCCGGTTGTTGAGGTCGCGCACCGCGCCGTTGTAGAAGCGGCGCGCGTACTGCAGGTGGTCCTCGATCGCGACGAGGTCGCGCTGCAGCGCGAGGAAGTTCGCGCTCGCCTTGAGGTCCGGGTAGCTCTCCTGCAGGGCGAGGATGCGCTGCACCTGCTCGGCGAGCTCGCCCTCGAGCTGCGCCTTGTCGCGCAGCGACGCCGCGGCCATCGCGCGCGTGCGAAGTTCGGCGACGAGGACCAGGGTCGCGCGCTCGTGGTCGGCGTAGCCCTGCACGGCGGCGACGAGCTGCGGCACGAGATCGTGCCGGCGCGTGAGCTGCACGTCGATGTCGCTCCAGGCGGATCGCACCTGGTTGCGCGCGGCGACGAGTCCGTTGAACAGCACGATCACGGCCGCCACCACGATCAGCGCGACCGCGCCCAGCCCCCAGACCAGCATGTCGATGCTCCCCCGCCCCCGTGGCGCGACGCTCCCGGCGGAGCGTCCGGCGCATTATGCGGCCCGCGCGCGCCGGCGCAACGCAGGCCGCACCGCGCCTGCGGTACCATGCCCGCCATGAGCGAAACGACCGGCAAGCCAGGCACCACCCACTTCGGCTATCGCGACGTGCCCGAGGCCGACAAGGCGCGCCTCGTCGGCGAAGTGTTCACGTCGGTCGCGCGCAAGTACGACATCATGAACGACCTCATGTCGTTCGGCGTGCACCGGCTCTGGAAGCGCTATTTCGTCGCGACCAGCGGCGTGCGCGAGGGCGACGCCGTGCTCGATCTCGCCGGCGGCACGGGCGACATCGCCGCATTGCTGCTGCCGAAAGTGCGACCGACCTCCACCGGCACCGGCCGTGTCGTCGTCGGCGACATCAATGGCGACATGCTGCGCGTCGGGCGCGACCGCCTGCTCGACCGCGGCCTCGTGCACGGGCTCGACTGGTCGCGCATGGACGCCGAAGCGCTGCCGTTCCCCGACCGCAGCTTCGACTGCGTGACGATGGCGTTCGGCTTGCGCAACGTCACGCGCAAGGAGAACGCGCTCGCCGAGATCCACCGCGTGCTGAAGATCGGTGGTCGCGCGCTCGTGCTGGAGTTCTCCGCCGTGCGCGCCGAGTTCCTCAAGCCGCTGTACGACTTCCATTCGTTCCAGGTGCTGCCGCGCATCGGCGCACTCATTGCCGGCGATGCGTCGAGCTACCGCTACCTCGCCGAGTCGATCCGCAAGCACCCGGACCAGGACACGCTCAAGGCGATGATGGAGGCCGCCGGCCTCGCGCGCGTCGACGTGCGCAACCTGTCCGCGGGCATCGTCGCGATCCATCGCGGCTACCGCGTCTGAGTCGCGCCCGATGCGCGTGCTGGTGACGGGCGCGTACGGCTTCATCGGTGCCTTCGTCGCCGCT
>Ga0068853_100002061_pt1 | contig 14891 bp, 11 predicted proteins | sample KBSCornC32_FD_65655 | JGI IMG/M metagenome (GOLD analysis project Ga0068853, IMG submission 65655) | Corn rhizosphere microbial communities from Kellogg Biological Station, Michigan, USA - KBS Corn C3-2 | ecosystem: Host-associated > Plants > Roots > Rhizosphere > Soil ...
ATTGCCATGTCATTGTGGAGGAGCCATCGAAAATTTAAGCTGGGGACAACATATATGGTTTAATCTCGCATTTATCGCTATAGCCATCGTTGGTCTGCGGCTCGTCCAATTAAATACATCTTTTAAAAACTTAAGAAAATGAAAAATTTCAAACAAATCGCTTTTGGCCTGATGGTAGGTGCATTAGCAATGAGCTTTAGTGCTTTTACAAGCGCAAAAAAAGTAGTAGTTAATTCTGCACCAAATGCAAAACGTTCAATTACTGCAAACTTCCTGGTTCAGCCTTCTTTAGATTCCTTTGTACAGGAAACATCGGCCAGTTCAGACAACTGTACTGGTCAAACCTCGGACCGCGATTGCATGTACGATGTTACCACATCCGGTAAAAGTAACATACCGAACCTAACAAGTTATACGAAATCCAACATAGACACTTATGTTGCGAACGGGTGGCTTACTCCTGATGCCGGCGCGTCACTACATACTTATGACCAATAGTGATTATAAAAATAAAGACCTGAGTTAAGACTCAGGTCTTTATTTAGACACTATAGATTTGACTTTAAAGAACAGCTAAAAAGAATTAATGCCACAAGATGATTTAGAGAATGGGTAGATATTAGCGCGTTGACCTTCCAACTCGGTGTAGCAAGTACATTCTTATTAATATACTTTATAATCTTAAATTGACCGATATTTCTGATAATAAATAAATTTCATCATTCCTGCGATAAATTATCCGCTAAGAGCTTGTTAAAATTGTCTAAATGATCCCTTGGGTCAGGAGGCGAATTTGAAATCAGTTTTCCATCTTTTCCCAAGATTAAAATGGTAGGATACGCTGTAACATTGAAATATTTAATAACTTCAGACTGCTCCCCATTTTCGGCAATAAGATTAGATTCATCTCCACTGCAATATAATTGAGAACGGATGCTTTTTTTCCAGCTGTTTTTTCCTTGGTCAATACAAATGCTGATGAATGCAACTTCAGAATTTGCTTTATATTTTTGAGCAAGCGATTTTAACACTGGTGCCATTTGCCTACAACCACCGCAACCAGTAAACCAAAAGTCAACAATGACAATCTTTCCGCGGAAGTCGCTAAGTTGACGAACTACACCACTTGAATCTTGTAAGGCAAAATTATAAGTTGCACTACCAATTTTATTCCTATCCGCATATAGTTGAATTTCATCTTTGTATAAGCCCGATTTACAATTTTTAATTGTTGGCGCCAGAAAATAAATAAAATCCGATTGACGTTTTCGATCTACAGATAAAAAGGATAACAGGAGTAACTTATCTTTGAGAGAGCCTTTATAATTGTGATTCAAAACGCTATCTATGTCCGCAAAATTGTGTTTTTTCAAATAATTCGATGTTACGGTGGATTTTCTTATTATCAGGGATAATTGTTCCAATGAAAGTAAAAAATCTCCAAACATATAGGACTGGAGAACTAATGATTGATTCAAAAAATCAGATAGTTTTCTGCTCTTGAACCTTTGATTAAATACAACTTTGGCAGCTTGGTATTGATCCGACGAATTTATTACAAAAGGTGTTCGGCAAAGCCCTAATACCCTCAAATCAGTGAAGGATTGTAGATCCAAGGCCATAAGTTTATAAACATCTTTGCTTATTAATGACTTGTATCGAGCAAGAATTTCTTTTTTTACCTTCAAAATTGAATCACATTGATAAGCCTGAAATTCATATGCTTTTATAAAATGTTTCTGTTCACAATACCTATTAAATTTATCAAGACTATAATCATTGTGATTTCCCATTTCAAAAACACAATTGTATTTAGCGGCATTATGACCCTTAAATATAGCATTGTCAGGATTTTTCGATAAGTATATTGTAATGTTATCGTTTGCCTCTACAATAAATAATCCGTTTGGAATATTGAATGCCCGATCGGTTTCAAATAACCCATTTTTTAATTGGCTGATACGAAGATAGGCTTGATTATTTTCGAGTGGAAGTTGTATCACAGAAACCTTTTTTTTCAATGGAACTTGGATTAGGTTTACATAATGACCAAAGCCGGTATTGATATTATGGGTTTGAATTTGGAAATCCAATGTTGTAGTATTAAAATGGGATGTATCATTCACAATTATTGTAAAGGTTGCGAAGTGTTTATAATCTCTCTGTTTTGGAAGAGATTTACTTGGGATTGCCATCAATATTCCTAATAGCAAACCTGGTATCGTTATCTTTAGTAGTTGTTTCATTTTCTTATATTATCGTAGATTTTGTTGAATACCGCTGAGCGCGATTTCATCGTTGGGAATAGGAAGTACATACAATGGGCTATTAGGCGCAATTGTGTAGGTTGTGCCATTTAACGTTCTGGATAAGGAAATATTAGCTCCGCCAGCATTGAACCTTTTAAGATCAGACCATCTTAAGCCTCTCCACGGAAGCTCTTTCCTTCGTTCGGTCAAAATTATTGAGAGTGCCTGAGTGGCGTCTGACGCGTTAAGAGGAACATAGGTGATAGCAGAACTATATCGTTTTATTAATAATTGGTTGAGTTCCGCCATTGCTGATGATGTTTGACCACGCCTGGCTAAACATTCAGCTTTAATCAGGTAAAGCTCATCTGTCGCTAAACCCGTAAATGCGAACCCGCCGGAGCCATAATAACCTCGTTTCCTTGCATAGGTTCCGTCTGATCCCTTTGCAAAATAAATTGGCAATCGGAGGTCGTTTGATGCATAGGTATTGATCAGATCCATAGAGACCCTGTCAGAGGCAGTCGCTGACGTGACAGTCATTTCGATATAGTCCGATACTTGATGGGCGTTAAAAATCAATTCATCATTTCTTGCTGAAAAGGGCGTTGTGGCAGTTTTACTAATGGTGTTATAATCAATCAGCTTGTTGTAAATTGTTAACGATTTGTCGGCATTTGCTTCGGCATTGGTGTAATCCCGCATATCCAGGTATATCCTAGCCAAGAGAGCATAGACCGCCAATTTTGATGGACGATTAAGGTTATTGGACTGCCTACCGTCCGGCAGCAATGGCAATGCTGTGGATAAATCGCTGAAAATCTGGTCAAACGCCTGTTGTAGTGTGCTTCGAGGAAGGGTATAATCAATTCCTGATTTCAAACGTAATGGTATTCCTAAATCGGTACTCGCAGTACTTTGATCAAAGGCTTTACAAAAAGTTCTGGTTAAGTCATAAAAGGCAAAAGCCCTGCTAAATAACGCCCACCCTTTTATAAATTGACCTTGAGAGGAATTGACACTATCGGATTTAGCCAGATTTTCGAGAACATTGTTGGCAACAAATACTTGTTGATATGGATAATTCCAGTCGCGTATAGCAACGTCTCCGCCGTAGATATCTTTCGCCCATATATATCCGTTTCTTTCTGTAGCGGTTGCTGTCTGCCAGGTCGCATAACTAACAAAGTAATCATCGCATGAAACCTGGCCAAGGCCTCCGGTTTGGTTCATTACATTTGTATTATCCAGCAATTCCTGAAAATCCGTGATTGTTGTTGGTGTAGTGATGCTTGTCAAGGGTTTTTTATCTAAAAAATCCGACTTTTTGCAAGCGATTGAGCATACTGCGATCATGAGGAGATAAACGCCTGTGATTAAATTCTTCATCTTTTTTAATTTAAATAGTGATTATAAATCAGCCTTTATACCAAATGCAATTGACCTGGAGACAGGAATCCCTGTCGGGTAATCTGGGTCGATATGATATTTATTTGCCCGCCAAAGAATGCCGATGTTATTGGCGTAAGCATAAAGACTTAAACTTTTAAATACATTTCGTGGAAGTTTACTGAACGTGTAACCCAATCGTAAGTCCTGCAGACGAATATTGGATGCATTCTCTACAAGCACATTTGAGTAGGTATAAAGCGCTGTTCGATAAGTATCAGATGGGTATATCAATGAAGGCACATTGGTGTGTAATTCATCACCAGACTTTTGCCATCGATTGTCAAAATCTGCCATTTGGTAGGTCCCTCCTCCGGTAGAATATAATGCGTCATTATTTAATGACGATCTCCGGAAGTAATAACCCAGTTTATAAACAATATTGAATGATAAGTCAAAGCCTTTGAAGTCGAAGGTGTTCCGCAAACTTCCAAACGATGTTGGCGTAGCAGAACCATTGTAAACTAATTCACTCCTGTTTTGTGAATTAGCGATACCCGTGTAATCCTGGCTGATTGTCCCGTTCAAAAAACCCTGTGGATCGCCGGTATTAGTTAAACCCGCATATTTAAAGCTGAAGATGGCATAATAAGGATAGCCTTGAAGCGGATTATTGTAATTTGCCGAGACAACATTGTAGTTGGTGCCGTTGCTGACTTTATAACTGGTCACCAAGCTATGAATGTAGTTGTATAAAAGTGTGGTTTGCCATTTAAATGCACCATTCAGATTGATGCTGTTAATCTGGAAATCGATACCTTTGGTAGATGTGTTAGCGGAGTTTCCGGTATAAAGTGTTATCCCTGTTTGTGGCGCGATAGGGCTATTGCCAATCAGGTCCATCCCATTTTTTCGCCAAAATTCAATACTACCGTTAATTCGGTTGTTTTTAGTTCCAAAATCTAATCCTATGTTGATATTCTGATCTCTTTCCCATCGTAGAGAAGGGTTTGGCGGATTGACAATTTGTGTAATCGGTGCATTGTAAGGTTGTGACAAATAGCTTCTGGTCGCTGTTAGATATGCAGATAAATTATTATTAACATTGCCCGTATAACCAAAAGTCCCCCTCAACTTTAGCAGCGGTAACCAATCCAGTTTATAAAAATCTTCTTTGTTAATTTGCCAAGCAAATCCGCTACTCCATAAGGGAACTCCTTTTTGATTGGTATTCACACCAAAAAGATTGGATTCGTCTTTCCTGCCGCTCAATGAAAAAATGTATTTATCGAGATAGGTATACGACCCTATAGCGTAATAAGAAAAAAAGCGATTGTCGGTTCCTAATTCCGATGTGTTCGTAGGAATTTGTCCCGTATTATAACCATAGAAATAAGGAAAAAATGCGGTATAGTTGACCGCGGAATTTTGATTAGATGCTGTTTCCGGATTATAGCCATATAATGCACCGGTTGAATTAAATGTGGAGTTGTCTTTAATTTCTGTCCCGGCTGCCAAGTCTATCGTGTGTTTTCCCCAAGTATTATTATAGTTCAGTTGAAAACGGCCATTATTAGAAGTGATCCCGGTTGAACTTGTATTTAGTATTGCACCAATTGGTACTGGATAGGTAATTGCACCGGTATTTGGGTCAATCTCAGTATAGGTATTTATTAGATTTCTCGTATAATAAGATTGCAATTCATTTAAATTATCGTTTTCAATGTTTCCTTTTTCGTAATTATACATTGCGATTGCCTTAAGTCCTTTTAAAATCTTATAAGATAGGGAAAGGTTGATGCGATAATCTGTCGATTTATTGATATCACTACTGTACCCGTTATTTAATTCGTCCAGTGGCTTGTAAAGCCAGTTTAACAACTGACCGTTGCCTGCTGTACCAGCATAGGAGAGTCGGAGTGAATTGGCTATTGGCAACGGATTGCCATTGGCGTCGGCAATTTGGTCATAGGGATATTGAGTGATTCCTATGACCGGGCCAGAATTTGTTGTGGCGTTGGTAAACACAATATTGGAAAACAATTCCAACTTGTTATCTAATAAATAATAGGTATTACTTGCATTCAGGGTTACCCTATCGTAGGCATTATTGACAAAACTGTTAAGGTTTTTATCGTAACCTGCTGAGATAAAATATTTTTGTGAAACACCGCCGCCGGAAATACTTGTTTGGTATTGTTGATTAACACTCTGACGGTAAAAATATTTAAGTAATTGCTGTCTGGAATCGTAGGTTTTTAACTTGTTGATTTGAGACAGCGAATCAGCCGCAGAAATAGCGCCATTACGCTTTGCAAGGAAAATCTGTAATGCTGGTGAGAGTGCGGAATAACCATCAGCAATATTGGCATCAAACGCTCCCTGATTAAATAAAAATTGCTCAATTCCGATATATTGAGCTGACGTTAACTGTGGTGTATAATATAAATTCGGCTTTCCACTTATATTAACATTTGCATTTAAGGTAACCGTTGGAGATGAATTTAAATGGCCCTTCTTCGTTGTAATTACAATCACCCCATTTCCGCTACGTGAGCCCCAAGCAGATGCGGCGGCGGCATCCTTTAGTATGGTGATACTTTCAATATCATTAGGGTTCAAGTTGGTGATGTCTCCGTCATAAGGAAAATTGTCGACAACAATTAAGGGATCAGGATTTGAAAAAAGCGTAGCGCGACCCCGTATTTCAATATTCGCCTGACCAAATTGATGATTGCCATTATTATTAAATATTAACCCACTCGCAACACCATTTAATCTGTCCAAAATATTGGTTGAAACAGATCGATTTATAAGTTGATTATCAATTTGAACGAAACTACCTGTAGCGCGTTCTTTTTGAAATGTTTGATAGCCAGTCGATACGATATTTATTCCCGTTAGTGCAGAAGAAGCAGGCTTCAGAATTATAACTACATCGCTGGTTGTTTCTCTTATAATAAATGAATAAGTCTTATATCCAATAAATGACACCTCAATTTGATCTCCAATAACTCCTTGTATTGAAAATTTTCCATTACTATTTGAACTGGTAGTAACACTATCTTTTAAGTTTTTAATTGTCGCTCCTGGCAAAGTATTACCCAATGAATCGACAACCTTTCCTTTGATCATACTGTTATCTGGTATATCTTTTCGTTTTAGAGTTTGCTGATTTTCTTTTTTTGTAACCACAATTATTTTTTCCCGAATCTCATATTGAAGTGGTTGGTCTTTAAATATCTGGTCGAGAACATTACTGAGTGGTTGATCCTTTAGGGCGATTGTTACCGGTTTTGATGCACTTAGCACAGAGCTTGATGCGAGGAACTCTATACCAGTTTGCTTCTCAAGATCTTGAAACACCTTTTTTAAAGGTGCGTTTGTTTCTTTTAATGAGACCTGCTGCGTTTGAGCTGAAGACGCTGTTGTAATGAGTAGTAAAATCAGCAACATTCCACAAGCAAAAATGTGCCGCAGGGAGAAATTAGAGCGCAAGGAAACTCGCGCCTTACTTTTTGAGTAAAACTTATACATTTGTAATACATGGTTTAACCGGCTGCTTTCATTTTCCAGATGCGGGCAGCCGTGTTGGTTAATAGTTTTAAATTATTGATCGCCTATATAAGTCAGGGGTACCGGTGTCCGCCGGTACCCTGGCTTTAATTAACTATACTGATCCTTTCTTACTTCATGACGGTGATCCTCCTTCCCTCCAGTTTGAAATGGACAGTTTTGGTCGCCTCCAGTGCATTGATCACCTGGCTGATATTTTTATTGCGGGAAACATGCCCGTCAAGACTTTCATTTTTAATGCTATCCTGATATTCTATCTTTACATCGTACCAGCGGCTCAACTTGCGCATGATACTGTTAATTGGTTCGTTATCAAATTGGAAATAGCCGTTTTTCCATGCCATTACTTCATCTATATCTACTTGTTTAACTTGTAATTGATTGCCAGTAGTGATAGCTTGTTCGCCTGGTTTCAGAATCGATGGGTTAGTATTGCCAAGCAAGCTTACTTTTACCCGGCCTTCCAATAAAGTGGTTTTTACATTAGGTTCATCATGGTAACTATTGATGTTGAAATGAGTCCCTAAAACCTCTACGCGTTGGTTATCGGATATAACAATAAATGGGTGAGCCGAATCTTTTGCGATCTCGAAATATCCTTCACCGCTTAATTTGACTATTCGATTTACGGCATGGTTAAAGGTTGTTGGAAAGGTAAGTGATGATGTCGCATTTAGCCAGACTTGAGAACCGTCTGGAAGTCGAATTTGCCATTGGCCCCCATTGGGCGTGCTGATCGTGTTTTGCTCTGCTATCGCAGATTGCCCAGAATAATTAAATTGAACTTGACCAGCTTTATTTTTGATTATACTTACGCCATGATTCTGTAATAGTTTGCCATTGGATGCGTCAGAGAGATTAAGCTTCTGGCCGTTGGCGAGCATCAATAATGCCTTATTCGTTCCAGGTGGTAGGTCAGCCTGAAGTTTTGTGTTCTTTTGACTGTTTTGGTTATCCTTCAGAATAAAAACCACGCTGAAAATTATGCCTATAATAACAGCGGCCGCAGCTAATCGGAGGCCAATTTTGAGGAAACTGCTTTCGTTTCCGGGCAGTTTTAATAAAATGAGATTTTTGGCAGCATCGATTTTAGGTTGGATTAAGTTGCCTCCAGGTTCATTATGCTGTAAATACCATGTCTCCAACAATGCTTTTTCATGTTCAGTACACGTGCCATCATTGTATTTTTTAAATAGATCTTTTAGTTCTTCCTTTTTCATTGTTAATGGCTTTCTGACTATTAATAGCTAAGTCGAGGAAGCGAGTTAAAAAGGAATGAATTAGTGATTTTTTATTTGAGTTATGATTTTTTGTCAGAGTTCACAGGATGTCATCCATGTTATTCATAGGCCATCATACATTTCGCTAATAAACATTAACTTTATTCATGCGGTTCCAAGTTTACTTACCTTCAGACGAGTTGCTGCCTTACGTTAAGCAACTGGTTATTTCTGAAAATGAGCACGCCGCTGCCTACACGGTGTTGCCGGATACGGCCCTGGTCATCGGCTTTCAATACCGGGGCCGGTTAGCTTACCAGGAAGAAGATAAGGAAAATCCGCTGGCCACCATGGGCGTTACCGGGCTGCGCGATACGTACCGCATTTTTCAAAATACAGCCGGCATCGGTTCTGTCCTAGTGGTATTCCGTGATAACGGTGCTGCCAGGTTCTTAAAAGCGCCACTACACGCGTTGTTCGGGGAGAGCCTTTCGCTGGAACATTTTTTTGAACGTCAGTTACTGGCTGACCTGGAAGAGCAACTGGTACTCGCTGATGGTGACAAGCCACGTATTCGCGTGGTGGAAGATTTTCTCCTCCGGCACTTACGGCAGCGACCGGCAGATCTGTTGGTTAACCGGGCGCTACATTATATTCATTCATCAAAAGGCACCATCCGCATACAGGAACTGGCCTCTTTGCTGAACACCAGCGCCAGTCCACTAGAAAAACGTTTCCGGCAGGAAGTGGGTGCCTCGCCGAAAAAGTTCGCTACCATCGTTCGCGCCAGGAACGTACTCGCCGCAATGGAAAACGGGCAGCAAAATTATGCGGCCTATCTTTCTGCTTTTTATGACCAGGCACATTTCATCAAGGACTTCAAAAAGTTTGCTGCGGTTACCCCGGAACAATATCTGAAGCGACTGAAATAAACGGTTTTTTACAATCAGGGCTTTACGGGTGCAGCTACTTTTGAACATCAAATTTTAAAGACGATGTTCACATTACAACAAATGAAGACGGCACACGCCAAAGTCAAAAGCGGCGCGGATTTCCCCGCTTACGTTCAAGAGATCAAACAACTGGGATTATTGCATTATGATTTTATGGTTAGGGATGGTCGCACCATTTATCATGGCCCGAACGGCTTTCAAATCAGCGGTGATCCTATTTACCCTGAAAAACCTATATCGACAGCATCATCGCCGCCTACAGTAAAGCGGATTATTGCTGATCACCAGCAAGGAAAAAGTGATTTCCTTACGTTCTGCACATTGGTAGCAGATGCAGGTGTTAAAAAATGGGTAGTAGATACCCGGGCGATGGTTTGTACGTATTATAGCCTTTCAGGAATTGGTATGGTCGCTGAGCCTATACCCGATCTCTATTATTAATCCATAGCGGCTGTCCTATTGAAGGCATGTGTCTATTAACATGAATAAATCACTATCCCTTTTGCTGCAATTTTCCTGATCATGATCTGGGTCAATAGTTTTTTTAAACAAAGCTAAGGTGAAAACAATGCAATTCGATTGCATTGTTTCTCCGCACTATTGTTCAAATTAATTTAAGATTAGCTTTGCATCATGAGCGCGCATGAATCCCATTTACTAATTCGAAAGATCAAGCCAACGGCGATGCGTTTGCTGGTGCTTGATTTTTTATCGCTACAACGTTCGGCGCTTAGCCTGAACGATATCGAGCAAGGGATGCGTCCCGCTGATCGGATCACCATTTACCGGACGCTCAAAACCTTTGAAGAAAAAGGCCTGGTACATCTGATCGATGATGGCACCGGTACGCACAAGTATGCGCTTTGCGATGACGCTTGCGGCCCAACTGAACACCGTCATCTGCATGTTCACTTTAACTGCGTGGTCTGTCACGAAACCTTTTGCCTGCCCGATTCCAAATTGCCGCAGGTTGATCTGCCGGAAGGTTTTGGATTTACCGAAATGAACCTGGTGGTCAAAGGGCATTGTGACAAATGCCGCTCCTAAAAAATGCAATTGCATTGCACCATTTATTCCCTTTACTTTGCGACGTTAAAAACAAGAAAATGGATACAGGTCCGAGTCATCATCAATATCATTTTACCTTCATCTCCTGACCGGACCTAACGATAAGCGTGTCCCGGAAAGGGCAACACTACGCTTATGCTTAAACAAAAGAACACCAACGCAGGCCCAAGCTACAAAGGGCTTGATCATGCAGCCGATTTGCAACTTAAAAAAGCTGCTGCTGCTGAAAAAGACAAGTGCATTACCCTATTAAATACTAATGAAACTGGGCTGACCAATTCGGAAGCCCGTTCCCGGTCTGCAGTTCATGGCCCTAATGAAGTTTCGCATGAAAAGGCACCGGGCTGGTATATTCAATTGTTTCAGGCCTTTATTAACCCTTTTATTGGGGTATTGATCGTATTGGCTATTATTTCGCTCATTACTGATGTGATGATCCAGGCTCCCGCTGACCGTGATTATTCTACGGTGCTCATCATCAGTATTATGGTGATGCTAAGCGTTTTGCTGCGTTTTGTGCAGGAATATCGCAGTAATCAGGCCGCAGAAAAATTGAAATCGATGGTAAAAACTACCGCAACTGTGATCCGTGAAGGACAGGAAAAACAGGAGATCGATATCAAATTATTGGTGCCTGGTGATATGATCCAGTTGGCAGCGGGCGATATGCTGCCTGCAGATGTGCGGCTCCTTTGGTCCAAAGACTTGTTCGTGAGCCAGGCCATGTTGACCGGCGAATCAGTACCTGTGGAAAAGACAGCCGCCCCCAATCCATCGGCTGAAGCCATGTCTGTTTTAGAATTGAACAATATTTGCTTCATGGGTACCAATATTGTCAGCGGAACCGCAACGGCAGTAATTGTCAATACCGGCGATCAGACTTATTTTGGCTCACTCTCAAAGTCGCTCGTGGGCAAACGCGCCGAGACCAGTTTCGATAAAGGCGTAAACAGCGTCAGCTGGCTGCTTATCCGTTTTATGCTGGTGATGGTACCGATGGTAATGCTGATCAACGGTTTCACCAAACACAACTGGCTCGAAGCATTCCTGTTCGGCTTGTCTATCGCCGTAGGATTGACCCCGGAGATGCTGCCGATGATCGTTACCGCCAACCTGGCCAAGGGCGCGGTCAATATGTCCAAACGCAAAGTGGTTGTGAAGCGGTTGAACGCTATTCAGAACATCGGCGCAATGGATATTCTTTGCACTGACAAAACCGGTACCCTTACCATGGACAAGATCGTTTTGGAAAGGCACCTGAATGTGTTTGGCGCCGAAGATAACGAAGTGATGAAGTGGGCCTATCTGAACAGCTATCATCAAACAGGGCTAAAGAACCTTTTAGACATTGCTGTACTGGAGCATGTCGATCATCATGCTTGTTTGACCGAGGGGGAAAGTTACCAGAAGATCGATGAGATCCCTTTTGATTTTCAGCGCCGCCGTATGTCGGTGATCCTGGAAGAAAAAGACCATAAACATCTGCTGATCTGCAAAGGAGCCGTGGAAGAAACGCTTGATCTGTGCACGCATGCTTTTGACCCCGGTGTAGATAACCAGTTGCAGATCAAAAGCGATGCGGTCATTCCGATGGACGAAAAAATGCGGCAGACGGTATTGAATACTTCCCGCAAGCTAAACGAAGAAGGATTACGGGTACTGTTAGTTGCCGTAAAAGAGTACGATGAGCGGCCGCTGACCTATTCGGTAGAAGACGAAAGCAATATGATCCTGACTGGCTTTATCGGTTTTCTGGATCCGGCAAAGCCTTCTGCTAAACCTTCAATTAAAGCTCTGCACAACTTGGGTATAGAGATCAAGGTGCTGACCGGCGATAACGAGATTGTAACCAAAAAGATCTGTAAAGATGTAGGCATTCCGGTCAACAACATCCTGATGGGGAAAGACCTGGAAGATATGAGCGATGAGGAACTGAAAGAACGGATCGACGGCATCAGCATATTGGCCAAGCTCAGCCCACTGCAAAAATCGAGGGTGGTCAAATTATTGCAGGAAAAGGGTCATACTGTAGGCTTTATGGGGGATGGTATCAATGATGCCGCTGCGCTTCGTGATGCGGATGTGGGTGTTTCGGTGGATACCGCAGTAGATATCGCCAAAGAAAGTGCGGATATCATCCTGTTGGAAAAGGACCTGATGGTTTTACGGAAGGGCGTGATCTATGGCCGCCGGACCTTTGGCAATATTATCAAATATATCAAGATGACGGCCAGCAGCAATTTTGGTAATATGTTCAGTATGCTGGGTGCCAGTGCCCTGTTACCTTTTTTGCCGATGCTGCCCATTCAAATACTGATCAATAATTTACTGTATGATATTTCGCAGATATCTATTCCATGGGACGTAATGGATGAAGACTTCATTGAAAAGCCGCAAAAATGGAACGCTGGAGGTATCAGCAGGTTTATGATCTGGATCGGGCCGATCAGTTCGGTATTTGACTATGCAACGTTTGCCGTGCTTTGGTTCGTTTTCAAGGCCAACTCTCCGATGCATCAAACGCTTTTTCAAACCGGCTGGTTCGTGGAAAGTTTGCTGTCGCAGACGCTGATCGTTCACATGATCCGTACCCGGAAGATCCCCTTTATCCAAAGTTGGGCGGCTGCGCCGGTTGTTGCATTGACCACGGCCATCATGGCCATCGCTATAGCGCTGCCGTTCACCTCTTTTGCTGCCGCATTAAAGATGCAGCCGCTGCCGTTGGCTTTCTTCCCGTGGCTGCTGGGTATCCTGGTTGCGTATTGCGTATTGACGCAACTGATCAAAAATTGGTTCATCCATAAATTTCAACAATGGCTTTAAAAAAGAAAAAACGAGACATCAAGTGGATCATCGCCATCATTGTGGTCATCCTCTTGTTGGCGGAGGCGATATTATTATCACACGGCCACCGGAAGTAACTCATAAAACAAGACATTATTTCGAACAAAAAACTTTATAAACAGGTTATGAAAAAGCATATCCTTTATATATTAACCTGTCTGGTTATTCCACAGGCACTACGGGCGCAAGACACGGTTAAACAACAGCCTTTTAGCTTCCATTTCCAGCAGACCATCATCACGCAATATAAACCGGCATTTGGCGCGCCGTACAGCGGTCAAAACAGTTTGAGTCCGTTAACAGAGACCCAAAGTTCGATCACCACCACTTTTTATGGCGCAGCAAGGCTTTGGAAGGGTGCGGAAGTTTATTTTAACCCGGAATTATCCGGCGGTGCGGGCCTCAGTAAAACGTTGGGGGTTGCGGGTTTCCCCAATGGCGAAACTTTCCGGGTAGGCAGCGCCTCTCCGGCGATCTACATTGCACGTTTATATTTTAAGCAAAATTTCGAATGGGGGGTAGCTAAAGACACCATCGAAGATGACGCGAACCAGTTGGCAGGGCTGAAAAGCAAGCGATACTTTTCATTTACCATCGGTAAGTTTGGCATGGCCGATTTTTTTGACGGGAACGCGTTTAGCCATGATCCGCGTAGCCAGTTCATGAACTGGGCGCTGATGGATAACTCCGCCTGGGATTATCCGGCCAACACCCGCGGTTACACTTTAGGAACTTTTATGGAACTGGGACAGCCCGATTGGACATTGCGTTTTGCCTTTACCATGGTGACCACTGTGCCGAATGAGTCTGTTTGGGATCAAAAAATTGGTAAAGCCAATACACAAACATTGGAGTATGAAAGACGCTACACAATAGGTGGTCAAAAAGGAACGTTGCGTTTATTAGGTTTTTTAAATAACGGCAAATTCGGCAATTATGATCTTGCTATCGCGCAAGGTCCGAAAGCACCCAATGTCGATACCACCCAAGCATACGGGAGACATAAATACGGCTTTGGCATAAATGCCGACCAATACCTTACCAAAGATTTTGGGGTGTTTGCCAAAGCGAGCTGGAACGACGGGCATACCGAGACCTGGTTCTTTACGGAGATCGACCGTTCCTTTACTTTCGGCGGGGTGTTAAAAGGCACTTCCTGGAAACGCAAGGATGACGAATTGGGCCTGGGCTTTATCGTCAACGGCTTATCGGCCCCGCACCGCAATTACCTGGCCGATGGCGGCTATGGGTTTCTCATCGGCGATGGTAAACTGAATTACGCACCGGAGATGATCGCTGAGTTATATTATAAGCTGAACGCCTACCAGCACAAGCTATGGTTGTCGCCGGATTACCAGTTCATTTTGAACCCGGCTTATAATAAAGATCGGGGGCCGGTGAATGTATTGGGGATCCGCGCGCATGTGGAATTTTAAAAAACTACTTTTGGTGGTCAAATAACAACGAATAGTAGCGGGAATACAACCATGGGTAGCCGTGTTTTTTCGTCTGGCGCTCAGCGCCGGGGTATCTTTGTCGGGTCTAATTCAAACAAAAAATACAAAGATGGATACGAACAGGATCGGCCATAA
>Ga0068853_100002062_pt1 | contig 14889 bp, 17 predicted proteins | sample KBSCornC32_FD_65655 | JGI IMG/M metagenome (GOLD analysis project Ga0068853, IMG submission 65655) | Corn rhizosphere microbial communities from Kellogg Biological Station, Michigan, USA - KBS Corn C3-2 | ecosystem: Host-associated > Plants > Roots > Rhizosphere > Soil ...
GATGAGCATGGCCATGCCCTCGCACGCCACACACGACATGACCGGCGCGCTCGGCCTCTACCCCATGCAGCGCGAAAGCTCCGGCACCGCCTGGCAGCCCGATTCATCGGAGCATATCGGCCTCATGAAGACGAGCGGCGCCTGGACGTTGATGGCCCACGGCAACCTCAACCTCGTCTACGACCATCAGTCCGGCCCGCGCGGCGACGATAAAGCCTTCGCCAGCGGAATGCTGATGGGCATGGCGATGCACTCGCTCGGGAACGGCGCCGTCCAGTTCAAGGCGATGGTCAGCCCCGACCCGCTCATGGGCCCGCGCGGCTATCCCCTGCTCCTCGCCAGCGGCGAGACCGCCAACGGCCGCGACCGCCTGATCGACCGCCAGCACCCCCACGATTTCTTCATGGAGCTATCGGCCTCAGTCTCCCAGAATATCGGCGCGAACAGCAGCGCCTTCCTCTACGCAGGCCTTCCCGGAGAGCCCGCGTTCGGCCCGCCCGCCTTCATGCACCGCGAATCCATCATGGATTCGCCCGAGGCCCCGATCACGCACCATTGGCTCGATTCCACCCACATCAGCTTCGGCGTGGTGACGGCGGGTCTTGTCCTCGATCGTTTCAAGCTGGAGCTCAGCCGCTTCAACGGCCGCGAGCCCGACCAGCACCGCTGGAACATCGAGACCGGCCCGCTGGACTCGACCGCCATCCGCCTCAGCTGGAACCCCACCCGCACCCTAGCCTTGCAGGGCAGCTGGGGCCATTTCACCGACCCCGAGCAGCTCGAGCCCGGAGTCGACCAGAAGCGCCTCTCCGCAAGCGGCATGTGGGCCGACGAGATCGCGCCCGGCTGGAAAGCCGCCGCCACCCTCGCCTGGGGCCGCAAGTCGGCGCACGGCCACGGCGACAACGCCTTCGCCGCCGAAGCTTCCCTGAAGCACGCCCAATGGACGCTCTTCAGCCGCGCCGAAATGACCGAGAACCGCGAGCTGATCCCCGACCAGGACGACCCCGCCTTCCGCGTCGGCAAAGTCTCCATCGGCGCCATCCGCGACTTCCGCCTCGCCGATCACCTCTCGATCGGCGCGGGCGGCCTGTTCGCGGTCAACTTCGTCCCCGACGCGCTGGCGCCGCTCTATGGCGGGCACAATCCAACCGGGGCGATGGGATTCGTTCGGGTGAAGCTGGATTAGGGTCTCATCAGCCTTTCGCGGCGTAGCCCAACGAATTCCAGCCGCCTGTCAGTATGATTCGTGAGCAATGACGGGTGACCAACCTAGATTGCCAAGGCCCTCGATGATTGATTAGCGTTCCGTTGCTCGGGGAGGGTAGTGGCGTGGATACCGACGCATATCGATACAATGAGCGCTTCAAAGGCTTCGCCACCTTCGGCGACAACGCCGCGCTGGCATTTTTTGTCGGAAGCGTTGCCAAGGCATTTGATCCGGCCGGGCAGGACATTCTGGTCGTACTGGGCGTTCTCCTTGGGCTCGCATTTCTATGGATGTCATATTAGAGGCCTAATACAGTCGGAGGTGATGGAATGACCGACGCCGCGTTTATCTTTGCCCTAACGCTTGGCGTGATTGTTCTTGGTGGAATGCTTTGGGTCTCGCACACCGCGTCGACCCAACTGGCTGCTCGGCGAGGCAAACGTGTCTATGCGTCGGGGGCTTCCGAAGGCGAACCTGATCTATTTGACGTAACGGATGAAGAAAGTGCGGGACGTGCCGACCGCGAGATAAGGAAGCGCGTCAAGGAAAGCGCGCACTAGCTCATCCTGCAGCCGGGATGTTGTTAGGCGCGCCCCCGAAACTAACGTCCGAGACGTTCCCGGTTATCGGCCGGGCGATCCGATGCTCGCGCCTAAGACGGAAATATCGCGTTCAGCGATGATCATCAATCGGCGCGGATAGTTAGATCCAAGCCCTCACGCGCTTCTTGTAAGCAACATATTCCGCGCCGAATGTCCGCTCGAGATAGGCTTCCTCTCTCGCAATGACCTGCGTCTGGACGGTCGCGATAACCAGCGGGAACAGGACCAGCGAGGATAGACTATTGAAGAAGGTGGCGACGCCCAGGTAAATCAGCGCCATCCCCAGGTACATCGGGTTGCGGGTCCATCGGTAAATGCCCGATGTCACCAGCCGCGTCGCCGGTTTGTACGGAATGATCGCGGTCCCGAGCCGCCTGAAGAGGCCCGCGCCGGCAAAGCTGACCAGCAACCCCGCAACGACAGAGCCTGCCCCAACAATGTCGCGCAGCGTCGGCTGAAGCCCGAGCCTTGGCAGATGCACCATGCGATCACCCGCGATCCCGAGCGCAAGTCCTGCGACATAAATCAGTGGTGGCGGGAAAAGGACTCTAGCGCCGTCGACAGCTTTTTCCATGGCAACCTCCATCGCTCGATATGCGCAATGGCTAGGTCAAGCGCGTCGACGCCGCCAATCAAAGAAAGACATCGCTCCCGCAGCCAGGCTTATGAGGCTCGCCGAACCAAGCGTCATTCGTTCCCTGGCAGCCGTTTGACCCGGAATGAAATCAGGCTCTGGACCCGCCCGGAGCACCGGTAACCTTAAGAAATTTCAATCATTTCCAAATGTTGGAGCGATGTCCGCTTCTGCTAGAAACGCGCCCGCAGCGGGGATCACCAGAGTTGGAGACATGTATGCGTAAGCTTCTTTTCGTCGGCGCGGCGGCGCTGATGTCGTCGGCGGCCCTGGCCACGCCGGCGCCCAAACATTTCGCGGGGGCCGAGCTTCTGCCCATGGCGAAGGTCACGCTCACCCAGGCGAGGAAGACCGCGGTCCACGCCCACCCCGGTGTCATTACCGATCAGGAGCTGGAGAAAGAGCGCGGCGGCACCGGCCTTCGCTATTCATTCGACATCAAGGCCAACGGCAAGACGTTCGAAGTCGGCGTCGACGCCCGCACCGGCAAGGTCCTCGAGAACGACGCCGAAGGGCCCAACCCGGACTGATTCAACCGGATAAACCGCGTCACCCCGGACTTGATCCGGGGCCTGCCTTCAACCAAAATTACCGCGCGGTCCTTCAGGCAGTCAGCTGCGGGATCAAACAGGGTCGATGTGGGTAGTGCCGGCCCTGGCCGCACCGCGGCTCGGCGGAGTAGTCAGCCCGTCGAATAAGCCGGGGCCGCTGTTCGTACTGCCGGCCCCGCGCCGCGCCGCTTGCGGACCTCATCGCCGCCTCAGTTGCCCAGCATCCGGTTCGATTTCGAAGCCGTCGACTCCCGCAGGAGGAACGCTTTGTAAGTCGCTCGACAGTAGATCCGGTGACAGCGCACTAATTCGCTCGAGGACAGGCGCGCCCTCGGGTCTAGTCCGAAGCTGGATTAGCCTTATGGGACCGCAGTCGGCTGTCCCGCATCGTGGATCACCTGGCCCGGGCCGCCCGGACACGGCGCGGGGGCCTTTGCGTTCTTGCTCACCGGCACGCCGTTGACGCAGCCCAGCACCCGCCACTTGATCGGCGGCGACTCGACCTTCTTCGCCGCATAGTCATAGACGGCGCTTGCGTCCGCCGGCGGCGTCGAGTGCGGGCCGATTCCGACCCCCTTGAGACAGTAATTCTCCGACGCCTTGATCCAGCATTGGCCGCCCAGGCAATAGCCGCCCCATTTCGGCTTTCCATGGCCGAAGACTATGTCGCACTGGTGGCTCGTCGTGCACGACTTGGCCTGCACCGGCAGCTGCGCGACAAGGCAGGCGCCGCCGACCCCGTTGGAGCTGATCGACGCCTCACCCGGATTCGGCGGCCGGATTTCGAAGGCCCCGCTCAGCACTCTGGAGGCGCTGCTCGTCACCTGCAGCGCCTTCACCGTCAACTCGACGCCCGGAACATTGCTTGCGCTCTTGGGACTGGTGGGCCCCTTGCCGGCACTGGCCGTAATTCCGGCCATCGCCGCCAGTGCGGCTGACGGCACGATCCATCTGCTCTTCATCGCTGCCTCCTCGTCCTCGATTGGCAGCAGGGTTTGAGCCGTGAACCGCGCTCCGTTCCATGATGGAGTGCCGACGGAAAACCGATATTCGAATAATTGGGATCGGCCGAACGAGGCCCGCCGAAGCGAGCCTCCAATCCTCAAACCATATGTTCCGAATGCCCGTAGACGAGGATCGTCATATACCCCTCGCGGTCGGGTGCTTCCTTCGCGCCCGGCGTGTAGCTCGCCTTGAATTTCTCGGCCTGGGCGTCGTCGCAATTATATTCGGGACGCATCGCGCCCGACGCCGCGACGACCCGGCAGCCCTTGACCGCGCCCTTGGCGTCGATCGCCAGCGCCATCACCTGCCCGCCGAGCAAGGTATCGCCGATCTGAAGCTTGGTCGTGTCCGGAGCCACGCCCGGGTTGAACCGGCGCTCGAACGTGATGCGGGTGATCTCGCCATGCGATTCGGAGGCTTTGGTGGCCGCCGCCGCCTGGTCCGAACCGACGTCGCAGGTCTCGGTCTTCGAAGGGCTGAGGCTGGTTTCATAGGCGCAGGCCTCGGGCTTGCCGTCCCCGTCCATGGTGACGGTGACTTTCTCCCACCACGGAGCGGCCGAAACGAGTGTCGAGCTCGGATCCGCCGGAGCCGCCGGCGACGCCGATCGACTGACGGTCGGCTCATGGGTTGAGGTTGGTGTAGCAGCCGCGGCTGCAAAGCCTGCTGCGGAAGCGAGAACGATAGCGGCGATCTTGAGCACGATCAGAACTCCTTCGCCCGCCGCTCCGTCGGCATGATGCCGCCGCCACCTGCGCCCCCAACGCGCGGGACAGCGTAGGTTTCCTTGCCGGCGTCCAAGGGTTCAATCGCGCTTCGCAAAGGCGCGCCAGTCTGCCGTGCGGGTGCGTCGGATTGCTAGACCGCGGCGGGCCTCTGAAGCCTGAGGTGCGCGTGCACCTTCGTCGCGATTCCGATCGCTACCAGGAGCCCCACGCCGAGCGACGTATCGATCGGGTCATCGTAGAAGATGGCGCCAATCAGCAAGGCGTTGACCGTGAAGCCCACCACGGCCGGAAGCGGGAACAGCGGCATCTTGAACGGCCGCTCGAGCTCGGGCTCCTTGAAACGCATGGTGATTGCGGCGAGGTCGCTGACCGCTGCGACTCCGATCAGGAACGGCGCGCCCATCGCGATCAGCCGCTCGTATCCGCCGGTTGACGCGAGCAGGGCCGCGACGAGGGTCGTGCACAGCAACGCCACGCGCGGCGTACCCGAAGCCGAGACCCGCGTGAGAACTGAAGGAAGCACTCCATTCCGCGCCATGGCGTAGGCGATCCGGGGAGCGGTCATCACCTGCAGGTTGCAGATCGCGACCACCGAAACGATCGCGAGGATCGTGATCACGGACCCGCTCGCCGGGCCAAGCACCGCGGCCATCGCGTCCGCGACGGGAAGCTTCGACGCCGCGATTTGCTCGCGGGTGAGGACGTGGAGGATGCTGGCGTTGACCAGCAGGTACAGCAGCATGACGAGCAGGATTCCGCCGAACGTCGCTCGAACCACGCTGCGCTCGGGCCGATGGACCTCCTCGCAGAAATAGACGCAGCTGCTCCACCCGCCATAAGTGATCGCTATTGCGCGCATTGCGACCGCGAACGCCGCTAGCCCGAAAACAGGGGCTGGCGCGGCGGCAGGGCTCGCGACTGGCGCGTGGCCGGGGATGATCCACAGCAACGCAACGAGAAGGAGCAGCCCGAGCCCCTTGATCGCGCTTCCCGCGACCTGGCTCGCTCCGGAGGCTTTCGTCCCCGACCAGTTGATCAGCGTGACGACGGCGATGAGCAGGACGGCCAGGGCTCCGAGCGGAAGCGAGGTCGCGAGGCCCAGCCGCTGCGCATATTCGGCGAAGACGACCGAAACGAACGAGATCGCCAGCGTGTAGTTCAGCCAGTCCGCCCAGCCGAGCATCGTCCCCGCGAACGGTCCGAAGGCGCGATGCGCGAAAACATAAGGCCCGCCCGCGCGGGGTATCGAAGCGCCGAGCTCCACGGTCCCGCAGGCGTCGGCGAGGATGATCAGCCCGCCAAGGGTCCAGGCGGCGAGGTTCCACGCCTCATTGGGCATCGCTCCGGCGACGATCCCGGGCGTTCGCATGATCCCCTGACCGACGACTCCGCCGACAACGACCGCGAGCCCGAACCCGATGCCGAGGATCCGAAGCAGCTCCCCCGCCGCCCTCTCATGTTTTGCAACCATGCCGCCCCTCCCCAGGAACGCGGAAATTCGCGACTGCATAGCAAGGCGGCGGCATCGCGGCGAGGCTGACGAAGGATAGTTCGAAGGATGGGCCCGAAGGAATGCGGTTCGCCCTAATAGAACCGAATCCGCCTCCAGCGGCGGAGCTCCATGAAGCGAGGACGCGAAGCGGCTTCGCCCAAATAGAAATGGGGGCCGGCATTGCTGCCAGCCCCCACTGCGCCGAGCGAAGGATATGCCGGTATTCGTAACCTGGTTGATAGAACTTTCGCCCTAACGACCCGCTCTCGATCCTGGCTCACCAGCTCAGGCGTCGCTTTCCATCGAACAACTCCCTCTTGCGAGGAGCCAGATCGATCTACCAGACTGCGCGGCCCGAAGGTTCGCTGGTCTTTCGACCTTTCCGGCCTGGCCTCTGAAACCGAAGTCCCTCGAAGCCAAAACCATTCAATGTTCCGCGGCCCTTCTTGGGAAACCCTCTATCGCGTCCCGCTTTGCTCACCAGAATTCCGAGGAACCCCGGGAGCCGCGTCGCGCGACAGGAAGATTCCTCTTCCGGCGCCTCTTCCCGGCTGGTCCGGTAAGAACCCGAAGGCTCTTCCCAATCCTGCCGGCGGAGATCGGACCTTTGGCCACCTGCCGCTCTCTTCACCGTTGCCGGCTCCGAGGAGGCCGGGACCGCCGTCCCGATCACCCAGTCACCATGCACATGTCATCCGAGTCGCAAAAGCGAAAAATTCGGCTTTTGGGCTGTGGATAACGGGGATATCGGGCAAAATCGCAGGAACCTTCTCGATTCGCACAAAGCCGGTTCGCTTCGGTTGCCGTTCCGTTCTCCTCCCCCTAATTCCGCTAAGTGCCTGAATCGCCGGTCCCCCTGTCCGAACCTGCCTATCTGCGGGGCCTGAACCCGCCGCAGCGCGAAGCTGTCCTGACGACCGAAGGGCCGGTTCTCGTCCTCGCCGGCGCCGGGACCGGAAAGACCGCGGCGCTCACGGCGCGACTCGCCAACCTGATCGCGACCCGCAAGGCCTGGCCGAGCCAGATCCTGTCGGTCACCTTCACCAACAAGGCCGCGCGCGAGATGAAGGAGCGCGTGTCGCAGATATCCGGCGGAGCGATCGAGGGCATGCCGTGGCTCGGCACCTTCCATTCGGTCGCCGCGCGAATGCTCCGAAGCCATGCCGAGCTCGTCGGGCTTCAATCCAACTTCACGATCCTCGACACCGACGACCAGCTCCGGGTCCTGAAGCAGCTCATCGCCGCCGCGAATCTCGACGAGAAGCGCTGGCCTGCGCGCCAGCTCGCCGCGCTCATCGACCGGTGGAAGAATCGCGGCTGGACCCCGAAGCAGGTCGATGCCGGCGAGTCCGAAGCCTTCGCCGCCGGCCGCGGCGCCGAACTCTACGCGCAATATCAGGAGCGGCTGAAGACGCTGAACGCCTGCGATTTCGGCGACCTGCTGCTGCACATGCTGGTCATCTTCCGCACTCACGCCGACGTCCTCGACGCCTACCGAGACCGCTTCCGCTACATCCTCGTCGACGAATATCAGGACACCAACCAGGCCCAGTACGAATGGCTGAAGCTGCTCGCCGAGCCGCGCCGCAACCTGTGCTGCGTCGGCGACGACGATCAGTCGATCTACAGCTGGCGCGGCGCCGAGGTCACCAACATCCTCCGCTTCGAGCATGACTTCCCCGGCGCGAAGATCGTCCGTCTCGAACAGAATTATCGCTCGACTTCGCACATTCTCGCCGCCGCCGACGGCCTCATCGCGCACAATGCGGGCCGGCTCGGCAAGACGTTGTGGACCGATGCCGGTGACGGCCGGAAGGTCCGGGTCATCGGCGTCTGGGACGGCCCCGAAGAAGCGCGCCGGGTCGGCGAGGAAGCCGAAGGGCACATGCGCGGCGGCGGCTCGCTCGACGACATCGCCATCCTCGTCCGCGCCCAGTTCCAGACCCGCGAGTTCGAGGAGCGCTTCATCGCTATCGGCCTCTCCTACCAGATCATCGGCGGCTTCCGATTCTACGAGCGCGCGGAGATCCGCGACGCGATCGCCTACCTCCGCCTGATCGTTCAGCCGGCCGACGACCTTGCCTTCGAGCGGATTGTGAACCAGCCCAAGCGCGGCCTCGGCGACAAGGCCGTCGCAACCATCCACCGCCACGCGAGGGCGACCCAGCAACCGCTTCTCATCGCCGCCGCCACCCTGCTCGACAGCGACGAACTGACGCCCCAGGCGCGCCGCAGCCTCGGCAATTTCGTCGCCGACATCGCGAGATGGCGAGGGATGCTAAACGCATCCTCCCCCGGATTTCCGGGGGAGGTGGCCCCCGCGCAAGCGGGGGACGGAGGGGGCCCTACCAATTCGCTCCCCCACCCCGAGCTCGCCCGGATCGTCCTCGAAGAATCCGGCTACACCGCCATGCTCCAGGCGGACCGCTCGGCCGAAGCCGCGGGCCGCCTCGAAAACCTCGCCGAGCTCACGCGCGCGATGGAGGAATATGAATCGCTCGGCGCGTTCCTCGAGCATGTCAGCCTGGTAATGGACAATGACGAGGCGCGCCAGGGCGACCGCGTGACGATCATGACTATCCACGCCGCCAAGGGCCTCGAGTTCGACATGGTGTACCTTCCCGGCTGGGAGGAAGGGGTGTTCCCCTCGCAGCGTTCGCTCGACGAAGGCGGCCTCGCCGCCCTCGAGGAGGAACGGCGCCTAGCCTATGTCGCGATCACCCGCGCCCGCCGGCGCTGCACGATTCTCCACGCCGCCAACCGCCGCATCTACGGCCAGTGGACCAGCTCGATCCCCAGCCGCTTCCTCGCCGAGCTTCCCAAGGCGCACATCGAGGAAGAAACGACGATGACCGGCGGCGAGAGCCTGTGGCGCGCGCAATGGTCCGAGCGCGCCGATCCCTTCGCGCACGTCGCGCGCCCGAGCCGCGGCCCCGGCTGGCAGCGCGCAACCCGCCTGAGCCCCTCTCCCCTTGCGGGAGAGGGAGGGGCCCGGCGCGACAGCGCTGGGAGGGTGAGGGGTGTGCGCGGTGACCCCTACCTCCAACCCCCAATCGAAGTCCGCGCCAGCGCCGTCAGCCTCGGCAACCAGGGCCGAACCGACCTCGCCCTCGGCCAGCGCGTGTTCCACGGCAAGTTCGGCTACGGCACGATCGAAGCGATCGAAGGCAACAAGCTCGAGATCGAGTTCGAAAAGGCGGGGCGGAAGAAGGTGCTCGACAGCTTCGTCAACGCTTCCTAGGGCGGCCTTCTCCTTCGCTCCACGCCCATGACCCGCCTCGAATCTCGCGCGCGACTGTTCGCCTGCCTCCTCGCCGCGCTCGCCGGCTTCATCGACGCGATCGGATTCATTCGGTCGGGCGGGTTCTTCGTCTCCTTCATGAGCGGGAATTCGACCCGGCTGGGTGTCGGCATCGCCAATCACCTGCGCGACGGTCTTCTTGCATGCTATCTGGTCGTTTCGTTCGTCGGCGGAGTGGTCCTCGGATCACTGGTGGGCGAAACAGCCGGCGCGCGCCGCCCCGCCGTCGTGCTCGCTTGCGCTGCCGCCTTGCTGGGTGCCGCGGCCTGGCTCGACGGCAGCGGAGCGACCCTCAAGGCACTCGCATGCCTCGCCCTGGCAATGGGTACAATGAACACCGTCTTCGAGCGCGAAGGCGAGGTCCGCTTCGGAGTCACCTACATGACCGGCGGACTGGTCCGCGTGGGGACCGGAATCGCATCGTCCGTCCGGGGACGCGGCAGCTGGGCGTGGACCAACAACTTCTTTCTCTGGATGACTTTCGTTGCGGGAGCGGTCGCAGGAGCCAAGGTCTACGGACCGCCGCCCAATCTCACGCTGGTCACCGCAGCAGCCGCAGCGCTCGGTCTTGCGGCGCTGTCTCTGCGCTTGAACGAGGTCTAACTCGCGCGCTTCACGAGGCCGCGCACCCAGGGGATGATCGAGGTCCAGCTCAATTCTTCCATCGTCTCGATGCCCGCCAGCCGCGCGCGCTTCCAGACCACTTCGCCGGGCGGAATGTTGAGGCCCTCGACAAACGCCGAAACATAGGCGCCGACGGCCGGCAATTCGTCCGCTTCCAGCTGAAGGCCACGCGCCGAAATGTTGCGCAGGGTGGCCATCCAGAATTGGCCGCCGCACTTGATATGCACGGGGCAGCGCACTTCCAGCCTCGGCATGGTCCGGCGCTCGCGCGTCTGGCTGACCAGCTTGCGATTGAGGAGTGCGATCACGTCGATATTGTCGTCGAAGCGGACACCGAGCTGGTTCCGCCCCGTCCATGCGACCTTGCCCGGCGCGCGCTGGCCGTTGGGGAGTTCGACCGAGGCCGCATCCCCCAGAGCGGGAGCAAGCTTGCTGCTGACAGTCACCCCGAGCGCGCTGATCTTGCGAATGGAGCATGGCTCGCGTGAACCGCCGACCGTCAGGGTTCCCGAATCGAAGGGGCCCTTCTCGTCCCCGGCCCACGAATCCTCGGGCCATGGGAGGCGGTCACCCACGACAACGGTTGTGACTGAAGGGGTGTCAGCCATTTCTCATCCAGCACTCGTCCATCCCTTGCGCCCTGTTGGGCTAACAAGTCGCTAACGATTGCTCAGGAATGTGCGTCGCAATCCGCCTGATATCGGTCTACTTCAGCCGTATCGATGATCGGGGGAAAAAGGGGTTCGCGCCATGAAAACGCTCATTGCCTTCGTCCTTGGCGTAATCGCCGTGCCCGTCATCTTCGTCCTGGTTGGAATCGCCGGGTGGCTCCCCAGCAATTCCACGTCCGAGCCGCCTCATTGGGAATCGTCGCTTGGAATGCGCGCGCTCGATGCTTCGCTCGAAAAGCGCTCCGACGCCTTCAGCAATCCGGTCGAGGCCAACGACAAGGCCGCTCTGGCGTCCGGCGGCAAAATTTACGCGGCCAAATGCGCCGTTTGCCATGGCAGCGCTACGGGTCCGAGCGATTGGGGCGCGAAGGGCTTCTACCCCCGCGCGCCGCAATTCTTCCAGGAAGGCACCGACGTGTCCGCGCCCGAGGCATATGCGGCGATCCACGATGGCGTTCGCTATTCCGGCATGGGCGCTTGGCGCGGCCAGCTGAAGGATGACCAAATCTGGAAGGTCGCGAACTTCGTTGCGGGCATTCAGGCGCCCGGCGGCAAGAAGATGGACATGGATTGAGCGGACTCGACAACGGTCTCGTTCGACAATTTATTTAATAACTTCAGTTTCTTGCGATTCTCCGACGCGAACCTCCGGCGGGATTCGCTTCCGCTTGGCACAGCCTGATAAACGGCAATTGGAGGAACCCGACTCGGGGCCAGTGCATTCTCGCAGCAAAAGTCAATAGCAAATTCAGGTGTTTAAAATGAGGAAGCTAGCCATTGCGCTGGCGCTGACGGGTTCGTGCGTATTTGCGAGTACCATTGCTGTTACGCCGGCCTCCGCGCTGGAAACCTACGAAGCCAGGATGGAAGCGAGCGACGCTGCGTCCCAGGCGCGCGTCGATCTTGTCGACGCCTTCGGCCCGAAGGTCATCAAGCCAGGACAATATGTCTGGCGCGACGTCCCCCAGGGCGCGGGTCCCGAACGCGTCGTCATCAGCCTGTCGGATCAGATGGCCTACCTCTATCGGGGCGACACCCTGATGGCGGCGGCGTCCATCTCGACCGGCCGCGACGACAAGCCGACCCCGACCGGCATCTTCTCGGTGCTCAACAAGACGGTGATGCACCATTCGAACAAATATGACGACGCGCCGATGCCGTTCGCCCAGTTCTTCGAATCCCACGGCATCGCGATGCATGCCGGATACAACCCGGGTCACCCCGCCAGCCACGGCTGCGTCCGCCTGCCGGCGGGCTTTGCCAAGAAGCTCTATTCGGTGACCGACGTCGGTACGCCGGTCTATATCGGCGCGTAATTTGCCGAGGGCCGCGCGGCGTAGGTGGCGCGGCCCCAGTCTTTCTCCCCAAACCCGGCGCGGTTGATCCCGCGCCGGGATACGCCCATGCAGCCCAAGAGTTGAGCGTTCCAAAGCCAGCACACCAGGAGAATGAGAACATGGCCAGGAAGGCGACGGGCCATAGCCGAACCACCAGCAGCGCCAGGACCGCCAGGAAATCCACCAAGAAGACGACAGCGGTTGCACGGCGGCCAAGTTCCGGCGGCGGCTCCCGCTCGGACGAGAATATGGGCGATGCATTCATCAAGCTTTTGCAGAGCCCCTTCGTCGCCGAACTCGTCGCCGTCGCGGCGACCGCCGCGCTTGCTTCGCTTGCCGAGCATGGCTTCACCAGCGGCAACGGTGGACGAGGGAAGCGCGCGGGCAAGGCTGTCAAGGAAGCGGGCAAGGCCGCCGCCAAGGCCGTCGGCCGGCGGCTAGGCAACGAAATCGACGAGATCCGGAAGGCGGCTAAGGGCGGCGCAAAAGCGTAAGCCGGGCGCGGCCTACGACCCGGCTGGTTTCAATCACCAGCTCGCCAGGAACGACGTTGTCGCCACGCTCGGTCTCGACGCTCAGCCAGCCGCCGCGCGCTAGCCAGGAGGCTTTGCAGAGCGATTGCACGACCGAGCTCCCGGAACCGGGCGCATAGGGCGGGTCGGCGAGGATCAGATCAAACGGGTCGGACCGCGGCAGCGCAAGCGCCGAACCCGCAATCACCAGCACTCGATCGCCCGCACCAAGCTTCTCGGCGTTGCGCCTGATAACGGCGGACGCTGCGGCGTCGGATTCGACGAATGCCGCGCTCGCCGCTCCCCGCGAAAGCGCCTCCAGGCCGAGCGCCCCGCTCCCGGCGAACAGGTCGGCGACCCGCAAATCCTCGAAGCTGCCGAGCCGGCTCGCCAGCATGGAGAACAAGGTTTCCCGCACACGATCGGCGGTCGGGCGGGTGCCAGCTCCCGCAGGAGCTTCGATCGCCCTGCCCCGCCACTCGCCGGCGATGATCCTCATCAGCTCCTCCCCGGAACGGGGAGGGGGGCCATGCGAAGCATGGTGGTGGGGCCGATGAGGGCGAAATCGACCCCCCCGTCAGCCTTCGGCTGCCACCTCCCCGTTCCGGGGAGGATCATTTCAGACTTTTTCGGAGCGCTTCCACGTCGACGCTTCCGATCTCATCGACGCCGCCCGGGTTCAGGTCCTCCACCGTGAACGGGCCGTAGGCAGTCCGGATCAGCCGCGAGACCTGCAGTCCAAGATGCGCCAGCACGCGCCGCACCTCGCGGTTCTTGCCCTCGGTCAGGCTCATCTCGATCCAGCAATTGCTGCCCGTCCGCCGCTCGAGATTGGCGTTGATCGAGCCATAATGGATGCCCTCGATCGTAACTCCCTCCGCCAGCCGCTCGAGCTGTTCCTGAGTCACGCGCCCGAAGGCGCGCGCGCGATAGGTCCGGACAACTGCCGTTCGCGGAAGCTCGAGCTGGCGCTTCAGCTCGCCGTCGTTGGTGAGCAGCAACAACCCCTCGGTCATGAAGTCGAGGCGCCCGACCGGCATCAGCCGCGGAAGGCCTGCGGGGAGCCGGTCGTAGATCGTCGGTCGGCCCTTGGGGTCGCGCGCGGCCGTGATCGCCCCCTGGGGTTTGTAGAATCGGAATAGCCGGGTCGCCGCCGCCGGCCGCACCGGCTTCCCGTCGACGCTCACCTCATCCAAATTCTCGAGCAACGTCGCCGGCGTGGTGAGTTTTTCCCCGTTGAGCGCGACGCGCCCTTCGGCGATCATGCGCTCGACCTCGCGCCGAGACGCGACTCCGGCGCGGGCGAGGAGCTTGGCGATCCGTTGGGGACCACCCTCCTTCTGTGGCGCGGCAGGCACAGTTGTTCGAGGCCTGCGATGCGGCGGCACTCGGCGCTTGTTCGTTCGTTGCGGTGGCGAAGTCATGGTCGGGACCAAAGATGCTGTTCGGGAAGCGTAAGCAGGTCGTCAAGCGCATCCTCATCGTCGAGGATGAGCCGCTGACCGCATTCGACAACGAGAATTTTCTCGGCGACGCCGGATACGAGGTCGTGGCGACGATCGACGACCTCGAAGAGGCACTCGAAATCCTGGAGCGCGAGGTCGTGCATCTAATCCTCAGCGACGTCCGCCTTCGCAAGGACCAGACGGGGATCGAGCTTGCCCGCGCGGCAAAGGCGAAAGGCGTGCCGACACTTTTCGCGACGGGCCTCACCAACCCGTCGGCGTCGGAGGTTGCCGTCGGCTGCGTCATGAAGCCTTACACCGAACGCCAGCTGATCAAGGCGATCGAAGCCGTCGACCGCCACCTCCAGGGCGAGAAAGTGAAGCCTCCGAAGGGCGTCGAGCTCTACATCGCGGTCGACGAAGCCGAGTAGGCGGCAGGCCGTTCAGCGCGGGGTTATGCAGCCTCGTCAAAGCTGTCTAAGGTTCGCCAACAACAACGGAGAGGGGACCAGATGGCAGGCCAGCGGCCCAAGGGTTTGAAGCTGCTCAAGGCGGCGCTCGCGACGCGCAAGTCGGCGACGATGCTGGCTTTCGGATTCTCCTCCGGGTTGCCGTTTGCGCTTCTCATCGGGACGCTGAACGCCTGGCTCGGCGATGCCAAGGTCAACCTCGCAACGATCGGCGTCCTGTCGTGGATCGGCCTCGGCTACGCGTTCAAGTTCCTCTGGTCGCCACTTGTCGACCGCGTAAGAATTCCGGTCCTCGGCCGGCGGACGA
>Ga0068853_100002065_pt1 | contig 14884 bp, 13 predicted proteins | sample KBSCornC32_FD_65655 | JGI IMG/M metagenome (GOLD analysis project Ga0068853, IMG submission 65655) | Corn rhizosphere microbial communities from Kellogg Biological Station, Michigan, USA - KBS Corn C3-2 | ecosystem: Host-associated > Plants > Roots > Rhizosphere > Soil ...
CCCCCGCTCACAACTGCCAGCACGCCCGAACTATGCACTTCTTCGGCCGTCATATACATTACATAGGGGGTAACCAGCGTGAGTATGATATCCATATTCACATCTGTCGGCAGATATTTATGTCCTTTCATAAACACCCATCCCACCAGTAAACCAATACCGATGCCACCCAATAACATCCAAACAAAACTTAAGGCAGCATGATACCAGATAAACTGCCCGGTGCCAATGGCGATCAACGAGAAACGAAAGATGATGAGCGATGAGGCGTCGTTGAGCAAACTTTCGCCCTCCAGTATGGACGACATTCTTTTGGGAACCTTTACAAATTTTAAAATGGCGCTGGCACTTATCGCATCTGGTGGCGACACTATACCTCCTAAAAGGAAGCCCAGCGCCAGCGAAAAGCCGGGAATGATCCGGTTGACTACGAAAGCTACCGTCATGGCCGTTAGGAAAACCACCACGAAAGCAAAGCTGGAGACAATACGCCGCCAGCGCCAGAGCTCTTTCCACGACATTGCCCAGGCCGCATCATACAACAGCGGCGGTAGGATCAGGATAAAAATGAGTTCGGGTTTTACATGCAGTACAGGTACGCCGGGTATAAAGCTAATAAGCAATCCGGCTACCACCAGCAATACCGGGTAGGCAACTTTTATCTTATTTGCCAGCATTATCAATAATATAATGACGACAACGACTACCAGGAAAAAAGGGAAATGAGTAATCATGAAGTATTCAGTCTAGCGGATGTACCGTTTAGTAACGGACTGAATTTATGCAATGTTTGGAACTATTTGCTTATAAATCTTCGGTTTTGTTGATAATGCGTTTGATCACATCATCCAGCTCCTGTGTTGCTGATTCGAGGTGTTGCATCAGCTGTTCGTCCGGATTTTGGTTTTTAATGTCTTTAAATAACTCAATAAGACCCAAAATGCTGGCGATAGGTTTTCGTATCTCGTGCGAGTTGATCAGGGCAATCTCTGTGAGGCGTTCGTGCTGTTTTCTGAGGGTAGAAATATCCTGCATGGCGCCTATCATACGTTTGCCAATGCCATTCTCATCACGAATGACAATGCCGCGGCCCAATATGTTTGCGTATTCGCCATTTGCTTTGCGGAAACGGTATTCCTGTGTCCAATGTATCATGTTGCCGTTTATTACCTGGTCGGGATATAATACCGCACGCTCACGATCCTCCGGGTGAACATTTTCAAAGAAAAAGGGCAGGTTATCGTAGTTGGTACCTGATTGGTGTCCAAACAGCTTTTGCATATTATTGGAATAGTAAACGCTGTTAGTTTCAAGGTTCCAGTCCCAAATTACATCAAAAGTGGCTTCCATCACATATTCAAACCGCTCGTTGGTAAGTTGCAGGGCCTGGTGGCGGCGATGGTTTTCAAGTATGATCCGTAACAGGTGGGTCGCTCTCTCCACTGTGTTTTCTTCCTGCTGTGACGGCAAGCGTGCTTCAAAGCAATACAATGCAAAGGTGGCCATTACTTCGTTATTGCTATCCATCACAGGGTACGACCAGCAGCCTTTTAAAGGATAGTCGACAATTCTTTCGCGATAGTTTTTGAAACGATCATCGGCAGTCATGTTGGCGATAATTACTTTTTCTTTTGAATATGCTGCTGTACCACAAGCACCGTTCTGATCACCAATCAAAAAGCCATCGGGGAATTCCCAAAAGCCGGGCGGAAGATTAGGGGCCGCAAGCATAAACAGCTTGTCGTGCCGTTTCTCTAGCACAGAGCATTTGATGCCTGTATGAAGCGATTCTATACCGGCCAAATAAAAACCGATAATATCTTTTAGTGATTTCTCATTTCGTGCACTGTACTCCAATACTTGTTTTTCAAGTGTGTCAAGCTCATGATAATAGTGGGTTTCTGTAACATCCTGGGCAATAACAATTGCTGCACGCCGGCCATTATAGTCGATAAGCTCACCTTGCACGTCCATATACATTAATTCACCATTCTTTTTCAGATGACGCCATACCTTCCGTTCATATTGGCCGTATGCTTGTTCAGAATAAGTAATTTCATTAATAAGCGGTATATCTTCAACCGGTCGTATATCGCGAAGGGTTAATTGCTTAAACTCTTCTTTTGAGTAGCCATATTTCCGGGTTGCTTCGTCATTACAATCAATGAATTGCAATGTTTCAAAATCCCAGATGATAATAGGAACGGGGTTATTTTCAAAAAGATAATGGTATAGTTTTTCTGATTCGACAAGCGCAGCCCTGCTCTTTTTTATTTCTGTGGCATCCCGGGCTATCCCATACCTTATACGCTCCGTGGGGTTTGCCACTGCCGACCAGTGTAATGGCACCAGTGAGCCGTTTTTATGCACATAATGATTTTCGACGTTGGTTACTTTAACGCCCGCCTTTACCATATTGGCAATCTCAATTGTTTTTTCTTTATCAGGCGGATAGAGAAAATCGAACAAGCGCTTGCCGATCATCTCATTCGGTTTGTAGCCAAGAATATTTTCGGAAGCGGCATTGACACTCACAATGATATCATCGGTATCAATAGCAAATATCATATCCATGGACGAATCCATGATCTTCTTCAGATCATTTCGCGTTGCTGCAAGCGCCCTTGATTTCATCACCTCATCCGTTACATCCACAACGGTTGAGATCATATAACTTTTGTCGCTTACCGGGATGGTTTTGACATTTATAAATCGCTTTTCCCCGGATTGGGTGGTGATCTCTACCGACGGCCATTTCATAAGGGCCAGGTCGCCGGTTTTTAGGTCGGCCTGCATTTTGGCAACAATTGTTTGCCGGTAATTGTCGTCGGGAAAAATTTTAAAAAGAAGTGCTTGCTTATCAGAGAGTTCATATTGCGGCCAGCCAAGTACTTCGCTAAAGCGGGCATTGATATAGACAAAATGATTGTCGTCCGTTTTACTGACGGCGATGCCTATTGGTAATTCCTGAAAAATATCTTCTATAAATGCACTACTCCCAATTAATGCATCTAAGGTATTTAGTGGACCCATTATCTCCTTTAAAGTATTCGCAAAAGCACGTACATCAGCAATTAATGCGATAATGATCCCATAATTGGCATATTATTTTATACGAAAATAGCAGTAATAAGTTAAGTAGAAAATCGGATTTTAATTTAAAGGAAATAAGGTATGCCTGCCGCTTAGCTCTCTTATTATTTTTTTAAATTCTGTAGAAATTCTGAATTTTTTTTCCTACCTTGTTGGTCTCACAAAAAATGTGATAAGGTTTAGGTTAAATGCTCCTGCGTGCGAGACGATGGAGCATTTTATTTTTAACCCTATCTCACTTCAATTTTAATGTATAGCGAGATTGATGTAGCGGATGAGGAAATGCATTACGATGATGCTCAGCCGATTATTTTTAATGCAATTTAGTCAACAGACTGTTTAACATTCCTGATTTAAGAGTTCCTTTGTTGGCAAACATCAGAATAAAATAAAGATTGCGGTTCCTTTTCAAAAACATGAGCTCCAACGGTACTATCGCATTCTCATCGTCATGCTCTGAAGCATTTCCATAAAACTCGTCGCTTCCATCGGGCTTATACTTTATGTAAAAACGCTTAAAATTAGATGAATAGTAAGCAACGCTATCATTCTTCGTTATAACACGGGTTTGTTCGCCAAATATATTCAAATATATTCGGTCGGGTTTATCAGGCGCTGCCATGTGCACATAAAGCTCTGGTGTGTCGCCATATTCCACAATTCCCCTGTAAGCTGTAAGATTGTCTTTAGTAGCACTATAACTCTCATGAATAATATTATTCAAACTTACCTTGGAGTCACGAAGAGTGTCCATTTTGTAAACTATCAGGCGATAATCCTTGTATGCCAATTCAGAAATTGGGTTTCTTAATTTGGTGTTAGATGTACTAACCGAAGTTGGTTTGTCGCTATCACCAAACAATTGCAAATAACTTTTTGGCGCAATTTGAGATGTAGTTTGCGGATCTATCTTTTCATACTCGTTGCTGATGTTACTTAATTTTACCATATTAAATACAACTATGCCAGTGACAGCTAATCCGGCCAAACCTATTCCGACTATATATTTATTCTTATAAGTGTTTAATCCCATTATCACATACACAATCCCCAGAGCAGCCCCAATAAATGGAATAAGACAAATAATTCCGATAAAATACCATGGATTGGGATTAGGTAGTTTATTCACCGGAATTTTCCGGTAACTTTTTACCAATTCCAGGAATTTCTTACCTGAACCATCTTCAAACACATTTAAAGGCAAGAAGAAAATCTCGTTACCCAAAGGTTTTAGAACAATAAAACTTTTCCTGGTTATAATATCTAGTTTGCTCCAGGCGAAGAATTTGCTCTCATGCTCATCATTAAATTGTACTCCCCCGTCCGAGAAATTAAAAAGCCATCTTGTTGATTCGTCGCCTGCCTGTTCCAGTCTTTTCTTCATCTGGAAATACCAAATAACATAAGGTATGGCACAAAACAACACCAATAGGATAGCCATAAAAAAAGCAAAAGATGATACCAGGTATGCCCCTGCGTCTGCCATTGATCTCAAGCCAACAATAGAGAGTATCAAAGCCACGAAAGCCAGAATGGCGATTCTTTTTGCCCAATTCCTTTTTAAATAATATTCTTTGATAAACGACTGATATTCGTCTGCGGTGATCTCGACTATTATTTCCATATATATATGCTTAACTCAAAAAGACAATCAAATCATACAAAAAGTGAAATATGATAAGTATTTGGATGTTCTGATATTTCCTATAAAACAATGCGCATATTACACCAAAACCAAATGTGAAAATGCACTCGCCCAGGCTCCCATAGCCTAAATGTAAAAAGGAGAAAATAAGTGCAGATACTACTATAGGGAGATATGGTGGTTTTAATAGCATATAAAGCCTGGGAAGAATGTAGGCTCTCATTTGCAATTCTTCGGTAACGCCTGCGGTAATACATGTAAAAACAAGCATGGGCATATCGCCTTTTAAAACGGTCCGCCAATAACGCATCATCGTATAATTATCGTGATAACCTAATCGCGCCGGTATGTTGGAAATGAACAGACAACAGCTTCCCGCAACAAATAACACGGCAATGGCAGCTATATAAAACCAGAATGTTTTTGGTTTGTCTTTCCAGATAAAAAACTCACGGCCCTCCACCTTTATGGCATACAAATACAATAGCGCTATAGTGACCCACATCAATACATCAGAAACCAATAAACGAAAAAGAGGCGGTGCGCCTTTGAAAATCAGATAAGGGCCAACTACCTGCTTAAATAATACAGCAATAGCTATTCCGGTAAGTATAATAGCATTACTTTGCCTCTTAGCTATTTTTTCTGTTCCTGAATCTGCTTCCGCTATGCTATTATTGAACCACATGTTATTTCAATTTCAAATGCGTAGCGATATTCATGTTGATATAATCGATGAGGAAATGCGTTACGATGATTGCTTTTATATTCCGGTATTTGATGTAGTAAATACTGAATATTACGCCGATAAGAAAAGTAAATATCAGCTCGCGCATCCTACCATATTTATAATGCAAGGCTGCGAATAATAGTGATGACACAATAACTGCAGCAACCTCGTTCTTAAACCATTGCGACATTCGGGTAAGCAGGTATCCCCTGAAAATCAATTCTTCGGTGACGCCGGCTGTGAGCGCCAGGAAAAATATCATCGCCTGGTGGCCTGTTATTACAGCTATTATCTTTTTCATCATAGCATTATTCTCATGTTCGCCAAGCAGGACCGGGATAGCTGATACAAATGCTGCTCCGATGCTTGATAAATACAATAAGAATACCGATAGCACGAAAAAGCCGATATTGTTATTCTCTTCTTTCCAAAGTAAAAGCGATTGCCGTTCTATTTTAAATGCGTAAAAAAGCAACACTACCACAATACCCCAGTAAATAAAGCGAGAGTAAAACAGCTTGTCGTAATAATTCATCTGGATGTGGCTCAACCAAAGGTCAAATACAACAAGCAGACCAAGCGTGACTGCAATGCCAGTAAATAGAATGCTATGGCGGGGTTTATTAGAATTTGTGATGGTTGAGGTATTCATTATCTTATTAAGATTATGAAAATAAGCAAATTTTAGCTCATTGCAAAAAATGAACCTGTCGCTCGAAGTTTTACATCCATAAAGCTACCTGTCGGAGGCCCAAACCAATGAAAGAAACTTTTAATTATTCACTAATTCACTAATTTAGGCGGGTCAAACAATTATAGTGGATACCGCAACCGCCCTCACCAAAACACCCCGGCAAATACGTATAGCCAATGCGCTGTTTTTCTTTGTGTCGGGCTTTGGGTACACCACCTGGACATCGCGTATTGTTTATATACAACAATCATTACACCTTAACGAAGCGTTCCTGGGCTGGGCATTGCTGGCCCTTCCTGCGGGATTAATGATCACGATGCCTATTACCGGCAGAATGCTCAGCTTGTTCAGCAGCAGCAGGATCATGTTGATAGGTGCAGTAGCTTTTAACCTGATGCTGGGACTGCTGGGTTTTACTACCGAGTATTGGCAGTTTATCGCCATATTGTTTTTCTTTGGTTCTTCGCGCAATATTCTTAATCTCAGTATCAATACGCAATCTGTGGGTGTGCAGAAGCTTTATCAGAAATCTATTATCACTACCTTCCATGGTATCTGGAGCCTGGCCGGACTTTCAGGGTCGATATTTAGCCTGATCATGGCATCGTTTAAAGTGCCGCCTACCTGGCATTTGCTTGTGGTGAGCATTGGACTTTGCCTGATCGCTTTCCTGGCATGGCCCAACACGCTGCACGAAAAACCAGAGCCGCAGGAACGCAAGCCAATATTTTCACTGCCTGATAAAGAACTGCTCAAATTCGCTCTGATCTGCTTCTCATCCATGGCCTGCGAGAACGTGATGTACGACTGGAGCGGCATCTACATTTTTAAAGCAGTGCACGCAACCAAAATAGTGGCAACAGCGGCCTTCGTAGTTTTCATGATCGCCGTTACCACCGGGCGCTTCGCGGGCGATCACATTGTGAACCGGAAGGGTATTAAAATGGTGTTGAAATACAGCGGCGTGCTTATTGTAAGTGGCTTTGCTGTGGCTATTGCGTTTCCTTACGTTATGCCCACTATTGCGGGCTATGCGCTCATTGGCTTAGGCGTGTCGTGCATGGTGCCGCTGGTATTCAGTGTAGCCGGAAGATCAAAGTCGATGAGCGGCGGTCCGGCAATAGCGGCCGTATCAACGGTAGGTTATTTAGGGTTTTTACTGGTACCACCTTTGGTAGGTTTTGTGGCACAAGCGGCTAATCTGCGCTGGGCATTCTCGTTCATTGCGGTTTTAGGGCTGCTGATCGTCTGGATGACCAGTAAGATTGAAGAGTGACGGTTTGATTTTAGAATTACGATTTTAGATTTTTTAAATAATTCACTACTGACCGTTTACTAATCACCACATCATTTCGCCGCGTCGATCATCTGGTTTGGATCATAGTACTGACGCTGACTGACGATCTTGCCCTCTTTGTTAAACTCATCAAATAAAACCATATCAACAGCTGCTTTCTTGCCAGTCTTCTTATTGGTTAACGAGATGATCCACCAGGATTGCACCACGAGCGATCCATTATTGTACTGTAAAGCAACTGGTGGTTGTGATTCGGTCATTTTCAAATCTTTCCAGTTATTGATCACGTTTTTCCAGCCGTCTTTGGCTTCGGCAAGTGTGCGATTTTTGGGTGTAGTACCTATTACATACCTACCCATACCTATAAACTGCACTTTCTCATCATAAAATTTGGCCATTCCATCAGCATCACCCTTTTCATATAGGGCTGCAAGTTTTCGCATGGTTTCAATGTCCGGATGCTTCTTATAAACAATGCCGGTTTGAGACATTTTCTGCGCAAACGCAGCATTTGAGATGAGTATAAACGTGATGAAAAGCTTTCTCATGACCTATTGGGTTTAAGTATGATCGGGATAGTTCTATTAAATATACTAATTATTTAAAAAACAAGCAGATAAATAAAGGGAGCTATTATACATTGCTATATTTTGAATATATTTAAACCACAATCTATTAGCCGGTCACATGATACAATTAGCACGTTCCTTACCTCCTGTTAGCTCGTCCCGAATAGGTAATTACTGCCAAATGCCTCAGCCTTGTGTCAGGCTAAACAAATCTAAAATCGTAATTCGTACATCGTAATTTTAAAATGGAAGTCCATCATCATCCACAATTAGAGCATAAGCCCAAGCCCTGGAAAGAGTATATTCTGGAGTATATCATGATATTTTTAGCTGTAACGACCGGTTTCTTTGCCGAAAGTCTTCGTGAACATATCAACGACCGCGCAAAGGAAAAAGAGTACCTGGTGTCGCTGGTGTCGGAACTCAAAAGCGATACTGCGGGTTATAGCCAGTCGTTACAAAAGGTTATGATAATGCGGCCCCAGCTCGATTCATTGTATGTGAATGTTACTGAGGCATCCCGGTACAATTATGTACTTGAAGGTAAATGGAATACCCCGGTTAATGAAGCAAATGTGATGTATCTGCCTGCATTAACTATCATACAGCAATTAAAAAGTTCGGGCAACCTGAGGCTGATTGACAAAAAGGATATAGGTTCTAAAATAATTAAGTACGAAACTTTTATAGAGGGCCCTTATAAAAATTTAGTAGCTGGTTTGGACGTTGCAGCAGAAAAGTTATATAACCTGGAAGATGATTTATGCGATGAATCAGAATTTAACAAAAAAGTTAATGACAATATAATAAATCACATCAGCAATGATTCGTTAGGTACCACAGGTTACTACAACATGACCCTGAAAATAAGAGATGCTGAAAAGCTTAACCAGTTGGCGAACAGTGCCATCAATTACAATGCACGAAACTGGGGCTATGTAAATTTGCTGAACAAAGCTAAAAAACAGGCTACAGTATTGCTGCAGGATATAAATAAGGAGTATGGGTTGGAGGGAGAATAGTCAAAAGTCAGTTTGCAGTTGTCTGTAGGCAGTTGGATTTACGATTTTAGATTTACGAATTACAATTTGTCGAATTCTCAATTGGAAAATTGATTAGCCTACTAAAAAAGCCTGAAATAATAAGCGGTTATGCGCTTTGCTCATAATAAGAAAATCTAAAGTCGTAATTCGTAAATCACACAATGGAAGTTCACCACCACCCCAACCTGCATCACGAAAGAAAACCCTGGAAAGAATATATTCTCGAATATATAATGATCTTTTTAGCCGTTACCACGGGCTTTTTTGCAGAAAGCCTGCGCGAGCATATGGCCGATAATTCCAAGGAGCATGAGTATATCGTGTCCATGATCGGGGATGCCCGGACGGACAGCGCCAATATAAATAAAAGCATTGCTTCGAATTTGAAAAGGGCGATGCAGCTGGATACATTATCTGAACTTTTGGCTGAATATGATGCAAAGCCACAAACCGACTCCGCTATTTATCATTATTTCAGATTCAGCATAGTTCACCCTGATTTTGTGAGCCCAGCTGAAAGTACAATTACACAGCTCAAAAGCTCAGGCAGTATGCGGCTGATAAGGAACAGGGCGGCAGTGGATAGCATCATCTCCTATGATAACGAACTGAAGAAGCTGGAAAATCAGCAGGGATACTATGAACGTTACCTGAACGAAGCTAATGAGTTTGGCATGCAGGTAATGAATTTCAGGATATTTAATATGGCATTTAGGATGGTGAATGGTAAAGCCCAGCGTTTTAAAAACTTAAATTATGGCGGAGCCAGATTGCTCAAAACAGATAAGCAAACCTTAATTGAATTCAGTAACAAAGAGGGCGTTTACAGTGGGGTGGTTTCGTTTTATGTCGAGCGTCTGCGTGAAACCAAAGCGCACGCCGTCAACCTGATACATACCTTGCAAAAGCAATATAAGATAGACGAGTAGTGAATAGTGAGTGTCAGTTTACAGTAAGCAGTGAGCAGTTGGCAAAGAGAAAACTGATAAGTCGAAAGATATTCAATAATTAATAAATAGAAACAGAATACTGCAAACTGCCAACTTAAAACTGCAAACTGAACAATGGAAGTGCACCATCACCCCAACCTGCATCACGAAAGGAAACCCTGGAAAGAGTATATCCTTGAATATATCATGATCTTTCTGGCTGTTACCACAGGCTTTTTTGCCGAAAGCTACCGGGAACATTTGAGCGACCGATCAAAAGAGCATGAGTTTGTGATTAACCTTAAACGGGATCTTGCGGCCAATACCACAAATTTGAACGTTTGGTTGCCGGCACTGTATGTAAGGGTATCGCAGTTTGACGCCCTAATCAGTTACCTGGAAACAGAAGGCCCGGTAAAAGACGGTGCCAATATGTATTACCTGGCAAGGCTATCAACACGTAATGGTGTTTATGAACCCCGTGACAACACGATAACAGAACTGAAAAGCTCCGGTAATCTGCGCCTGATACAAAACCAGGATATCATCAATGGCATGATGGATTTTGAACGGTCAATAGCACAGTATACCAACCTGTTAGATATTGAAGCGAAAGAAAATATGCTTAGCTATCCGCTGCTTGGAACTTTGTTTGACGCGAGGGTATTTGATAAAATGGTAGTGGTACAAAATAATAGACTTACAGAAAAAGAATATGCTTCCGGGTCGACTAATAATACGCTGATGCCTCCTGGTAATCCGCAACTGATCAGTCATGATAAGGAAAAGATTAACCTGCTGATCTACTACCTGCACCAACGGAAATCAAGCTTTATGGGCGAAATGCGTCGTCTTTCAGTGCAAAGAGCGGTTGTGGAAAAGCTGATAGAGACGATAAACAGGGAATACCATTTGAAGGATGAGTAGGAAAACCAAAACATTATTAATTAAGGCGTTGGTATACATTGCTCTGGGCTTTGGAGCAGCTTATCTGTGGCATTTGATAAAGGGGAATTAACGGGTAATTTCTATCTTTATTTCCTGAATCTATGAGTGATACTAACAGGAAAAATACAGGTAGGGTGAAGAAGTCGGAAGCCGGAGGTGAGGCGTCAAAACCCAAAGCTAAAAGGCCAAAGCAGAAAGCTGTAGCGAATTCTGAAAATACGCCCACCGCCAACCACTCTGCGCCAAACGAAATAAAAGAGCTGCCTACTGCCAACTCCAAACTGCAAACTGAACAAATGGAAGTACATCACCACCCCGAAGTAGAGAAAAAAGGACTTAAGGAATATCTGCTGGAAGGCCTGATGATATTCATCGCCGTTATGATGGGGTTTATTGCTGAGAACATCCGCGAGAACATCACCAATAAAGAACATGCCCGCCAATTAACTGAGCAATTGGTACAGGATCTAAAAGCAGATACAGGAAATTTGAATTATATCTATCATGCCCAAACTGAGATCTTAAATGCCAACGACAGTTTATTTATCTTTTTAAAACAACCATTGGCAAAAGCCGACCTGAACAAGATACAACGCTTTATTATCAAGTCACACAATTTATGGCTGTTTCATGCTACAGGCGGTGCTATTTTGGCCATTAAAAATGAATTGCATCTTAAACAACTCTCCGAATCCAGGATCATTAGTTATATTGCTTCGTACGAGAGTGATGTAGAACTTATACATACCGTACAGGACATTTACCTGCAATATCAACGAAGCATGCTCGACCCATTTTTGAGGCAGCATTTTACACCGGATAACTTATATGCTGCCTTTGCGAAAAAGCCGCTTCCAGATACACAAATGCGTAACTTGACACAAGCCGACCTGACGCAATTAAGATCAGATATTGTTTTGATACGGGTTGTTAGTAAAGAAATATTAGATGATAACACCAGGTTAAAGAAAAGTGCAGTAGAATTGCTTAAATACGTGCAAAAACAATATGATTTGGAATAAGACCGGGATTTGTTCCTGTCATCAACAAAACCATATCTAATTGAGATGCGATGCATCGCACCTCTCGCCATGTTCGCTACTCACCATTCACCATTGACTACTCACTATCTTCCATTCATTGAAACGAAAAACTTTTAATTCATAGCTACTTCCTGAATTTTCCTTCCTTTTTTATTTCGGCGCAGTTAAGCAATGTAACAGGAATGATACATTTTTGGTGCTGTATCTACCATGAATTAATAAAATTATAATTTTCTTATTATCAATATTTTAGGTATAAATTTAATCTACCAATTCTCACCCTAAATTAATGAGTCATGAAAAAGCAATCCTTGTACTTATGTGCACTTTTACTGTGTACATTCTTGTTGGCCGGCAAAAGTGCCCTGGCGCAAAAAGACACTACCGTTTGGATGACGTCGCTCGAATACCGGGTTCACGATGAAAGCGTTTATGAAAAGAATTATCCAACCGTAAAAGCCTGGTGGCTTAAGGCCGATGCCGATATCGAAATGGGCCGGATAGCCCATACTTCCGAATCTGGCCGGGTATATGGTTCGGTCTTATTTAAGGGCGCAGATAACCTGGGCGCATATATTGCCCGCCGCGTAAAGAACCAGGATAAATTTAATGCTGAAAATCCTGTCGTTGGCAAAGAGAACAGGGAGAATATCATCGGCCCGGTAATGCGTTCTATCTGGATGCGGGTTGATTCCATCAGCTACCAGGAACCGGGTTATAACAGGGATAGTTACCCCTTCAGGAAGATGGTATTCATATCAGTTTTGGCCGACAAGATGAAAGACTTTGAGGCCGGTATGAGAAAGCAGGCACAACTGGATGCCAGTCACGGTATCAAATATAATTCGATAGTCTTCAGGTGCACAGACGGATATCCTGCCAATACCTATATGATTGTCCTACCTGATAAATCGTTGCTTGATTATTATAAAAATCGCGAAGCAAGAAAGATGAAGAGAGATCAGTTTAAGAGTGAATATGCCCCGCTTCACAGATTGTCAAACGATATTACCACCGTCATGCGTATCGATCATTTGACTATGGTGAAGTAAAGCCGCATACCGCTTTGTTAGAGACGCGACGCATCGCGTCTCTACATCTATTTTAATCAATAAAATTCTAAAATCGTGTCTTATTTGATCTTCAACTCAAAGCTGCCTTCCACGTCATATTTAGGTGAGGTGGCTTTTGTGTCTGTGGCAACAACGGTGTGAAAGGTGCCTTTGGCAAGCGTAGTATCCTGGTTATATTTTTCGATAGATATATTACCCAGCTTTTGCGGCTGCTGGCTTTGGATCAATGTATACTCCAGGTTCTTTTTGCTTGTTCCCTTTAGCAAAACCTGGGCACCGGATATATTGCTGGCCACGTCATCAATTGGTGCACCAGATGAACTAATGCCGAAGCTAACGGTATGCGCCTTATTTATAGCCGTAAGACCATAATATTGCTCGCCATCTATATTGATGTTCACAAAAGCTATGGAATCCTGTTCGGCATTAAAAGTGTAGGTAGAGTCTTTAAGTTTAACACTCAAAGTGCCCTTACTGGCCAGGAAATTACCTGATGAGGATGAACTGCTTGTTTTAACCGAGTCGGTTAACTGGGTGGTGGTTTGAGTTACGTTTTCATCCTTCTGGCAGGCAGTTAACACGACTGATATCAGCGTTAAAAAACCTAAAAAAAGGATAGAAAACCTCACCATAAGCAAGTTCTTTATGATTAATTAAATTTAGATAAATAATTACGTTTTGCAATACCCTAAACGTCATAATAATGAAATTTAACAATTATTAACCTTTAAGTTAATAAGGCTCCTGTAAGGGGTTTTTAACTATCCGTTAAAACCGCATATAACTCCCGTATAAATACGCTTGCCTTGCCTTAGGTATCAGACTACCTTAGATTAAAAATATCGGCGACCCTAACTTTTGATTTGCTTTTAGCTCTGGAATAATAATTATTTCATCATATCATAAAGGAGGACATCATGCCAACACTTTCAAATTACTGGTTCCAGGAAACAGATTTTCGCGGGAACACAACCTATGCAAGTACTCAGCATCCCGCGGGGGGATGGGCCTGGGTCAATTGGTCAAACATAGGCGACAAGCACAGCACGCTTTGCTGGGAACGGGAGGACCGGGAAGTAACTTACGACCTGGTAAGCCTGCTCAATAACCCGGCTGTTTTAAACCTGATCGACAACAACCTGGGCAGCAGCGCCAATCGTACTTCTGCTCTGCGGGTAGGGTGGGTGCCGCGCAAATATCTGCCCTATTCGTCATCAGGTGGCCCGCTGGATCTTTTCCTGCGTATGTCGTTTGATTTTCACATATCAACGCCATGGTATTGTTCTGATGCCAACGGACATATCGATTACATCATCGTTTGTTATTTAGATGGCAACGGCAGGTTAAATGGCTATGTTGACGGATGGGCATTCCATTATGACGGCGGCGGTCCGTTTTGTACCGGGGAGATATCCAGCCGATTAAACTCGGCCGTTCCGGGGGCTATCGGGACTTTGCAGCAGCAGCTTACTGCGTTCTTGAGCTTATTGGGCCGGCAGCAATTTGATATGCTTTATTACCTGCCCGGAAGTGCGCAAAAAAGCGGTACAGGAAGCACAAATGTAGATAACAGCGTTTCATTAGCCTTATTACCAAGATAACATTTAAAAGTAAAGACAATGGAAAATTCAAATAGCTTATTAAACGATATCCTGAAAAAATTGCAGGAAGCACTCGACGAATATAATTGCAAATCGGAAACCCATGTTACTGATAAAGAAGCATTACTGTCAGGCAAGTTTTCTTATTACAAGGAGCGATATACCGTTATGATCCATATCAAGGATCAGGAGTACAATCCGTTGCCCGACGGAGCGGGG
>Ga0068853_100002066_pt1 | contig 14883 bp, 13 predicted proteins | sample KBSCornC32_FD_65655 | JGI IMG/M metagenome (GOLD analysis project Ga0068853, IMG submission 65655) | Corn rhizosphere microbial communities from Kellogg Biological Station, Michigan, USA - KBS Corn C3-2 | ecosystem: Host-associated > Plants > Roots > Rhizosphere > Soil ...
ATTGACCACGTTGAACGCCGCCGCGCTCCCAACGATCATCACCGGCATGCGCTTGCCGCGCGTGCGGGTGCGCCAGGGGAAGATCAGGCTGCGATTGGCATAGTGGGCCGTCCAGAGCGCAAAGAACACCCACATCGGCGCGGTCTTGACGTTGGACCCGGCGAGGAAGAGTCCGGCGAAGACGACGAGCGACACCAGCTCCATCAGGAACCACCCAAGCCGGTTGGACATCGACAGCCCGGCATCGGCCGGAACGTGCCGGCCATAAGGCGCCGCCGAGCGGAGCTGCATGGGAACCAGCGCCAGCGCGAGCAGCGTCCAGACGACGGCGATGATGTTGAGGGTGGACAAGGGTAGTCTCCCGCGTGGTCAGCGCGGCGATCCTATGGGCGGACAGCCGGGTTCGTCCATGCGGCACATGCCGGGCCGAAGCCGCGCGTTCGCTTGCCACAGCAGCAGCGCCGAAGGGGACTCGAGTGCTGGCTGCTCTTGGCCCGAAGCGGACTCTAAACTAGGTGAGGCTGGCCCTCTGCTTCGTCGCATAGTCGTTGAGGCGGGTGAGCTCTTGGAGGTAGATGCGATGCAACCTGCGCGGCGCGATGATTCCTTCGACGAAACCGGCGACGCCCACTTCGCCTTCAAACGAGGAGGAGATGTTCACAAGCGCCTGTTTGCCGCGTGCGGTCACGGTAAATGTCCGGACGAGGCGGCGACCGCCGGTATCGGTCTGGACTAGGGTCTGTCCCGGCTCCGGCTCGCTGAGCTCCATCCGGAGCTCATGGACGCCGCCAGCTGATTTGATTTTGAAGCTAATGACGCTGCCTGCTCCCTTGCCGCCCTCTAGGACTTCGAAGTCGTAAAAGGGCGGCGGCAGAAACTGAGCCTGAAGATGCATGTCAGCGAGGTATCGGTAGACGACTTCCGCGGGAGCATCGATGATGCGCTTGGCGGACGCGACGACGTGTTTTGCCATCGGTGATCTCCTCGTCGCGCGTCACACTTGGGCCCAGCCGCCATCGACCGACAGCTCGCTGCCAGTAATGTAAGACGAGTCATCCGAGGCTAGGAAAAGGATGGCTTTGGCAATCTCGTCGACGTTGCCACTGCGGTGCATTGGAATGAGTGCATGCACCTGTGCCTTCGTCTGCTCGATCGCTTCCTCGCTCACACCGGCTTTACGGGCCTGATCCGTGTCGATGTAGCCGGGCGCCAGAGCGTTCACCCGAATGCCCCTGTCGGATAGCTCCGCCGTGAGCGAGCGCGCCAGCGAGCGGATCGCCGCTTTGCCCGCCGCATATGCGCTGACGTAAGGACGGCCCTGGCTACCGAGCGTCGAGGTGGTGAGAATGATCGATCCGCCGCGGGTGAAGAGCGGCAGCAGTTTCTGCACGGTGAAGAAAGTCCCCTTGAACGTGTTGGCCACGGTGAAGTCGAAGTCTTCTTCCGTGATGTACTCAAACATGTTCGACTTGGCGCCGCCGGCATTGGCGTTGAGGATATCGACGCGGCCGTGCTTGTTCGCGACGAGGTCGCGAAGCGCCTCTATGTCCGAAATCTTCGAAATGTCGCTGCGGATCGAGACCGCATCGTTTCCGATGCTCTGGGCCGCCGCTTCGAGCGTCGCCTGATCGCGACCGGTAATGACAACCGCCGCGCCCTCGCGCGAGAAGAGTTTGGCCGTAGCCAAGCCCATGCCCGAATTGCCGCCCGTGATGATGGCGACTTTGCCGTCGAGCTTTCCCATTTCGTCTCTAATTCCTTTGATTGACCGTGCGAACCGCTTCGTTGCTGTGTCAGCGGCAATGCGCTTAAGATATGAAGCATCTTTCAGGTTTTGGATTCGCTTATGGGCAATGCCATTCGGCCGTCAATAAACCCCCGCAGATCCCCGCGTCAGGACCGGTCAATCGTTACAGTGGAGGCCATTTTCGAGGCTGCCCTTCAGGTTTTGGCGACCGACGGGCTGATGCGTTTCAACACGACGCGCGTGGCGCAGCGCGCTGGCGTTTCGGTTGGGACGCTGTACCAATATTTCCCGAACAAGCAGGCCTTGCTCTTTGCCCTGCTGGAGCGACACCTTGCGACGTTGGCGGGGGCGATCGAGAACGTCTGCGACAATCATCCATCGGCGACCCGGGAATCGATCGCGGAGGCAGTGGTAGCTGCCTACCTGGAGGCGCAGATGGCACAGGCGGAAGTCTCTCCGGCACTCTACCGCGTTGCAATGGAGCTCGACGCCCGGGAACTGATCGATGCCGGATCGCGGCGGAGTGCGGACGCGATTGAGAGAATACTTTCCACGGTGAGTAGTGGAGACGCCGACGAGCCGAGGGTGCTGGCACAGACTCTGACAGCCGCGCTCTACGGAACCGTGCCGGCCTTCTGCCATCGGGTCTTGAGTCGCGCTGACGGCAACGAGGCGAAGAAGCAACTCACGATCATGTTTAGCTCGTATCTGACCGCCCATTGACAGCCCGTGTCCGCTTATGGCGCAAAGCGGACGCTCCAAACTCGCCAATCCACCGCGTCCTCACCGCGCCGCCGGAGTCACCGCCGTCGCCTCGCCGCGTGCCCGGCGACCTCCAACGGCCTAGTCGCTTGAGGTGCGGGGATGAGGCGGCGATCCAGATGGCGATGCTCAAGGCCTTAAGGCTCGGCAAATCAGGACGAAGCCCTACGCCTGGGCCCAGTAAGCGCGCCGCGTCTCGGTCGCCCGCGCGATGGCTCCCCTACTTGTTGATCTCGATCTCCATCACCGAGCCGGTGACAGGGCGGGTGATCAGGCACCAGCCCTGGACGCAGCGATTGATGTCGACCGTCATGCCGCCGATCAGCGGCGCCACGGCCCTCGTGCCGCCGGGGCTGTCCATGGCGACGGTGTGCCCGCGGATGATAGTGTTCGCACCGGCCCGGACATGCTCAGAGCAAGATCAGTCCGGCCTTCGCCAAAATCGCCTTGCCCGCTCTCAATCGGCGCCGGAATTCCCGTCCGCTGCGCCGTTCAGCTCACATTGCCACCGCGTCTCTTCACACTTTCCATGGGCGCCGGGTCCCCGTCTTGCGCAGTAAGGAACAGCCACACGGGGCGGCACGCAATATGGCTGAAGGGTGATACCTGCAGTGCCGCCGATCGAGAAATGTCGACTCGGCGAAGGTCCGGAGCTTTTCGACCCTAGAGGCATAGTCCCCAGATCCGTCGCATGACTGCCGATCTTCACCGGACCAGCGAGTGCTTGCGTGGAAAGCAGAACGGCAGCGATCAATAGACCGTAGGCGCTTGATTTGAACATCTGCATGCTCCCAACGCCCCCCTGCAATCTGCGCCTATCCGGCTAGTGCTGCAAGACAGGCACCAAGCGGAGCCGATGCAGCACTTCAGGGCAAGGCCACCAGTCGCTCGGCAGCGTCCTCGCACCCCGCCTCGGCCTCCCGCGCCGCGCCCTACTTGTTGATCTCGATCTCCATCACCCAGCCGGTGACGGGGCGCGTGATCAGGCACCAGCCTTGGACGCAGCGGTTGATGTCGACCGTCATGCCGCCGATCAGCGGCGCCACGGCTTTCGTGCCGCCGGGGCTGTCCATGGCGACGGTGTGGGCGCTGATGATGGTGCCCGTGCTGCCGTTGGTGTGGCCGGTGGTGCCGATCGTCACGGGCTCGCTGGTCTGCGGTTCGGCCTGGTCGCCGGACGCCTGGTCGTCGGCGGGCTGGGCATCGTGCTGCATCTCCCAGGGCGGCGTGATGTGGTGCCGGCGATACCATCTGAGGCTGTGCGTTTCGGCGAGCGCCGCCGAGGCGACGCTGGCGGCCATCAGAAATGCGGCGCCGAACAGCAGGGCGGAAGCGAGGGTCTTATGTGGGCGCATCAAAACCTCCCCAAGAGGATGTCTCGCAAGGCTGGGCCGGGCCTCGCCGCGCGTCATCCACCGAATGGTGGACCCTTTCTCCCGCCTCGGCGAGGTGCGTCCCGCGAGAAGCGCAACCGCCTCAGCCGATGAATTCGTCGATGAAGGGGTTGCCGAACTTGCCGTGTGGATCGAGCCGCCGCCGGAGCGCGCGAAACGCCGGCAATTTCGGATAAGCCCGGTGAACGTCCGCCGCCGCCATGGTGAAGATCTTGGCCCAGTGCGGCCGCGGCGCGAAGGGTTTCAGCGCGGCTTCGATCGCCGGCAGCGCGGCCACGAGCCCCGGCGCGTCGCGACGGCAGGTGAAATGGATGGCGAGGCAGTCGCGCTCGAACGCCGGGCTCAACCACAAACTGTCGGCGGCAACGCTGCGGATTTCGCCGACGATCAGCACCCTTTCGAGGTGGTGCTGCACCGCCTCGACGGCGCGGAGCGCCGCGCCCGCCTGCTGTCGCGGCACGAAGTATTCCGCCTGAAGCTCGTTGCCGGCCACCGCGATATCTTCGCTCCGAAAATGCGGCAGGCGGAGGTGCCATGGCCCCGCGACGCCCAGCCGCGCCTCGACCGGTGAGGCCGGGTTCACCGGTCGCGCCGCCTCGGCGCCGAAGAAGCGACCATGCTCACCGGCCGTCTCCGCCAGCCGCTTCACCAGCACTCTGGCGCCCCGGTTGCCAGCCCATGGATGGAAGAGGCTGACGCTGTGGCCGCTCGCCATGATGTCATCGATGTTGGCGGCAAGCGTTTCGAGCGGCAGGTCGAGATACATTTCTTCCCGGAGGTCGAAGCTCGGCTCGAGGTCGAGCGTCAATTCGGCCACGACCCCGAGCGCGCCGAGCGACACCACGACGCCGTCGAAATCCGGATCGCCGCGCTCGAACGTTGCGATTGCCCCGTCGGCCGTCACGAGTTTCAGGCTGCGCACGGCGGCCGAGAGGTTTTGCGTGCCCGAGCCGTGCGTGCCGGTGGCGACCGCCCCTGCGACCGTGATGGTCGGCAGCGACGCAAGGTTGCGGAGTGCAAAGCCCGCCGCATGCAGCGCCGGGGTCAGCTCGTCATACCGGATGCCGCCCTCGACGGTCACAGTCCGCGCCGCCGTATCGATCCCGAGGATGCGGTTCATGTGCCGCAGCGAAATCTGCTCGGCATCGCTGTCGGCGATTGGCGTGAACGAGTGCCGCGACCCCACGGCGTGCGCCCGCGTCGCGCCGCGCACCGCTTCGCGCAGCTCGTCGAGCGAGCGCGGCGCCTCGACGCGGTCCGTCGCATAGGCGAGGTTGCCGGCCCAATTGGTGTTCCCGCCCGACACGAAAGGCCTCCCTGCCGCGACTCTCGAGATTTCTGGTGGCGCTTCAGAGCCAGCTAACCGGCGGCCGGTCAAGGGATGGCGGTGCCGATCGGCCGCCTTCATGCGGCGTTAACCGAGATTTGCCGGCTGGCCCCGCGCCTGCTATCAGCGCGCATCGCCTTCCCGCGCCCCGTTTTCGAGCCACATGCCGACACCTCTCGACCACATCCGCAATTTCTCGATCGTCGCCCATATCGACCACGGCAAGTCGACGCTCGCCGACCGGCTGATCCAGACGACAGGCGGCCTCGAGGCGCGCGAGATGAAGGAGCAGGTGCTCGATTCGATGGATATCGAGCGCGAGCGCGGCATTACCATCAAGGCGCAGACGGTGCGCCTCAACTACAAGGCCAAGAACGGCGAAAACTACGTCCTCAACCTCATCGACACGCCCGGCCACGTCGACTTCGCCTATGAGGTCAACCGCTCGCTCGCCGCCGTCGAGGGTTCGCTCCTGGTCGTCGATGCGACGCAGGGCGTCGAGGCGCAGACGCTCGCCAACGTCTACCACGCGCTCGACGTCGACCACGAGATCGTCTCCGTCATCAACAAGGTCGACCTGCCGGCGGCGGATGTCGACAAGGTCAAGCAGCAGATCGAGGACGTCATCGGCCTCGATGCCTCCGACGCGCTCGAGATTTCGGCCAAGACGGGCCTCGGCGTCGATACCGTGCTCGAGGCGATCGTCCATCGCCTGCCGGCGCCCAAGGGCGATCTCAACGCGCCGCTCAAGGCGCTGCTCGTCGATAGCTGGTACGACACCTATCTGGGCGTCGTGGTGCTGATCCGCGTCATCGATGGCACCATCAGGAAGGGCCAGAAGATCCGCATGATGGCCTCGGGCGCCTCCTACGAGCTCGACCGCGTCGGCGTCTTCACCCCAAAGCTCGTCGATGTGGGCGAGCTCGGCCCCGGCGAGATCGGCTTCTTCACCGCCTCGATCAAGCAGGTGGCCGATACCAACGTCGGCGATACTATCACCGATGAGCGCAAGCCCACCGCCGCCGCGCTCCCCGGCTTCCGGCCGGCGCAGCCGGTGGTGTTCTGCGGCCTCTTCCCGGTCGATGCGTCCGAGTTCGAGGTGCTGCGCGAGGCGATGGCAAAGCTCCGCCTCAACGACGCGAGCTTCAGCTTCGAGATGGAGACCTCGGCGGCGCTCGGCTTCGGCTTCCGCTGCGGCTTCCTTGGCCTGCTACACCTCGAGATCATCCAGGAGCGGCTGAGCCGCGAGTTCGACCTCGACCTCATCGCCACCGCCCCGTCGGTCGTCTACGAGATCGACCTCACCAATGGCGACAAGATGCTGCTCCACAACCCGGCCGACATGCCGGATGTGGTCAAGATCGAAACCATCCGCGAGCCCTGGATCAAGGCGACCATCCTCACGCCCGATGACTATCTCGGTTCGATCCTGAAACTCTGCCAGGACCGGCGCGGCATCCAGCGCAACCTCACCTATGTGGGCAACCGGGCGATGCTCGAATACGACCTGCCGCTCAACGAGGTGGTGTTCGATTTCTACGACCGGCTGAAATCGATCAGCGCCGGCTATGCGAGCTTTGACTACACCCTCGCCGATTACCGCGAGGGCGACCTCGTAAAACTCTCGATCCTGGTCAATGGCGAGCCGGTCGATGCGCTCTCGATGCTGGTGCACCGCACGGCGGCGGAATCGCGCGGCCGGCAGATGTGCGAAAAGCTCAAGGAGCTGATCCCGCCGCACCTCTTCGTCATCCCCATCCAGGCGGCGATCGGCGGCAAGATCATCGCGCGCGAAACAGTGCGGGCGCTGCGCAAGGACGTGACCGCCAAATGCTACGGCGGCGACGCCACGCGTAAGCGGAAGCTGCTCGAGGCTCAAAAGGCCGGCAAAAAGAGAATGCGCCAGTTCGGCAAAGTCGAGATACCCCAGGAAGCGTTCATTCAAGCCCTCAAGATGGAGGACCGCTGAGCGGAGCATTCTGTTTTGCTGTCCGTTCAGAAGGCGGCAAGACTTCGAGCCGGCCGAAGGCAAAATCGCTCCGGTGGAGCGATTTTAGGGGAGAAGGCCATGAGAGCTACACTCGAATGGCGCGCATGCGCCAGTTCGGCAAGGTGGAGATACCGCAGGAAGCCTTCATCGAGGCCCTCAGGATGAGCGACAAGTAATCCCTCTGCCCCTCTCCCGCATGCGGGAGAGGGTGGCGCGTCAGCGCCGGGTGAGGGCCGCTACATCCCCACCCTCATTTATTCCCCGCATCCGCAAAAACATATCCGGAACAGCCGTGCGACAAGCGCGGTCAACCCTGTTGTGGTCGGGCAAACCTCTGCCCGGCGGATCAGCAAGGGATATGCGAAATGATCAAGATTGGGGTTTTGGGCCTGGTCCTCTCGGCCCTGGCGCTGGCGCCGGTGGCGACGCTTGCAGCGACCGGCGCGCCCGCCAGGCTCGCCGATACTGCAATGGGCAAGGCCTGGGTCGATCCGCGCGGCATGGCGCTCTATACCTTCGAGAAGGACACCGCGACCGCCTCGAACTGCAATGGCGGCTGCGCCGTCGAATGGCCGCCGCTCCTGGCCAAGAAGGGCGCCCAGGCCTCGGGCGCCTGGACCCTCGTCGCCCGCGGCGATGGGACTGAGATGTGGGCCTATGACGGCCACCCGCTCTACACCTTCATCAAGGACAAAAAGCCCGGCCAGGTCACCGGCGAAGGCGAAGACGGCTTCCACCTCGCCAAGTGAGGCGATACAAGACGGGCGCGCTCCCGGCAGACTGGGGGCGCGATGGGATCATGGCGCGCGAAACGGCGTGGGCGCTGCGCAAGGACATGATGGCCGAATGCGCAGCCTGTCCCGGCGAAGGCCGGGAGCGGCGATGCCACCCGCAAGCGCAAGCCGTTCGAAGCGCAGAAGGCGGGCAAGAAGTGGACGCGCCAGTTCGGCAACGTGGAGCTCGCGCAGGAGGCGTTCATGGAGGCGCTCAGAATAAGCGACAAATGAAAGCGAAGGGATCGCATCATCCCGGACTTAGTCCGGGACCGCAGGAGCCCTTCATTCAAACGTTGGAGATGGCGGATCAGTGAGTCTGACGCTCTCGCTTGATCTACCCCGTGCCGGGTCCCGGAGGAGATGATTGATTGGCAACCATAGTTCCGCTCCCTGCCAGCAACAGTATGGCTGAGCTATTAGATTTTAGCCACAGGCTCTCAGCGCTGCCCCTGGACCAACGCTATGAATTCGACTTTGCTGATGTAAATTTTGTGACGCCCGCTTGGATGGTTCTGGTCGGAAATGCTCTAAGAGACTTCAAGAAAAATCGGCAATCTGCACGTCGCAGAGCTATACGATACAAGCATTTGCTGTACGCTGCCCACGCGGGATTCTTCCGCTACCTCGGCCTAGAGTTTGGAGCCGGAGTTGGCGAAGCCAATTCCTCAGAGAATTTCATTCCGATCACCGAGCGTCGTGTAGAGGACATTCGACGTGCGGCCTCGTCGCGCTATGCGTATCCCGGTGACATTATCCAAGAAGAGGCCGACAAATTGTCGTCGGTCCTTACTCAGGCCACATCCGGGGCGCTTTACGATACGTTGGCGTATTCCATCCGGGAGTTAGTGCGCAACGTACTGGAGCATAGCCATTCGCCTACATACACGTTTGCCGCGCAATACTGGCCCGCGCGCGGCGTTGCCGAGGTCGTAGTATCCGACGAGGGCATCGGCCTTGCGGACTCACTTCGGAGCAGATTTGAGATAGCCGATGACGCGGAAGCAGTGACTCTTGCTGTTCGCCCGGGCGTCTCGTCACAAGCCACCAGCGCATCTGCCTATGATCACTGGGGCAATAGCGGCTATGGCCTCTTTATGACCAAAGAGCTGTGCAGCGGCGGAGGGGGTTACTTCGCGCTTGCCAGTGGTGCCTCATCTGCCACTTGGCGCGGCGAGAGCCGAAGCGAAATTGATTGCTCGGTGTCGGGGACAACGGTCGCAATGTCGCTTAACACCTCGAATCTGCCCGAGTTGACGGGCCGGCTAAGGGACCTGGCCGCTAAAGCAGACGGGGGCTCCAAACTTCCTTCTGGGGCTTCGCTTTCCGCAAGACGTTGATAGATTGCCTCTCAGATTGGGGGAGGCACATGAGTATCAAGGGCAACTTCGAAGACTTAATCAGCTCCGGGAAGCTTACCGTTATTGAGAGTGTTGAGGTTCCGCCGCGCCTGGAACGTCGCCGGCCCCTTCTCGGAGTGTATACGCGCGGCGCTATCGGAGCGTGGCTCAAAAGGACGGTCGGCACAGCTGAGACAGCCTGGCGCCACCAAAGTCTTGCATTGGAAAAGGTTGATCAAGGCAAGAACGTCGTAGTGTCGACCGGCACCGCTTCTGGTAAATCGTTGATTTTCCAGCTTCCGGCGATACGCGAAGTTCTAGAGAGTGATGGACGTACGTTAGTCATCTATCCGCTGAAGGCTCTTCTATCAGATCAGCTCGCGCGGTGGCGTCAGCTCGCTTCAGAGTTTTCTCTGCCGAACGGAACTGTCGCCGAGCTGCATGGCGACGTCCGCATGGAGGACCGACAGGCGGCACTATCCACGGCTAGAATTCTTCTGGTAACGCCAGATATTCTCCAGGCGTGGTTCATGCGCCAAGTTTCGGTCCCGCTCTTTCGAGCGTTCCTGGCCAGCTTGCGCTTCGTAGTCATTGACGAAGCTCACAGTTACGAGTCTGTCTTTGGCAGTAACGTCGCATACCTACTGCGTCGATTTCTTGTTGCGCGAAGGGAGGCTGCCCGGGACCTCAAGTCACAACAGAAACTTCAGATTATCGCTGCGACTGCCACGATTCTGGATCCGCTTGACCACATGAAGCAACTTACGGGATGGGACTTCGAATGCGTCGGTGAAAGCGACGACGGATCGCCTACGCACGGTAGGACGTTGATACACTTGGATAGCCCTGACCGAGGATCGACTGCCGAAGGTATGCTAGAATCTATAGTCAGGGACATGTTCGATCCTACTGCGCAAGACGGATTCATAGCGTTCCACGACTCACGACAGGGCGTCGAGCGCATAACCAAGAATCTAGACCTGCCGGAGGTGCTGCCCTATCGCAGTGGATACGAGAACGCAGATCGAAAGAAGATCGAGGAGGGCATGAGATCGGGGCAACTGCGCGGGTTGGTCGCAACCTCGGCACTCGAGCTTGGCATCGACATAAGCGGCTTTACCGTGGGTCTCAATATAGGAGTGCCGCAGTCGAAAAAGGCATTTCGGCAGAGAGTAGGCCGGGTCGGCCGAAGAACGCACGGCTTGTTTGCGATTCTGGCCTCTCGGCATGCCTTCAGCCAGTTCGGGCAGACGTTTTCTGACTACTATGATGGTTCAGTTGAACCGTCATACCTGTATCTTGAGAATAGGTTCATTCAATTTGCTCACGCGCGCTGCTTGTTAGACGAAGCGGAGCAACTAAGATTTGACAGCCGACAGGTGCCCCCCGGCATAAATTGGCCCCCATCCTTTCAAGCTGTCTATGATATCGCCAAGCCGGGCGTGCGCAGGCCGAAGGACTTCGACTATGTCGCGCAATTGGGAGCGACGGCGCCGCAGATTAACTACAATCTTCGTCAAGTTGGCGAGGCAAATTTCAAGCTAAAAGACGGTGCAAGGGAGGTTTCAGAAGAGATAGGCAGCATTGCACTGAATCAGGCCATTCGAGAGGCCTACCCGGGCGCTCTATATCTGCATCTCAAGCGACCCATGAAGGTGAGAGAGTGGAGAGCCAGTTCCTTTGATCGCTCAATTAGGATGGAGGAGGCTCGCAGTGAGGCTGTGACGCGTCCAATTTTGAAGAGGTCCGTCAACGTCGGTGTGAGCCGGGAGGAGGTGATCGGAGGAAGGGTAAAAGCAGGACCGCGTGGTCTCCTGGCGGAAGTGCAGTTGCAAGTCAACGAGACGGTCTTGGGTTTCTCGGTGCGTTCGAAGTCGTTCCTCTACAGCGATCTTCGGTCCGCTGATCCAAGGATGACTCGCCAACAGCGCGATTTTCAAACGAGCGGAATAGTGCTTCGCATAACCGAGCCCTGGTTCGAAGGAGGTCAGGGCTCTAACCCGAATATGAGGGTGCGCGTGGCAGAGGCACTTACGGACTTGCTGATCCGAGAAAAGAGCCTCGCCCCTCCCGACGTCGACAGTGCGGCGACCAATATCGCCTTTTACGTGCAGGGAGTGCCGAGAAGAGCCGCAGACACTGTAGTGATCTACGACAGCATCTATGGCGGACTGCGCCTGACTGAGCCGCTTTTCACCGATTTTGGGGAATTTCTAGACAAGCTCGACCGAGCAGCGAGCTTGACCGGCAACAATGCGCGTATTGACGACGGCACGGTCAGTAGGCTCAGGGACTGGTTTTTCTCCTTGGATGAGGGGTTGGCCATCGACGGAGAACATCTCACTCCACCCGCAGGCGAGTGGGTGGTGTACTCCCCGGGGAGCATCGTAAGCGTAAGGAAAAATGGCGTCCTGATCGAGCGGGAAATTGTACGGCCACGTCTCGAGAAGGTCGCCGACATGGACCTGCTAATGTATCAGTATAAGGGGCCAGATGGTGCAACCGCGCTTGTTCCTCACGACGCGATTGAGCCTACGGGTCAAGACTGGAAAAGAGTCTTCTGGAACCCGAAGACGGACGAAATTACGGATCCTGACGAACTCGCGGACGGATCGTTTTGATATCGGCCGGGTCACCAGAAAGTTCCGATGTGGGAGTGCCAGGGCGCAGCACGGCCATCCTCACGGGTGCTGACAAACTTATCCCCGTCCCTCTCACCTGTGCGACACCCCGCGCCGACCATCGCCGGAGTTACCCATGTCCAAATCCTTCCCCGCCCCGCCGCCCGTCGTTCCGATCGGCACCGGCTTTGGCATGGGGCCGGGGCCGCTGTCGCCGGCTTGGCCGCGGCCATAGAACCCGAGCCGCCAAGCGATGCGCTGCTGGCGATCTCGGAGAAGCTCGAGGCGATCAAGCGCGAGTGCTGGCGGGTGCTGTTGAAGCCGGAGCTGGCGTTCTGTCTCAGCCAAAGCGAGACGGCCTGGCTCGGCGATACGCTGTCGTTCCTCCAGGCGATCGCCGTCGCGCTGCCGCACCATCTGCGCAGCTACCAGGTCGAAAACTGGCCGGTGCCGGCGCTGCCCACGGGCGTGCTGCTCGGGCCGCGCGATCTCTTGCCGCTGCTCAATGCCGGAGCGTCCCTTGCCCGCATCGACAGCGACTATGCGGGGCGGGAGATCGAGCGCCGGCCGGTCGCGGCCTAGGGCGTCGTCGTGCTGCTGGGGGTGCCCGTGGTGCCGCCGGTCGGCGGCAGCGGCGTCACCTCGCCGGTCGATGAGTTCTTGCTGGTGCCGCCCGTCGGCGGGTTCGGCACGGTGACGCTGGGCGTCGTGCCCGTGGCGCCGGTGGTGGCCGGCGTCGTGCCGCCAGCCGGGCTGGCGCCGGTGGTCGCGGCGCCGCCAAAGGTCGCCCCGATATTGGCGCCGCCGCCGCTGTCGGTCGTGGTGGTGCCGGTCGCGGCCGCGCCCGTTGTCGCGGTGCCGCCGGTGGTGTCCGTCAGCGTGCCGTTGCCGGTGACCGGCAGGCCGCCGGGGATGAGGCTCAGCACGGTCGCGGTGGGCTTGGCGGTGCAGAGCGCGTGCACCTGGTCGAGCGAAACGCCGTTGAGCGCCGGCGTCGAGGTCAACGGCCCCGCCGTGTTGCTGGCGGTCGCCGCGGCCTTGTCCTTAGTGCCGCCCTGCGCCGGCGGCGTGCCGGCCGCGATCTGGTCGGCAACCCCCGCCGCATAGCCGTTGACGAAATAGAGCACCTTGGTCGCCGCCTCGCCGCCGAGCTTCAAGAACTCGGTGCACGTGATGTTCTTGCCGCCAGGCACATCCGCCATCGGCATGCCGGGCGTCGCAGGCGGGGCGGCCGAGGCGGCGGAAGCGGGAAGCGCGAGGGCGAGGAGCAGGGCGGCTTTCATGGCGAAAAACTCCGGTGGGTCTCCCTCAACTTGCGAGGCCGACGGGTGTTGCGGTTCTGCGCGCTGCCTCGCGGAAACTTGCTTAGCCGTTGGTCGATGCGATCAACCCGACCACGGCGTTATTCCCGCAAAGGCGGGGGATCTCCGTTTAGTCGCGAACGCCATTCGAGCCCTAAACGGAGATTCCCGCTTTCGCGGGAATGACCCGGTGAGTGGGGTGGGGCGGTGCCGACCGCACGCATGTCCGCCGCCCTGCGTCGTCCGCCCACCGCTCACCCCGTCATTCCCGCTCTCACCGCCGTCATTCCCGCGAAGGCGGGAATCCAGTTTTAGCCCCAAGCGCTGTGTCTGTGAGAAACTGGATCCCCGCCTTCGCGGGGATGACGCCGCGGGTGGGACGAGCGCGGGGATGACACGCGGGTAGGGCTTCACGGGACTACGCTGTAGTGGGGGAGGCGCTCGTCCCCACGGCGTTGGCAGAGTCACCACACCCACAACAAAAAACCGGCGTCCCAATCGGGACACCGGCTTTCATCGTAGTCTCGCGTGAGAGGCGAGCTCAGTACTTCCAGGGTTTCCACTTCCACTCGCACACCTTCACCTTGTGGTGGTGGTGCCAGGTCACGGTGCACACCTTGACCTTGTGCTTGTGGCGCGGATGGTGCTGCCACCACCAGGGTGAGCCATAGGCGTGGCTCGGGCCGATATGCACGGTGAGGCCCGGGGTGTGATACGTCGCGGCCTCGGCCGGCACGGCGCCGGCGACAGCAAAACCCGTCAGGGCCAGCGCCACGACGCCGGCTTTCATCATGTTCAACATGATTGTCTCCTCGTTTTTCGGCCGGCCGGGTCAGGGCCGGGTATGAAGAGGCAATGATTCTTGCCGCCCGCGGGTTCCGCCGCCCGCGAAACCATCGGACCTTGGTCCAATGGGTGTTTTGGCCAAAACTGCGCGAAAACGGCACGACTTATCCCCGCCCTCCGGCGCGGCCTTATTCTCCGGACGAAACGGATTTTCGTCGAAGGAGACGGGCGGTGACCACCACGATTACGCAGACTGATGCCGAGGCGCACGAGGCGCTGGTGACGAGGACGGTGCGCCTGTTGCGGCAGGCCGAGGCGGTGTCGTCGCGCCGGCCGGATGAGCCGGTGTCGCCCGCCGTCGCCGCGCTCGCCGCAGACCTGCTGTTCGAGGCGCGGCGCTTCGCGAAGGGCGCAGCCGCCTTGCCGATGCCGGCGCCCACCCATGTGGGCCTCGCCGCCCAGCTCGGCCAGGCGCTGGCGCAACTCGAGGCGTTCGAGGCGCTGCACACCGTCTGGGACGCGCGGTTCAAGGCCTTTGTCTGGCGCCTCTCCCGCGGCCGCGTCCAACCCGTCGCCCGCCTCCGCCAGCCCGTCACCCCACCGAGCGAAACCCGCGACTCCCACACCCTCCGCGACCTGTTGGCGAAACGCATGCAGGCCAAGTTCGAGGAGGAGTATGAGCGGGGGTATGCTGCGGGGAAAGCGGAGCGGGAGGGGGCGGCGGGGTGAGGGGGGCGGCAGGGTGAGTGGTTGGGCTGAGGGGGAGGGGCGAGTGGTTGGGATGAGGAGGGAGTAAGCAACAACCTCATCCTGAGGTGCGAGGCGAAGCCGAGCCTCGAAGG
>Ga0068853_100002068_pt1 | contig 14881 bp, 14 predicted proteins | sample KBSCornC32_FD_65655 | JGI IMG/M metagenome (GOLD analysis project Ga0068853, IMG submission 65655) | Corn rhizosphere microbial communities from Kellogg Biological Station, Michigan, USA - KBS Corn C3-2 | ecosystem: Host-associated > Plants > Roots > Rhizosphere > Soil ...
CATCCCGAACTGGCTGTTCTACCTCGGCTACTTCAGCGGCGGCGACCTCAACGGCGACAACGACGGTGACGGCCCGGCCGGTCGCGTCGTCTGGAATCCGTTCAACCGCCAGCCGGGTGCCGGCTCGCGCGAGGAGAGCAACGTGCTCCACCTCGGCCTCGCCTACTCGACCGAAGACCGCGATGCGACGACCGATGGTCGCGGCGTCGTCTCCAATCCGGCCGCGCGTTTCCGCGCCCGTCCGGAAGCGGGCCTGACCAACCGCCTCGTCGACACCGGCAACCTCGCGTTCCCCGGCACGATCAAGCGCCTCGGTCTCGAGGGCGCGTGGATCCACGGTCCGCTGCTGGTGCAGGGCGAATACCTCACGGCCGACGCCGACCCGAAGGGCAAGCCGAGCTACAGCGCCGACGGCTACTACGTGCAGGGTTCGTGGGTACTGACCGGCGAAAGCCGTCCGTACAGCAAGGGCACGATCGGCAACGTGCGCCCGGTGCACGACTACGGCGCGTTCGAAGTCGCGGTGCGCTACAGCAGCGTCGACCTCAACGACGGCCCCGTCTACGGCGGCAAGGAAGACGACTGGACCATCGGTGCCAACTGGTACCTCGGCCAGCACTTCAAGCTGCAGGCGAACTACATCTGGGCGAGCACCACGAAGCGCTACGGCGCGCCGATCAACGGCGACGCCGACGTCGACCCGCGCGTGTTCGAAATGCGCGCGCAGATCATGTTCTGATTCGCGGTACCCTCCTCGGTTCACTCTCCTCGGGGCGCGCAAGCGCCCCTTTTTTTCCGGAATTATGCACTTGACGAAATGGCGTATATTTGCGCGTCCGCGAGCCCAGGGGATGCGCAATGAGATGGAGTCGAAAAGTCGGCGCGGTTCTCGCCATCGTTGTCGCTATCTCTGCACTCGTTTGGCGTCAGAACAACGGGCGTCCTCTCATACGTATAGACGTTCCGGCCCCCGAGCAGAAATCTGCCGCTCAAACCAATATCACAGAACGAGCCGAACTCATCGTCGCAAATGACGGCGGCTATGTGCTGGATGGTAAGGCTGTCTCAAGCGGTGCTCTTGAGGATGAGATCGCGAAGCTCAGAGACGCCAAGCCCAGCGTTGTGATTGATGTGGTCGCGAAGCCAGAAGCATCACCGGCGTCCATCGCCGCTGCGCTCGCAGCCACCCATGTCCCGTAGACGACGAAGCCCGGCCTGCCCTTTCGTCAGCACATACTTCGTTTTTTGGCTGAGGACCGGAGAGTGGCGCTGCCTCCGCGCCCTGAAGCGGCGGAAGCATCCGTAGGCCGGACGACCGGAAGATCGACCGGCACATCCTTGCAAATCGCGATGGCTTCGCCGGCCGCACGCGTCGCGTCCGGCGAACGGCTTCACGCCTCGCCAAGGATACGGTCGATCGAATAGGTACCTGGGGCCTGCCCGGCGATCCAGCGCGCGGCGACCACCGCGCCGCGCGCGAACACGTCGCGGTCGGTCGCGCGATGCGCGAGTTCGAGGCGTTCGCCGGGGCCGGCGAACACGAGCGTGTGCTCGCCGACGACGTCGCCGCCGCGCAAGGCGTGGAAGCCGATCTCGCCTTCCGGGCGCTCGCCCGTGCGGCCGCTGCGGCCGTGCACGGCGCAGGCACCGAGCGCGATGCCGCGTCCGTCGGCGACCGCTTCGCCGAGCGAGAGCGCCGTGCCCGACGGCGCGTCGAGCTTGCGCCGGTGGTGCATCTCGACGATCTCGCAGTCCCACGACGGCAATGCCTGCGCGGCGCTGCGCGCGAGGCGCATGAGCAGCGCGACGCCGAGGCTGAAATTGGATGCCCACAGCACCGCGATGTCCGCGGCGGCGCGATCGAGCGCGCGCCGCTGTGCCTCGGCGAGGCCGGTCGTGCCGCTCACGAACGCGGCGCGGCGTTCGAGCGCGAGTGCGAGTGCGCCGTCGAACGCGTGCGCGCCGCTGAAGTCGACGAGCACGTCGACGGGCGCATCGGGATCGAGCGCCTCGGCGAACTCGAGATCGGGCGCCGCCGCACCGTGGACTTCGCGCAGCGTGCGTCCGGCGAGTTCGGAGCCCGCGCGCACGAGCGCTGCGGACACCTGCAGACGCGGCTCGGCGGACGCGGCACGCAGGATCGCCTGGCCCATGCGCCCGGCGGCGCCGTACACCGCCACGTGGATCGTCGTCGCCCGCATGCACGCATTCCGTATCGGGAGAGCGGCCGATTGTAGACCGTCGCGACCGCTCGTAGGCCTCGACCGCGATCGCGGGAACGAGCGCCTCCGTGGGAGCGGCGGAGGCCGACGCATTCCCTTCGTCGCGCATGCGGTCACGAAGCAACCGATCGTCCGCAGGCCCGCGGGGAAGGCATCGCGGCTTGCGCCGCTCCCACGAGTGGCGCTGCACGAATGTCCTCGGCCGGGAAGGCGTCAGGACGTGACGCGGTCCCAGAAGCGCTTCACGCCGTCGAGCCAGTTGCTGTCGCGCGGCGAATGCGTGGCGGCGTCGGTGCCGGCGAAGGTCGCCTCGAACTGCTGCAGCAGGTCGCGCTGCGCGGACGTGAGGCGCACGGGCGTCTCGACGACGACGCGGCAGATGAGGTCGCCCATGCGACCGCTGCGCACCGACTTCACGCCCTTGCCGCGCAGGCGGAACACCTTGCCGCCCTGCGTCTCGGCGGGAACGCGGATCTCGGCCTCGCCGTCCAGCGTGGGCACCTTGATCTCGGCGCCGAGCGCGGCCTGGCCGAAGCGCAGCGGGATCTCGCAATGGAGGTCGTCGCCGTCGCGCTGGAAGATCGCGTGCTCGCGCACGCGCACTTCGACGTAGAGATCGCCGGGCACCGTACCGCCCGGCCCCGCCTCTCCCTGTCCGGCGAGGCGGATGCGATCGCCGTTGTCGACGCCCGCGGGAATCTTGATCGACAACGTGCGCTCGTCGTGCACGCGGCCTTCGCCGTGGCACTCCTTGCACGGGTTGGTGATCACCTTGCCGCTGCCGGCGCAGTGCGGGCACGCCTGCTGGATCGAGAAGATGCCGTTCTGCATGCGCACGCGGCCATGGCCCTTGCAGGTCGAGCAGGTCGAGGTCTTGCCGTCGGCCGAGCCGCTGCCCGTGCACGATCCGCATTCGACCAGGGTCGGCACTTCGATCTGCTTGTCGACGCCGAACACCGCTTCCTCGAGGTCGAGCTCGATGAGGTAGCGCAGGTCCGAGCCGCGCCGCGCGCGACCGCGGCCGCCACCACCCATGCCGAAGATGTCGGAGAAGATGTCGCCGAAGATGTCGCCGACGTCGCCGTTGAAGCCGGCGGCGCCGCGGCCGCCCCCCATGCCGTGCTCGAACGCGGCGTGGCCGTGCTGGTCGTACATCGCGCGCTTCTGCGCGTCGGACAGGACCTCGTAGGCCTCCTTGGCCTCCTTGAACTTCTCCTGCGCGGCAGGATCGTCCGGGCACCGGTCGGGATGGAATTTCATCGCGAGGCGACGGAACGATTTCTTGAGTTGCTCGTCGTTGACGGTGCGCTCGACGCTGAGCACCTCGTAGTAGCAGCGCTTGCTCATGGGGAAGTCATGTCGTTCTGTTTTTCGATACGGCGATCGGGGATGAACCACAGCGCCGCGACGGCGGCGTACAGGATGCACGAAACTATGGGCATGAAAAACGCGAACGCAATGCCGATCGCGTAGAGGATCGGCGAGACGGTCGCCTTCCAGTCGCCCCACGGACCGCCGATCGCGCGCGCGAGGCGGCTGTCGCGGCCGCCGTTGACGGCGATCAGGCTGCGGCTGAGCGGCACCCACGACAGCGCCGTCATGAGCAGCACGATGCCGTAGACCGCGGTCGGCACCGAGGCCGGCACGGGCTCGACCTCGCTCAGCCAGGCGGTCGTGAACGGGAACAGGGAGAGCCAGAACAGGAAGAACAGGTTCGCCCACATCACGCGGCCGTCGACGTGCTCGACCGAGTGCAGCATGTGGTGATGGTTGTTCCAGTAGATGCCGACGTAGATGAAGCTGAGCACGTAGGCGAGGAACACGTGCCAGGCGTCGGCGAGCGCATGCCAGCTCGCCTCGTGCGGCGGCTTCAGCTCGAGCACCATGATCGTGATGATGACGGCGATCACGCCGTCGGTGAAGGCTTCGAGCCGCCCCTTTTCCATCGATCCCCCTCGCTCCCCTTCGCGCGAAGGCCGCGCACCGGATGTCCCGGCGCGCGGCCCGCGAGGTCTTACTTCTTGTCGTCCTTGACTTCGGTGAACTCGGCGTCGACGACGTCGTCGTTCTTCGCCGAACCACCACCCGCCTGCGCGCCGGCGTCACCGCTGGGCGGGGTCTGCTGGGCCGCGGCGAACAGCGGCTGCGCGACCTGCTCGAGCGTGGTCGTGCGCGCTTCGATCTGCGCCTTGTCCTCGCCCTTCATGACCTTCTCGAGCTCGGACAGCGCTTCCTCGATGCGACCGATCTCGCCGGCGACCTTGCCGCCGTGCTGCTTGATCGCGTCGCGCGTCGCGTGCACGAGCTGGTCGGCCTTGTTGCGCACGCCGACGAGCTCGTGGAACTTCTTGTCGTCTTCCTTGTTCGCCTCGGCATCGCGCACCATGCGCTGGATCTCGTCCTCGGACAGGCCGGAGCTGCCCTTGATCTCGATGCGCTGTTCCTTGCCGGTGTTCTTGTCCTTCGCGCCGACGTGCAGGATGCCGTTCGCGTCGATGTCGAACGTGACCTCGATCTGCGGCATGCCGCGCGGCGCCGGCTGGATGCCCTGCAGGTCGAACTTGCCGAGCGACTTGTTGTAGCGCGCCTGCTCGCGTTCACCCTGCAGCACGTGCACGGTGACCGCGTTCTGGTTGTCCTCGGCGGTCGAGAACACCTGCGACGCCTTGGTCGGGATCGTCGTGTTCTTCTCGATCAGCTTGGTGAACACGCCGCCGAGCGTCTCGATGCCGAGCGACAGCGGGGTCACGTCGAGCAGCAGCACGTCCTTGACCGAACCGGACAGCACGCCGCCCTGGATCGCCGCGCCGACGGCGACGGCCTCGTCCGGGTTGACGTCCTTGCGCGGCTCCTTGCCGAAGAAATCCTTCACCGCTTCCTGCACCTTCGGCATGCGCGTCTGGCCGCCGACGAGGATGACCTCGCTGACGTCGGACACCTTGAGGCCCGCGTCGTTGAGCGCGGTGCGGCACGGCGCGATCGTCTTCTCGACGAGGTCGCCGACCAGCGCCTCGAGCTTGGCGCGCGTGAGCTTGAGGTTGAGGTGCTTCGGGCCGGACGAATCCGCCGTGATGTACGGCAGGTTCACTTCGGTCTGGTGCGAGGAGCTGAGCTCGATCTTTGCGCGCTCGGCGGCGTCCTTCAGGCGCTGCAGCGCGAGCGGATCGTTCTTCAGGTCGACGCCCTGGTCCTTCTTGAATTCCTCGACGAGGTAGTCGATGACGCGCTTGTCGAAGTCCTCGCCGCCGAGGAACGTGTCGCCGTTCGTCGCCAGCACTTCGAACTGCTTCTCGCCGTCGACTTCCGCGATCTCGATGATCGAGATGTCGAACGTGCCGCCGCCGAGGTCGTACACGGCGATCTTGCGGTCGCCGCCCTTCTTGTCGAGCCCGTACGCGAGCGCGGCCGCGGTCGGCTCGTTGATGATGCGCTTGACCTCCAGACCGGCGATGCGGCCGGCGTCCTTGGTCGCCTGGCGCTGCGAGTCGTTGAAGTACGCGGGGACCGTGATCACCGCTTCGGTGACCGGTTCGCCGAGGAAGTCCTCGGCCGTCTTCTTCATCTTCATGAGCACCTTGGCCGAGATTTCCGGCGGCGGCATCTTCTTGCCGTCCGACGTCTCGACCCAGGCGTCGCCGTTGTCGTGCGCGACGATCTTGTACGGCACCATGCCGACGTCCTTCTGCACTTCGGCATCGGTGAACTTGCGGCCGATGAGGCGCTTCACCGCGTAGAAGGTGTTCTTCGGGTTGGTGACGGACTGGCGCTTCGCGGTCGCGCCGACCACGACTTCGCTGTCCTTGAACGCGACCACCGACGGCGTCGTGCGGTCGCCTTCGGAGTTCTCGATCACGCGTGCCGAGTTGCCTTCCATGACCGCCACGCACGAATTGGTCGTGCCGAGGTCGATGCCGATGATCTTGCCCATTTCTGTACTCTCCCGCTCTGAATTTGTCTGCTGTGTTTGCGGCGGCGGCGCCCCGGTTCCGCTTTCCGGAACCTCGGCTGCCGATGGCCACGGCTGGCGCGAAATCTGGGGCTGCGCGCCCGTGTTTCAAGGAATTGCGCGCGTCCGGACTACTTCGAAACCGATACCAGCGCCGGCCGCAGCAGGCGATCGTTCAGCACGTAGCCCTTCTGCATCACCGCGACGACCTTGCCCGATCCCATGCCGGCGGCGTCGACCATCGACATCGCCTGGTGGCGCTCGGGATCGAACGCCTCGCCGACCGCACCGACGACCTTGAGCCCGTTCGCATCGACGAGGCGACCGAGTTCGCGCAAGGTCAATTCGACGCCGCCGCGCAGCGCGACCGCATCGGCCCCCTCCACCGCGAGTCCCCGTTCCAGATTGTCGAGCACCGGCAGCAGGTCGGCCAGCAGTTTCTCGTTGGCGAAGCGGCGCGCCTGCTCGAGGTCGCGCTGCAGGCGCTTGCGCTGGTTGTCGAGCTCCGCGCGCTCGCGCAGCACGGTTTCGCGCATCTCCGCGAGCTTGGTCTCGGCCTCGCCGAGCTGGCGCGACAGCGTTTCCAGCTCGCCGTCGAGAGCCTGGTCGTTGCCCGTGGACGCCTGGGGCGCCGCGTTCGGATCCGTGCTTTGCATACTTCCTCCACGTCAAAACAAGGCCGTCCGCCGTTCGGCGGAAGCCGTCGATGCTGTGCTGGGCCGGCCGTGCCGGCGCGCCGCGAGGCGGCGCGAGCCCCCGCTCCGGTCCGCACTATAGGGGCTGCTGGCCCCGCTTCAAGGCACCGGAGATGATCTGCGCGGTCGCCTGAACCACGGGAATCACCCGTTCGTAGGCCATCCGCGTCGGGCCGATCACGCCGAGCACGCCGAGCACGCGGCTGCCGACGCCGTACGGCGCGGTGACGAGACTGTAGCTGTCGAGCGCGGCAAAACCCGATTCCTCGCCGATGAACAGGCGCACGCCCTCGGCGCGCGAGCAGCGCTCGAGCAGCTGCAGCAGGTCGCGCTTGCGCTGGAATGCCTCGAACAGCTCGCGCAGCCGGTCGACGTCGGTGCCGTCCTGCCGCCCCATGAGGTTGGTCTGGCCGGCGACGAGCATGTCGTTGCCGGCGCTGTCCTGGAACGCGGCCTGGGCCACCTCGACCGCGGCGCTCAGCAGGCGGTTGAGGTGCGCGCCCTCGTCCTGCATTTCGCGCAGCAGGCGCGCACGAATCTCGTCGATGCGCATGCCGGCGTAGTTCGCGTTGAGGTAGTTCGCGACCTGCTCGAGTTCCGACGGCGAGTACGCGCGCTGCGGCGCGATCACGCGGTTCTGCACCTGGCCGTCGGTGAAGACGAGGATGACGAGCACGCGGCCGCCGTCGAGCTGGATGAAATCGACGTGGCGGAACGGGAATTCCTCGCGCCGCGGCACGCTGACGACGCCGACGAAATGGGTCATCTCCGACAGCAGCGAGGTCGCGCTGCCGAGCAGGTCCGGCGTCGCCGCATCGGTCGGCAGCTCGCGCCGCAGCTGGTCCACCTCGGGCTCGCCGAGCGGGCGCATCTCGAGCAGGCTGTCGACGAACACGCGATAGCCCTGCGAGGTCGGCACGCGCCCGGCCGACGTGTGCGGCGCGGCGACGAGGCCGAATTCCTCGAGGTCGGACATGATGTTGCGGATCGTCGCCGGGCTCACGTCCAGCCCGGACGCCTTCGCGAGCGTGCGCGACCCGACCGGCTGGCCTTCGGCGATGTAGCGCGCGATCAGCGTGCGCAGCAGTTGGCGGGCGCGGGCATCGAGGTGCTGGGACGGGCTGTTCATCGTGTTCCGGTGGCGCGTTCGCGCCGCTGATCGACGCACGCTAACAAGCGCCTCCGGGCCGATCAATAGCGACGCCCCAGCAGGCGCCCCGGTCGCGGGCCGTCGCCGCGTCGTTGGCGGATCCGGCGCGGCGGGACCGAGCGTGCACCGGCCCCGCTGGCGCGGGAGCCCTTGCGCCGGCGCGCCCCCGCTGCTCCGACATGGGCGCGCACCGGGTGGTTTTCCAGCGCGCCGGCGCGGCGGAAGCGACGGCCGTCTCTGGCCGTGCGACGACGCTTGCGGACGATCGCGCCGTCGCCTTGGCCGCGGCATGTGCGCATGCTAGCGTTCGGCGGTTTCGAGGACTGCTTGCGCGCCCATGCTGGAAAGTCTCTACGTCAAGGATTTCGCGATCGTCGGCGAGGCCGAGATCGTGTTCGGACCCGGAATGACCGTCGTCACCGGTGAAACCGGCGCCGGCAAGTCGCTGCTCGTCGACGCGCTGCTGCTGCTCGCGGGCGGCCGCGCGGACGCGGCGATGGTGCGCCACGGCTGCGAGCGCGCCGAACTCTCCGCCACGTTCGACCTCGCCGGCCGCGGCGACCTGCGCGACTGGCTCGTCGCCGAGGACCTCGACGAGGACGGCGCCTGCCAGCTGCGCCGCGTCGTGCGCAGCGAAGGCAGCTCGCGCGCGTGGATCAACGGGCGGCCGGTCACCCTGACCCAGCTCAAGGCCCTCGCGGCCGGACTCATCGAAATCCACGGCCAGCACGAGCACCAGGCCCTGCTCGACCGCGCGCAGCAACTCGCCCTGCTCGACGCGTTCGGCGCGCACGAGGCGGAAGCGGCCGAGGTCGCGCGCACGGCACGCGCATGGCGCGACACCGGCGCCCGCATCGCCGAGCTCTCGCGCGGCGAGGACCACGCCGAACGCGTCGAATGGCTCGGCCACCAGGTCGAGGAACTCGATCGCCACGCGCTCGCGCCCGACGACCTCGCGGCGCTCGAGGAACGGCATCGCCGCCTCGCCAATTCCGGCCAGCTGCTGCAGGGCTGCGCCACGCTCGCCGAGCGCCTCGACGGCGACGGCGAGTACGCGCTGCTGCGCCTGGTCGCACGCGCGCAGCACGAGATCGCCCAGCTCGCGACGCTCGACGAGCGCCTCGCGCCGGTCGGCGAGCTCGTCGACGCCGCGCAGATCCAGTTGTCGGAAGCGAACGATGCGCTCGCGCGCTACCAGAGCGCACTCGACCTCGATCCGGACAGCCTCGCCGAGGCCGAAGCGCAGCTCGGCAAGCTGCACGAACTCGCGCGCAAGCACCGCGTGCGCATGCCCGACCTCAAGGCGCACGCGGACGGCCTGCGCGACGAGCTGGAAACGCTGCGCGGTGCAGGCGCGAGCATCACCTCACTGCGCGAGCAGCAGCAGCGCCAGCGCAAGGCCTGGGACGCGGCCGCCAAGGCACTCGGCACGCGGCGCGCCGCGGCGGCGAAGACGTTGTCCGACGCGGTGTCGTCGCTGATGGCCGAACTCGGCATGCGCGGCGGCCGCTTCGAGGTGCAGCTCGAAACGAACGGCGAGGACGATCCGGACCCGCAAGGCGCCGAGCGCTGCGAATTCCTCGTCAGCGCCAACCCGGGCCAGCCGCCGCGCGCGCTGCGCAAGGTCGCTTCGGGCGGCGAGTTGTCGCGCATCAGCCTCGCGATCGAAGTCGCCGCGCTCGGCAGCGATACGATCGGTACGATGGTGTTCGACGAGGTCGACTCCGGCATCGGCGGCGCCGTCGCCGAAGTCGTCGGCCAGAAGCTCCACGCGCTCGGCGCGCGCGCGCAGGTGCTCTGCGTGACGCACCTGCCGCAGGTCGCCGCGCAGGGCGACCGCCACCTGCGCGTGAGCAAGTCGAGCGACGGCGCATCGACCGAGACGCGCATCGACGCGCTCGACGGCAAGCCGCGCCAGGAGGAAGTCGCGCGCATGCTCGGAGGCATCGAGATCACGCGCGAGACACTCGCGCATGCGAAGCAGATGCTCGGCAAGCGCGGCTGACACGGCGTTGCAGGCCGGCCCGGGAGCCGCTCGCGGCGGGAGCCGTTCCTACTTCTTCTTGAGCGGACGCACGTACAGGACGAGGCTGTGGTCCTCGATCGCGTAGCCGTGCTTGGCGGCGATTTCGTGCTGTAGGCGCTCGATTTCCTCGCTGGTGAACTCGATCACCTTGCCCGATTCGACGTCGACCATGTGGTCGTGGTGCTTGCCGCGGTCGAGCTCGTAGACGGCCTGGCCGCCCTCGAAGTTGTGCTTGAGCACCATGCCGGCCGCCTCGAACTGGGTCAGCACGCGATAGACGGTCGCAAGGCCGATGTCGTCGTGGTGTTCGAGCAGCTGCCGATAGATGTCCTCGGCCGTGAAGTGCTTGCCGTCGTGGCTGTCGAGGATCTCGAGGATCCGCATGCGCGGATGGGTGACCTTGAGGCCTGCCTTGCGCAGTTCGGTCGATTCCATGTTCATGCCTCCGGTGCCCTTCCCTGTCGATGGCCCTTGCGATTCAGGTCGCTAGTGTATCATCGGCTTCTTACACGGCTTCCGGATCCACCGCGCATGCGTCTTCGCTGGCTCGCCCTGCTCGCCCTCGCTCCACTGACCGGCTGCGGCCTGATCTACAAGGTCGACGCCCAGCAGGGCAACCTGTTCGACAAGGCGACCGTCGAGTCGCTCAAGCCCGGCATGAGCAAGCGCCAGGTGCTGCTCGTCATGGGTTCGCCGTCGGTGATCAGCCCGTTCGACCAGAACCGCTGGGACTACGTCTCGACGATCCGTCGCGGTCGCAACAAGATGGCGAGCAAGGATCTCACGCTCTACTTCGAGAACGACCAGCTCGCGAAGATCGACGGCGACTACTTCCCGGAAGACCCGGACGTGCTCATCAAGGACGCGCGCAAGTACAAGCGCGAGTACCCGGACGAGAAGCGCTCCGACGAGGACAAGAAGAAGAAGCGTCGCGGCGGCGACCAGGGCCAGGGCTGAAGTAACGACCGCGGTTCAGCGCCTCGCTGGTCGCGCGCGTTCGGCGCGTCGCCGGCGCGATTCCTTCGGATCCGCCTTGAGCGGACGATAGAGTTCGACGCGATCGCCGTCGCGCAGCACCGTGGTGAGTGATGCCGGTTTCGACCAGATCCCGCTCGTGAGCAGCGTCGGATCGATCGCGCAGGCCGCGGCGACGCCGGAGGCGACGATCGCTTCGGCGACCGTCGCACCTGCGTCGAGTTCGATGCGACGCAGGAACTGCCGCGACGGTTCGGCGTACGCGACTTCGACCGCGATGCGCGGCTCAGGCACGGGGTTTCGCCGCGGCCGCGCAGAAGTCGTCGACCATGCGGTTGGCGAGCCCCTGGAAACCGAGCCGCAGCGCGCTCCCGGTGAGGCGGCCCGAATAGTCGAAATCGAGCGCGAGCGCGATCCTGCAGCCGTCGTCGCCGAGCGCGGCGAAGGTCCATTCACCCTCGAGCGCGCGCAGCGGGCCGTCGACGAGTTGCATGCGAAGTCGGAGCGGCCGCTCGAGCGTGTTGCGCGTGGTGAAGCCCTGCGTGATGCCGGCGAAGCGCAGCTCGAGGCGCGCGACGAGCACGGCATCGCCGTCGCGTTCGAGCACGCGCGCACCGGCGCACCAGGGGAAGCGGCTCGGGTATGCTTCGACGTCGTTGACGAGATCGAACATCCGTTCGGGCGTCTGTCGAACCAGGGCGTGGCGGCGGATCGAGATCATCGCGCGGAATTGTAGCGGACATGGCAAAGCAGAAATCCAACGACAAGAAGGGCGACTCGACGATCGCGCTGAACAAGCGTGCGCGCCACGAGTACCACATCGACCAGCATTTCGAGGCCGGCATCGCATTGCAGGGCTGGGAAGTGAAGAGCCTGCGCGCGGGCCGCGCCAACCTCGGCGACGCCTACGCGATCGTCAAGGGCGGCGAGATCTTCCTGTTCGGCGCGTCGATCGTGCCGCTCATCTCGGCCTCGACCCACGTCGTCGCCGAGGACCGCCGCACGCGCAAGCTGCTGCTGCATCGCGAGGAGATCGACAAGCTGATCGGCGCGATCGAGCGCAAGGGCTACACGCTGATCCCGCTCGCGATGTACTGGAAGAACAACCGCGCCAAGCTCGACCTCGGCCTCGCGCGCGGCAAGCAGGAACACGACAAGCGCGACACCGAGAAGGAACGCGACTGGAATCGCGAGAAGCAGCGCGTGATGCGGGCGAAGAACAAGCAGGCGTGATTCGCCTGCCGCGATACTCGTCGTCGTCGTGCGTTCGGAGGGTATCGACGTGCAAGCCGCCAGACCGTTCGTGCGACGCCGGTGGATCGGCGTGTTCGTCCTCGTCGCCGGGTTCACTGCGCTCGGTGCTTCCGCACAGGTGCCGCTGCCTGACCCGGATCTCGACCTGATCGGCAACGGCAGGGTAACGGCGATGCTGCGGCAAGCGGACGGCAGCCTGATCGTCGGCGGCGAGTTCCAATCCATCAACGGCGTGCCGCGACGCAATCTTGCGCGCCTGCTTCCCGATCGCACGCTCGACACGGCCTGGGACCCCTCGCCCGACAGCGCCGTGGCGGCGCTCGCCCGAGCGCCCGGCGGCGGCATCTACGTCGGCGGTTACTTCAACCACATCGGAGGCCTCGAGCGTCCCGGCCTCGCCCGACTCGACGGCGCCACGGGGTCGGTCGATGCGTGGGTACCCGAGATCGGCGGCGCGATCTCCATCGCCGTCGACGCCGATGGTTCGGTGTTCGCGGTTCCGTTCCAATCCTCCAACGTGTCGATCGTAAAGCTGTCCGCTGTCGACGGAACGGTGCTTCCGTGGGCTGCTGCGTTCGAGCGAGCGGCCTATCTCGCGCTCGACGGCCAAGGCGCCCTCTACGCGGCCGCACGCCAATTCGATTCCCACTACCCGGACCCGACGTATCGCGCGACGATCACCAGGCGCGTTGCGTCGACAGGCGAGCTCGACGGCCAATGGTCCGTAGACCTGGCTGGCCCCATGGATTCCTCGCTGGACGCGCTGCTCGTCGATGGCGATGCCGTCTACGTCGGCGGCAGCTTCGGCTTGCGCAAGTTCTCCAGGGCGACGGGCGAGGACGTGGCCGGGTGGAATGCACCGTCAGCGAGAATCGCGGCGATCGCTGCCGACACGTCAGGCCATGTCCTCGTCGGTGGTAGCTTCGAATCGATCCACGGACAACCGCGCGCCCACCTTGCCCGCTTGTCGACGACGACCGGCTTGCCTTCGCCCGGATGGAGTCCTTCGGCCGATGGAACGGTCGGTGTGATCAGCATCGATGCCTCCGGCGACATCGACATCGCCGGAGGATTCCAATCGATCGACGAAGAACAGCGCATCGGCCTCGGACGATTGCTGGCGGACACGACGTTGTCTCCCGCGCGCAACGACGTCGAGGCGCCGGCCAAGGCCTACGTACTCGCCGCGCAGGACAACGGCGGCATGATCGTCGGCGGTTCGTTCCATCGCGTCGGTGCGTCGGCGCACCGGAACATCCTTCGCCTCGATGCGAACGGCACGCTCGACGATGCGTGGAATCCCTCGCTGCCGTCAATGCCCTGGGTGCTCGCTGCGGCAGCGGATGGGAATATCTATGCCGCGATGAACCGTCGGGTTGGAAACGCACACGATATCCTGTACGCGTCCCGACTCGCTCGAATCGACGGCAATGGCCATCCCGACGCCGCCTGGTCGACGGCAGCGGACCATTGGATCGAAGCCCTGAGCGTCGCAGCGGATGGATCGCTGTTCGCCGGCGGCAGGTTCTCGACGATCGGCGGCCAATCGCGAAAGGCGTTGGCGAAGATCGATGCGAAAAGCGGGCTTCCGTTTCCCGGATGGGACGCACATGTTGACTGCTGCAGCGTCGACGCGATCGAATTCGGCGAAGGCGATGACGTTTTCGTGGGCGGCGCGTTCACGTCCATAGACGGCGCCCCCCGCGGCGGCCTGGCGAAGCTGTCCGCCGAAAGCGCGTCCCTCGACCCGCAGTGGGCCCCCGATACAGAGGGGGCGAGCATCCATGCCATCGCGCTCGATCACAGCGGGTCGCTCTATGCGGGAGGCCAAATAGGCATGGTCAACGGAGAGCGGCACGCGCTCATGGCGAAGCTGCGGACCAGCGGGACCGGTGAAACGGTGCCGGGGTGGTATTCGAACTTCTGCCAGGGGCCCGCATTCAACTGGCTCTACTACGACGTCTGGAGCTTGGCGATCGACGGAAACGGCACGGTCTACGCGACAGGGTACTTCTGCGCCGACCCGTTTCCCTTCACCAACGAACGCGGACTCGCTAAGCTGACGGGCGAAAACGGCTTGATCGACGTCGATTGGAATCCGCTGGGATGGTATGACGGCCCGACCTACGTCGAAGTCTCGGCATCCGGATCGATCTACGTGACCGGAAATTTCGAACAGGCCGGCGGGCTGCCCCGGGCAGGACTGGCCGCATTCGCGCCAACGCTGCCGGATCGCCTCTTCAGCAACGACTTCGACCCGCCGCGCTGGTAGGCGCGGCCTAGGCGTACCCCGCCGGCACGTAGCCGAACCGCTGCATCTGCTCGCGATGCGCGGCGAGCACGCGCTGCACCTGCTCGCGGCTCAACGCTTCGCGCCACTCGTTGACGCGCCCCTTGCGGAAGAAGCGCGCGCCCTTGTCGGACGCTTCGACGAAGCCGTGCTTCTTCTCCATCGAGGCGAGGCTCTGGAAACCCGCGTGACGGATCGCCCGCTCGATGCGCGTGCGGTCCTGGCCGAGACCGACGAGGCGGGCGACCTTCGCGAATGCCTTCGCGGGCTTGTCGATGAGGTCCTCGTAGCGCAGCACGAGCACGCGATCGTTCGCCATGTCC
>Ga0068853_100002074_pt1 | contig 14875 bp, 15 predicted proteins | sample KBSCornC32_FD_65655 | JGI IMG/M metagenome (GOLD analysis project Ga0068853, IMG submission 65655) | Corn rhizosphere microbial communities from Kellogg Biological Station, Michigan, USA - KBS Corn C3-2 | ecosystem: Host-associated > Plants > Roots > Rhizosphere > Soil ...
TCCTGCAGATTGCCGGTATCGATCGCGACCTCGACATCGAGGATTCCGATCTGCCGCATCGAGGAGTCGAACAGGATGACGTTGGTGGTGCCGGTCTGTTTGCCCTGGATATAGATCAGGTGGTCGCTCAGTGATTTCACGTCGACGATGTCGGGCGAGCCGGCGACAATGGTGGAAAAGGCTGTATCGACCTTGAAGGTGCGGGACTTGTAAAGGGTGACCCTGACGCGCTGGACATCGTTCATCTCGCTCACGATGACGCCGCCGCTGGTGGAAGCTCGCCGATCCGCAGCCCCAGCGCGGTCGGCCGAACTCAGCAAGGCGAGACTAATGCCAAGAGCCGTGACTGCCCAGGTGACAAGCCCCAGCACGGTCCGACGCAAAACGCGAACGCTACTCATCAAATGCCCCTTCGCCGCGTGCTGCGGCTAACCCCTACAACCTACCTGCCTGGCGCCTGACATCTCTCCTAATGGATTACGGCACCTAGCGTACAATTTCTTCAACTACAAATCGTTACCGTTAATTCCGCACCTCGGAATGCCCGTACCGGATGCAAAGACCCACCCAACCGCAGCCGGGAATGAGCGAAATCTTCATCCGTCCGGTCCTTCATTGGCAAGAAGCACATCTCCCGCATCGCGGGATTAGCCCTAGAAAACCAGCAAATGTTGCCGGAACGCATCACTTCGAGGAACGTATTGGATCGATATACAACTTATAATTGCGCATTTTGCCTGTTAGCACCGCCGCCTCCCGGCTAAGGAAAATTAAGAACTGTGGGCTACGGAACTGAACTAACCTACTCCGCATTGGGAATCGGCAATGAACTGGGCAGAAACGGTGGGCAACGGAAAGTCGAAAGCATCGCGGGTGAAGGCGGTTCTTCTGATCCTTGGCTTGTTTCTGGGTTTCGCCGACCTCCTGACCACCAACGAAATTCTGCACCTCGGGATGGGGGAGCTAAACCCGTTCATGCGACTGGCTCAGGAATGGCTCGGGGTCTGGTGGCTCATTCCCAAACTGGGCCTGACCTCCGTGGTGGTTTGGCTGCTCTGGCATAGCAAAAACGTATACAACATCGCCCTCGTCGTGGCCTTCCTGTCGACGCCTGTGCTGAACAATCTCATCCTCATCGCAGGCACGAACTGAATTGGTCCAAACTCGCTGAACCAGATCGCGGGTTTTTGAAGTCGGCCCTCTAGAACGGCACCCTTGTCGTGACACTCGGCGCGTTGAATGTTGAACCCCAGATCGGGTTCAACATCGTGAACCCCGGTTGCGATGCCGTCACGAGGAGAGGAGAAGCTCCCGCTGCTGGAACGTTCAGCGTCGGAGTGAGACCGCCATTGTACAGGAACGGCGCGATAGCCTGCTTGGCTGTATCTGTTGGCAGCGGGTCACCGCTGCAGGTCGGGGTGGTCTGGTTTATTGCCGCGTTGACGTAGCAATCACTGATCATCATCGACCGAGCGCCAGCATTCGCGAGCGCCCGGAGGGACTGCACGGTGATGGCGTAGCGCGCCAGATCAAAGACGGCAAAAAGCACCGTGAAGAATGCTGCGGCAATAATGCAGAATTCAAACGCGGCGACCCCTCTTTGGTCAAGCTTTCGCATCACTGCACCAAACGGACGGTCTGAATCGTTGGTGTAATGGCGGCGTCCGAAATACATTTCGAATTATCCAGCATCGTATTGCCGGAGAAGCTCACAGCATAGGCGATCACCTGATAACATCCCGGAGATGGCGCGCTGGAGGCGCTGTTTCCGCCGTAGGTGACGGGAGTATTTGGTACATAGACCGTACCGTTGAAATAGCTGGACGATGAGCCGCTAATATTGACGCCTTTGCTCGAATAAGCCTCGTTGTCGTAAATGAGAAGGTCGGTCATCAGCTTTTTGACCGCGGAGGAGAGCACCGAAGGTCCAGTGGGGGACTTCATCCCGGTGAGTTGAAACGTTGGGCTACCGGTAATGTCTAGGGTTGCACCTCCGAAGAAGATCAGCGTCGCCGTTCCCGATATTGTGGGGCTGCCATTGATCTTCACGGGACCCGAGAAATAGTACGTGCCGCTCAATGTAGCTGGAAATGAGGGGTTGCCTGAATTGTAGCAGGCCCCCGTCTCGTACGAGATAGCCGTTCCGCCGCCGCAAGACTTATTTGGAAAATCCGAGGTCTTCAAAGCCGACAGTGCAGTATTCAATGCACTGAGCGGATCAGGCACCGGTTGCTGGTATGTCTGGACGTTCGTACATTGGCTCCCCCCGGTCTGGGTGCAGCCTCCGACCGTGTAGCTCGGAGCATTGAGGTGAATGCCACTGTTGCCTTTGAAGCCGATCGCGTCCGCTGCAATACTGTTGGAAGAGATGCCACAATCCGGCGAAGAAACCGTCGGGCTGCCCTGAAACGTGATGGGGTCTTTCAACGCCAAAACGCATGGCGGCTTCGCCGGCGTGTCAATTTTTGCGACGGCGGTTGCGCCGACCGTCACGGTGGACAGGCCCAGGACCGTCGCAAGAGAGGTGTTCTGCGTCTGGGTGACGGTGGCCTGGACGTAATTTCCGTTGACGCCGTTCCATGAAGCCAGTGAAGCGATGGTGACATTCTGCGAAGTGCCGGCGGGAAGGCTCCCACTGCAGGTGGATCCGGAGTAACCGGAGTCGCCCGAATTACAGAAAGCATTCTGCGCCGCCGCCTGCTTGCCGCGATAGACGTAGGTTTGGGAAGCGTCACAACTGTTGGTACCGGGAGCCAAAGTGCAAGCAACCGTCAGGCCGCCGGAATAGGCTGCTGCATCGGCCGCATTCTGTGCGCGTTGCCTGGTGACATACCACGACCCCGCTTCAGCCCCGAGCGCCATGGCTCCGATGAGCGGAATCAGTGCGACGACGGTTGCAAAGGCGACCGAACCTCGGCGGGAACGAAGCAAGTCACGCATGGAGCACCTATTGAAATTGCTCCGTATAGGACAGCGTGTAAGTGCAGTTACCGCTGTTACACAATACGGATGTCAGCACGATCGGCGCCAACGTAATGCTGGTTGAATAGGAATAATATTTTGGGGATGCGCTATTGCCCACCGAACAGACGGCAAAACCGTTGCCGCATTTGAGCTGAAAATTGGAAATGGGATAGTTGGGGTCGGCCTTGCTGATCGCGCTATTAATCCAACTTGAGGCGCTGGTGACGTCGGGCGGCAGCGAATACTGGATAGATTGCCCAAAAGCCCGCAACGCCTGCCAGGCCGAGATGAAACGAAAGCCAGCCGCCGCAACGTCCGTCAGCGGAAACAGCAAGCTCATAATGATGAACAGGTAGACGATTGGCATCTCGAACGCGACGGCGCCGCGTTCATCCGCCAAGAAGGAGCGTCTACGGTTCATGCCCTGCCCGCCCAACATCCCAACTTACCAAACAAATGGGATCAATCTCCAACGTCCTGCCTCGTATCCCGTATATTCAGGGCACGAGCGACGAAGAAGATCCTCCTCGTAATGAATTCGGCATATCTGGATGCCGATATGAACGATCAAAACGATCACTGCCGCTAGGCTTGGATTCTGCAGAACCACCCCGATGATCGCAATCTCTTCCGCAAGATAGAGGGGGTGCTTGATCAACCGGTATGGGCCGGTCTGAACGACTGATCGAGCCTGCGGCACAAGGCTGAACGATTTTCCGAGGTGCCTAATGGTTACAAGCATCATGATCATGCCGGCCAGCACGAAGATCGTCGATGCCAGATTTGGCAGTGCCTGCTCCGTCTTTCCGAACAACGTGATCGTCCACGGCAGGTAGGTGCCGACGAATGCAGCGGCCCGAGGCCAGAAACCTTCTGCCTGCGCTTTCGCCGGCGCTCTCGTCAGGACCAATAGCGCGAGCAAAGTGTAGAAGCTGGCAAGGCAGAAATTCGAGAGAATGGACAGCCAAGGCTCGGACGTGAAATTTGCAACCCGTGTAGCGACCGCCAGGGCGAGCAGCATGAACCACATGCTGCCTAGAACCCGCATCATCAAATCGTAGGACCAGCTCTTTGATAGACTAATAGCGTTCATAGCTTTCACTGAAATGTACGAATTAGATGAAGAAACGGGCTGCCACCGAGAATGACGAACATGGCCGGCAGCAGGAATAGGACCATCGGAATGGTCAGTTTGGCACCGAGCTTGTGAGCTCTTTCCTCGAGCTTGGTGATGCGTTCCCGACGAAGGTCCGCCGCGATGGTGCGCAATGCCTGGCTCAAGGGCGTTCCGTATTGCAGGCTCTGGCTGACCACGGTTCCGAACCGTCTAAGTCCTTCGGACTTGGAGCCCAGCCTTTCAAATGCATCGGAACGATTCTGCAATATTCTGAGGTCATCGAGCAGGCTGTACAATACGCGAGCCATGCCAGAATTCGTCTCGTTCATCTCATCTGCGACGCGCTGCAGAGCGCTCTCCAGCCCCATGCCTGCTTCGCTGCAAACGACAAGGAGATCAATTGTGTCGGGTGTACCCAATCGCACGGCTGCATCGAAACGCCGTTTCAACATCAATAATATTAGCCGCGGGCCCATGATCCCGATGACGACACCAATCAGGATGAAGATCAACACATCGCCCGATGATCCTCCCGTAACCTGCGCGAGGGAGAAAGCCGCCAGAGGGAACAGGATTGTGCTGACGGTCTTCACCCCAACCCAGATCGGCAACGTGCGGTAATGATTAAGGCCGGACGACTGAAGGATTACCTTCAGTTGCTCTAGGTTTTCTTCGCCGTAGAATCGGCTATACCGCACCCCGATCGATGAAAACCACGTGGCGAGATTCTGCGAGCGCAACGATCGGTCAGGCACACCCAGTACGGCATTCGACACCCGCGTGTTCAGGCTGCGCAGATGTATTTCCCGAATGCTCAGCAGGATTGCCGCACTTGCGGCCATGATCGCCATGACTGCGAGTCCAACACCGGCGGTCATAGCGTCGTCTCTCGTCTGATCATCCAGCGGATCACCAGATGACCGATTAGCACGGAGCCGGCCGCATAGGTCAACAGCTTGTTGCCGGTCGGATCTCGGAATAGGAGATCGATGGATTGCGGATTAATCCAGTACAGCAGTCCACCGACAATGAAGGGCGCGCAGATAAGGGCGCGAGAGGAAAAAATTACTTCGCCCGCCAAAGCTTTTGCACGTGCCGCCAACGCGACGCGTTGACTGACCGTCTCTGCAAGTATCTGCAGCGTTTCGGCCAGACTGCCGCCCGACTTCAACTGAACCGCCAGGGTTACCGCGAACATCGCGTATTCCGGTACCTGCGTCCGCTGATAGATGGCCTCTATCGCTTCCTCGGGTGTCTTTCCGAAACTTAATTCGCTGCACACGATGGCAAACTGCCCTGCCGTGGGTTGCGGCATTTCACGAGCGATGGTCTTGAACGCCTCGTTCACCGGCAAGCCGGCGCGAACCGTGCTGGTCACGAGCTGGATCGTGTCCGGCAGTTGCTTGAAAAGCTGGTTGGCGAGGCGACGTTGTTGCCAGCCAAATAGGCCGCGGACTGTCCACAAGGCGACGAGAACGGCGGCGAATGACGCCAGACCGGTAGAGAATCCGAACAGACTGTTGGCGTAAATGACCACTGCTGCCGCGGCCATGCCGACAAGAACGACAAAGGCCGGGTGCAATGGATGGGGCATCCCGGGGCGGTAATTGATGAGGCGCTTCAACAGCAACCAGCGAGACCGAACCTGCGCGCGGCGAATGGAAAGCAAAATGGCTGATTCCGCAGCGGGCAGTGCTGTTTCCAACTGCCGATCCATCCGCCGTTGTCGCGCGTCAAGCCATAGGGTCACCGCAGCCGCGCACGCCAAGAGGATGAAGACGAGAATGATGACGGATTGCGGGATCATATCTGCCTCATTGCCTCGGTCCATGCCCGCTCCAACCCGAAATAGGCCAGGCGCGCCCTGAATTTCGGAATGGCATGGGTGGACTTGTACGTGCCGGTGATCCGACCGTGAACGTCGTCCTCTTTGTATTCGAAGGCGGCAATATCATTGGTTGTGATCACTTCGCCTTCGAGCCCGACCACTTCGCTGAGTTGGACGATGCGCCGCTGGCCGTCGCGCATGCGCTCGACCTGCACGATCAAATCCAGCGCCGCCACTATCTGGGAGCGGATAGCGCGCGACGGCAGATTGACCTGGCCCATCTGCACCATGTTCTCGATGCGGGTCAGCGCATCCCTGGTGCTGTTGGCATGCACGGTGGATATCGAGCCGTCATGACCCGTATTCATGGCCTGCAGCATGTCGAAGGCTTCGGCGCTACGCACCTCGCCGACGACGATCCGATCGGGCCGCATGCGCAAGGCGTTCCATAAGAGATCGCGTTGCGTTACCTGGCCCGTGCCCTCAAGGCTGGGCGGCCGGGTTTCCAGGCTGATGACGTGCGGCTGTTGAAGCTGCAACTCGGCGGCATCCTCAATGGTGACGATCCGCTCCCTGTGATCAATGAATTCACTCATCGCGTTCAGCAGCGTCGTCTTGCCCGAGCCCGTGCCTCCGGAGACCAGAACATTCAGCCGGGCTCTGCCTGCGATCTCCAGCAATTGTCCAATTGCCGGCGTCATCGAGCCATTGGCGATCATTCCGGCCATGTCGAGCCGGCGGCTTGGAAATTTTCGGATTGAAATGCAGGGGCTATGAATTGCGAGCGGTGGAAAGATGATATTGACGCGGCTGCCATCCGGAAGACGGCAGTCCACCATTGGGCTGGATTCGTCCACACGTCGGCCGACCTGCGCGGCGATCTTCTGCGCAACGGAGGCAATGTGATTATTATCGCGAAAGCGCACCGCGATCCGCTCGAGCTTGCCGCCCCGCTCGACGTAAACATTGTTCGGGCCGTTGATCATGATGTCGTTAATCGTTTCGTCGAGCAGCAATGGGCGGAGTGGGCCATACCCCGTCATGTCGTCGGCGATCTCGTCGGCGAGCAGAAGCTGTTCACGGCCGGATAATTCCAGCCGCTCCTGGTTGGCGATCCCATGGATGATTTCTTCGATCTGGCGGCGCAATACCTCGCGTGTCACGCTGGCGGCCGCGGCCGGATCGATCTGTTCGATGACTCGTTCACGAAAAGACGCCGACATGAGGGGATGATGGGCAGCGGGCTGATCGCGCGTGGAGTTAGAGAAGCCCTGCGCAGCGGTCTCGTTTGGCGTCCTTTCGGGCTGGCTAGCGGCTGCTGGCGCATTCGTCGTGGGTGCTGGCTTGCCCAGCGATGATGCAGGCACACTGGGCGTCAGCGCAAACAGCCGCGCAATCTCACCGTCTTCTGGGCGTCTCCCGAATTTTTTCATAGCCCAAGCAACCTCCTGAGCCGGCCTTTCGGTGCCGTGCCCACGCCCGCGATCTCTCGCACAATTGGCGCAAGGTGGCGTCGCAATCCCGAAACGTGTTTGAGCGCAGGAATGCCGAGATTGACCGCCTGCGTCATTCCCTTGCCGAGATCGGGGATCACCATGTCGGGTTCCGCACCCAGCGCCTTGACCATCGTCGCTCTTGGCAGTCCGCCAGCCCGATTGGCGCGATTGAGCAGCGTAAACACCCGATCCTTGCCGGCAATGTTGGTGACAGCGGCGCGCAGCGCATGGGCATTGCGCAAGCCTGTCACCTCCGCTTCCAGCAGCACCAAAACATGCCGGGACAAGCTGATCACCGGATGCAGAGACGGCGGAAACGGCACCGGCACGTCGACCACAATGTAATTGAATCGCTGGCGAAGCAATCCGAGGACGTGCCGGACGCCGGCCTCCGTAATATTGAGCTCAGCGTCAAGTTCCTCGTCGGCCGAAATGAGGGATACTCTCTCGTTGACCTCGATCGCTGCGCGCTCGAGAAACAAGGTGTCGGCTCGTACGGGGTTTTCCAATGCAATCCGCAGTCCAGGTCCCGGCCGAACGCCCAGCATGACAGCGGTTTCGCCGCCTTGCAGATGTAAGTCTAGCAACGCGACCTTAGCCTTGGTGGTTTCGGCGAGCTGTAGCGCCAGGTTGATGGCTATACTCGTGGCGCCAGCGCCGCCCTGTGCACCGCAGATGGAGACGACGTGGCCGCCGCGATCGGTTGGTCCCGAGGCCACATCACCCAGTAATTTAGGACGCAGTTGATCGAGCACCATGTCGCGCGTCAGTGGCCTTGGCAGGTATTCGGTCAGGCCGAGCTCCATCAGTTCGCGATAGAAGGTGATTTCCCTGTTCTCGCCGATCAACGCCACCTTGACGTCGGGTGGGCAGACACCGGCGAGCCGCTCCAATTCGCCAAAGGGATCGTCGACGCCACTGATGTCAGCCACCAAGGCGAAAAGATCCGTATCGGTCTCAAGCATCTTGATGGCATTGCGGACCGTACCGCGCCGGATGGACAAATTGGCGCCTTCAAGCCCTTTGCGCAGCGCAGCCGCGCTCAATTCGTCATCGACAAAACAGACGATGCGGTTTCGCGTGACGACTGATGTCGATTCTTCTGACGGAGCGGTCATGGCCATGTTCATCAACGTTTCTCCGGCATCTTGCCCGCGTATCCCGTTGCGGCTGCCGTCCGGTTGGCAGCATCGGATGTGTCCGCGCAATTGGCGGAGTCTTCACCGTCGTCCAAATCCTGTTTTCTGACGGAGTATTGCTTGACCTCGCCACCGCTGTGGACCACCACGGCCGTGCGGGCGAGTTCCGGGGATTCGCAGCCAGAGCCCCGTTCAGCGGCGGCCGCCGGATCCCACCTCTCGACGGCCGCACGAACGGCGAGCGAGAGCGTTCCGAGTTTCTTGGCGACCGTGATCTTCTTGACCTGGTCCTGTGCCAATTCCAGCGAAACGGTTTGCGCCTGCTTGCCTGCGACAGCGCTGATGGGCCGGCCTCCTTGCGTGATCTCCTGGTCGATCGCAATGACGCGCACATTGCTCAAGACGGTCTGGCTCAGGGCGCGCCGGGCGGCGTCCTCCTTCTCGAAAACCTGGGTCAGCACCACGTCAACATAATCGCCGGGGCGGATCAGGCCCGAGACGCCGGATTCCTCGTCCACCTTTATGCTGATGGCGCCGGTATCCGGCGCCAGGACGCTCGCAAGGAATCCCTGGTCGCGCGGACGCAGGATATCCTGCAAGGTGACGGGACGTCCCGCTTCAACAAACTTGCGGACCAGCGAGCCCGGAAGCCCCATCTTGGACTCGGGTGTTTCAACGATTGCGCCGGCCGGGACGTTTTCCGGCGTCACCGAACGTATTGAAAAATCTTCATCGCGAACCAGGGTCCCTCGGGGTAGCGGACGCGCTGCTACGAAATACCCCACTGTGGAGGGCCCCGCCGGCCCCTTTTCAGCTAACGCGGCTGGCGCCGGCTTTGATTGGTTCATGTTGTAGGCAAGAAGGCCTAGTGCCGTCGTGGCGAGGAACAACACGATGATGATCGAAAAGCGCAGGGCGGATGACATGGTTAGAATCCTCTCGAAGAAATCGCCCATATGCCGCCGCAGGCGATCGCAACCCCGTAAGGCAGAGGCGCCTGGCGGAGGTGGCGCCAACGTTCGACCGCATAGACCCGTCGCACGAATGACGATCCGACGGGCGCAAGCCGGGGATGGGGTAGTTGGCGCATCATCAGATGGACCATGGCGAGCAGCCCGCCGGTGAGCGCGGTGATAGTGAGCATCTGGACAACGCCAATCAGCGGCAGTCCGACCGTGAGGGCGACCAGCAGTTTGACATCGCCGCCACCCATCCAGCCCCGGGCGTAAACGAAAAGTAATAGCGGAAAAAGGATCGCCGCTGCGATAAGCGACTCCAGGATTTGCATCGGGTTGGCTATCCGGCTGACGACGCCGAGCAGCGCAAGCGCAACGCAAATCTCGTTCCTGATCAATCGCGTCGCAACATCGGTCATTGCCACATGCAGCAGCAAAAGGATTTCTGCGAACGAGGCTATGGCAATAAACCAACTCATAAACGCGCCTCTAATTCCAAAACCAACTCGTACAAAACCGGTGAAATATCTCGACTTTCTAAGAGCTAATTTCTAGGAAACAGGATTATGCGATGTGTCCAGTGCCGCCTCTCAGCCAAACATTGGTGAAAGGTATGTCGATTGAAAAGAATCCGCTGCCGGACGTCCCGCCAGCGGATAGATTCTCTCAAGATTATGCGGCGGCCGTTACTGCAGCGGTGATTTTTCCAATCGCAGTGGTCAGCGCTGTACCGATCGCGCCTCCAGCGTCAGTGCCGAACGCAGCAGCCACTGCACCGACAATGCAAGCTGCAACGATCACATATTCGAAGGACACAACGCCTTCTTGGTTTTGGCAAAGACTTTTCAAGGCTTCGGCTGCCTGAACATAAATACGAAGCATGGCAACTCCTTCGGTCAATCAATACACCTGTTGGCAGACACGAGTGCCAACAGGTGAAGTGTGAACAGTCTCGAGCTGCAACTTACGCTGCAGCGGTGACCGCGGCGGTGATCTTCCCGATAGCAGTCGTCAGCGCTCCTCCGATGCCTCCGGCAGCATTAGTACCGAACGCAGCAGCCACCGCACCGACGATGCAGGCGGCAACGATCACGTACTCGAAAGACACGACGCCTTTCTTGTCAGCGCGGAGCTGCTTCAAGGCTTCGGTGCTCTGGATGTAAAGCTTCATCATTGAACAAAACCCCTTTTACTAAGACTAATTTACTGTTGCAGTTGGCTGGCAAATTCGTGCCAACTGAAACGACCTATATTATTTCGCCGAAAGGTTGTCATCCGGTAATCCTTTGTTAACCCTACTTTGGAGGGCGCGCAGCGCGAACTACCCGTTCAGTCATCGAAAGCATCGGCCCGTAAAACTACGGATGAGCCGACGCCATCGGTGTTTTGCGCTTTACAAAGTAGGCAGTAAGATCTGCGAGGCGATGGCCGTTGAGCGGCAGTATTCTTTGGTGCACGACTTAGGCAAACGACAACCTTAGATGCTCACGAATTCAACTAAGACCGGCAAATGGAGCAGTGGCCCTGTCGTTTTGCCCATTTTGGGCCCTTGGGGCACTGCCGCTCGACCTCTGACAAAGTCCTCCGAGAAAGCACTTTACGATGCGCTGTTCGAGACAAGTGGGATCGTTGGTTTCCGTCGCGGGTCGGCAGCGGCGAAGAAGCTGGCTGCTTGTTGGCGCGAGCCTTGTGATAAGATAGCCGGCGCCCATCGAGCCTTCTCCATCGGGGTTGAAGGTATTGCGCTACTGTTGGCCCATTGAGACGACGATGCTGGAAAACTGGTTGTCCGGATTAAAGCTCGGCCTACTCGCTTTCATCATTTTTATGCCGGTCGAATATCTGTTCGCCCTGCGTCAGCAGAAATCCATTCGCCGCGGAATTCTGACGGACATTGCGTTTCTACTGTTCAACACATGGCCGGTAGCGGCCGGATTGCTGGTCTTCTGGGCCTCGGGTGTTCTGGCTTCTTTCTGGATCACGCCAGCGCCCGTTCTGCAGTTCGTTCGTGATCTTCCATATTGGCTGCAGTTGTTGCTGGTCTTTTTTCTCGCCGATCTTGGAATCTATTGGTCTCATCGCGCGCTCCACACATATCCCGCGCTGTGGCGGGTTCATGCGGTGCATCACAGTGTCAAAGACCTGGATTGGCTCGCGGCTGTCCATCAACATCCACTTGATCTCATCTTCATGAAGGGGATCTCGCTATTTCCCGTACTCGCTCTCGGATTTTCTGAGGAGGCCATCGGAACATATCTTTTGGTGGCCTATTGGCACGCCTTCCTGGCGCACGCGAATGTCCGGATCAATTTCGGTCCGTTACGCTATCTGGTGGTATCGCCAGAGTTTCATCATTGGCATCACAGCAGCGAGCGTGAAGCACGCGACCGCAATTACGCCGCTCATTTTGCCTTTATCGATTTGGTGTTCGGAAGCCTGCATTTGCCAAAAGGAAGACGGCCGCAGGCGTTCGGCGTTGATCATCCGATGCCTCGCGGCTTTCTGCGGCTGCTCGTCTATCCCTTCATCCGGTAGAAGTTGTCGGCGGCCCGAATGCGGCCGATGGCAGAGAGAGCCCCCGTTTTATCCCGATCCTGTTGCCGCCTTATGCGGTTTGCGTCGAGGCGAAATTACCGCCCTGCGCTGGAAGTCAGTTGACCTCGACAACGAGCGGCCGAACCTTCAAGTCGTCGCCAGTACCGAACAGACAGATGCCGGAAACATTGGGGAGAAGCACCGAAATCCGGCCGCTCCCGACCGGTCGCTCTTCCGGCAATGGCCATTGAAGAATTACGGAAATGGCGAACCGCCCCTAGCGGAAGAACTTCTGCGCTCGGCATCCGTTCGGATGACAATACGCACGTTGTCACAAAAACCGAAGACAATCCCCTCCAGCCGCGCAACCTTACTCACGTGATGTCCGATTTCTTGAAGGAATCGGGGATGAACTGCATAGGTTGCGGTACAGTATGCCAGCCACCTGCTGGCTCTAAACCAAGCACCCGAAGCTCGTTCAAGAACGCCTTGGCCATTCCCGCATTGCGATCACCTTGGACATCTAAAGCCACCCCATGCCAAATATGCAGGGCGAAACGGCGGCCAAACTAGATGTTGCCTTTCGCGGGCCGCTGATCCGGCGCGGGAATGAATAGCCCTCGCCCTCCTGTCAAAGCGATGCCCATCAATGGCCTACTAAGGCGCCACAGGGGGCGGGACCATGCAGTGGCTTCGGCAATATGCCGGTACTCAAGAGAACAAAAGCCGTAACCACATAGGGCCAGATTGCAGCAACACCTAAAAAGGTCGCTGAAGCACCAGCGTGCTAATGGGTCGGGGGACCAATGGGAGAACACACGCCTCAAGAGATTTGTCCAACGTTTGTCCGGGGCCAGTGTCGCCCGCATCGCGTTCGCCATTGCGCGAGCGACAGACCTGCGCTAAGCGACTGACATTCCTTAAGCCCGGAATTAAACGGAAGGGTGGCCGAGTGGTTTAAGGCACCGGTCTTGAAAACCGGCGTGCCTGCAAGGGTACCGTGGGTTCGAATCCCACCCCTTCCGCCACCTGCTAGTCTCCTAGTGTCTACACACGTCCATATCTGACACCTAAGACATTGTGACGTAACGCAAAATTCTAGTTTAGCGTCGTTTAATGTCTTCGCGTGTCAATCCGAATCTACGTCGCCGACGTGGAAAGGGACGTGGGTTTAGGCGGACACTTCGGGGGGATTAGTGGTGGGAAATTTGACGGCACTTGCGGTGAAAAATGCAAAGCCTGGCGACAAGCTCAGCGATGGTGGTGGCCTGCGATTGGACGTCGATAAGAACGGCAATCGCTCGTGGGTCTTTAGGTACACGTCGCCGACGACGGGCAAAGAGCGCTACGCCGGCTTCGGCTCCGCAGCCGAAGTGTCACTCGCTGACGCTCCGGGGATAGGGCTTTCGCCCCACTCACGGTCTTTCGAACCGAGGCATGTGCGTCACTTCAAATCGACTACTTGGACGGCTGGCCGTTTAGGGCTCCCCGCAGCGCCGTGAGCAGTCCCAGAATTTCCACGTGTACCTGCATGTGAATCTCCATCATGCCTGAGAGGTTGAACCAAACAAACGATGCGAAGAGCCCAACGGCAAATGTCCACGAGGCCGAGATGAAGGCTTTGACGTACATGACCCAGCAAGAACTGGTCGCGCAGATATAGGCGGTGGCCTTTGCGCCGACGTCGCCGTACGGGAGCGGAATTCCTCAGTGGTTGACGGATTACACTCCCGCTGCCCATCAGCCGCTTTCACCGAGATTCGTCAATTCCTTGGTGTCAGTTTCGAACACCACGGCAAGGGAGATCACCAGAACACTCTCCACGTCGACGCGACGCCAGACTTCTTTGCTTCACACAAAAAAAGCTGAAGTCCTTTCGATCAGCCAATAAGCGGCGATTGAGCCGATCACGTAGGTTGCAAACACGTCGAGCCCCTTTGCAATCCGCTGGACTCGGGTGGGCTCGAACCGAAAGGTCGCAGCGGAGTGAAACATCCAACCCGCAGTTAGCACTGCCCCTACAAAGGCGAGTTGTCCAATTTCCACGCCCAAATTGAAGAACAAGAGCGCGATCGGAATGGCGTGATGCGGCAATCCGACCTCTGCCAAAGCACCGGCAAAGCCGAAACCATGAAGCAGGCCGAAGCAAAAGGCCACGAGCCATGGCCACCGAGCGCAAAACGATGGAGTTCCGTGCCGGTCATTAATGATCTCGACAGCCACCAACACGATGCTCAGTGCAATCGCTGCCTCAATCGGCGGACCGGGTACGCTCACGAGACCCAGTGTTGCAGCCGCAAGCGTGAGACTGTGTGCCAAGGTAAACGCAGTTACCGTCACCATTATGCGGCGCCAATCACGAACAAGGATCAACAGCGCCAGTACGAATAGCAGGTGATCGAAGCCAAAAAGAATGTGTTCGACGCCTAGACGCAGATATGTCGCAGCCACCTCTCCCGATCCAGGTACGGCTTGGATCACGAAAGATGTCTTCGTTGGGGAAAGCCGTTCTGTTTGAATTGCGCCTTCAAGGCTTTCGATCCGGACAAGGATGTCCGTTGACGTGGCCGACAGGCCCTCAATAGATACCGCCTTGCCGCTTAACCCTCCATCCCTCCGAATGCTGCGACGCTCAACATAGGCGCCGTCGATGAATAACGCATGCGGCGGCTCGACATCCTGAGTGCCGTCGGGAAGGCTGACGTAGACCGCGAGCCGTAGGTCTTCGCCACGCGCGGGAATCTTGAAAAGCAAATTGTAAGCGAAGGGACCGGTCTGGCGCATCTCGAGATAGCCCGGGCGAAGTTCATCCGAAACCGCGGGCTGCGCCAGCAGCAATG
>Ga0068853_100002077_pt1 | contig 14859 bp, 9 predicted proteins | sample KBSCornC32_FD_65655 | JGI IMG/M metagenome (GOLD analysis project Ga0068853, IMG submission 65655) | Corn rhizosphere microbial communities from Kellogg Biological Station, Michigan, USA - KBS Corn C3-2 | ecosystem: Host-associated > Plants > Roots > Rhizosphere > Soil ...
CTGCCGTTCGACATCGACGGCGTCGTCTACAAGCTCGACGACTATGCCGGCCAGCGCGAACTCGGTTTCGTCGGCCGCACGCCGCGCTGGGCGATCGCGCACAAGTTCCCGGCGCAGGAACAGCAGACGACGGTCGAGGCGATCGACGTCAACATCGGCCGCACCGGCGCGGCAACGCCGACCGCGCGGCTGACCCCGGTCTTCGTCGGCGGCGTCACCGTGACCAATGCGACCTTGCACAACGCCGACCAGGTCGCGCGGCTGGACGTGCGCGTGGGCGATACGGTGATCGTGCGCCGCGCCGGCGACGTGATTCCCGAGGTCGTGCGCGTCATTCCCGAACTTCGCCCGAAGAAGACGGCACCGTGGCAGATGCCCGAGCACTGTCCGATCTGCAACTCGGCGATCGTGCGCGAGGAGGGGGAATCGGTCGCGCGCTGCACCGGCGGACTCACCTGCGCCGCGCAGCGCACGCAGGCCGTGTTCCATTTTGCGGCGCGCCGCGCGATGGACATCGACGGTCTCGGCGAACGCTACATCGAGGAACTCGGCGATCTCGGCTATCTCGATTCGGTGGCCGGACTCTACAAGCTGACGCTGGACGACCTGCTCGAGATGAAACGCCGCGCCGACGAGCGCGACGGCACCACGCCGGAGACCGTGAAGGCCGGCAAGGTCGCGACCAAGTGGGCGGAAAACCTGATCGAAGCGATCGAGCACAGCAAGCACACGACCTTGGAGCGCTTCCTCTACGCGCTCGGCATCAAGCACGTCGGCGAAAGCACGGCGAAGGCGCTCGCCGCCTGGTTCGGCGACCTCGCGCTGATCCGCCACCTGCCGTGGCCGATGCTCAAGCTCGTGCCCGACATCGGCGGCGAGGTCGCGCGCGCGATCGACGCGTTCTTCGAGCAGCCCGGCAACCAGAAAGTCATCGACGATCTGCTCGCGCGCGGCGTCGCGATCCGCGACGCGCATCCGCCGATCGCCAAACTGCGCGCGGCGCTGGAATTGTCGAACGTGCTTGCACAGATCGAGATTCCGAAGCTGACACCCAAGCGCGCGGAGCAGGTGGCTGCGGCCTTCGACTCGATCGAGGCCGTCGCCGATGCCGATGTCGATGCGCTCGTCGCCGCCGGCCTGCCGCAAGACAACGCCGCCGCCGTGCAGGCATTCCTCGCGGAAGGCGAGGGCCGTGCGCTCGCGCTGCGTTGCGCGAAGGCGCGCGCGCAGTTGGGCGCGGCCGTAGCTCACGCGGGCGCTGCGAAGGAAGGCCCGCTCGAGGGCCGGACCGTCGTTCTCACGGGCACGCTGTCGGCGTTGACGCGCGACGAAGCGAAGGCGCGGCTCGAAGCGCTCGGCGCGAAGGTGGCCGGCAGTGTGTCGAAGAAGACCAGCTTCGTCGTCGCCGGCGAAGCGGCCGGATCGAAGCTGGACAAGGCCGCCGAGCTTGGGGTCGAGGTGTGGGACGAGGCGCGGTTGCTGGAATTCTTGGCCACAACAGAATAATTGGGAGGCTGGCGTCTGCCGGTGGTGTTCGGTTCGAGGCGCTCGGCGATTCTGTGTGGCACACATGTGCTACATTTCCCGGGAATGAATTCACCGTTGAGCGTTTCATGAGCACCACGACCATCCGCCTGCCTGATGAACTCAAGGCCCGCGTTGCGGAGGCGGCGAAACAGGCGGGTACGACGTCGCACAATTTCATTTTGGAGGCGATCGCCGAGAAGGCCGATCTGGCCGAGCGCAGGGCCGACTTCGATACGGTGGCCGAACACCGCTATGCCCAGTTCCTGGAGTCGGGAAAGAGCATTCCGTGGGAAGAAGCGCGCGCCTATCTCAAGAAACGACTTGCGGGAAAGACCGTGAAGCGACCGGTGGCCCGCAAGCTGGACCGATGACGTGACGCGCGTCCGGCTGGCGCCTGGAATGATCGAGGATTTCGATCGAATCGCAGACCATCTGCGCCACCACGAGATCGACGGTGCCGAGGCCCGGGCGGTTGAAATCATCAGCGCGTTCGATGTGCTCGCGGACAACCCCCTGATCGGCCGCCCGGTCGGCGACGACAAGCGCGAATTGCTCATCGGCCGCGCCTCACACGGATACGTTGCCCTTTATCGCTACCTGCCGTTGATCGACACCGTCTTGATACTGGCCATTCGTGCGCAACGCGAGGCGGGATATGCACGGCCGTGAGCGAGACCGCCGGCCGTCGTGATGGTCGGGTCGTCGATGCGTGTTCCTTTCTCGGCCGAATTTGTGCGAAGCGCTCTACAAGCCGCCCCCTTCCGCCCTTCGGGCACCTTCCCCCGCTATGCAGGGGAAGGGAAAAAAGGGAGCGTCTGCCGTCTTCTTTGCCGTTCCTTCCCCCGCTCGCGGGGGAAGGTGCCCGAAGGGCGGAAGGGGGCTGCTTTACATCGAGTGCAAGCCATCTCGATGCCGACTTACGCTAGCCTGGCACGAGCGACTATCGGCCCGATACCACTCTCCCAAGTACCCAACCAGGTAGCCCATCGATGAAATCGCTGCTCCCCGCCTTGCTGCTCGCCGCACTCGCCCTGCCCGCCGCCGCACAGGAACTCGACGCCACGCGCATCGCCGACACGGTGCAGGTGCTCTCTTCGGACTTCTTCGAAGGCCGCGCGCCCGGAACGGTCGGCGACGAGCGCACGGTCGGGTATCTGATCGGGCAGTTCCAGGCGCTTGGCCTCGCGCCCGGCGGCAAGGACGGCAGCTGGACGCAGCCGGCGCCGCTGCTGCATACCAAGCTCGGCGAGCCGAAGACGCTCGGTGTGACGCTCGGCGATCAGACGCGGTCGTGGGAGCGCGGCAAGCAGGTCTACGTGTCCACGCTGCGCCCGAGCGATCGCGCAGTGATCGAACACGCGCCGCTGGTCTTCGTCGGCTATGGCGTGAATGCGCCGGAGCGCAAGTGGGACGACTTCAAGGGCGTCGATCTCAAGGGCAAGGTCGCCGTGTTCCTCGTCAACGATCCGGATTTCGAAGCGGCGAAGGGCGAGGCGGTCGCCGGCCGATTCGGCGGCAAGACGATGACCTACTACGGCCGCTGGACCTACAAGTACGAGGAGGCCTCGCGCCGCGGTGCGATCGGCGCGCTGATCGTGCACGACACGCCCGGCGCCGGCTACGGCTGGAATGTGGTCACGAGCCCGCAGGGCGAGAACTACGACATCGTGCGCGCGCCGGACAAGCTGACCAGTCTCGTGCTGCAAGGTTGGATCGAAGGGCAGGCCGCGACGACGCTGTTCGCCGATGCCGGCCTCGATCTGGCGGCGCTGCGCAAGCAGGCGCGCCGGCCCGATTTCCATCCGGTCGTGCTGAAGGGCGCGACGTTCTCCGCCGACATCCCGGTCGCGCACGAAGTGGTCGAAAGCCACAACGTGCTGGCGAAGATTCCCGGCAGCGAACGCCCTGACGAAATCGTCTTCTACGGCGCGCACTGGGACGCCTACGGCAAGGGACCGGCCGATGCGCACGGCAACACGATCCGCCGCGGCGCCAACGACGACGGCCTCGGCGTCGCGGCCCTGCTCGAGATCGCACGCACGTTCAAGGCGCAGCCGGCGCCGAAGCGCAGCATCGTGTTCGGCGTGTGGACCGCGGAGGAACGCGGCCTGCTCGGATCGGAAGCCTATGCGCTCGATCCGGCCTATCCGATGGACAAGACCGTCGCGAACCTGACCATCGACATCCTGCAGACGGCAGGCAAGGCACGCGACGTGATCCTCGTCGGCGCGGGGCAGGACACGCTCGAAGACGATCTCGCCCGCTTCGCCAAGGCACAGGATCGCACCGTCACGCCCGAAGGCCTGCCCGAGCGCGGCCTGTTCTATCGCGCGGACCATTTTTCGTTCGCCAAGCGCGGCGTGCCGGTCCTGTTGATGATGGGCATCGCCGGCGCCTCGGACCTCGTCGACGGCGGCCGCGCGGCAGGGCAGAAGTGGGTCGACGACTACACCGGCCACTGCTATCACCAGCCCTGCGACGCCTATGGACCGGAGTGGAACCTCGACGGCGCCGTGCAGGACATCGGCCTGATGCTCGACATCGGCCGCGACCTCGCCAATTCCTCGCGTTGGCCCGAGTGGAAGGCGGGATCGGAATTCAAGGCCATCCGCGAGAAGAGCGCAGCCGCGCGGCTTTAGGAAGCGCCGCTCCCGCGTGCGAGAGCGACTTCAGCCGCGATGCCTTCCCTCGAGACTTCGCTTATCGATCGCGGCCGAAGCCGCTCCGACGAGGCGGGAGTCAGGCGGAAGGCAGCGTGGCGTCGATCGACTCCTGTTCGACGGTGATCGGTTGGCGCTGCAGCGCTTCGGCGATGTCTTGCCAGCCGGTGCGTTCGGCCCAGCGGCGCATCGAGGCCAGCGTGGTGGACGAAGGCGGCTGCACTTTGCAGAGAATCGCTTCGGGCAGGCTCTCGGGGGACATCAGCCACGGGTGCAGCGTGAAGCCGGCTTCGCGAGTCGTTTCGGCGAGCTTGGCGGCGATGCGGAAACCGCCTTCGTCGACATCGCCCCAATGGGAGACTGCGGCGTCCGCCGGCAGGCAGCGCAAGAGGCGTCCATAGGCCCTGCGCCAGGCCGGCGAAGGCATGCCGCCGGTGTAGAGCAACAGGATCGGCGCGTCACCGCGCACATGCGCCGCATCGTGGAAGCTGGCGAGGTTCTCGATGCTGAGCACGTGGCGCGCATCGGTTTCGATCCTGCGCAACGCTTCGATCGGTACGCCGAGATACCGGCGCGGCAGGGTCAGGCGAGTGCCGTCGTCGAGCTCGATCGAGCCGTTGCCGGCGAGCAGCAGGGGCTGCGGTTCGCGACGCAGGCCGATCGCGGACCAGATTTGCTCCTTCTCAAGTCCGCTCGGCTCCCATTCGCCGCCGACGAGCGCATCGAGCCACGGCGTCAGCGCTTCGAGCCGCTTGCTGTCGCCGAACAGACGTACGCTTTCCTTGCGCAGGATGCGGTCCTCGCGCGCGTCGGCGAGCAGCGCGTCGACGGCGTGCGCGGCGGCGGCGAGATCGCCCGCGGCTTCGGGACCGTGGCCGCGCACGTTGCGGCCTTCGCGCCAGGCGTGCAGTGCGTCGCGGACGATCGGAAAGCGCACGGTCCACGCTTCGAGTATCGCGGCGGCGCGCCCCGCGCGTTCGGCGAGCAATTCGATGCCGAGATGACGCGCGAGCTGTACAACGTCGATCGCCGTGATGCGCAGCAGCTTCTCGCCATCGGCGCGATGATCGTCGCGCTGCACGGCAATGGCCCCCTCGCGTTCGGCGAGGCGGATACCGGCATGAAAACTCTCCAACTCCGGCAACGTGCGAAGGCGCAGGTATTCGGCCGCGTCGCGCGTTCCGCTCATCGACACGGACGCCGGTGTTTCCTCGCCGCGCAGCTGCGCCTTCTCGGCCCGCTGCAGCAGGCGTTCCAACGCGGCTCGCGCGGCATTCACGTCGTTGCCTGTTCGCGCTCGATGCGCAGGGTTTCCTCGGTCAGCAGCTCCGGGTGCAGATCAAACTGGTCGCTCAGCAGCAGGTCGCGCGCGGCCGCTTTCACCTCGATGCGTTCGGCCTGCAGCAGATCGCCGTCGCGGAACAGTTCGATGTAGCTGTCGAGCACACCGCTGAGCGTGCCTTGCGCAGTGTCCGGCGCGGCGAGCACGAGTTGCAGACCGAGCGAGCGCAGGTAGTCGGTCGTCGCTCGCGCGTTCTGCGCGTCGATCTTGTCGCCGAATTCGTCGAGCAGGATCAGACCGAGCCCGCCCGGTTGCGTCTCGCTCTTGCCGTAGGCGGCGGCGAGTGCAGCCCCAGCGATCACGTACAGCGGGGCACGATGTTCGCCGCCGGAGCCGGACCGCATGCGCTCGCTGAGCGTGCCGATGACGCGCTCGTCCTGGCGGATCTGCACTTCGAAGTGGAAGAAGCGGCGATAGTCGTCGAGCGGCGACGCGGTGATGCGCGCGGTACTGCTGTCCTCGATCAGCTCGCGGAACGCCGCCGGCACTTCGCCGGCGCTGCCGAACAGATTGTCTTCGCCGCCGGTGTCGGCCGCGCGCTGGATGAAACGGTGCAGGTCGCGGAACTCGGGCAACACTTCATAGTGGAATTGATAGCGCTCGTTGTTCGAGAACGCCGGACTGCCGCGCAGCGTACGGTTGAGCGTATTGATCTGCGTCTTGAGCTTGCTGAAGTTGTCATACAGCGTCGAGGCGACGTTGGCGCGGAACGTTTCGACCGCAGTCGCATAAGCCTGCTCGGCCTCGCCCTGGTAGCGGACGAGGTCGGCATCGCGCAGCTGCGCGAGCTCGCGTTGCAGCAGTGCGCGGGCCGGCCGCCATTCGTCGCCGGCAAAATCCGGTGTGGCGCCGTGGTCCTTCGCATATTGCTGCAGAGCGCTCCACGCTTCGGGGACCAGCTTGTTCAGATCGCGGTCGCTGGCGTCGGCGCGTTCGCTGCAGCGCCTGATGCGTTCCTCCAGCGCCGGGAATTTCTCGTCGAGGTCCGCGCGCTGGCGCTCGACGCGGTTCGGATCGACATCGGCATGCGTGAAGGCGGCCACCGCTCGCTGTGCGACACGTTCTTCCTGCTCGCGCAGCCCTTGGAGGAGGAGGTCGAGCCTGTCCCGTTTATCGATGGCGACGCTTTCTTCGCCACTGAGCTTTCGCGCTTTCGCTTCGCCGTCGTCCGTGCGTTGCTTCAGTTCACGCACGCGTTCGGTCAGGCGCAGCAGGTCCGGATCGAGCGAAGCCTGGCGCTCGTCCATCACGCTGCGAAGGCGATGCGCGATCTGCTGGTGTTCGAGCACATGCGCGTGGGCCGTCTGCGCGAATTCGTCGGCGTTCGCCAGCCGCGCGAGTCCGCGCTGGCACAAATCGGCGCGGCGCAGTTCGGGTTCGAGCAGGCGCAATTGCGTCTCGGCGGCGTCGATGTCTTCGCGCAGCGCGCGCGAGCGTGCGCGGTTGTCGGACGCGCCGATCTTGAGGTCGGCCGCAGCGGGCAGTCGCAGGCGCTCGACGCTGCCGCCCTTGGCGAGCAGGCCGTCGCGGGTCAAGCCCTGACGGCTGCGGATCAGTTCGGCCTCGGTTTCCACGCAGCGAAGTTCGCCGAGCTGGCGGCGCAGGAAGGCGAGGGCGTCGGCGTTGGCGCCATCGAGCAGTGCGGCGACACTGTCCGGCGCCGGCGATTCGCTGCGAGCAGCGCGTGCCTGGCTCGCCAGCGCGAGTTTGACACCGTAGACCGAGCGACCGCCCTGCAGCGACCGGTACAGCTTCACCGCTCGTTCTTCGTCCTGCACGGGAATCAACAGCGCTTCGGCATTGCTGCGCAGGTACGCCTCGATCGCCGGCTGCCAGGACGCGTCCGTCACGCGCACGAGGTCGCAGACCGGCTGCGCGTCGATGCCTTCGTCGCGCAGGTAGTTCATCAGGCGCGCGGCATGCTCGTTGAGCTCGGCCTGTCCGGCGGCAAGACGCTTCTGATTCTGGCGCGCGGCTTTGAGGCGATCGTGCGCCTTCTCGAACGCAGCATGGCGTTCGCGTGCGTAACCGTTCACCGCGTCGAATAGGGGCGACGCTGCAGCCAACGCCTGGCGCGCCTGCGCGTGGATCCGATCCGGCGTCCACGGCAGTTCGGCGTCGCCTGCGAGCGCGGACAGCATGTCGTACCAGCCGCTCCACGTGGACTGCGCGTTCGCCAGCGCGTCGGCGTCGACGACCGGAAGGCCGAGCTTGCCCACGTCGCGGAACTGGTCGCGCACGAACGCGAAGTCGCGCAACAGGTCTTTCTTGAGCTGCGCGAGGCGTTCGATGTCGCGCTCGGCCAATGCGTCGCGCTGGGCCTGTTCGCCGTACCCCTGGTTGCCTTGCAGGAGCGTGCTCGCTCGGATGTATTCGTCGCGTGCCAGTTCGCTTCCGCCGATCGCCTCGGCCAGCGCGCGGCGCGTCGCAGCGAGTTTTTCGCCGGCTTCGTGCCGGTCGCTTTCCGCGCGGTCGATCTGTTCGTTGAGCAGGTCGCGTTCGTACTCGGCGGCGAGGGCGCGATAGGAGGCTGCCCGCACCGCTTGTGCGGCAATCTTCGCGTACTGCTGCTCGACTGCTTCGGCAGCGTCGATGCGCTGTTTCACCTGTTCGATCTTCTCCTTGATCTGGCGGAAGCTGTCGAGCAGGGCGCGGAAGCGCGCGATGTCGGTCGGCCGGTCCTCGGCGACCAGCGTGCGCACGAACAGATCCACATCTTCGACGCGCTGCAGATTCAACGCATTCTGGAACGCCTTGCGGTACGCGTTGATGTCCGGATGCGCGCCTGGGGCGGCGCGCAGGCGAAACAGCAGATCCTTGACGAAACGTTCGCTGGCCGCGTGCAGCTCGGATGTGGTGCCCGCCTGCCGGCAGCGCGCAGCGGCCATCTCGCGAAACGTCGCCCAGGCCAACGGTAGCTCCTTGCCCTTGATGCGTTCGATGTGATCGTCCAGTTCGAGCGCGACGCCAGGCAGGATGTACATGCCGTGCTGGCGATGCTCCGGTTCGTCGACGGAGGCGCCGAGCGCGATGCCGGCGGTCAGTGGTATGCCGCTGGACTGGTCGCGGAATACCAGTGTGATGTAGGTCGTCGCGGTGCGCCGCTTGCGGCCGTCTTCGCCGCTGCGATACACGCCGAGGCAGTAGTCGCGGATGCTCCGTGCGCGATGGCTGCCGCCGGCCTGGGCGTTGAAACGGATGCGGCTGCGATCGGCGCCGAGCAGCACGATCTGCAGTGCGTCGAGCAGCGCGCTCTTGCCGGCGCCGTTCGGCGCGATGATTGCGCTGGTGGCGTCCAGTTGCAGCGTCTGCGCCTCGAACAGGAAGAACTGCACCAGGTGCACGCGTTCAAGCAACTGCATCGTCGTTCTCCGTCACATCGTCCGCATCACCGTCGCGGTTGTGCTGGTCGAGCCGCTGCAGCCATTGCTCGCCGAGGACCTCGACGATCGCCGGGCGCACGCGCAGATGGAACGGCTGCGGATCGTCGGGTTCGGAATCGACCAGCCGGCACACGCCCCACCGCTTGGCCGTACGCGCCAGCTCGCGCAGCTCGCCGACGTCGGGCATCGCGCGCGCGGCGAGCGCTTGATAGGCCTCCTGCAGTTCGGGCAGTTCCACCACGACCTCGCCGTGCTCCTCGATCTGGCCCTGGCGCGCCGCGAGGTCGTAGCGCTGGCGCAGCACCAGGATCAGCAGCGTTTCGGCCAGCGTCACCGGCGTGCCTTCGCCGTGCGCGGGGAGGGCGACCGCGTAGCGGTGATGTGCGTTGCGTTCGAGGCGAAGGCCGAGCGGTTCCAGCACCGCGGCGAAATCGCCGAAATATTCTTCGATCATCACGTAGGCCACGCGCGCGCCGCGGTCGCTCGCGTAGAGCACCTGCTCGGTGACGAGTCGATACGCGGTGCGCTCGAAATCCTGCACGGCGTAGGTGCCGTTGGACATCTGGCTGAGTGTGTTCCAGCTGCGTTTCATGCGATGGTCCGTTGTGGAGTGCCGACGCGGCGAACGACGAATCGCGGCGCGCGCAGGTATCGGGTGTCGCAGGCTTCGCCGGCATCGGACAGCTCGACGCGGAACCCGCGCAGCAGGCGGCCGAGCGGATCGTCTCGACGCAGGCCGCCGGGACGGTGGCTGCGCAGCGCCAGCGTCAGCAGGGTCTGGTACGCGCGCAGGTCTTCGATGGAGTCGACGCCGAGCGTGGCGGAGTCGACGATACCTTTCCGCGTCAGATGCCGGCCGACGTAGCGCGCCATGTCTTCCGCGGTGACCAGGCGTGCGCGCTTCATCCGTCGCAGCAAAGCGAGCCGCGCGAGCTGTTCGGGCGTCGGCTGCTGCACGACATTGGCGCTGCGCGGAATCGGCTGCGGTTTCTGGCGTGGCGGGCGAAGGCGCGATTCGTCCATCAGCGCACCGGGCGCGACGGGCAGATGCAGGGCGCCGGCCGTCGCTTGCAGCGCACCGCGGCTGGCGCGGCGCAGCAACACATCGAGTTTGTCCGGCGCGCGCAGGCGATAGTCGAGGAACGCGAGCGCGCGGCGATTGGCCTGGCGGATATCGTCGTCGAGGCGGCCGAGGTATTCGTCGATGCGTTCGAGTTCACGCAGACGGCGCAGGCTGCGCTGCAGGCGCTGTTCGGCGCGTTCGGTGTCGTTGCCGACGAGATGTTCGCGATACCAGCCGAGCACGCGTGCGCGCAATTCGGAGAATTCGATCTGCTGCGCCATCGCCAGGATCGAGCTGCGTCGTGCGAGCGGGTGATCGGCCCTGTGCAGATCGGCGTAGTCGCCGATGAAGAACTGCCCGACATAGCGCTCGAACCACTGCCTCGCGAACTGCGCAGTGGTCTCGGCGCGGCTCAGCTCCGGCATCAGGTCGCGCACCGTGAGGCTCATCGACGACAGCGATACCAGCAGCCGGCGAGCCTGATCCGCCGCCTCGTCGAGCGCGTCGCCGCCGGCCTTGCCCTCGACGACCTGCTGCAACTGCAATTCGATCGAACGGACCTTGGCGGAGACGAATGTGGGGCCGTGCTCGCTGAACTCGATCAGCGTGGACAGCAATTGCGAGACAAGCGGCATCATCGACACCATTTCGCGTGCGCCGACACGCTCCTGACGCAGCCAGCCGGCGTTGCGGAAGCGCTCGTAGATGCCGTTGGCGCGCACGTTCAGCGGCGCGTCGGGCGTGTCGCCTTCCTCGTCTTCCCAGGGATCATCTGTGAGCAGGTAGCGCTCGACGGCGGCCGTGATCTCGCGCCGGGCAAAGCCGTGGCTCGGCGGCATCGGCGCATCGGGGCCGAAAAATTCGTCGAACAGCCGGCACAGGAGCTGCCAGTAGTGTTCGCGATTCGGCGAGGCGAGCGGGCCGAACAGACCGGCGGGTACGAGCGAGAACAGCGTGGAACGTCCTTTTTCGGTCATAGCTTCCTGCGGTCCTCACATGCCCTTCGATCCGTATCCCGACGCCTGGCTGCCCCGTCGGGGCGGGACAGGCCGACGGATCGCAGTGACGATGCCGACCATCGTGGCGCGCAGGCGCGCATTTGTCACGCCGGCGGGCGCACCGGATGGCGCGATTCGTGACGCGGATGTGAAGGGCGCGCGCCATCTGGAAGCGATAGACTCCGCCGCCTGCATTCTCCTTGTATCTCCGATCGATGGACCCCATGGCGCCCGCCGCCACACGGCGACTCGAAAGCCTGCGCCTGCGCGCACGCCTCTACACGCGCATCCGCGCGTTCTTCGCCGAGCGCGGCGTGCTCGAAGTCGACACGCCGATGCTGTCCGCGGCCGGCAACACCGAGCCGAACATCGAAAGCTTCAGCACGAGCTTCGGCGGCCACGTCGACGCCGGCTCGCGCGAACGCTGGCTGCGCACGTCGCCCGAGTATCCGCTCAAGCGCCTGCTCGCCGCGGGCGTCGGCGACTGCTACGAACTCGGCCGCGTATTCCGCAACGGCGAGGCGGGGCGCCGCCACAATCCCGAGTTCACGATGCTCGAATGGTATCGGCTCGGCTGGAATCACCAGCGCCTGATCGACGAGACGATCGATCTCGTCCAGGCGGCGCTCGCGCTGCTCGGCCGCCACGCCGACGTGGTCAAGCGCAGCTATCGCGAATGGTTCGCCGGCGAACTCGGTCTCGACCCGTTCGGTGCGACGCTCGAACAGCTGCAGGCGCCGCTCGCGAATGTTCGCATCGATCCCGACGGCCTCGGCCGCGACGACTGGCTCGATCTGTTGATCACGCATCGCCTGCAGCCGGCGTTTCCGAAGGACCGCATCAGCGTGATTTTCGACTATCCGTCCACGCAGAGCGCGCTGGCGAAGCTGCGCGCCGGCGAGCCGCCGCTGGCGGAACGCTTCGAGCTGTATCTCGGCCCATACGAACTCGCCAACGGCTATCACGAACTCAACGACGCGGCCGAGCAGCGCGCGCGCTTCGAACACGACAACGTGCGGCGTCGCGGGCGCGGCCAGCGCGAGCTGCCGATCGACGAACGCCTGCTCGGCGTGCTCGACGCGTTGCCGGACTGCGCCGGCGTCGCGCTCGGCATCGAACGGCTGTTGATGGGCCTGGCCGATACGGACGACATCCGCGACGTGCTCGCGTTCGCGTTCGCCGACGCCTGATCTGCGCTACGCGAGCGGCAGGCTCACGCGCGCGACGCAGCCGCGCAGGTCGCGGCGATTCTCCAGCGTCAACGCGCCGCCATGCTGCTCGACGATCTGCCGTGCGAGCACGAGGCCGATGCCCGAGCCGCCCGGCTTGGTCGTGAAGAACGGCACGAACAGGTTCTCGCTCGGCGGCAAGCCCGGGCCCTCGTCGGCGATCTCGACGATCAGCTGATCGGACTCGACCTGCCAGCGCAATTGCACCCCGCCGGTTTGCGTCAGCGCGGCGTCGGTCGCGTTCTGGATCAGGTTGATCAGGGCCTGTTCGATCTGGTCCGGATCGACCTCGATACGCAGTGCGGGACTCGCGATTACCTCGACATCGAGGCGCTGTTCGAGCCGCGCCGCGCGCAGCGCGAGTTCGTCGAAGGCGACCTCGCGTCGATTCGGCGGCGGCAGCCGTGCCAATGCGGTGTAGCGCGCCATGAAGCGCGCCAGCGCTTCGGCGCGCACGCCGATCACGTCGAGGCCGCTGCGCGCGTCGTCGCGCCAATCGTCCGGCGGCGGTTCGCTCGCGATCAGCTTGGACAAGGTCGCCGCCATCGAGCGGATCGGCGCGAGCGAATTGTTGAGCTCGTGCCCGAGCACGCGCAGCAGGCGCTGCCAGGCGAGGCGTTCCTCCTCGCGCAGCGCGCGGCTGAGGTCGCTGATGACGATCAGGTCGTGCGGACGGCCGTTTTCGCGAAAGCGCGTACGGCGGATCTCCCAGCGTCCATTGCCGCCGGGAAAGCTGCGTTCGACGATCTGCGTGTCGGGGCCGGCAAGACAATCGACGATGGCCAGATCCTCGGCGCTCTGCCCCGCGAGCCGGTCGAACGAGGCGCCGAGCAAGCGTTCGGCGGCCGGGTTGGCCAGTTGCAGCCTGTGCTCGGGATCGAGCGCGAGCACGGCGAGGTCGAGCGCGGCGATGACCTTGGCCAGCAGCGCGCTCTTCTCCTCGACCGCCAGGCGCTGCTCGCGCAGCGTGTGCGCGAGGGCGTTGATCTCCCACACGACTTCGCCGACCGCATCGCCGCGGCGCGCGCGCGAGCCGCGCAGGCTGTAGTCGCCTTCGCGCAGGGCTTCGAGCAGGTTCGACAAGGTGTACAAGGGGAATACCGCGCGCCGCTGCAGCGCGAACGCGAGCCCCCAGGTGAGCATCGCCACGGCGAGCCAGACGGCTGCGACCTGCCAGCGCAGTCCGTACGCGAACACCAGCATGACGGCGAAGGCGAGCATGCCCGGCAGCGCGACCAGTGCGATGCCGGCGAGCAGGCGGCGTTCGTAGTTCCAGCGGTGCGCGCCGGGACTCACGCGCCCGGCTGCTCGATGCCGTATTTCTGCAGGCGCCGGTACAACGAAGGCCGGCTGAGACCGAGTAGGCTCGCGGCGCGCTGGATGTTGCCGCCGGTACGTTCCAGCGCCTGGCGCACCATGCGTTCCTCGGCTTCCTCGACGCTCAGCGATTCGCTCGCGGCGAGCGCCGCGGCGCCGCTGATGTCGTGCGGAGCCGGCGGCTTCAGGTTCAGCGCGTCTTCGTCGAGCACGTTCGTGTCGGCCATCAGCGCGGCGCGCTCGATGATGTGCGAAAGCTCGCGCACGTTGCCCGGCCACGCGTAGCCCTTCAGCGCGCGCAGCGCCGACGGCGCGAAACGCAGGTCGTCGCGCTGGTAGCGCGCGGCGAAGCGGGCGAGGAACGACTGCGCGAGCAGCGGGATGTCCTCGTCGCGCTCGCGCAGCGGCGGCAGATGCAGTTCGACGGTGTTGAGGCGGAACATCAGGTCCTTGCGGAACGCGCCGCGCGCGACGTCGGCGGCGAGGTCGGCATTCGTCGCCGAGACCAGGCGCACGTCGACCTTCAGCGTGCGCGAGGATCCGACGCGTTCGAGCTCGCCGTCTTCCAGGACGCGCAGGAGCTTGGGCTGCTGCGCCGGCGGAATGTTGGCGATCTCGTCGAGGAACAGCGTGCCGCCGTCGGCGAGCTCGAAGCGGCCGATGCGGTCGCTTTTCGCGTCGGTGAACGCGCCGCGCACGTGGCCGAACATCTCGGCTTCGAACACGCTTTCCGGAATGCCGCCCATGTTGACCTTGACGAACGAGGCCGCGGCGCGCTTGGACGCCTCGTGCAGCTTGCGCGCGACGACGCCCTTGCCGGTGCCGTTCTCGCCGAGGATCAGCACGTTCGCATCCGACGGCGCGACGCGCTGCAGCGTCGCCAGCAGCGCGCGCATCGACGCCGAGGCGGCAATGAAATCTTCGTCGGCATCGGCGCGCAGCAGCGCGTTTTCCGCCGCCAGCTTGCGTTCGCTGCGCCGCGCGCGCGCCAGCGCCAGCTGGTTGCCGAGTACGCTGAGCAGGCGCGTGTTGTCCCACGGCTTCTCGATGAAGTCGCCGGCACCGAGCCGCATCGCTTCGACGGCGACGTCGATCGTGCCCCACGCGGTCATCACGACGACCGGCAGGTCGGCGTCGAGCTTCTTGAGTTCCCGCAGCAGTTCGAGCCCCTCGGCGCCCGAGGTCGTGTCGCGCGTGTAGTTGAGGTCGATCAGCGCGGCGTCGAAGCGCTGCTTGCGTACGGCGTCGAGCGCGGCGGCCGGGCCGTCGACGACGGCGCAGCCGATACCCTCGGCCTTCAGCAGCAGCCGCAACGCCTCGCGGATGTCGCGCTGGTCGTC